>Ga0302320_10018838_pt1 | contig 13903 bp, 12 predicted proteins | sample Bog_T0_3_FD_202130 | JGI IMG/M metagenome (GOLD analysis project Ga0302320, IMG submission 202130) | Peat permafrost microbial communities from Stordalen Mire near Abisko, Sweden - Bog_T0_3 | ecosystem: Environmental > Terrestrial > Soil > Wetlands > Peat | place: Sweden: Abisko, Stordalen Mire... | reverse complement strand
CAGGTCGATCGACTCCGGCGACGTTCCGATGATCTTCACTCCCGCCCTCTTCAACGGCAGCGCCAGGTTCAGCGGAGTCTGTCCGCCGAACTGCACAATGACCCCGATGTCGTCGGTCCCCTTGGCCTCGTGCTCGTAAATCGCCATCACGTCTTCAAACGTCAGCGGCTCGAAATACAGCCGGTCGCTGGTATCGTAATCCGTCGAGACCGTCTCCGGATTGCAGTTCACCATGATGGTTTCAATGCCATCGTCGCGCAGCGCAAACGCCGCGTGGCAGCAGCAATAATCAAACTCGATTCCCTGCCCGATGCGGTTCGGCCCCGAGCCCAGGATGATCACTTTCTTCTTCGCCGTCGGCATCGCCTCGTCCTCATCCTCAAAGGTCGAGTACAGATACGGCGTGAAGCTCTCGAACTCCGCCGCGCAGGTGTCCACCCGCTTGTACACCGGAGTAACTCCCATCTCCTGGCGCTTCTCGTAGATCTTGATCGCGCCCTCGCGCGCCGGCATCTTCCACAGCTCGCTCAGCCGCGTATCGCTGATTCCCTTGCGCTTGGCCTGGCGCATCTCCTCTTTCGTAATCGTCTCCAGCGAGCGATTCTCCAGCGCCGCCAGCTCGTCGCCCACTTCCTGCAACTGGTAGAGGAACCACGGATCCATCGCCGTCAGCTTGGCCACGTGCTGCACCGACCATCCATGGCTCAGCGCGTAGCGCACGTACTGCAGCCGCTCCGGATGCGGCGAAACCAGCCGCTTGGTGATGATTTTCGGCTCAATCGCCTCGGCCTCCAGGCGCTTGCCGGTCTCCAGTGAGCGCACCGCTTTCAGCAGCGACTCCTTGAACGTCCGGCCGATCGCCATCACCTCGCCCACCGACTTCATCTGCGGCCCCAGGCTCTCGTCGGCTCCCGGAAACTTCTCGAACTGCCACTTCGGAATCTTCACCACCACGTAGTCCAGCGTCGGCTCAAAGCACGCCGGAGTCTTCTGCGTGATGTCGTTGGTGATCTCGTCCAGCGTATAACCCACGGCCAGCCGCGCCGCAATCTTCGCAATCGGGAACCCCGTGGCCTTCGACGCCAGCGCCGAGCTGCGCGAGACGCGGGGATTCATCTCGATCACGATCTGCCGCCCGGTCGTCGGATTCACCGCAAACTGTACGTTCGACCCGCCGGTCTCCACCCCAATCTCGCGCATCACCTTGATCGCGCTATCGCGCATCCGTTGGTATTCGCGGTCGCTCAAGGTCTGTGCCGGAGCCACCGTGATCGAGTCGCCCGTATGCACGCCCATCGGATCGAAATTCTCAATCGAGCAGACAATGATCACGTTGTCCGCCAGGTCGCGCATCACTTCCAGCTCGTATTCCTTCCAGCCCAGCACGCTCTCTTCGATCAGCACTTCGTGTACCGGCGATAGGTCAATGCCCTTCGCCAGCAGGTCAAGCAGTTCTTCGCGATTGAACGCAATGCCGCCGCCCGATCCTCCCAGGGTAAACGACGGACGCAGCACCACCGGAAATCCCAGCTTGGTCGAAAAGTCCAGCCCGTCCTTCAGGTTGTTCACCAGCACCGAACGCGGCACGTCCAGCCCGATGCGTGTCATCGCATCCTTGAACAGCAGCCGGTCTTCCGCCTTCTTGATCGCCTCCAGTTGCGCCCCGATCAGCATTACACCGTACTTTTCCAGCACCCCGCCGTCGGCCAGCTCCACCGCCAGGTTCAGCGCCGTCTGGCCGCCCACGGTCGGCAGCACGGCCATGCCCTTGCCAACTCCCCGCTCCACTTCCTGCCGGATGATCTCTTCCACGTACTGCCGCGTCAGCGGTTCCACGTAGGTGCGGTCCGCCATCTCCGGGTCCGTCATGATCGTCGCCGGATTCGAGTTCACCAGCACAACCTCGTACCCTTCGGCCTTCAGCGCCTTGCACGCCTGCGTGCCGGAGTAGTCAAACTCCGCCGACTGCCCAATCACAATCGGCCCCGAACCAAGTATCAGAATCTTCGAAATGTCTGTGCGACGTGGCATCTATTTCCCTTATCTCTAAGATCTTTGCCATCAACTCTTCGCGCCAATCCGCGCTTTGAAGGGGCACGGCCTGAGCCGTGCCGTACAGCTCAGATCACCCTCTCCACTCGCTCATCATCTTCATGAAATCCGCGAACAGGTAATGCGAATCGTGCGGCCCGGGCGATGCCTCGGGGTGATACTGCACGCTGAACAGCGGATAGTTGCGATGCCGCAATCCTTCCAGCGTATTGTCGTTCAGGTCTATGTGCGTCAGCTCCACCTCGCTCTGCTTCAACGTATCCGGATCGACCGCGTAGTTGTGGTTGTGCGCCGTGATCTCCACCTTGCCGGTCTGCAGATGCTTCACCGGATGGTTGCCGCCGTGATGCCCGAACTTCAGCTTGTAGGTCTTGCCGTCCAGCGCCAATCCAATCAACTGGTGCCCCAGGCAGATGCCGAAGATCGGTACCCGCCCCGCCATCTGCCGGATCGTCTTCTGCGCATACACCACTGCCTCCGGGTCGCCCGGCCCGTTCGAAAGGAACACCCCGTTCGGCTCGAGCGCCAGCACGTCCGCCGCCGTCGTCTGCGCCGGAACTACCGTCACGTCGCAGCCCGACGTCACCAGCCGCCGCAATATGTTCGTCTTGATCCCATAGTCGAAGGCGACCACCTGCTTGCGCTCCGGCCCAACCCCTGCCGCCGCCGCCTCGCTGGTCACCACCGAGAGCTGCGGCGTCCGGGCGTGCGGCACCTCGATCAGCCGCTCCTCCACGTCGCCCTTCGTCCACTGGTAGCTCTGTTTGGTCGAGACCGCCTTGGCCAGGTCCAGCCCGTCGATGGTCGGCGTCGCCTTGGCCTGCGCGATCAGCTTCTCCGGGTCCATCTCGCTGGTAGAAATCACGCCGCGCATCACGCCGCGATCCCGCAGGTGCCGCACCAGCGCCCGCGTGTCGATGTCCGACAGCACCGGAACCCGGTGCCGCTCCAGGTACTCGTCCGTCACCTGGTGTGAGCGGTAGTTCGAGGCGTAAGGCGAAAACTCGCGCACCACCAGCCCCTCAATATAGGGCTTCGCCGATTCTTCATCGTCGGGATTGGTACCGTAGTTGCCGATTTCGGGATTGGTGAGAACCACGATTTGCCCGGCATAGGAGGGATCGGTAAAAATCTCCTGGTAGCCGGTAATGGATGTATTAAAAACTACTTCGCCCGTACGTTCGAGCCGCGCTCCGTAGCCTTTGCCGCGGAAGATTCTGCCGTCTTCCAGCGCAAGGATAGCTTGCATCGCATCCTCAGGGGAGTGGATTTTCTAGATGATATCAGCTAATCCACCCCGATGCAGCCCCAGCCCGGCGCAGAAACAATTATCCCTCTGCATACTAATGCAACATTCTGAATAATATGCAGGTTCGAACACCTGATACGGCGGCGTCAGCGGCTGCGATTTGAGGGTTCACCCTCACTTGAGTCGATCCGGATGGTTGGGGTCGGTAAATTGGAGCAATTCAATCGGAGCGCCGTTTTCTACGATAAACGCGACGAGCACGCCTTCGGATGGACTGTTGGGTGCAATCAGAATTTCCCGGCCTGCCAGCTCGGATGCAAGGTCACTCACCTCAAAGGCAACATGTGCCACCTGCCTGACCAACTCGGGAACCGGTGCGTCCGCTTCGAAGCGCATCCATTCCACGCCATACTCGCTATTCTCGTGCCCGACAATAAAGGTTTTCATGCACTCAATGTGGTACTCTCCCGGCCTCGGCTGGCTGGTAGGAATTCCAATGTGATGATATCGACGCACTTTCGCTCCTCCGTTCCAACGCCCGCCCCCTACGCCCCGGTCACCGTCGGCGACTCCCCAATCCACAGCCGCTCTTCCACCGCCCGCAGCATCGCCGCCGCCACGTCCGCCCGCGAAATCCGCGTTGACGCCGGACGTCCCGTGCTCACCGCGTAGTGGCCCGTCAACGGCCCGTTGGTCAGCAGCGTCGGACGCAGAATCGTCCACTCCAGCCCGCTCGCCTTCACCTCGGGCTCCATCACGTTCTTGTCTTCGTAGGGAGCCCACAGCAGGGTGGCAAACAGCAATCTCGCCGCCCAGTTCGCCTGCGCCAGGCTTTCGCCCGCACCAAACGCCGACTCCACCACCAGCCGCCGTTGCCCCTGCGCCCGCATCGCGTCCATAATCAGCCGCGTTCCCGCGGAGACCACGCGCGTATTTCGCAGCAGGTTTCGCTGACCCAGGCAACTGAGCACCGCGTCGCTTCCCAGCACCGTCTTGGTCACGCTCTCGTGCTCCAGCACGCTGCCCAGCACGATCCGCATGTTCTGGTTCACCAGCGGCATCCGCGACGGATTCCGCACCAGCACGCGCACCTGGTGGCCCCGTTCCAGCGCCTGCCGAGTCAGTTCCAGCCCCGTGCCGCCCGTCGCGCCAAAGATCGCCAATCGCATCGTGTCTTCCCGTTTCCTGCTACCGCAGTCTGCCCATCATTCCCGTCGGCCAGTAGGCAAAGACTGCTTTGCCGAAGATCGCCCCGCGCTCCACCGTGCCGAAGTCGCGGCTGTCGCTGGACAGATTCCGATGGTCGCCCAGCACAAAGTAGCCGCCGTCGGGCACGGTCACCTCGCTCATCGAGCGCTCGTCCCGGAACTGCGCTGGCACGTACGGCTCCTCCAGCCGGCGGCCGTTCACATGCACTTCCCCGCGGAAAATCTCCACCCGGTCGCCCGGCACGCCCACGATCCGCTTGATGTAGTTCTTGCTGACATCGCCCGGATACCGGAACACCACCACGTCTCCGCGCTCGATGGCCTCCATGCGGTACGCGAACTTGTTGATGAAGATGCGCTCCTGGTCGGCCAGCCCCGGCATCATGCTCGTGCCCTCGACCCTTACCGGCTGGTAGAGAAAGACGATGAAGAAAACCGAAACTCCCACCGAGATTGCGATTTCGCGCAGCCACTTCCATTCGTTTTGTGCAGGCTTCTGCTCCCTCGCCACATCCGCCGCCGGTACCTCTGCCTCATCCATCGCCCACGCTCCAGACTGTCTCCATTCTATACAGACGCAGAATCGCGCCCTGGGTTGCGGCCGTCTCCCCCGGCGCCCGACCCCGGAAACCCCGCCAAAAGCGCTTCCGGTTGACGCTGTCGGCAGCACACGGTATAAAGCTGTATTCTGAACTAGCTGCCGTTTCCGGCTTTCTGATACCTCGGGAACGATTGCGTGGATTAGTGTTTTTGGAAGGCCCCATGCTCAAGAAACCCGAACTCAATCCGAGAAGCCACTCTGCCAAGCCCAAGGCCGAGGCACACAGGAACGCTCCCGACGAGCAAAAAGTGCGCTTCGCCCACACCCTCCAAGGCTACGAGCAGGCTCTCAAACTGATGCAGACCCAGAAGTTCGAGAAGGCCAAGGCATTGTTCGAGAAGGTGATCGAGTCCGGAATCAGTGAACTGACCGACCGCGCCAAGATTCACATGAACATCTGCAATCAGCAGATGGATCAGGTTCAAAACACCTTTGCGACTTCCGAGGAGCACTACGATTTCGCCGTTTCGCTCATGAACCTCGGCGATTTCGTCACCGCCCGCGAACATTTCGAGACCCTGTCCACCCAGCGCCCCGGACTCGACTTCGTCTGGTACGGCCTGGCCGTCCTCGAATGCCTCACCGGGCGCACCACGGAGAGTCTGCAGCATCTGGCCGAAGCCATCCGCCTCAATCCCGGCAGCCGCTTCCAGGCCCGCAATGACTCGGACTTCCGCAACATGGCCGACGACCCGCGCTTTACCGAGCTACTCTATCCCGAAGGCACCGTCGGGGCATGAGTCCGGGCGCGCCATCCGCCATTCGAATGCCCTAGGGAAGCCTTCGGCGCTTCCCTGCCGCTGATAAAAGCCATGCCGACACCACTGCCGCCCACAAATCGTTCCGCTGGTTTCCGCGTCGTCGCCATCGGCGGAGGTACCGGCCTGTCCACCCTGCTCCGCGGACTCAAGCGCCACGTCGTCTCCACCTACGCCGCCGACTCCTCCACTCCCGCCTTGGCTCCCTGCATCTCCCGCCTCACCGGCATCGTCACCGTCACCGACGATGGCGGCTCCAGCGGACGCCTGCGCAAGGAGCTTGGCGTTCCCCCGCCCGGTGACATTCGCAACTGCATGACCGCGCTCTCCGACGATGAAGAGCTGCTCAACCAGCTCTTCTGTTATCGTTTCCACGGCGGCGGGCTCGACGGCCACAGCTTCGGCAATCTGTTCCTCACCGCTCTGGCCGACGTCTGCGGAGACTTTGCCCTCGCCGTCCAGCTCAGCTCTGCAATTCTGAAAACCCGCGGCGAGATCTATCCCTCCTCCATCAGCAGCAACGTGCAGCTCGAAGCCCTCATGCTCGACGGCACCCACGTCCTCGGCGAAACCAGGATTACCGCCAGCCGCAGCGGCATCGCTCGCCTGCACCTGATTCCGGCCAACGCCCGCCCGCTGCCCCAGGCACTGCGCGCCATCCAGGAAGCCGACATCGTAACCATCGGCCCCGGATCGCTGTTCACCAGTTGCATCCCCAACCTCCTGGTGCACGGCGTTCCCGAAGCCATCGGTCAGTCCAACGCCATGCGCGTTTACATCGGCAACCTCATGACCCAGCCCAACGAGAGCACCGGTCTCTCCGCCTCCCAGCACATCCAGGCCATCTTCGAGCACGCGAAGTGCAAAGTATTCGACTACGCCTTGCTCAACCACGCTCCGGTCCCCAGCGAACTCCGCGCCCGCTACGCCGAGGACAACTCCGAGCCACTCTACAACGATCTCGAACAGATCCGCGCCCTCGGCGTCACCCCCATCCTCGGCGACTACCTCGACGCCACTCACTTCGCCCGCCACGCCGCCGACCGCATCGCGCTCGACCTGCTCAACCTCCCCGCCCGTCTGCACCGGGAACACCTCGCCCCCGCCCCCACCGCATAACGCGGTTCGCCGGATATTCCAACTTCTCAAAACCCCGGTTCGCGCGTTTTTTCTCATTTACTCCTAAACATTTAGTTGACAAACATTCCCCGTTCCGGCTTAATCTACGAAAGCTTTAGGAGACACATGAAATTGACTCGCCAACCCAAGACCGCAGCCACGCTCACCCCGCTCGAACTCAAGATCATGCAGGTGCTCTGGGTCGCGGGCCCCTGCACGGTCGCCGAGGTGCAAGCCAAGCTCCCCTCGGAGCTGGCCTACACCACGGTCCAGACCATGCTCAACGTCCTGCTGCGCAAGAGCAAAGTAAAGCGCGTGCCCGAAGGCCGCGCCTATCGCTACCAACCCGCCATCAGCCGCGAGCGCGCCGCAGGCAGCGCCGTGCACGACCTCGTCAAGCGCATGTTTGGCGGCTCCAACGAGGCATTGCTCATGGCCATGGTCGATGCCCGGCAGATCAGCGCGGCCGAGCTCGAGCGCATCGCGCAGAGGCTGGCCACTGCCGCGCGCGATGCCGCCACGGAGGAATGACGATGGAACGTGCCCTGATCGAGTACATGGCAAACGCTTTCTGGCAGATCCCGCTGCTTGCCCTGGGCGCATGGCTCTTGCTTCGCGCCATCAAGGCCTCACCGCTCGCGCAGCACTCTATCTGGCTCGCGGTCCTCGCGCTGGCCGTACTGCTGCCCGCGCGCGGCATTCGCCAACCCGAGGCGCCGCTGATTTCTCCGCCATTGATTTCCTCGCCCACCACTTCCCCGGTCTTCCTTTCGATGCCGGCTACCACCGCCGCGCCGCAGCCCCTGCCTGCTCGCCCCGCGCAGCAACGCTGGCTTCCCCTCGCGATCCACGCGAGCAGCGTGCGCATCACGCCTGGCGTTGCCCACTCGGTCGCCGGGCTCTACCTTGCGATCGCTCTGTTCGGCCTCATCCGCATCGGACTGGCATGGCGCGCGGCGCAGCGTCTCGTTACCCAGTCACTCCCCGCAACTCTCTCACCGCGCCACTTGGATGCTCTCAACTCTTACGCCCGCAGGATGCAGGCGCCAATCCCTAAAGTGCGCGAATCCAGCCGGGTCTGCTCTCCGGTCATCGTCGGCGTTCGGTTGCCCGTGCTGCTCCTGCCTCAAGACTTCGCCCGGCACACCGAAGACGAAATCGAAGCGGCGCTCTGCCACGAGCTGGCGCATCTCCAGCGGCACGATTATTTCGTGAACCTCATCTGCCAGCTCGTCTCTCTGCCGGTAGCCTGGCATCCCGCAACCCATGCCATCCTGCGGCGCATTCGCCGCACCCGCGAAATCGTCTGCGACGCCATCGCCGCCCGCCAGATGCGCTCTGAAATCAAATATGCGAAATGCCTGCTGGCTCTGGCGCAGAGCATGTTGCACGGGCAAACCATCGAGGAGACCGCGCAGGCTCTCGGACTCTTCAGCAAGAACACATTGGAGGAACGCGTCATGCAGTTGACAGAGAAAAATAGTGTCGTAAGTCTCAAGCTCAGGTTAGTGCGTGCCGCGGCCGGGGCCACCATCATGGCCGCCACCATCCTGTTGGCTGCCCTGGTCCATGTCACGCCTGTCATGGCCGCGCAGGCCCCCAAGTTTTTACCTCCTGACGCGCAGGCGCCCGTCGCATTCTCCCCTGTCGTGGAACTCCCCGCGCTTCCTCCGCCTGACGCGCAGAGCGCACCTGCACCGGCAGCGTCCGCGCCCACTCCATCCACTGCTGCGCCGGCCACTGCGCGTGAAGATGAAGCCGGCAAACAAGCGGACGTGGAACACAACGCTAAATCCAATTCCTCACGCGTGACCCACGACGATGGAGTGACTCTCGAGGATCGCGACACTGCCGGCTGCAAGCTCTCTCCAGAAGAACGGCAACGTATCCATCAACAACTCGAGGACGCGCTGAAGCAACTCCACAGCCACCAGGCCGCGCTCGACAATGGAGAGTTCAAGCGCCAGATGGACGAGGCGCGCCAGCGCATCGCAGATGCCCAGACCATGCTCAACAGCGCGGAGTTCCAGAAACAGATCGAGGATGCCACCGCGCAAGCCAAGGAATTCTCGCAGCACAACAAAGAGTTCAAGAAAGAAATGGCCGAACTTCAGAAGAAGCTTCGGAGCAAGGAATTTCAGCGGCAAATCGACGAAGCCCGGCTCCAGGCAGCCGATGCCGCGCTCAACAGCGAGGAGTTCAAAAAGCAGATGGCGGAAGTCCAGCAGCAGATCCAGGTGGACCTCAAGCGTGAGTTGGATGACGCCGCCCAGGCGATCAAGGACGCGCAGAAGCCTCGGAAGAGCGAGCTGCCCCACTAGCCTGCGCCCGATCCTGGCGAGCCTCGCAACCGCGATGACGAACATCGAGCCGGCGGATTTGGGGACGGGCGCGAGCCTGTCCCCCGCCCAGGCCGTTGCCCCGGCCCCGCCGAGTCCCTACAATAACTACGCATGCCGAACCCACGTTTTGCCATCGCCATCCTCGCTGCCGGCAAGGGCACGCGCCTCAAGTCGAAGCTGCCCAAGGTGCTGCATCAGATTGCCGGACGCCCGCTGCTTTCGCATGTCGTCACCGCCGCCGCCAGCATCGTCGCACCGGCCGACATCTTCTGCATCATCGGCCATGAGGCGGATCGGGTTCGCGCCGTCATCGCGCCGCTCGGCGTCCAGTTCATCGAACAGCGCGAGCAGCGCGGCACCGGACACGCCCTGATGCAGTGCCGCGCCGCTCTGGCCGCCTACGATCACGTGCTCGTGCTCAGTGGCGACGTGCCCCTCATCCGCCCGGAGACCATTGCCGGCGTGCGCGATTTTCACCTTGCCCGCGCGGCCGCCATGACCATCCTCACCGCCGAGCCGCCCGATCCCGCCGGCTACGGGCGCATCGTTCGCCGCGTCGTCAACGGCGCCAGCACGGACCAGGTCGAAGCCATCGTCGAGCAGAAGCAGCTTACGGCCGAGCAGGAAGAGATCGGCGAGATCAACTCCGGCATCTACGCGTTCAACGTCGTCGAGCTGTTCTCCCGCATCGATCAGCTCTCCACGGAAAATCCGCACGGTGAGTATTACCTCACCGAGATCGCGTCGATCCTCGAGCGCGACGGCCTCGCCGTGCTGGCCCTGCGCACCGCGCACGCCACCGAGGTGCTCGGCGTCAACACGCGCCGCGAACTCGCACATCTGGATTCAGTTCTGCGCGAACGCAAGACGCGCGAGCTGATGGACAATGGCGTCACCATCTTCAAGCCCGAGACCGTACTCATAGACTCATGCGTCACGGTTGGCGAAGACACCGTCATCGAGCCCTTCGTGCAACTGCTCGGCACAACCACCATCGGATGCGACTGCCTGATCCGCAGCTACTCGGTGCTCAGCAACACGAACATCGGCGACCTCGTCCGCATCAACCATGGCACCCTCGCCGAGGACGCCATCATCGGCCCGTCGGCCGTTCTTGGCCCCTACGCAAGGATTCGCCCAGGCAGTGAAATCGGGCCTGAGGCGCATGTCGGCAATTTTGTGGAGACCAAGAATACCAAGCTCGCACGCGGCGCCAAGGCCAATCATCTCAGCTATCTTGGCGACGCCGAAATCGGCGAGCGCACCAACATCGGCGCCGGCACCATCACCTGCAACTACGATGGAGTGAACAAGCACCGCACGGTGATCGGCAAGAGCGCGTTCATCGGCAGCGACGTCACCCTGGTCGCGCCGGTCCGCATCGGCGATGGCGCCATCGTCGGCGCCAGTTCGTGCATCACGCGCGATGTGCCGGATGATTCACTCGGGCTCACACGCCCCGAGTTGCAGATCAAACAGGGATGGGCCACGGCTAAACGCGCGCGGCTTGAAGCCGCGAAGCTGAAGAAGAAGTAAGCGCCTGGCGTGGAACGGCCACGGCCGGCCGCAGGGGAACACGCATCACAGGCGCATAAACAAAGGGCGAAGCCGATGCTTCGCCTCTTTGTTTTTCTTGAAGCCGCACACTAGATGTTTTCTGACGAGCCGCCCGATACCGCCAGCAGTATGCCGAGCGCGATCAGCGACACGGCCGCCAATGGCTGCCCAAGGGTTCCAGCCTCTGCGGCCATGCCCGCAAACAGCCCCCAGAGGGTGCCCACCACAACCATCAAAGTTCCAATCGGGCGCAGCACCGCATCGCCGGTGACGCCGAGAATTTGTTCTTCACTGCCCGCGTGATAATTCGACATAGCCCTCCGTTTCTTCTTTTCGATGTCATTCGAGCCCCGGAGGATTCTGCGACGGCGCGCGCGGAATCGCCTCCCATACGGTCGAAGATTGTCCACCTAGGCAATGGTTTGCGAGGCGAATGTTACTGGTTGATCAATCCTTTTGTAAGTTACAAAAGGAATAACTACGCGGTAACGGGAGGCTCCCTAACGATTCACTCTCCGGTTAATCGTTGGGCGTTGCAGAGGCCATGGCGCGACCTTCGATTTTCCCTCTTCGATCGAAGCCACGCTTCCATCGCAGGAGTGGTGACCGACGGCAGCGGGAGTTCACGGCAAGGTTCGCGCCGTCGCTCCGCCAAACATTCCGCGGCGAATCGAGCGGGCCGCAATGCTACACTCCTGTTCATTCCTGCAATTTTGAATTGGATGAGTGAGCCTTGCCTGAAGTTTTCGAGACCGGCCGTTCCGCAGTTTTGTTGATCAGTTGCCCGGACCGCAAAGGTCTGGTTGCGGTGATCTCCGATTTTGTATTCCGCCACAACGGAAATATTCTGCACGCCGACGAGCATCGCGATGCGCAGACCAACCTGTTTCTGATGCGCGTGGAGTTTGATCCTTCGGGAATGGACGTGAGCCTGGACGAGTTGGGCGAAGAGTTCATCCCGATTGCGGCGCGCTTTGAAATGCACTGGCGGCTGGCGAAGAACCAGCGGCGGCCGCGCATGGGCATCCTGGTCTCGCAGTACGACCACTGCCTGGCCGATCTGCTCTACCGTCACAAGGCGGGCGAGTTGGACTGCGACATTCCCCTGGTGCTTTCCAATCACGCGGCGACCGGACGGCTGGCGGGATTCTACGGCGCAAAGTTTGTACACCTGCCGGTGACGCACGCAACCAAGGCGGAGGTCGAGCGGGCGCAGATTGCGATGCTCGCCGAGCACGGCTGCGACCTGGTGGTACTGGCGCGCTACATGCAGATTCTCTCGCCCGCGTTCTTGGCGGAGTTTCCCAACCAGGTCATCAACATTCATCACTCGTTTCTGCCGGCCTTCGTGGGCGCGCGGCCGTACCACCAGGCATTTGAGCGCGGTGTGAAACTGATCGGCGCAACCAGCCACTACGTCACCGAGGTGCTCGACGACGGACCGATCATCGAGCAGCAGGTGGCGCGCATCTCGCACCGCGACTCGGTGGAGGACCTGGTGCAGAAGGGACGCGACCTGGAGAAAGTCGTGCTCTCACGCGCGGTGCGCTGGCACCTGGAGAATCGCGTGCTGCTCTACGGGAAGAAGACCGTGGTGTTCGACTAGCGGGCGGCGTGGTAGTCCCACATCTGCTGACTGCGGCAGCTGTGCGTCACCGGGCGCAACAAAAAATGAAACGAAGCGGCGGTTTGCGGGTTCAAACAAGCCAAGGGATTTCACCGGCCGCATGTCCAGACGATCAGCCGGGGTGAATGGAGTTGACCGAACAACCCGCGAGCGGGGTCCGCAACTCGAAGGAGTAGTTGTTATGAGTAGATTGAGAATGGTCCTCTGCGTGGCGGCTGGGACGTTGCTCCTGGCTGCACAGGCGTTTCCGCAAAATGAAAGTCAACAGGGCCAGGGACGGGTCGTGGTGACGGTCCTGCCCAAGCATGCCGGCGATGCGCCGGTGACCATCTCCCAGCAGGACCTGAAGCTTGCGGTAAGCGGGCGAACGTCGAACGTCACGGGTTGGGAGGCGCTCCGCGGTCCGGAAGACAGCCTGGAACTGGTGGTGCTGATCGACAACTCGGCGGGCACCAGTCTCGGCAAGCAACTTGACGACATCCAGCACTTTATCGAGGGGCTGCCGCCGAACGCGAAGAGCGTCATCGCGTACATGGATTACGGACGTGCGGCGCTGGCCGGCCGGCTGTCGGCAGACCACGCCGAGGTGCTGCGCGGATTGCATGTGCCGGGAGGCGTTTCCGGATCGAGTGGAGGCACCTACATCTGTCTCTCCGAACTGGCGAAGCACTGGCCTTCCCGGGATGCCAAAGCGCGGCGGGAAGTGGTGATCGTGAGCGACGGCATCAATGTCTTGAGCACGGGCTTCGACCCTTCGGATCCTTATGTGCAGGCGGCCATCAGCGATGCGGTGCGCGCGGGATTGGTCGTCTATTCCATCTTCTGGGGTAACCGGGTTGCCACCGACCGACCGTCGATTGCGACCACGGCCGGGCAGAACCTGCTGAACCAAGTGAGCGAGGCGACGGGCGGCAACAGTTACCGGATGGGAAACGGCAATCCGGTTTCGTTCCAGCCGTACTTCAAGGACCTGACGCGGCGGCTGCAGAATCAGTACCGGCTGAGCTTTGCCGCCGGCCTGAAGAACGAACCTGAGATTGCCAGTGTGAAACTGAAGATCAAGGTTCCGGGAACTGAGATCGATAGTCCGACGCAGGTGTTCGTGGAGCGTGCGGGCCCGGCGATGAACTGAGCGAAGCGCGGAGATGAGGGACAGGCCGGAGCGTCGGCTTGCGCCCCTCGAGAAACAAAATCAGGCCATGGGCGTACGGTGTCCATGGCCTGATTGTTTGCGGGTGGGAATGGGCGCGGCCGGTAGCCGAGGAAGCTGGGAAACAGACTGCGGACGGGTCGCGAAAAAGGTGCTACACTGTGGGCACCAATCCGCAATTTGCGATTCCTCTCTGACAAGAGATGTGCACAACACGGGGGAGAGCGTGTCCGAACCTGG
>Ga0302320_10018834_pt1 | contig 13904 bp, 9 predicted proteins | sample Bog_T0_3_FD_202130 | JGI IMG/M metagenome (GOLD analysis project Ga0302320, IMG submission 202130) | Peat permafrost microbial communities from Stordalen Mire near Abisko, Sweden - Bog_T0_3 | ecosystem: Environmental > Terrestrial > Soil > Wetlands > Peat | place: Sweden: Abisko, Stordalen Mire... | reverse complement strand
TTTCCACGTAGTCGGGATAGAGCTTTTCAATGGCGCGTCCCTTAGCGATGACTTCGTCGGTTTTGCCGTCTTTAGTGAGCTGGCTCAGTTCGCGAACGCCCTTCGTCCATTCATTGAAACCGGCGACGGTGGAGGCGGTTTCTTTATCGATCATGGCCATGAAGTCTTTGTCGAAAGCGGCGGGTTCCATGCCGAGCTGTTCCTTGATTACGTCCACGGTTGGGCGATTCTTAGCGAATTCGTGGATCATATCAAGGAGCTTGCCTTCGCCCCAGCGCTGTGAAATATAATCGCAGATTTTTCCCGCCTCATAGTAGGAGACGATCACCTGCGATGGGTAAGTGGGGTGGACGAAGCCGCGGTCGATATCGGCCACAGGCAGCAGTTTCTTTTCGTGAATGGCGTTGATGATGTCGGGGCTGAGGCGGTCACCCCAGTCGGGCGAAACCGCCGTCTCCTCGTGAACGGCCAGACCTTCGGTGAACCAGCGGGGTACGCGATCGTTAGTCAGGTTGAGCACGTAAACGTGACTCATTTCATGCCACAGAGTGCTGGCCCAGTGGAATGAGCCTGGCGCGCGGCCGGAGGGGCTATCCATCGCAATTACGCTGTTGAAAGTCACGCCGAGCGCGCCGAGGCCAGGCATGCCCATGGTGCGGACCGCGAAATCTTCGTGATCCGGATAAACCTCAACTTGCACGGGACCGGCCAATTTGTACTTATACTTTTTCTCGTAGGTCGCTATGATCTTGTCCAGCTCAGTCTGGAAATAAGGGCGAAGTATGTCCTCTTCCTTCTTGTTGAGCTTGAGGATCGTGGTGGGCGTGCGGAACGTGTCGAACTTTTTATAACTGTCGATCAGGGTGAGCGAGTTGGCGGTGGCCGCGTCGCGATAGTGGTTATCGTAGGCGAGGGAAAGCTCTTTGAGCGCTTCCTGCTCGCGCCCGAGACGCATCAGATTGAGGCCGAGCTGAGAGTGCGCGGCCCAGAGATCGGGTGTGGCGGCGATGGCTTTGCGGTAGTAATCGATCGACTCTTCATAGCGCCGATTAATCATGTAGAAATGGGCGACGGTGGCGTAACCCTCGCCGCGATTATTGATCTTCGCCACCCAGGGGGATTGCTTATCGGCCAGCAAGTCGATAGACGCTTTCACGGCGATGGCAGTGAGGGCGGTAGGTTCGATGGCAAGTGCGGCATCCGCTTGTTCCGTGGCCTTTTGCTGGTTGTCGTCTTCGAGGGCAACCTTCGCCATCAGTTCATGCGCCTGATACAGTTTCGGGTCGGACGCAAGGGCTTGTTCGGCGAGTTCGTTGGCTTTGCCGTCGTAGCCGTCGGCAGCTAACTGCGCAAGGCCGAGGAGAGCGTGGGCGTTCTTCGGATCGATTCCGAGGGCTTCGGTGTAGAGGTTCTGGGCTTCGCCGGGATTGAAGCGTTCGTAGAAGAGGTTGCCCCATTCCACGCGGTCTTCGGCGTTGCGGGGGTTGGCGGCGATCAGGGCTTTGAAGGCGTTGTTGGCGCCGTCATAATCGTGGGCTTTCGAGAGGGCTTTGGCGCGCTCGAGCGTCTGCGCGGAGGCGCTTAAGCAACAGGCGAGCAGGATCGCCACCGATAAAACCCCGGACAGGCGAAACCGCCTGTCCCACCTGTTGACCTGGATGTTAGTGGTCACTTGTCGAGCTCCTGCTGGGTGCGCGCCAGCTCGATGAGGAGGGCGGTGAGTTGCCGCTTATACTCATCGGGCGCCATCAGGTCCTTTTGGTATTTCAGCGCGTCGATTTTGCCTTCGATGTCGTCTTTTTTGGCGGCCAGTTCCCGCTTGGCGGGATCCGTTATAGCCGCTGTGGCCGCGCCGAATTTCAACAATGGGAAAGCCGCGGCGTGTTGCTGATCATCCACCTGCGGATGTTCCGTGGCGAGGTGCTTCTGCTCCGTGTAGAACTGCGCGGTTTTCTTGTCGGCGTAGGTGAAGGCTTCGAGGGCGGAGATGGTTTCGTTCTTGTCTGTGTCCGCGGCAGGGTCTCGCAGGGCGTCAACCCAGAAGCGGGCGAAGACGGTGGCGTTCTTCTCGGTGCCGGACTTCGTCGCCGTGATGATCGTGCGGTTGTCTTTCTTCAGGGCAGCCGTGGCGCCGCCGCTGGCGCTGGTCATATCCACCACCAATTGTCTGCCCGCGGGGATGCGGTTCAGCAAGGCAGCTAATTCAGGCGCGGAGATGTCAGGGCCGGGCAGATTGAACTTGTATTCCTCGCCATCGAAAGTTCCATGGCCGATCATCATCAGTACGAAAGCGTCCGCCGGCTTGGCCTGTCCCGCGATTCGATTCAGCGCCGCTTCCATTTTGGCGCGAGTAGCGTCGGGGCCTTTCAGCGTTTCGACAATGCGATCGGTCTGTCCGCCGGTCTTCATGATCTTGTCGATGTCGGTGGCAAGAGCGGTGAAGCGTTGTTCGTAATCCGGCTCGCCGCCGAGCCCGGCTACAGTCAGGATGTAAGTAGCTGAGAAAGCCTGCCCGGCAAGCAGGGCGCCCAGGGTTCCCGCAACAAGTATCGGCCAGATTCTCAAACTACACCCCATTTTCTGCGCAGCAGCCACTCTCCGCCCCGAATCAAAATTACCAGCAGGAACAGGATCGGCATATCCCAAAGATCGAGATTATCGTGAGCCGTAATACCCGCTTCGGATACGGCCACTTCCGAAGGCAGGCGTTTGGCGCTCGAAGGCGTATAGTAATTGCCCCCGGTGTCGTTCGACAATTTTTCCAGCAAGTCTTTATTTTGTGCCGCGCCGAAGTTCTCGGCTACGCCGTCTTCGCGGCGGAACGTGATGGCATCGTCGCCGAAGGTGGTCTTGTCCTGGCGCGCTGTGGTTTCGGCTATATATGTGCCTGGTTTATCGGCAGAGTATGACCCGGTGTATGTGCCCGGCTCCAGCGGATCGGGCTTCAGTTCGACGGTATCGGAGCCGCCGTCCGGACGTGAAATCGTGGTAGTAACGGCCGCGCCGGAGACCGTGTCGTAACTCTTGTCGCGCACACTGACGCGCAGCGGAACGTTGGTGTCGTCAGGTAATACCTGACGCGGCGTCGAAGAAGAAACTTCGCCGGGAGTTTCGGTAACCATCCAGCGCATCAACTGCTGCCAGAAGATGGCGTGGGTCTTATCGGTATGGTCCTGCAGCATCTTCCAGCGCCAACTGCCTGAGGTGGCGAAGACGCCCACCCGGCCCCGTCCATAGTTCTGGACGGCGAGTAAAGGTGTGGGCCGATGACCCTGTTCGGCGACATTCATCAGAACCACGGCGCCGGGCTTGGGAGCGCCCATGACTGCGTAATTCGCAACCTGCGGCATTTTCTGCCAGCGAGCCAGATTCTTCTGGGCGTCGTCTTCGATGCGGCAGATGGCGCTTTCACGGCCAGCGTCGGTCAGGCTGACTGAAGCGAAGTCACGGCTGAAGCTCTTTTCGGCGGTCAGATGCAAAGGCATCATCTCGGCCATGGGAGTGTTGGCGTAACCGCCGTCAGACAAGGCAAAGCGGCCAGCGAGGAAGAGCACTCCACCGCCGCGTTTGTCGGCGAAGTCACGAATCATTTGCTGCTGGGCGTTGGAAAAGTAGTTGGCTTCCGAACTGCCGATGATCAGGCCGTCGTATTGAAAAAGATCCTGCGGTTTCGAGGGGAATCCGTCCTGGAGAAACTTGTCGTGTTCGGCGCCCTGCACGTAGTTCTTGTTCTGGGTTGTGCGGAGCAGAGTAGCCAGTTCGATGCTGGGATCGTCCTCCATGGCGCGGCGGATGAATTTGAATTCCCAGCGCGGTTCGCCCTCCATATAGAGGACGCGCATCTTTTTCTTATCCACGTTGACGAGGCGGACGACGTAGTTGTTCTGGACGTTCTGTTCGCCTTCGATGGGTTCAATGCCCACCTGAAAAGTGTGTGCGCCCGCTTCCCCGGTATTGAAGAGAATAGTCTCGCTTTGTTCGGCATCCGGCTTCAAATCGACCAATTGCTGGGCGATGGGATTGCCGTTCTCGCGGACGGTGAGTTTGACTTTGGCGCCCGCGAATCCGTGCTGGCGAAAAGCGACGCGCGCGGTAACGCGCGACTGAGGCAGTGCCCGCGCAGGAACCGAGGCGTCGACAATCTCGATGTCTTTATTGAAATGATCGGGGCCGAAACCGATGGTGTGGACCGGTACGCGCAACTGGCGGAGTTGGGAAATGGCATCGCGGTCAATGCCGCCGGTGTTGTCGCCGCCGTCGCTCAAGAGCACGATGGCACCGAGGGGCATCGTGCCCGCTTCCGCCGCAATGTGTTTGAGGCTGTCTCCGATGCGGGTAGCGTTGTCGTTGGCTACCAGGTTTTTCGCCTGATCGACACGCACGGCATCGCGCCCAAACTCGTAAAGCCGGACCTGAAAACGTTTAGAAAGATCGGGAATCAGCTGATTGTTGAGAAGATCCTCGGCATTCTGGAGGCGGGGTTTTCCATCGTCGGCGATTCCCATACTGCGGGAATGATCGACTAGCACCGCGACCACGTTTTGCTGCGGGCGCAGGCGTGCCACGCTTAGCGCGGGATGCCAGAGCATAAGCAGCAACAACGCAATCAGTGCGGTTTGAACCAGCCAGATGATGGTGGCGCGGGAGTTGGACAGCAGACTGCGGCGCTGGCGCTGGAACCAGAAAAGGCCGCCGGCGACCGCAATGAGCAGCAGGAACAGGGTCCAGACCGGCCACGGCGCGAGCAGAACAAACTTCCCTTTCGCGAACATGGCGGGCGGATATTTGAACAGGAACTCGAACATTTAGTCTGGCCTGATTTTAGTGCGTCATTGAATAGATGACGTAATTGATACCCAAACGGTATGCCTGAGATGTGTATTTTGTTTCGTATTGCGGATTATCGGCGTGTTCCCAGGCGTCGCCATCATCCTGGTTGAAGCACATGGCAACCATGACGCGTCCGTCATCGTCGTAGATCCCGCGCCAATGAGGAACCTTGCCGTCTTTTTCATAAACACGACCGCTATACAGGTATTGGAGTCCCGGAACCTGTACACGGGTTTCCAAATCATACACCGTATGGAAGATCGGGTCGGCATCGGGGATCTCGACAATCTGCCGGTCGGGGAAAATGCGGCTCATGCTTTGGGTGAATACTTCCCATTCGAAAGTGCCGTGGAAATCGTCGACCATGAGGAATCCGCCGCGCGCCAGATACTCGCGGAGCAGCTTACATTGGGCTTCGGTCAGATCCCAGTGGCCTACTTCGACGGCATAGACCCAGGGCCAGTTGAAGATTTCGTTGGGGTCGCCGACCAGATCGATGACCTGTTCGGCGGAGCGTGTATGGATGCGGGTGAGGCGCCGGACGCCGGCGAGAAACTGGCGGTCGGCTTTAGGAAAATCGGTGGGCCAGCTTCCCACTTCACTGCTGTAGCCGGCATAACGGCCGGAGGGGTAACGCAGGCGCGCGAAGGTCCATTCGGTGCGCTCGTCTGCATCGCTGGGCACGGGAGCCGGGTTTTCTTCTTCGCCCGTGTACTGTCTGAAGTGAGCCTGGAAGGCGTACAGCGCAGAAAAACCGCAGGCGAGGAGCACCGCGAGTGTCGCTATGCGGAAGCGCATGTTCCTCGTATGCCGATCAGAATAACATGAATGCTCGATGAACATATTTTGACGGGAGCTATGGCAGGGAGTGGTGTTGTCTGGGGTATTACCGTCTTCATAATCTGTGGTCGCGCTAAAATCGGGCTGCATGGCGCGACATCCGGCGGAATTCGCCGATACTGACCCACGAGCGATGGAGGTCTGGCTTGGATTGTTGCGCGGCAAAACGCCCGGCGAGCGCATTGAGATGGTGTTTGAACTGACCGATTTCGCATTACGCATGGCGGAATCGGGCGTCCGGGTGCGGCACCCTGACGCATCCGAACGCGAGGTCTTTTTGCGATCGGCAGCGCTACGGTTGCCTCGGGAGCTGATGATCCGGGCCTACGGTTGGGACCCGGAGCAGCACGCTCAATAGTGCGTTTTCGATTTCCCCAGTAGCATTGAGAGGTAGCATTGAGAGAAGGAGAGCGCCAGCGCAAGCCACGATCAGCCAGAACGCAAAGCGCCTGAAAAATGGGAGTCGGCTGTGGGGAAACATCTCTATTTGTAGGTAGCGGCAACGTCTTCGCCGCCACGTCCCCACCACGCTAATTTGTCGCTTGCAGACTCTTTTTTCGTGAGGCGCACTCGCATAACAATTTCATAGAAAATGCATACGAGTGCAACGACCACAAGAATTGAGAAGAATACACTGAACATGCCAGCTCGCGTTGCTTCCCCGGATGCCTTTATGATACGCCGATTGGACGCACCGGCTTCGGAACCCACGACCCAGGGACATCTGAATACCAACTAGCCCCCTTCTCCTTTTGCTAATCTGATAGCAGGTCGTAGTTTGTAAACCCAAGTGAAATTCCCCTCTCTCGAACGGCACATCGATCGCACCCCTTCGGCGGGGAAGATCCAGCTACGCGACGACCCCAGCTTCGCTGCGACGAAGATGGCGAGTTTCCAATACGCAGCGGTCGCCATTTTTCTTTTCCTTGTGACAGGTTTTTGGGAACTGCAGATCAAGAATCCCGACATCTACAACGAGCGTGCCGAACGCAACCGAATCAAGTCTCTGCCGATCGTGGCTCCTCGTGGGCGCATTCTGGATCGCGACGGACGTGTGATCGTCGATAACCACTCGAGCTGGAGCCTCATCCTGTCGCGCGAAAACCTGAAGGTGGAACATCTGCATGAGATTGCGGATGGCCTTCATCTTGACTATGACGACCTGATGAAAAAGGTTCAGCGTTATAAGAAGCGACCGAAATACGAGCCGATCATTATTAAAGAAGAGCTCACTCCGGCGGACCTTGCATTTGTCGAATCGCACCGCGATCCCGACACTTTCCCCGAGATGGAAACGATCGAGTCGCAGCGGCGGCTGTATCCCGAGAACGGAATTCTGGCTCACGTTATTGGATACACGGGTGAAATCAGCGAAAGCGAACTGGATATACCTGACTACGCGAAGTACAACCAAGGTCAGATCATTGGCAAGACGGGAATCGAAAAGCAATATAACGACACGCTGATGGGGATCGACGGCGAGCGGCAGTCGGTGGTCGACAACCGCGGGCGTGAGCGTGAAGTGCTGGGGATCAAAGACGCCAAACCGGGGAAGAACCTTCAGCTCACGATTGATCTCGACCTGCAGGTGGTCGCCGAACTGGCGCTGCAGGGAAAGCGTGGAGCTGTTGTGGCTCTCGACCCGAGAAACGGTGAAGTCCTGGCTATGGTCTCGCGGCCGAGCTTCGATCCCAATAAGTTTGCGGTCCGCATCAAGTCGGCCGACTGGAAGGAACTGACCGATGATCCGGGCAACCCGCTGCTCAACCGGGCCATCCAGGCGCAGTGGGCGCCAGGTTCCACATTCAAGCCAATTGTGGCACTGGCGGGCCTCGAGAGTGGAAGCATCGACGAAAACACGGTGTACCACTGCGCGGGAGGCGCAAGTTTCTACGGACATTTCTACAAGTGCCTGGAGGTGCATGGAGCCGTTACCCTCCACAGGGGCATCGTCGAATCGTGCGATGCGTATTTCTACGGTGTTGGAAACAAGACAGGAATCGACACTCTCGCTTTCTACGCGCATCAGGTAGGGTATGGGGCCAAAACCGGCATCGATCTTCCGAATGAAGCCAGCGGGATCGTGCCTTCCCCCGAGTGGCAGATGCAGAATTACCGCCAGAAATGGTACCTGGGCCAGACAATCTCTGTGTCGATCGGCCAGGGCCAGACTACCGTCACGCCGTTGCAAATGGCCCGCGCGATCGGTGGAATTGCGATGGGCGGAGTCTGGCACACACCCCACCTGCTGCTCTCAGCCACGCAGACGGAAAAGCCCCGCGAGTGGGCGCTTAACCCCGACAACGTAAAGCGGGTGGTTGACGGGATGTATGGTGTGGTGAACGAGGGCGGCGGGACCGGCGGCAGGGCAAGGATTCCAGGCGTGGCGGTTTGCGGAAAAACCGGAACGGCACAGGTCGCATCGGCGGGATACGAGAAAGCGCACAAGGACGTTAAAGATAACTCATGGTTTGTCGCTTACGCTCCATGCTACAAACCGGAGATCGTCGTTTCAGTCCTTTGGGAGAATTCCGGAGTCCAGGGTGCGTACTCCGCACCCACCGCCCGCGACGTCATCGTGGCCTACTTCGATAAGAAGCAACGGCTCGCCGAGGAAGAAGCTCGCAAGCAGCCGAAAATGAACGTACCGAAATCCCTGGTTTCCGCTTTCGTGCCGCCGATCGCCACGGCTCCGGAAATCAAACAGTAATGCAGCGGACCACGGGGCTCAAAGACTTCGACTGGACGATGCTTTTCATTGTCCTGGTCATTTGTGGACTGGGAGTTCTGCAGATTTTCAGCGCGACGCTGGATACAGGTTTCCAGGGATCGTGGTGGAAGCAGATGATCTACATCGCGGCGGGTTTGCTGTTGATGTGGATTGTGGCTAACATCGATTACCACGCGCTGATGACGCATGTTTACCCGCTTTACATCACCTCTGTGGTGCTGCTGATAGCAGTGCTGCTGGTCGGCAAGCGGGCATTCGGATCGACTCGCTGGATCGCTCTTCCGGGCGGTGTCCACTTGCAGGTTTCCGAGTTCGCCAAAATCGTTGTCATCCTGATGGTGGCGCGCTATCTGACGGAGATGCGCACGGATGTGCTCGAGTTGAGCGATCTGTTGAAGCTCTCCGGTCTGATTCTGCTGCCGATGGCGCTGATTGCGAAAGAGCCGGATCTGGGAACCGCGCTCACCTATATTCCGATCCTGGCAGTGGGTGTTTTTCTGGCTGGAATGCGCTGGCAGTATTGGGCGGCGATCGCGGTTATTGCACTTGTAGTTGTGCCGATCGGCTTTACCTCCCTGCAGGCGTATCAAAAAGCCAGGATTGTCAGTTTTCTCGATCCTGAGCGCGACCCGCAGGGGACGGGATACCAGTTAATACAGTCGAAAATTGCAGTGGGTGCGGGCGGGACGTGGGGCAAAGGCGTAACCAAGGGTAGTCAGACCCAGTTGCGTTTCCTGCCGGTACCGCACACCGATTTTATATTCTCCGCGTTCGCTGAAGAACACGGGTTTGTCGGCGTGATGGTGGCGCTGATTCTTTACTTCGTTTTGCTGATGCAGATCGTACAAAATGCCCAGACCGCGCCTGACCGGGCAGGAATGTACGTGTGTATGGGTGTTGGGGCCTTGCTTTTATTTCATATACTGGTTAACGTCGGAATGGTGGTAGGACGAATGCCCGTGACCGGCATTCCGCTGCCATTGATGAGTTATGGCGGCTCAAGCATCTGGTCGACGTTCCTGATGTTGGGTCTTGTGAACAGTGTTCGCGTAAGAAGATTTGTGAATTGAGTTGTTTTAGCTGGTTATCAGTGGGTTATTAGATGGATGAGAGGAAGCGGTTGACGTTTCCGGAGTCCATTCGGGTTTAACGGTTTTTTAAAAATTGGAAGTTGGGAGCCATGGAGACTCTCGGATCAGGCCCGGCATGGCGCCGGGGCTTGCCGGACATGAGCGGTTCCCCCGGGCCGATGTTGGGTGTCGAGTAAGTTATTCTCCACCAATCCGGCTGGCGTGAGTTTTTAGATTTCGGTCGCTCGCGGTGTTTGTGGGCGATCCTTACGCAGGGCGAAGCACTTCTTTTTCGGACTCGGGATTCTCTCAGCCTCCTGGCGGGAGAGATAGATGTCAAAAGAGCTGATCGTCTCTTCGGGACGCCACGAAACCAAAGTGGCGATTCTGGAAGATGACCTCGTCGTGGAGCTTTTCCACGAACGAGAAAAAGAGTATTCCCTCGCAGGCAGCATCCATAAAGGCCGCGTAACGCGGGTACTTCCCGGCATGCAGTCGGCATTTGTCGACATAGGCCTTGAGCGGGATGCATTCCTTTACGTCTCCGATTTCTTCGAAGACAACGACGAATACGAAACGGTGGTAAGCACCGTTGAAGACAAAGTCCTTCGCATGGAGAAGGGCGACAAAGGCGCAGCGCTGGCAGCCGAGCTGCCGACGCCCCTGGCGGCTGCGCCTTCCATCGAGGCGGGGAACGCAAGCGCGGGGGAGGCAATAGCCGGTCCGGCGGCTCCGGTGGCTGAACGTGCGGAACGTGGTGAACGGACAGAACGGAACGATCGCGGTGAACGCACGGGAGATCGCAGCGGTGACCGGGGTGCAGATCGCGGTGGAGATCGAGGTGGCCGGGGACGCCGTGGAAGACGCCGGCGTGGGGGGCGCGGCAGCGGTCTGCCTGAATCGAAATTCTTTTCGCCGCGTACCGGCGGTAATGAGACTGCGGAGCCAGTTGCACCTGAATCCGAGATCGAATCTGCACCCGAAGTAACTGTTGCTGAGCCGGTCCGGGAAGTGGAACGAGCTTATGTCGCGCGGCCCTCTGAAATAGCGGATTTCATGGTTTTGCCCGGTGAGTCCCTGGCCAAATACTCTCCCTCTGACGAACCGCACGCAACTGCCGTTGCCGCAGCTCCGTTAGCGGAGCCAGCGCCTGTAGCGGTGGAACCAGTCGCTCCCCAGGCTGCGCCGGTACACGAAACCAAATTTGAAGACGCGCTGCCGGATGAGCATCCACTCGCCGGATTCGGCGCTGTTTCGTCGTGGGTGGCACAGGAAATCGTAACCGAAGAAATCGTCGCCGAAGCCGAGGCAGCGTTGCCAACTTCAGTGGAGCCGGTAGCCGCGGCTCAAGTTGAGGCGCCGGTATCCGTCGACGTTGTGGAAGCTGCGGAAATCGACGTTGAAGCTGCGGAAATCGACATGGATGCCACGCAGCCAGGCTTCGCCGAGGATCTGAGCGACGACGAAGGTCTGAGTGCGTCTGAAGTTGCCGAAATTGAAGCCGCTGCTGATTTGGCTACTGCCGAAGAAATGACGGGCGAATCGACGGGCGACCTTGCGGTTGATGAAGGTCCCGAACCGGCACGAATTCCCACCAGCCTTACCGCGCAATTGCGTGAGCAGGGCCATCGTTATCCTCATCGCGTTTCACGTCGTATGCGGCGCAAGCTGCGCACCGGACCTCCCGGATCCACGCCCGTTGGCGAAGAGGGAGCCGAAGGCGAAGTAAAAACGGTGGCGCCGCGCGAAGAGCGCAGACCGGACTCTGGTGCGGAAGCCCGGGGCCAGGATCGCCAGAGGGAACGGTCAGACCGTCCGGAGCGAAACGATCGCGGGGAGCGCCCTGCTCGTGGTGAACGACCGGAACGGGGTGAGCGGTCAGAACGCGGCGAACGTTCCGACAGAGGCGAACGGACTGAGCGCGTCGAGAAACCGGAACGCGAGCGGCCTCCGTTGCCGTCGATTGCCGATCTCCTCAAAGAAGGCCAGGAAATCATCGTCCAGATCGCCAAAGAGCCTTTGGGACAGAAGGGCGCGCGCATCACCTCGCACATCGCCCTGCCGGGACGCTTCGTAGTTTACATGCCGACCGTTGAACATGTCGGCGTGTCCCGCAAGATACCGTCAGACGAAGAGCGTCAGCGACTGAAGCGGGTTCTGCAGACGCATCGCGCCGGCGTACCCGGGGGTTTCATTTGCCGCACAGCCGCGGAAAACAAAAGTGAAGAAGAGCTGCGCAGCGATATGCACTTCCTCTATAACCTCTGGCTCGATATGCGCCAGAAGGCGGAGAAGTCGCCCGCGCCGAAACTGCTGCATCACGATCTTGATCTGGTTCAGCGGATCCTGCGCGATCAGCTGACGACTTCGTTCAAAACGATCTGGGTAGACAACGAAGAGCTTTATGAAAGCATTCTCCGCTTCGTCGAGCGTTTTCAGCCCGCGCTCATTGGCCGGGTCAAGCTGTATACCCGTACCAATCCAATATTCGACGAATTCGGCGTCACGGCTGAAATCGAAAAGGCGCTGCGCCCGAAGGTGTGGCTGAAGTCGGGCGGTTACATCGTTATCAATCAGACGGAAGCTCTGGTGGCGATCGACATTAATACCGGCAAGTACGTCGGTAAATCGAATCGTCTTGAAGACACGATCGTCAAAATCAATACCGATGCCATCAAAGAAATTGTGCGGCAGATTCGCCTGCGCGATCTCGGCGGAATAATCGTCGTCGACTTCATCGATATGGATGAGCGCAAGAACCGCCAGAAGGTGATGGTGGCACTCGAAGACGCCATGCGGGTGGATCGCGCGCCCTATAAGATCCTCCAGTTTAACGATTTCGGACTGGTTGCCATCACGCGCAAACGCGTCAAGCAATCGCTTGAGCGGACCCTGTGCGCGCCCTGTCCTTATTGCGAAGGCGCGGGCCACATCAAGAGCGCCGCGACCATCGTCGGCGAGATCTTACAAGAAGCCCAGCGCCTGCAGAAAGCCGTTGAATCCGAGCACGGAAATCTGGTGCTTCGGGTCAATCCGGAAGTGGCGAAGGTGCTGAAGAGCAACCATAATTCGTTCCTCCAGGAGATCGAGGAAATTCTGAAAAAGCCGGTCCTCGTAAAGAGCGATCCGTTGCTTCACCAGACCAAATTCGATCTGGCCTGACCAGCGGCCCTCCCGGCTTCTGTTTCAGATATATTGCTGTCCCTTTTTTCGCGCCGGTTGCGCTAGCATGAGTGACACCGGATGCAGTCAGCGACCAGTGGCGATTCGATTACTCGTTGCCTGAGGCAGGTTCAGCTCGGGCAAACGGGCGCCGAAGACCGTCTGCTTGAGCTTGTTTATGCGCATCTGCGCCGGATGGCGGGGCAGCGCATGCGGCGCGAACGTACCGACCATACGCTGCAGCCAACCGCGCTGGCTAACGAAGTCTATCTGCGCCTGGTCCGCTCGGTCAAAGACGTCGAGTGGAAGGACAGCGATCATTTTTACGCCACCTGCGGCCGCGTGATGCGCAACGTCCTGGTGGATTACGCTCGCCGTCGCAAATACGAGAAAGTAGACATCGAGTTTTTTCCCGGCGTTGCGATCACCGAACAGCGGTCGGAAGAGCTGCTGGCGCTTGACCAGTGTCTCGACAGACTTGCTGAGGTAGATCCCCGAGGGGCGCGTGTGGTGGAACTGATGTCCTTCGCGGGTCTGACGCAAAACGAAGTGGCCGAGGCGCTCGAAATCTCCGAGCGGACCGTCAAACGGGACTATACAGCCTGCCGTGCGTGGCTCCGCGCGGAGATGGCTGGAATGCAGTCTGCCGGTCGCGCCGGCAGCGCATCGCCATCCGCCGGCTAAGGTCGCAACAGCCATGTGGCCGTCAATTCAACCGCAGGAATGGGCATGGCTGAAAGACGCCTGTGGACGCGCCGCGATGGATGGGCGCGAGGCGGTTCTTTCCGAATGCCGCGCACAATATCCGCAACTTGTTTCCGCTCTTGAAGAGATGATTGCGGAGTACGAATCGGCCGGCGAGACGCCTCTCATCTCCTGGTTCGATCTGCCGGAAACTCCGAGTCAGACTTTCGCCGCGGGTGAAGTTGTCTCGCAGCGCTACTCCGTGAAATCTTTCCTCGGCCGCGGCGGCATGGGCGAAGTCTATGAAGTAGCTGACCGTCATCTTTCAGAACGCGGCAGCCTCGCCCTCAAGACGGTTCGTAACGATCTGGCCAGGAATAGGGAGGCGGCGGGACGCTTTGAGCGCGAGGTGCGGAATGCGCTGGTAGTGGCGCATCCGAACGTCTGCCGCATCTTCGATGTGGGGCGTCACCTCAGTCCTCAGGGCCCGGTGTTGTATCTGACGATGGAATACCTGCCGGGCGCGACGCTGGCTTCCTGGCTGAAAGAGCGTGACGTTCGCCGCAATCCAGTGCCCGAAGCGGAAG
>Ga0302320_10018833_pt1 | contig 13904 bp, 12 predicted proteins | sample Bog_T0_3_FD_202130 | JGI IMG/M metagenome (GOLD analysis project Ga0302320, IMG submission 202130) | Peat permafrost microbial communities from Stordalen Mire near Abisko, Sweden - Bog_T0_3 | ecosystem: Environmental > Terrestrial > Soil > Wetlands > Peat | place: Sweden: Abisko, Stordalen Mire... | reverse complement strand
CCGCGGCCGGGTCCCTTTCTGGAGCGATGCCCGCCGCGACGGCGAGCAGGTGCTGCTCTCGCAAGAACCCACGCCCGGTTTCACAAGGATCCCAAAGTACGAGCGTTTCTATGTCGCTGCCGGTCGCAGCCTTGACCGCGAGCATCGCTCCGAGTCGTAGACCAATCAGTCCTACGCAGGAGACGCCTGTCTGCCTCACGAAGTCGACCGCTGCTGTGATGTCCGACAGCCACGTAGCGATGCTGACCTCTTCAGCTGTGTCCCCGGCCGAGTCACCGGTGCCCGTGTAGTCGAATCGGAGTGTCACCAGGCCCGCACAAGCCAACTGCTCGGCAAGGGACCTATAGGCGCGACGTGACGAAAGCGCTTCGAACCCGACGGGTCGGCAAAGCACGACCCCGGCCCTCGCCTGCGCCGGGAGATGGAGCCAGCCGAACAGCGGCCGGCCAGTCGGTCCGAACCAGACGGCCCTCGAACTCGATACTTCACTCTCTCGGACTTCCACTGCGGCTGCCACCTGCCTTCGTCTCGCTGCGCGAAGCCCTTAGCGCATCTGGCATCGTCCCACGGAAGCTCCGAGGCTCTCACGTGCACCCAATTATGGCTCCGAGTGAGAGCGACTGTGCCGATGCCCGCCAGCCACCGTGTCATGGCCAGAGGCGGGACCGCACCCTCCAAGGCCAGGTGTCGGGGTCAAGCCCGTGAACTCCAAGCAAAGCAAGGGTGACTCGCTCTATGCCAAAGCCAGAGCACGCCGTGTGCGCAACATCGCCGCTCTCAGACTCGATCGCGAATCCGCTGCCGAAGTGATCGAGATGATAGTTGGAAGAAGAGATGGCGGTCGGCTTGTCCCCCGGACGAATTGTGCAGACGATCTCGTACTTGAGTGTGTCGGCGCGTTGGTTGGAGGCGAGCATTCGTCCGGTTCTTCCGAAGAAGGGATCGTTCGCGATGACCGCGTCCACATCGAGACCAAGCGCGGAGAGCAGCTCGGTGGACCGTTGGAGCCACTGGTCGCGGTGGGCAACGGCACCGTCCGGGTCGCCGAGGTACACGTATTCGTGCTGTCGGAATGCCTGCATCCTCGCCGGGTCAAGGCTTGGTTCGTGGCGGAAGCAGTGACCGAAGATCTCGAAACGGCGGCCACCAGCAGGAAGGCGTCCCGAGCAATGGGGATAGAGCGGATGACACGCAGCGGAGCACAGGGCGACGTCTGAAGGTCTAAGCAGCTCGTCCCAGTTCTTTCCCTGAACGATTCGTTCCAGAAGTTGCTCATGCAAGTCGTCGTCGCCCTCGAAGACGCTGATCGAGCCCAACAGGTCGGGAAACGAGCGCAGGTAGCCGCTCCGCTCAAGCACCACTCGCGGGACGATCGCAGGGAAGTGGAGCACCGACGCATGCTGGTCTGCTCCGGCCGCCGTGATGAGATCGTCGATTCCCCGAACCACTTTCTCGAACGTGCCCGAGCGGCCGTACAGGCCGTCGACGCCGGTCTCGATGAGCAGGCCGCTGGCGAGCAGCTCCGATCGGAAGTCTGTTGTCACGGTTCGCTCCGGCCGAGGGCGACGACGACGGCCGCGGCGAGGTTCCCCTCGTGGGTGAGGCTTACGGCAAAGTCGTTCAACTGAGCGCTCCTCGCGAGCTCGGCTGCATGTCCGCTGAGCCGCAGCGTGCACCGGCCGCTCTCGTCCTGGCGGACCTCGATCGATCGCCAGTCCGGTAGCCGGTCGCTCGGCCCGAGAGCCTTCATCGTCGCCTCCTTTGCGGCGAAACGAGCAGCGAGGTGACGGGCGCGCACGACGCCCTCACCCAGGCAACAGGCGACCTCGTGGTCGGTGAAGACACGATAGAGGTAACGGTCGCCGAAATTGGCAAGAGCCATTTGGACTTCGTCGACAGCGACGAGATCGACGCCCACGGACAGCCTCGGTGGGGCGCCGGTTGCATTAGTGAGCTCCTGTCCCTCATTCGCGTTGCTCACAGGGCTGCGCTCAGTGCCTGATCGATGTCATCGATGAGATCATCGACGTGCTCGATGCCGATTGAAAGCCTTATCGTCTCCGGTGCGACACCCACCATGGCGAGCGCTTCGGGGGACAGTTGGCGGTGAGTGGTCGATGCCGGGTGAGCGACCAGCGACTTGGCGTCGCCCATGTTCACAAGCCGTTTGAAGAGCTTGACCGAGTCGAAGAACCGGATCCCCGCGTCGTACCCGCCTGCGACTCCGAAGGTGATGATGGACGGACAGTGACCTTTGAGATAACGCTGGGCAAGGTCGTAGTAAGCGAAGCTCGGGTCTCCTAGATAGCTCAGCCACTCGACACGTGGGTCGTCGGCCAGATACTGCGCTATCGCCCGCGTGTTCGACTCGTGGCGTTCGAGGCGGACGGCCAGAGTCTCGAGGCCCTGCAGGAGCAGGAAGGCCCCGAGGGGAGAAAGTGTCGACCCACTGTTGCGGAGGCTTACGGTGCGACATCTCACGGCATAAGGAGCCTCGGCGAATTGCTCGGCATAGACAACTCCATGGAACGCGGGTTCGGGCCTGTTGAACGACGGGAACTTGTCGGGATGATCGGCCCACGGGAAGCGACCGGCATCGATGATCGCGCCCCCAAGGGTCGTGCCATGCCCGCCGATGAACTTGGTCAAGGAGTGCACGACCACATCAGCGCCGTGTTCGATTGGCTTCAGGTACATGGGCGTCGCGATCGTGTTGTCGACGATGAGAGGCACGCCGTGACGATGAGCGAGCTCGCTCACTGCCTCGAGATCGACGACATTGAGCGCCGGATTGCCCACGGACTCGCAGAAGATCGCCTTGGTGGCGTCGTCGATGAGCGGCTCGATGCATTCGGGTCGATCGTCGGTCGCGAAGCGTACTTCGATGCCCTGGCTCGCCAGCACGTGGGCGAAGAGGGTGTAGGTGGATCCGTAGAGCTGTGGCGCGGTCACGATATTGTCGTTCATCGCGGCCAGGTTCAAGATCGAATAGTTGACCGCTGCGGCTCCCGAGGCCACGACCACTGCTCCGGTTCCGCCTTCCAAGGTCGCGAGGCGACGTTCCAGCACGTCGTTTGTCGGGTTGTTGAGCCGGTTGTAGTGGAAGCCCGGAATGTCGAGATCGAAGACGGCTCCAGCGTGCGCCGCGTCGTCGAATTGATGTGCGATCGTCTGATAGATCGGTACGGCGACCGCTCGGGTCATATCGGGCGTATAGCCGCCGTGGATCGCCACTGTCTCGTCATGCACCGAACCGCCTCCTGCGTTGTATGAGCTTCAGCCAGTTGGCGTAAAGCCTCGTTCCTGACTGCTGCCAGGTGTTGACGAGACGCCGCTCCACAGGCTCGAACGGAAAGTCCTTCATCAGCTCGGGATCCAAGGGTTCCGCGAGCACGCGAGCCTGGAAGCCCTCGAGGAGCTGGTGGCTCTCGTCATCGAGGTAGCCAACGGGAATCGCGGGGACCGTGCTGCGCTCGCCTCGGAGGAAACGCTGCAGGTCCCTTCGGTACTCGCGCAGGAGACTGGTGGTCGAGTACTCCGGATGGCCTTGGACGAGGACGAACGTGCACGAACCCCGGTCCTTCACGGCGACAGTCCATGTCATCTCCGGCGACTCGATGAGATTCGTGTATCCGTCGGCCTGAAGGAGTGCCGACGGCAGATCGTTGAGTCGTGAGTGGGGCATGTGCACCAGTTCGCCGAGCCCATCAGTGAGCGGATGGTCGGTACTGATGGTCTGGATGAACACGCCCGAGCACTTGACAGAGAGCGTGTGCCTCTTGATGCCGTCGAAGAGCAGCGCCGCCACGTGCGCGGCAAGGCAGGACAACATGGCGGACGCTGTGACGGTCTCGGCCCAGACGATGAGCTCGGTCAAAGAGTCCCAGTACGGTTCCGTCCTGAGATCATCGGTGAGCGGCTCGGTTCCTGTGACAATGAGGCCGTCCGGCCGGCCTGCGAATATGTGGTCTGCCGGACTGTAATCCCGGGCGAGCCGCTCGTCGATCGCTGCGCTACGGGCGAGACCTGGAAGCCAGTACCGGCTGAGGCGCACCGTGATGTCACCGATCTCCCGCGCCGCACCTTCCAGCAGTCCGGTGAACTGGCGTTCGGTCTCTTCGAAAGCCGAGTCCGGCATGTTGTTGACGAAAGCGATCTCTAGCGTCGGACTGTCCTCGCCGCTCCCGCGTCCATGGGCCGGCCCGCGAGGGTCCGGCACGCGAGTACCGCTGCCGGGTGAGGCGATAACAAGTGAGATCTGATCTTCTCCAACTGTCATTCCGTGTGGCGGCTTGCAAGTTACTTTAGGGCGCCAGTCGGGCGGCCCGGAGCCTTGGGTTCCGGGGACGGTCTAGTGGCGCTTTTCCATGCCGCCCTTTTCCCCAGAGAGCCTGGGGCCTCTGCGCGGGGCACCAAGGCGGCTTGCGGCCCGTGCGGATTTGGGTCGTTCGTCGATGAGAGTACATACGACTCCGGGGTTCCAATATTCTGAGCCCTGGGAGTCTGCCCACGGCGGACCTCATCTTGAGCGCGTTTGACGATCCCTGTGTCAACCGCGTCGACCTCGTCGAACGAGCAACTCGGTTCGGCTGCTGGCCCACGGCTGCGTCACCGAAAGGTGAGCTGATCGACTTGAATCCACGGTCGTCCGTGGGTTTCGTGGCCGGAACCGCCTGGGGAGGGTTACGGCGGGCTGTCGGGATGCGGCCAAGGTACTTAGAATCGTCCGATGATCCCCGAGTCCACCCACCCTGACCGAGCTGTGGTCGCCCGGGCGGACGCGGACCTGCCGTGGTCCCCGTGTCGCCCACCTCGGACTCCAGCGATCCTGCGTCCCGGGCCCCCTTTTTCTAGAGCCTTGCCGTGACGCCGGCCTCCGCTGATCGCGGGCAACCTCTGCTCGTGATCGGCTACGGCCAGCGTTCCGCGCCTGCAATGCAGATCGTGGAGGCCGCGCGAGACCTGTGCGGGATCCTATGGCTCATAGACGAGAGCGGACCCGACAGCACTTTCACGACTCGGCTCTTGAAGAAGGTCGGAACCGTGGTGAACATCGCCGGATTGTCCCTGGACGAGACCACGGCGCAGTTGAGAGCGCATGCTCCTGACGGGATCGTGGCTTACCGCGACGAGGACATCGTCTTGCTGTCGCTGATAGCAGAGGAGTTGGGACTCGACTATCGCACGCCTGGGGTGGCCCGGAGTCTCGTCGACAAGCTCGTTCAACGCGACGCGTTTCGCGTTGGCGGTCTGCCAACGCCGGCGTGTTGGGAGGTCCCGGCCGACCGTGATCCTGCAGCCATTGCGGCCTTCGCGGCGGAGGTGCATTTCCCGGCCGTCCTCAAGCCGCGCGTCGGCAGCGGCGGGCAGTTCACGATGCCCGTCGCGAACGCCGATGATCTCGTCCGCTCGGTTGTCCTGCTCCCACCGCGGGCCGGCGGGGAGGAGGGGATGTTCGTCGAGCAGTATCTGCCGAGCCTCGTTGCAGGGCCGAGTGAGCGCTTCGGCAGCTACGTGTCCGTGGAGAGCCTGATCTCCGACGGTGAGATAAGCCACTTGGCCGTGACGGGGCGGTTCCCACCGGCCGAGCCTTTCCGCGAGACCGGGTTCTTCATCCCAGCTGCTCTGTCACAAGCCCAGCTGACAGGTGTGCTGGAGGTCGCCACGGCCGCCCTGCGCGCGCTCGGGCTGAGCACAGGCGACTCTCATACCGAAATCAAGCTGACCCCGGACGGCCCGCGAGTGATCGAGGTGAACGGCCGGATCGGCGGGGGAGTGCCTGAGATGCTTTTCCAGGCGTGTGGCGTGTCGATCTTCGAGCTCTCGATGCGCGTCGCCCTAGGTGAGACGGTGGTGGTGGATGGCCCGATCCCATGTGCCAGCGTTGGCTGGCGCTTCATGTTCCAGCCGCCTCGGTCTGCCCACCGCATCGTCAGCATCGAGGGCCTCGACCGGTTGGCCGAGCAGCCTGGGGTCAATGAGGTCTTCGTGAATCGGTCGCCCGGCGACCCGGTCGACTGGCATGAGGGAACCCGCCACTACATCTACTCGGTCTACGGGGTGTCCACGGACTACGACGAACTGCTCGAGATCGACCGCTTCATCCACGAGGAAGTGTCGATCGTCTACGAGTGAAGCCGGGGCGACCGCCCGCTCCCCGGTCGGGTCGGCCTGTGGCCGGGCGCCCGTTCAGCCCAGGATCGCCTCGATGCAGCGCTGAGCGTCGAGGAATGCCCGAAGGCGGCTCTTCGGGGACGGCACGTAATGGGTGAAGTACCGCACACCCTCGGTGAGTGAGCCGAACAGCCAGATCCTCGGTTCGACACGTCCCCACGCGTCGATCGGGTGGAACTCCTCGCTCAAGGAAACGCTGCCGACCTCCGTGTCGCCGTAGCAGAGCGGCTGAAGCCTTCCGTCGCGCCATAGGTTCGTCAGCAGGGACGACGCCGAACGCACGACGGTCGGGTTCTCAAGGTGGCCATGGATGAGCCAGTTCACCTGCTCGGAGTGCGGATGCTCGAAGTGCCTCGAGCTCAGCACGTATCCAGCGGAGGCAGTTGACTCGACGAACGGCGACGGTCCGAGGGGCACGGTGACAACGTCCGCGTCGATGAGCGCGAGAAGTTGTTTGGAACGCACCGCCGGCGGGCCTGCCACAATGCGGTTGACCCTCGTCTTTATGTTGTCGCGGAAGTCGAGGTAGGACTCGAGCGTGAGGCCGCGGAACTCGATCACGGTCCGCATGAGGTCCCTCAGGTGGCGGAACACCTCGTAGGCGGACTTCACAGGTGCCGAGCCGCCGCGGAGCGACTCGGAGAGGTCGTCCTCGACGAGCGAGTAGATCTGCGACTCGTAGTCCTTGGAGGAGACGTACTCGCGACGGGGACCGAAGAAATGCACCCAGGGGTCGAACTCGCCGTAGCGGCCGGCAAGGCCAGTCACGACACTTTCATATGTCCCGTCGTGCCAAGCGGTGCCGAGAAGCCTCGTGACCTCGTCAGAGGTCGCGCGACCGCTTGCAAGAAGGGCCGACTGGGCGTAGTAGCGGATCTGCATCTCTGCGAGGATCAGGGGCAGGACCTGGGAGCGAAAGTTGATCTGGCGTCGAGCCTGCCCCGTTGCTTGACCGCCCTGGACCGCCCCGATCGCTTCCTTGGTGCAGACGACGGCCTCGAATTCGTCGCTCTCGTCCACGGTTGCGACGGCCTTCGAACAGTACGGAAATCCGCTGCGGGAGAACAGCCTGAGTCTTGGCTCATCGCCAGAGCTCAGATAGCGCAGCCGGTCACCGCTCTCGGTGAAAGAGCCGCCTCTTCCGACCGTGAGGGCTATTACGACGTCGGTCGCGACCAGTCCCATACCCTCGACACCGACCGTGGCGCCGCGCGGGATGGTCTCGGTATAGCGATCGACCGGGTATGGCCTCGGTATCAGCGCCGCGTTGGCGTCTGGTTCGACATTGCCGGTGTGACCTGAAGTCACGATGACGTGATCGACGTCGAGGTATTCCCCGTTCGCCAGCTCGACGCGCTCGCGCCCGTCCCGCAGGCTCACGATGTTCGTCGCCTCGATGTGGTGGTGGAGGATCGTCACCTTCTCGGGTGCCGCCGCCACGAGCGTCGCGTAGAACCACTGCAGGTATTCACCCATGAGCCTGCGCGGTATGTAGTCGTCGCGGCTTATCTCGCGACCGGAGGGGTCGATTCGGCACGTGTCACCCACCCAGCGATAGCCGACGGCGGTGACCCACTCGTGAAGGCCGACTGCGTACTTGGGCGACGGGCCTTCGTCCTGCCAGGGATAGAGCGACACCTGCCCGCACGGAGTATTGAGGATTAGGTAGTCAGGCTGGTCCGTCGCGTAGACACCTGACCCCGGGGTTCCGGGCTCGATGACATGTACCCGCACAGGCCCCCACTGTGAGCGCGAACCCGTGACAATGCGCTCCAGGAAGCTCAGCCCCCACGAGCCCAGTCCGACGACCGCGATGTCCATCAGAAGCCGCTGGTCCAACTAGAGGACATCGTCCAAGGTTACTACGGTGATCCGGAGCTTCCGAACCGACCGCGTCTCGGAGACGGGAACTTGGTGTCTCTCGGATTGTCACTCAGAGGGGTCGGCCGCTGAACAGGCAAAGACGAGAAGAAAACTCACTGCACAGGGTTAGGATCACTTTCATGCCTCCTGAGAAGCTGCACTGGTCAGATCTCTACCGGGAGGTCGTGACCTCCGGGTTGTGCACAGGCTGTTCGGCCTGCGTGGTTGTGTGCCCCTACGACGTGCTGGACTACGACGACGAAGGCAGCGCTTATAGACCTTTCCACGTTCCGGAGATGGGCGGCACGGACAACTGCACCTACGGCGAAAGGGGCTGCACTCTTTGTACGAGGGCATGCCCGCGGTTCGGTTCGTGGGAGCCTGAGGCCGACAGGTTCCTCTTCGGCCGTGAACGCGAGGAGAGCGAGGTGTACGGCATCGCCCAGGACGTGATCCTCGCCCGGGCCGCCGATCCCGAGCTCATAAAGGCCGGCCAGGACGGTGGCCTCGTCTCGGTGCTTTTGATCTGGGCGCTGGAGCATGACTTCATAGACGCCGCGCTCGTATCGAACCTCGAGGGGGACGGCAAGACCTGGAAAGCTGTGCCAGGCGTCGCTCGGAACACGGCCGAGGTGGTCGCGTCGGCCGGTTCCCGTTACACCTATTCCGCCAACCCGAGCGCCTACGCACAGGCGATCGAAAGCGGAGCCGAGCGGATAGCTCTTGTCGGCATGGGCTGTCAGGCGTCGGTCCCTGCGATCATGTCAGCGCGCAAGGCCGGCAAGGTGGCGAGGCGCTTTGTGCTGACGATAGGCCTGTTGTGCTCGAAACTCTTCGACGACGCGATCTTCCCCGAGCTTTTCGAAGCTCGCTACGGCCTGGCCCGTGAGGACATCGTCAAGATGAACATCAAGGGCATCTTCCAGGTCTGGACCCGCGATGGTGTGCTGCACGAGATCCCGCTCAAAGAGGCGTTTCAGTGGACACGAGAGGGCTGTAACCACTGCCCCGACTTCGCGGCCGAGCACGCCGATCTCTCGACGGGCGGGATCGGGTCCTTCTCCGACTGGACGTTCACAATTATCCGCACCGACAAGGGTCGGGAGCTGATCTCGGCGATGCTCGCCGCGGGAGCTATCGAAGTGCGTTCGGCCTTCGACGACGACCCCGACGCGATAGCGCTGCTTCGCAAGCTTTCCCGAGTGAGCCGCCGCCGGTGGCCCGAGAACGCGGAGCAGTCTCCGAGAAGGATCCCGGTCGTCAGCGCCTGAGGCAGTTCACGCCCCGAGCTCGCGGGCGCGCGCGAGCAGTTTGTCGAACATCTCCGCTGTGAGCAGCCCGGTGAAGACGTTGCGCTGGCTCGGGTGGTACGAGCACAGTAGCGTGCGGGATCCTCCGGTCTGGAGGAGGACTTGTCCGTCGTCGGCTAGCCACCGGGCGGCGGGCAGAGGCAGCTCCAGACCATGAGAGAAGCGTTCCCGCTTTCCCTTCGGTCGGCCTCCGCCCTCCGGCAGGCGCCACAGCGCCTCGTATGCGAAGGCGCCCAGGGCCAGCAGTACTCGAGCGCCGGTAAGCGCTCGCAGTTCGAAGGACAGGTAGCACGCACAGGTGTCCCGCTCTTGTGGAGTCGGCTTGTTGGCTGGCGGCGCGCAGCGCACTGCTGCGGTCACCCATGCCCCGGACAAGGTGAGACCGTCGTCGAGCGACCTGCTGAGCGCCTGGTTGGCGTAGCCCGCACGGTGCAGGGCCGCGAAGAGGAAGTCACCGGAGCGGTCTCCCGTGAACATCCGCCCCGTCCGGTTGCCTCCGTGGGCTGCCGGGGCAAGCCCGACAACCACGAGCCGCGCGTTCGGATCGCCGAAGCCGGGCAGAGGACGCGCCCAGTACCGTTCTGTGAAATGGGAGACCGGGGGGTTGGACGCCGCGTCATGGCGCCAAGCCGTGAGCCTCGGACAGAGGGAGCAGTTCGCCACGTCCCGGCCGATCTGCTCCAAGCGCGCGGCGGTCGATCCCACGAGCCAAAGGCTACGGTGTCGGTCGTGCCGACAACTCGCTTGAGACCACCTCGCCCCACGGTGGTCTGTTTCGTTCGACACGGGACGACGGCGACGACGGGCAAGGTGCTTCCCGGTCGGGCGCGAGGCCTGCATCTGTCTGACCAGGGACGCGGCGAGGCGGAAAGGGCGGGTGAGGCCCTTTCCGGCATGTCCGTGTCGGCCGTCTATGCCTCGCCGCTCGAGCGCGCGCGAGAGACGGCCTCCGCCATATCCCTTAGTGTCGGCAAGCCTGTAGTGATCGAACGGGGCCTCATCGAGTGCGACTTCGGAACCTGGACTGGTGAGTCGCTCTCGCAGTTGCGCAAACTTCCAGAGTGGCAGGCCGTAAGGCACACGCCATCGAGCTTTCGCTTCCCCGAAGGAGAGTCGTTCCCAGAGCTCCAGGCTCGCGTCGCCGACACAGTGGCACGGCTGCGCAGAGCACATCCCGGCGAAGTCGTCGTCGCCGTGTCGCACGCGGACTGCATAAAGGTTGCGCTGGCGAGCGCGCTCGGCGTGCCGCTCGACCTCTTCCAGCGGATCGTGGTCGCCCCCTGCTCGATCAGCACCGTCGTGTACGGCTCAGACGGGCCAACCGTGCTGGCCATGGGCGCGCTGGGCGCGCCGGCACCGCACCAGGCCTCGACCCGAAAGAGGTCCAGGTGACTGACGACTACGAGCTGTCGAACCCCGACCGCGTGACTGTCGGGGCTGTCGGCCCGGTGGGTGAGCGAGTGTTCCTGCTGCAAGTGCGTGAGGGGCTGATCTTGAAGACGCTCAAGGTCGAGAAGGCTCAGGTGTCAGCTCTGGCGCGTTTCCTGGGCCGCATGCTCGTTGAGCTTGCCCGCCCCGGTGAGCTGCCCTCAGGTGACGAACTTGCTCTCGAGCCGTTCGGCGAACCCGATTTCGTGGTCCGCTCGCTCGGGGTCAGTTATGACGACGATCTCGACCGGATCATCCTTGTCGCGGACGAGATCGACACGACCGAAGCCGAGACCGACGTCGAGACCGATGTCGAAACCCTGTTCGGTCTCGCCGAGGACCTGGAGCCCGACGCCGAGACGGGGGAGAGCGTGCGGTTGGCGATGACCCGGGAACAGGCCGCTGCGCTTGCCATACGGGGAACAGAGCTCGTCGAGGCGGGCCGGCCCCCTTGCCCGCTTTGCGGGTATCCGCTCGATCCGAGAGGCCACGTGTGCCCGAGGACGAACGGCCACCGCCCGCCGCTGACCTGAGCGGACCTGCTTGGCTCGAGCTTCTCGCCGAGGGAGAGCTCGAAGTCCTGGGCAGGCTGCCGTGGAGCTCGAACTACTCGTTTCTCGCGATGGTCCGGCTCCGAGGGATTGAGCAGCGTGCTGTGTACAAGCCTGGGCGGGGTGAGCGCCCGCTGTGGGACTACCCAGGTGGCCTGTTCCGCCGCGAGGTCGCCGCCTACGAGCTTTCCGCGGCGCTCGCCCTCGGCGTCGTCCCCGAGACCGTGCTGCGCCTGGAGGGGCCGCACGGCGAGGGGTCGGTGCAGCGTTTCGTCGACGCGGACTTCGCCGAGCACTACTTCACGCTGTTGAACGAGCCCCTCCATCATGCCCAGCTTCGGCGGATAGCGGCGTTCGATCTGCTCATCAACAACGGCGACCGCAAGGGGGGCCATCTCATCATCGACTGGGAGAGACGGATCTGGGGAATCGACCATGGCTTGTGCTTCCACGTGGAGGGAAAGCTCCGGACAGTGATGTGGGACTTCTCCGGCGAGGAGCTGCCGGCCGAGGTGCTCGCGGGCTGCGAGCTGGTCGTCGACTCGATCCCGGATCCCGTCGCGGCGATCCTGGAGGGCGACGAATGCGCGGCACTCCGGCGTAGGGCCGTCCGGTTGCTTCGAAAGCCCCTGTTTCCTTCGCCGCGCGAGGACCACCGTGCTTATCCCTGGCCGCTCGTGTGAATCAGTGGCGCCAGGTCTCGAGACTCAAGGGGCTGCTGACAGAGACACTTATCGCGCCCGAAGAGACTGTCGGGATGCGCCTTCCTCCTCGGGGAAAAGACGAAGTGAGTCTTCTGCCGGCTTGCCACGGGACCGACGTCGCGACGGCGCCGCACGCATGACACGACGTCGCGCGTACAGGTCGGTGTCGGCAACGGCGAGGAGCTCCGCGACCGCGGCACATCCTGTCGACAAGCAGCTTGCGGTACCCCAGCTGAACGAGGGAGCACCCATGCGCACTGCGCGGGCGATGAGGACGGCCGCGTCGTCCGGCGAGGTGTCCGGCAGCACGAGACCGAACTCGTCCCCACCGAGACGGTAGATGCCGTCCATGCTCCGGAGAGCTTTGCGTAGCGTGTCGACGAGGAGCACCAACTGGCGGTCACCAGCCGCGTGGCCGGCGGTGTCGTTGACAGCCTTGAGGCCGTCGAGGTCGATCGCGACGACGCTCAGGTCGAGCTCGGCACGCGCGCAACGGGCCAATTCGCGCTCGAGGTCGCGCTCGAAGGCTCGCCGGTTGGCGCACCCGGTCAACGGGTCGCTGAACGCCGCCCGTTGGAGCTCGTCAGTGGCACCACGACAGGCGTTGATCATCGTGAGGTCGATCAGGCGGGCGATCGCCCGCTGTCCCGGTTCGCTCGCGACCAGGCCCCGGAGCTGGACGAGCTGCTCGACGACGAGAACCGGCGACCCAACGCGAGCTCCCCACCGCGTCGCTGCGGCAGCAAGGGTGCGGCGGCGTTCGATCGGGACTGCCGGGGTGGTCGCGTCCGGCGGGAGGGGCGCTCCCTGTGGGCTGGTTGGGTCCGGGGAGATCGTGCCGTTCAGGACCTTCGGTGACCCACGGTCCCCGCTGGGAAGCACCACCTGCCCGAACAGCCGCGAGAGTCCACCGGCAGCCGCCCCGAGCGCGTGAACCAGGAGCTCACGCTCATCGGCATCCGCTCGACCCGAAGCGCACCGATGGGCCTGGCACCTTTGCCACCACGCCTCGGCCAGCGCTTCGATCGTGGAGGCTCTTGGTGTCATGTTGCTCGGCTCTCGGGCGGATCGCTTGACGAGCCGAACCTACCATCGGGGTGCTCCGCCGCCGCGGATGCCGGTGCAGCCGCGTCCAAGGCACCGGCGGGATCGTCAGCCGCGGCTCACCCACCTGGCAAGCTTGTAGGAAAAAGGAGGGGGCGCGCGATGTCCGCGGAGTCAGCGGTTCGGATCGAGCCCGACGCGACCGTTTCCTCGCCGAAGCTTCCCACGGTCTCGATCATCCTCCCTGTGCTGAACGAGGAGGCCCAGCTCGAGCGCTGCCTGCACAGCGTCGTCGAGCAGAGCTACCCCGCCATCATCGAGGTGGTCGTGGCCGACGGCGGCTCAACGGACGGGACCCCATCGGTGGCGTCCAAGTTCGCGAAGGTACGCGTCGTCGACAACCCGAGGCACATCCGCCCTGCCGGCCTGAACACTGCCATCGCGGCTGCTTCCGGCGAGATCATCGTCCGAGTCGATGCTCGTACGGCGCTTGCGCCCGACTACGTCGAGCGTTGCGTATCGGCCCTCGAAAACTCGGGAGCAGCCATCGTCGGTGGGCAGATGCGCTACGAGGCTCATGACGCACGCCAGCGCGGCATCGTGGCGGCGATGACCTCTCGCCTCGGAGCCGGGCCTGCGGCCTTCCGGCGGGAAGGTGGAGAGCCGCGCTATGTCGACACGGTTTATCTGGGCGCTTTCCGGGCGAGCACGATCCGCGAGATCGGCGGCTACGACGAGTGGTCAGGTGGCAACGAAGACGCCGAGCTCGCATGGCGGGCTCAACGCTTCGGCGGTGTCTACCTCGACCCGTCGATCAAGTCCTATTACCT
>Ga0302320_10018832_pt1 | contig 13906 bp, 9 predicted proteins | sample Bog_T0_3_FD_202130 | JGI IMG/M metagenome (GOLD analysis project Ga0302320, IMG submission 202130) | Peat permafrost microbial communities from Stordalen Mire near Abisko, Sweden - Bog_T0_3 | ecosystem: Environmental > Terrestrial > Soil > Wetlands > Peat | place: Sweden: Abisko, Stordalen Mire... | reverse complement strand
CGGGAAAACCGCACGCACGGTTTGAAAGGGGGAGTCTGGAGACGGGTCGGCGTATGCCGATACCGCGCTAGACTCCTACCAATGGCTCACCGAATCACCCTCATCCCCGGCGACGGCATCGGACCTGAAGTCGCCGACGCCACGGCGAGGGTGGTTGAAGCGCTGGGCGTCGAGGTCGAATGGGACCGGGTCGACGCAGGGGTGGTGGCCGAACGCAACACCGGAAAGTACCTTCCCGAAGCGGTTTTCGAATCCCTTGCCCGAACCAAGGTCGGCCTTAAAGGTCCGGTGGGAACGCCGATTGCCAGCGGCCATCCCAGCGTTAACGTCGCCCTCCGGAAACGGCTGAACCTGTTCGTGAACTTCCGGCCTGTTCGGATGCTGCCGGGGCTGAAAACCCGTTTTGCCGACCTTCCGATCGACCTGGTCATCTTTCGGGAAAACACTGAAGACCTGTATTCCGGCATTGAGCACGAAGTGGTCACCGACGTAGTGGAGAGTCTCAAGGTGATCACGCGAACCGCTTCCATCAATATTGCCAACGCGGCGTTCGAGTTCGCAGCGCGGGAGCAGCGCAAGAAAGTAACCGCGATCCACAAAGCCAATATCATGAAGCTCAGCGACGGTCTGTTCCTGCGCTGCTGCCGTGAGGTGGCGGCCCGGTTTCCGCAGATCGAATACGGCGAGCTGATCGTGGATAACGCCTGCATGCAGCTGGTGATGCGCCCTGAGACGTTCGATGTTCTGGTGCTTCCAAATCTCTACGGCGACATTGTTTCGGATCTGGCCGCCGGGCTGGTGGGGGGGCTTGGGATCGTACCGGGCGCGAATCTGGGAGAAGGAATTGCGGTGTTTGAAGCGGTGCATGGATCGGCACCGGATATCGCGGGGAAGGGCCTCGCGAATCCCACCGCACTGATGCAGTCCGCTCGCCTGATGCTGGCTCATATCGGCGAACGTGAGGCCGCGGTACGAATGCAGAGAGCCATTGAGGCGGTATATGCCGAAGGAAGGCACCTTACTCATGACGTGGGCGGGGCCGCGGGGACTCAGGAGTTTACGGAAGCGGTCATGGCGAAGCTGTAACGGAGGCCATGCCGTGCAATTCGAATCTTCTATGAGGCAGGCCGCACCGGCGCCGATGAAAAGGTCGGGGGACGAAGGAATGGCTGCTCCGCAGCCAGAGCCGATTGCCAATCGGCTCGCAGGATTCCATCCCGCCCCACTTAAAAGAGGACTCCGGCATCTTCTGCAAGACATTGATTCTGTTCGGCAGAGAGGTGCATTTTCATAAGAAGCGATGTTCGGGGGCCAGACCTCCGTCGAGTGAGACTCGACTCTGCACCGCTGAGAGCGTGCGCCACGAGGCACCGGGGATGGGCGCTACTTTTTGTCGTCCAGGATGTAGATCTTCTCGCCCGGCTTCGCCAGCTTCAACCGCTGACGAATCTCGAACTCCTGTTCGGACGCATCTTCCTGCAGGCGCCTTATCCGCTCCTGCTTTTCTTCAATCTCTCGCTGCATCTTCAGATTCGACTGTTCATATTCCTGAATCAGCTGTTGGCGCGCCCTCAGACCCGGAATGCCGTTGGGTCCGCGTAACACGACAAATGCATAAACTACCCCGGAGAGTACGATAAAGGCGTAAACAGCTCGGATCGCGGGAGACTTCATAGTGCTTATTTCTGAGTGACTCTTAGAGACACAATAGTAACACCTGAAACGTCGGCTTGCGAAATTCTCACCTCTATGACTAATAAGATCGTCGTATTCAGTACCTGCGGCACAAAAGAAGAGGCGGAAATGCTCGCCCGCCGCCTGCTGGAAGCCCGTCTGGCCGCCTGTGTAAACGTACTTACGCAGATTCGGAGTTTCTACCGGTGGCAAGGCAAGATCGAAGAATCCGTCGAATGGCTGCTCATCATCAAAACTTCACGAGACTTATTCGAAAAGGTGCGCACGGTTCTTGAAAGCGCCCACTCCTACGAGTTGCCCGAAGTGCTTGCTCTGCCGATCGTGGAGGGCTCGCCTAACTACCTTGCCTGGCTTGACCGCGAGTTAGGCGGCTAACATAGATCTTGCCCCCGATCAAAGCTCTGATCTTCGACATGGACGGAGTCATCGTCGATTCCAACCCTCTCCACCGCATCGTCTGGGAAGAATACAATCTTCGCAACGGACTCGAAACCACCGAAGCCATGCAGCGCCGCATGTACGGCAAACGCAACGACGATATCATCCGCGATTTCTACGGCTCCGACCTTTCGCCCGACCGGGTCTTCTCCCTCGGGGCCGCCAAAGAAGCTCTCTACCGTGAAAGGCTCCGCCCTCAACTCGAAAGCCTACTCGTACCCGGAATCCGCCGCTTTCTCCAGGCCCATGCCACTGTACCCAAAGCCGTGGCCACCAACGCAGAACCGGCCAACCTCAACTTCGTCCTTGATGAAACCGGCCTCAGGCGCTTTTTTCTCGCGGCCATCGATGGGCATCAGGTCCAAAACCCGAAGCCCCATCCGGAACTCTTCCTCAAAGCCGCGGACTGCCTGAACGTCGCGCCCGAAAACTGTCTGGTTTTTGAAGACTCCCACACCGGCGTTCAGGCAGGACTGGCCGCCGGGATGACGGTCGTCGGCCTCTCCACCACCCATCCCGACCTTCCCGGCGCATCGCTGGTAATTCCCGACTTCAATGCCCCCGAACTCGGTGCGTTCTTAGCTTCGGGCTGAGACTTCGATTTGTGATAGGCTGTTCGGCAACGAATTGCGGGGAGATCGTGAGTAAGCTTCTATTGCTGTTCTCTTTAGCCGGATGCCTTCTGAATGGACAGCAGGGCGTTGCCACAGGCGGCGTTTTCGCCCCGGTACTCGACTCCGAGAAGCGGCCCATCACTGCTGGCGGGTTTGTAAAAACAGGCCCTGTTGTATTTCAGGACATCGCCCAAAAGGCCGGGCTGACTTCGTGGCGCCACACGATGGGGACGCAGGAAAAGAATTACCTCCTGGAATCGACCGGCTCGGGTGTCGCTTTGCTCGACTACGACAATGACGGCTGGCTGGATATCTATCTGGTGAGCGGTTCAACCTTTGAAGCTCTGGGCGGCAAAGCCCCGGCACCCAAAGCGGCTCTCTTCCATAACAACCATGACGGCACGTTCACCAATGTCGCCGACAAGGCGGGCGTGACCAACGAACGGTGGGGCTTCGGCGTTGCTGTCGGCGATTACGATAACGACGGCTGGCCTGACATTTACGTCTCCAACTTTGGCGGCAATCGTCTGTATCACAACAATCATGACGGTACGTTTACCGATATGGCCGAGAAGGCAGGGGTGGTGCTGGGCAACTGGTCGAACGGCGCGACCTTCGGAGATTATGATGGCGACGGGAAGCTTGACCTCTTCGTCCCGGGCTACGTTCACTGGGACATGAACAACATGCCCAAGCCGGGGTTTGCCTTTTGTAGATTCCGCGGCGAGGGCGTCCTGTGCGGGCCGCGCGGGCTCAAAGGCGAAGGCGACCACCTGTTCCATAACAATGGCGACGGCACATTTACCGACGTGAGCGTGAAAGCCGGCGTCTCCGACCCGAAAGGCTATTACGGATTTACTTCCACGTTCGTGGACGTTGCGGGCGATGGCAGGGTGGATTTGCTGGTGGCGAACGACTCGACACCGAATTATCTCTACATCAACAAAGGCGACGGCACATTTAAGGATGCGAGTTTCATGTCCGGTTTTGCGCTGAATCAGGACGGCCGAGAAACAGCGTCCATGGGCCTGGCGGTCGGGGATTACCGGAACTCCGGCCTGGTCGACCTCTATACCGGCACCTTCTCGGACGACTACAAGCCGCTTTACCGCAACGAAGGCAAAGGGAACTTCAGCGAGATCAGCCCGGAAATGGGGATCGCGGAAGGCACTTATCCTTTTTTTACCTGGAGCACTGAGTTCATCGACTACGATAACGACGGGTGGAAAGATATCCTTGCGGTGAACGGCCATCTTTACCCGCAGGCGGATCGATTTCCGTGGGGCACGTCGTGGGCGCAGCGTCCTTACCTTCTGCATAATGTCGGGCAGGGCAAGAAGTTCGAGATGGTCCCGGCGCTTGAAGGAACGGGCCTTGCGCTGGTGATCCCGGGACGCGGCGCGGCGTTCGGCGATCTGTTCAATAACGGTAAGGTCGATGTCGTGATCAACTGCATGGATCGTGCGCCGGTGCTTTTAAACAACGTGAATCCGGACAAGCACCACTGGGTCGGGCTGAAGCTTGTGGGCGGCCCGAGGAGTCCTCGCGATGCGATCGGGGCGACCGTTTATATGACGGCGGGCGGTATTCGGCAGCGAGCGGACGTGATGAGCGGCGGCAGCTATGAATCGTCGAACGACCAGCGCCCGCATTTCGGCCTGGGGGATTCGACGAAGATAGACTCGGTCGAGATCCACTGGCCGAGCAGGGCTGTGGAACATTTCAGTCTGCCCGATGTCGACCGTTTCTACACGATCGCGGAAGGGAAGGGAGTGTCGAAGTAATGCGGCTTGTTCTCATTACCGCCGCGTTGGTTTTTCGGGTGGGACTATGGGCCCAGGCCGATAGTCACCCGGATAACTACGATTTTCATTTTGGCAAAGATCTGATTTCGGCGCCGGGGAACGCGATGATGGAGGGCGGAGGTTTCGTCGAGCCTGGGGCCTTTTCGAAAGCGGAGTATTGCGGCCATTGTCATAAGGAAGCTTACGCACAGTGGCGGCAGGCGCTCCACTCGAATTCGTTCCGCACACCGTTTTATCGCACCAGCGTCAACATCCTTTTGCGCACGAAGGGGATCGAGTTTACCCGTCATTGCGACAGCTGCCACAATCCCATCGGTGTGCTTTCAGGGGCTTTGACGGCCGATTCAAAGGTGGATCGCAGCTTCGATCCGGATGGCCTCACCTGCATGACCTGCCATTCCGTTTCCCGGGTGCAGGCGACCGTCGGCAACGGCGGCATCGTGATGGACATCCCCGCGGTGATGGTGGACGAGAACGGCAAGCGCGTCCCGGGTGAAGTGCCGGACGAGGAGATCCGCAAGCATCCCGAACGCCATTCGAAAGCAGTGATGCGGGATGTTCTGAAGACGCCCGAGTTCTGCGCGGCGTGCCACAAGGCCAACCTGCCGCCGACCCTGAACGACTACAAATGGCTGCGCGCCTTCACGGCATATGACGAATGGCAGAACTCGAAGTTCTCGAAGCGCAATCCTCTAAGCTTCTACACCGATTCGTTTACGACATGCCAGGGTTGCCACATGCGCCGCGGCGAACTGACGCTGGAAGATCCGGGCGCGAAGAACAATACCCTGGTTTCGCATCGGTGGCCGGCGGGCAATACCGCCGTGCCGTTTTACTACGGCTTCGACGAGCAGTTGAAGAAGACGGTGGAGTTTCTCCAGAGCGGCAAATACCTGAACGTCGATCTTTTTGCGATCCGGAAAGCGAGCGACGACAGAATCGTGGCGCCTCTCGGTTCGGTGCCGTTCCAACTGGCGGCTAACGATACGGTCGAAACGCTGGTGGTGATTCAGAACAAGGGCATCGGCCACTCTCTGATTCCCGAGGTGCGCGATTTATTCGAAGCGTGGGTGGAATTCACGGTGAAGGACGGCGGCGGCACGGAGTTTTACCGCAGCGATTTCGTCAAACCCAACGGCACCCTGGACGAAAAGGCGCACAGCTTCACCAACCGGCTGGTGAACGTAGACAGCAGCCTTGTCGACAACCATAAAGTCTGGACCGTCCTGACCACGGCCTACGACAACACCATCCAGGCGGGCCGCTCCACACTGGTGCGCTACCGGTTCCGCATCCCGGCGGGCGCTACAGGCCCGCTGACGGTGACCGCCAAAGTGAACTATCGCCATTTGAGGCAGAGCTATCTGAACAACGTACTGGGCGAGGATCATCCGGTTTATCCTGTGGTCGAGATCGCGTCCCGCAGCCGGACCCTGAACCTGGGGGGCAATGTGCCCTCGGGCCCCGACCCGAAGGACAATCCGGAGTGGATGCGGTGGAATAATCTGGGGATCGCCTACCTCGATCAACTTCAGTATGCCGACGCGGTAGCGGCATTCAACGAGGTGGTGAAGCTGCGACCGACTTACGCGGATGGCTACACAAACATCGCGCTCACCGAGATGGTTTGGGAGAAGTACGATTCGGCTCGGGCGAGTCTGGGGCGGGCGCTGGCGCTGAACCGGGACGATGCCCGCGCCCTTTATTATGTGGCGCTGCTCGAAAAGCGCGCCGGGAATACGAATGCGCTGGTGGCCGACCTCCGCAAGGTGATTGCGCAGTATCCGCAGTCCCGCGATGCGCGACGGGAACTGGGCGTGGCGTATTACCAGAAGCATCAGTACCCGGAGGCCGTGGAGCAGTTCGAGGCGTTGCTGGCGATCGATTCCGACGATCTTACGGCTCACTACAATCTCTCGCTGCTGTACAGCCGCCTCGGCATGGAAGAGAAAGCCCGGCAGCAGGCGGAGTTGTATGCGGTCAAGAAGGCGGACCCTGGCGCCGCCGCGAACTCGCTGGATTTTCTGCGGGAGCATACCGAGGTATCGACCGAACTGGAGAGCGTTCCGTGGCATGTGCACACGGATATGCCGGAGGGCATCGGAATTGCGGACAAGCGTTAGCCTGGCGTTTTTGCTGGTGGCGATGTTTTCGGAGAGAGCCGCAGCGGAGGAATCGTGTCCGTGGCTGAACGCGGCGACGGCGGGCGGGGCTCTGACTGCTGCGGTCACCACGGCCGTCACGCACGAAACCGCGAATCGCGACGACGCCGTATGTACCTTCACCGGCGAGCGCTCCCGGCTGCGGATTGAGGTGAGGACGATGGATACGCCGCGGACCGAGTTTGCGTCTCGGGCGGCGCAATGCAGCGAGAACCCGGAAGCTCTGCGTGCCATTGGCAACGAGGCCGTGGTTTGCGGGTCCAAAGGCTCAGCGCAGCTAGTGGGAAGAGTGCGCAACCGACTCTTCGTTGTTGTTGTGACTGCGGACGACCCCTCGGCGAGGCTGCGGGAGAAGGCCCGGGCCGTGGCAGAGTCGGTTGCGGGAAACCTGTTTTGACCCCGTGGATCCCGATCCTGCTCGCGCTCTTTCTGTTCGCGCCCCAAAGCGACTTCCAGACACAGTTCGTAAACGGTCTTAATGCGCTGAACCAGGGGAAGCTTGCCGAGGCGCAGACCAGCCTGCTGGCGGCCGGCAGGCTGCAGCCCCAAAATCCGCGCGTTCTGGTGGCGCTGGCTCAGACATACCGGAAACTTGGCAAGACTGCGCTCGCTGCGGATGCCGCTGCCAAAGCCGAGAGGGCGGGTGCGGACGATCCCGTAACGCTCCATACTCTCGCTGCTTACTATTCCGAGCAGAAGAGGTTTGCGAAAGCGGCGGAGCTGGAGGCAAAGTGCGCCGAGAAAGATCACGCCGCCGTACCCCGCGCCATGACTGCCTACCTGCTGGCTGAGGAGCCCAAGAAAGCGATCGACATGGCGGTTTCGACATCAGGCTGGGAAGAAAACGCGGAGATACGAAACCTGTTAGGGAGAGCTTATGAGGCCTATGGGCAGATTCTAAAAACCATACCGGAGCTGGAGGAGGCCATTCGGCTCAAGCCTGACAACGAATCGTACTATTTCGACCTGATGCAGGTGCTGCTCAGCCACTATAACTTTGATGTGGCGATTCAGGCGGGAGAGGCGGGGCGGAAGATATTTCCCTGGAGCGCGCAGATGGCGATTGCCACCGGGGTCGCATATTTCGGCCGGAATCAGTCGGATGCTGCAATCGATGCGTTCCTTGCAGCGATTGATCTCGATCCGGCGGTGGAGCAACCCTATTTCTTTCTGTCACGGCTGCTGGGCGAATCGCGCGGCAGGCTGCCCGAAATCGCGCGGCGCTTTGCCGACTTTGAGAAGCGAAATCCGCAAAGCTACCTGGGGTACTTTCTGCACGCCAGGAGTTTGATGGTGCAGTCCCTTGAGCCGGAGCACGCCGAGGGCTTGCTGCGGAAGTCGATTGCGCTGGACGCCCAATACTGGGAATCGCATTTCAATCTTGGGGCTCTGCTGGGCAACCGCGGCGCGTGGGCAGAAGCCGAGAAGGAGTTCCGGCGGAGCACCGAGCTGAACCCCAAGGATCCTACGACCCACTACCGCCTGTTCCGGGCACTGGCTGCCCTAGGCAGGACCCAGGAAGCAGAGGCCGAACTGGCCCGCCAGCGGGAGGTCGCCGAGCAGTATCAGGCGGATCTGGACCGGACTGTGGGCGATGTGAAAAGACTGGAAATTCCGGCAAACAAACCGTAAGTATTTGGGTGTCGAATTTGTGAAATTTCCGTCAGCTTTTTAAACCGGCGCAGCAGAAACCTGACCTTCAGCGCCAGCTTCTAAACATTCCATAATTCATAGACTTAGCTCCCGATTTTCAGCGCGGCGTTTTTGTTGCTAATACAGTTGCGTCCGTCCATCCCCGGTGATAATATCCAATCCATTCGTGCCCGTGTTGCCCATTGGCCGGATAAAGGGGACTTTAAATGCTTCATCGTTTTGCAGGCCTCAGACTCGCCCTGCTCGCCTCAGTTACGGCGTTCGCACTGTTAGCGCAACGCGACCTCGCGACTCTAGTCGGTACAGTCACCGACCCTTCCGGAGGCGTCATCGCCAACGCGAAGGTAACCGTCACAGAAAACGACACCAACGAAGTTTACGAACTGGTCACAAACTCGGCCGGCGAGTTCATCCGGCCGGCCATGAAGCCCTCGACGTACTCCATAAGCGTGAGCGCACCGGGGTTCAAGAAAGCCGAACAGAAAGACGTCGTGCTCAGGCCCGGCGAACGCAGCGGCATCAATATCACGCTGACGATCGGCGATGTCGGACAGACCGTCGAGGTGTCGGCCATCGCGCAGGCGCTCCAGACCGAAAGCACGCAGGTAGGCGCGGCGCTGGACAGCAAACAGGTTACCGAGATTCCGCTCGGCGGACAGCGCATCGTAACGTTTCTGGCGCGTCTCTCCCCCGGTGTGGTCCCCGGCGAGGCTGGCTCCCGCGACGCCGCCGGAGGTGGCTTCTCGGCCAACGGCGTCCGGTCAAACGGCCAGAACAACTTCCTGCTGAACGGTGTGGACAACAATGTCAACACCATCGACTTTCTGAATCAGACATCCTATGCGGTGGGCCCGTCGGTGGAAGCGATCAGCGAAATGACGATTCAGACCAACGGCTACACCGCTGAGTACGGCCGCGCCGCGGGCGCGGTGATCAACGTAAATATCAAATCAGGAAGCAACCAGTTGCATGGCAGCGCCTTCGAGTTCCTGCAGAACAAAGACCTCGATGCCAACATCTGGGGCAATAATTACGCCGGCAAGCCGAGAGGTCCGTTCATTCAGAATCAGTTCGGCGGCACGCTGGGCGGGCCGATCATGAAGAACAAGCTCTTCATCTTCGGCGATTATCAGGGTACTAACGTGCACTCCTCGGCGGGCCTGGCGGGTCTGGGTTTCTCGGGCCTCTATACCGTTCCTACGCCTGCGGAAATCTCGGGCAATTTTTCAAGTATCCTCAACTCCGTAGCCACGGGCCAGGACAGTAATGGCAATCCCATCACCTTCCAGAAGGGCGCCATCTATGACCCCAATTCGACCATAGGCGGCGGCACAAATCCGATTTCGAGGACGCCGTTTCCGGGTAACATTATCCCGATGAGCCGGATCGATCCGGCTGCGGCCAAAATCCTAGCCCTCTTCCCGGCTCCAAACCAGCCCGTCTCCACCGGGTCACAGCCAGCCAACGATTACTTTTACAACACCCCGGGCACCGCGGTAACCTATCAGGGCGACTCCCGCGTCGACTACCACCTGAGCGATAAGAGCACGCTGTTCGGCTCCGTTAGCTGGTCCAATACATACAAGACACAGACTCCGCCGCTGCCGGGAGCTCTCGACAACACCGGGTTCACCGGCCATAGCGAGTACGATCTCGACCGCAACGGACAGATCAGCTACACACGTGTTTGGACCCCTTCACTAGTCACCGAATCCCGCGCCAGCTTCACCAGACTGGTTGTCTCGCGCCACATTTTTGACGCCAATACCGACGATTTCAAGAACTTCGGCATCGGCGGCTACGATCCGACCAACAACTACACGATGAATGGCGGCCTTCCAGCGTTCACAGTCGGCGGTTACTCGGGTTTCGGCGGAGGCGGCTACAATCCTTCGCTTGAGTACAACAACGTCTGGGACCTGGTGCAGAATGTTGCCATCAGCAAGGGCACGCATGCGCTGAAAATGGGCGTGGAGTTCCGTTCCATCAAATTCCCGTTCTTCCAGCTTCCCAACAACCACGGAGGCGTCACCTACAGTAACAATGAGACGGCCTTCCCTTCGGCCAAAACTTCCTCGCTGGGCTCGACGGTGGGAAGCATCACAGGAGATGGGATCGCCTCAATGCTGCTGGGGCAGGTAGATAACTCTTCCATTTCGACTGCGAACTTTATGTCGTCTCAGAAGGTCGCCTATGCGGGCTACATGCAAGATGACTGGAAAGTCACTCCGAAACTTACCGTGAATCTAGGTCTGCGCTACGAGCTCTGGTCGCCGACGGGCGAACAGTGGGGGCGTCAGGCAAACTTCAATCTTCAGACCAATACTCTGTACATCCCGCAGGGCAATAACTGTATGGCGGCTCTGCCACCCAATTTCGCGACCCAGTTCCCGACCGTCACCGTCGACCGCTGCCATGTGAGCAACTATCTGGTGCCGTGGGACAAGCTTGACTTCGGTCCCCGTATCGGCATCGCTTACCACGTCATGGAGAAGATGGTGATCCGCGTTGGCTATGGGATATTCTACGGCGGAGAAGAAAACCAGGGCGGCAGCCCCAACCGCGCGGAAGGCGTGCCATTCAACGAAACAGTGAATCTCGCCCGCGCGCAGGGAATCTCAAGCTTCATCGGTATTTCGGACCCGCTCTGCACGGGATGCGAATCCATGCCGGGCGGACTGGCCGGAGGTTTTCCTGCGAATCCGTTCGCTTTCCCCGCTCCCATCAAGCTTCTGGGAGTGCAGCCGGATTACCGCAATGCGCTGGTCCACAAATGGGACGTGATTGTGCAGCGCGAAGTGGGCTGGGATACGTCGATCGAACTTGGCTATACCGGTAACCACCAGGCGCATCAGGTGATCCTGGGTAACACCGATCCTTACCCGAATTTCGGCACAACGAACACCTCGATCAGTTCCGGCACGCTGCAGGAGATTCAGCCCGCATGCCCGCCTCCGACCTGCGTATCGGTCGGTAACGGCCTTACGGAAACTGTTTCCAACGGTTTCGGTAATTATGCGGCGGGCGATATCAAGATTGAAAAGCGCTTCAGCCGCGGTCTTCAGTTCCTGACTTCATATACCTGGAGTCACGCCCTGGCGAATGCCGGAACCACCCTCAGCGGCGCAACTAACTTCGGTTTCCTGGATCAGACCAACTGGGGTTCTTCCTACTCCAGCGCTGCCTGGGATATCCGACACAGCTTTACCACCGGTTTCAATTACGATCTTCCGATCGGCAAGGGCAAGCAGTTCGGCGGGAATATGCCCAAAGCTGCGGACATGATTCTGGGCGGCTGGCATTCCAACGGTGGGCTTACTCTTCGGACCGGGCAGCCACTGACTCTCAATGGCGCCAGTTGTCAGGGTGTCTGGAGCAAATGCCTGCCGGACATCGCGCCAGGCTATGTCGCCAACCAGGCGCCTGCCGGCGGCCGCACTCCGAACCAGTGGTTTGATATCAACGCCTATCAGGTGGCCGCGCCTTTGACGGGCGGCAATCTGGGCCTTGAGTCCAACACGGGTCCACCTACTAAGACGATGGACTTCTCATTGCACAAAGATATCCCGTTCACGGAGCGGATTAAGATGCAGTTCCGGGCGGAAGCGTTCAACCTCGCGAATTTCGCGGTGTTGAGCCAGCCGGATGCAAGTCTCGCAGACGCGGCTTCGCTGAAAGGCAACGGCAACTTCGGGAAGATCACGAGTTCTGTGAGCGGCTCCGAGCGCCATGTGCAGTTCGCACTTCGGTTCCAGTTCTAAGAACCGATCATCGCATCGACCAAGGGCGGCCAGCTTCGGGGGGCCGCCCTTTTTTATTCCGAGCAGCAGCATACCGAGCGGTCGAGTTTGCTGTATCATGACGGTGAAAACGTGGGGTTCGTCGACTTACACAACGGTAATCCGCGGGAGGTGGCGCATACCATTTCGCGCAACCGTCGCGACTTTCTGCGGTCGGCAACAGGCGCGAGCGCGGCTGCTGCGATTTTCGGCCCGGCTGGCCTGCGCGGGATGGTCGCGCCCCGATCGAAGAAGGCCGTCGTCGTCACATTTGGCGGGGGTTCGCGCGACGAAGAGACCTTCATGCCGGACGGGCAGGAGAATATTCCGCACCTGCTTAATGAGCTCGTGCCGCAGTCGACATTCTTCACGCAGGTAGTAAACCGGGGCATCCTCGGCCACTATGTGGCGACCGCCGGCATGGTTACCGGCGTATACGAGACCTTCAATAATTTCGCTTCCGTGTCGCCCGACAACCCGACGGTTTTCGAATATTTCAGAAAAGACCTCAAGCGCCCCGCAACCGATTGCTGGGTGGTCGCGCCGAGCAATGGTTTTGCGCGCATCGGGGAAAGTTCGCATAAGGCCTTTGGGCCAGGCATGGGAGCGGGTGTCATCCTTCCGAAGCGGCTGCTGTCGTCCGCTCTATCCGCGGGGGCGGGTGAGGAACGCTATCGGCATCTGCTCCAGGATAACTACGAGACGCCGCTCTACGCCCCTGCGCTCGCGGGTGGGCAGGTCGAGCTTGATCGAATGGCCGAGGTTCTCAAACTCTCAGTTGATGACTTCGCCAGTCACGCACGCAGCCTCGCCAGCCCTGACGAACTCTCTGTCTACGTCGCCAAACACCTGATGCGGCAACTCTCGCCCAGTCTGCTCTGGGTGACCCTCCACGACATCGACATTGCCCACGCCGGCGCCTTTTCGCTTTACATCGAAGGCATCAGGCGCTGCGACCGGCTCTGCGCCGAACTCTGGAGCGCCATCCAAAGCGATCCTGAGTACGCGAACAAGACCACCATGTTTATCCTGCCCGATTTCGGGCGCGATTCCGATATCGAGTCCGGCGGCAACGGATTCCAGCATCACCGCACGGGCGATACCTTATCGCGCACTACCTGGATGATGGTGCTGGGACCGGGCGTCCCGCAGAACGTTGTTGTCGAACGGCCTTTGGACTCACGGGATCTGATTCCCACGCTGGGGTCGCTGCTGGGCTTCAATCCGCGGTTTGCGCAGGGCAAGCCTGTTGCGGAGATGCTGTAGCCCAATGCTGCCGAATCTCCTGACCGCCGAGAGCTTCAATTCGTATCCGCCGGAGGCGAAGCTTCTGGTTGTCGCCGATCTCTCGCTGCTGCAAAGGCTGCCTCTGGGTTTCCTGCCGCTGCTGCTGCGTGAAGCGATTGTTTACGACTGGAAGTTTCCGGCCGAGCGCAGGGATATCGACGGGCAGTTTGCTTATCTTCGCGCCCTCCCGCCCGAGCAACTGGCGAAGGAGATGTCGCCGTTCGTCGCGCTTCGCCTGAGCGGCGAACTGGAGAAGACGGACTGGGTGGGTTCCCCGGCGGGATTTACTGAACAGTTGACTGCGCACCTTTGGACGACGCACCAGATAGATGACTTCCGGACCGCGGCGGTCGATTACGTGGCTCGATCCAGCGCCGCACTGCCTGCGGATCCGCTCCCGGCGCATCGTCTGGGAATCGTTGCGATCGGACAGGGTGTGGGCGATAACCGGTACCGGTTGTTTCGCAAGCTGC
>Ga0302320_10018829_pt1 | contig 13906 bp, 8 predicted proteins | sample Bog_T0_3_FD_202130 | JGI IMG/M metagenome (GOLD analysis project Ga0302320, IMG submission 202130) | Peat permafrost microbial communities from Stordalen Mire near Abisko, Sweden - Bog_T0_3 | ecosystem: Environmental > Terrestrial > Soil > Wetlands > Peat | place: Sweden: Abisko, Stordalen Mire... | reverse complement strand
AAACGGTGACGGTAATCGGATGCTGTGCCAGCAATTGTTTACAGGTCGTTTGTCCGAACAGCAAGACCGTGCAGTGCGGCACCGCCTGGACTTTTGACCCGCCGGTGGTCAGCACGTGTTGCACGAATCGAATCGCTGGCACCGCCACCAACCTGGCCATCACGCCGACTGGCACCATCACCAACGGCGCGTGCCCGCAACAGACCATTACCCAAACCTGGTTCATCACGGACGGATGCGGCAACACCAATAACTGCAGCCAGACAGTCACGGTCATTGGATGCTGCGCGAGCAATTGCCTGCAGGTGGTCTGCCCCACCAACAAGACGGTGCAATGCGGCAGCCCTTGGGCCTTTGATCTGCCGGTGGTCTCGACCTGCTGTACGAATCACATCCCAGGAACCGCCACCAACCTGTTGATCACCACGGCCAATACCATCACCAACGGAACCTGTCCGAAAGTTATCACCCGCACATGGAGAATTGTGGACGGTTGCGGCAATACGAACTTCTGTTTGCAGCAGGTCACGGTGGTGGACACCACGCCGCCCATGATCTTCTGTCCCACCAACACCATCGTGGTGGCGCTTAACTCCAACTGCATGCTGGTGATACCGCCCATCTCGGTCACCGCCACGGACAACTGCACGCCGCTGTGCTCGTTGGTCTATGCCCAGCACCCGCCGGCTGGAACGATTGTTTCGGTGAGCGCCACCAATGTCACGATCACCGTAACCGACCTGTGCGGGAATTCAAATTCGTGCACGGTCGCGGTGATGGGCCTGCCCATTGCGCCGCCGATTGTCACCTGTCCTGCGGTCATGATCGTGACGAATTGTTTGATACCGTGCGTGCCAGTAAACGCCACGGCCTTTTGCTGCCCGCGAAATCACCTGAGCATTACACAGTCGCCCCCGTGCGGGACGTTGATTGGGCCAGGTGTAAATTCGGTGACGATCACGGTTACCGACTGCCATGGCAACGTGACCACCAAGGTGGTGCACCTCCTGATCGCGCCCGCACAATCATTCCTCGGGGCCTTGACCAATACCGGTGTGGGACCCTCGGGCACACTGTTGCCAGATGCCGTGGTGGATCCGTTCTATGCACTTTCACCTGTGCCCGGAGGAGTGCCGGCAGATTACATTAATGGCAAATCGGTTGCGGTATCAGACATCTGCCATCCCAATGCGACTGCCTGCTCCTGGTTGAATGGATATGTGACTAACATTTGCAACGAGTACGTGCCGTGGAGCCTGCCTCCGGATGCGGCCTACGTCCCCACAGCCCCATCGAAATGGATTGGACCGAATTACACGAACAACGGATGTGATCCTGCCGGCAGTTATATCTATACGCTTAACTTCACCCTGCCGGCGATCGCGAATCCAGCCACAGCGACGATCTCGGGACGCTGGGCCGCGGACAATACCGGATTCATGAAACTGAACAATGTGCTGGTGCCCACGATAGCGTCCGGTTTTAGCTACTGGACGCCATTTACCATACCTGCTGGCAGTCCTTTCGTGACGGGCGCAAACACGCTCCAGTTCACCGTAAACAATTCTGAAGGTTGGACCGGCTTGCGCGTGGAATTCACCAACGCCTATTATGCCTGCGCCACGTGCGCGCCGCCGTCGGTAATTTGGATCACGCCCTCGCAATCGCTGCAGGTGGGCAGCACGGCCACATTTAATGTCAGCGCCAACGGCTCGCTCCCGCTCACCTACCAATGGCAGCACAACAACGTCAATATTCCCGGCGCCACTAGCGCAATGCTGCAAATTCCTGGCATCAGCTATGCCAATGCCGGCCTGTACACGGTCCTTATTTCCAATCCTTGCGGCGTGCTCACGCAACATGTTCAATTGACTGTCACGCGGCCATGGGTCTGGCAATGGGGCTGGTGGAACATCCAAACGGTCGCGCGCCCGCTTGCGGCCACAGTTGGGCCGGACCTGGCGTTTGTGGGATCCAGTTTCGAAACCAATTATGGAATTAATACGGGTTCATCAGAGGACTTTGGCCTGCCCGCGCCAGGGGGCCGGATTGCCAACGTCATGGAGATCACCCCGACCGCCGGCGGCTTGCTCGAAATTCCGCCCATTACCCCGCCTGACGCCACCAGCGACTCCAGCTACAGCTTGGTGATGGATTATTACGAGCCGGATACTTCGTTAGGAACTCCCAGCACGCTGTTCCAAAACATATCCTGTTGCGTCAGCAATCTGACCAGCGGTGGCCAGGACGGCGTGACCTTGAGCCTGGATGCCTCGAATTATTTGCACCTGGCTGGCTCGTCGGATGGCACGTCGTTCGATGTACCTTCGGCAGAACCGATGCCATTGGATACCTGGACGCGTCTCGTTCTGGTGGTGGACAATCCTCAGGACGGAAGCGCCGCCACGCTGAAGGTCATCGGCAACGGCGTGATCATCATAATCATCCATCCGTGCATCTGTTGCGTGATACCGTACACGTCGCCCACCATCAATTGGGCGGCAAGCTCACCAACCCTGTTCAGCGCGGCGGCCAATGCACCTGGCCCGAACGGCGTGTTCTACATTTCAAGCCTGCAATTCCATGACATCGCATTGCCGGATGACATGACCGCCGGAATTGGAACGGCTGACAGCGGTCCGGCGCCAGGAAACCAAACGTCCGTGGGCCAGGCACCGGCGCCCGTGGCTGCGGTGGTGAATGGCGAGATAACCATTACGTGGACCGGCAACTCCTATAGCTTGCAGGAAACCACCGATCTCGGAAGCGGCGAGTGGGATGATTCAGCGGTGTCGTTCACCGAATCCAGCGATACATCGGGCAATGTCACCACCACCGCGAAGCCCGCGTCCGCAACGGATACGCCGGCGAAATTCTACCGGCTGGTGTTCCGTCCGTGATCGGCCGGCCCACTTTTGCACAGTTTATTTGGACACCTTCAACGACCTGAATTTAAGATCGGCATCAATGAAAGCCGGACAGGCTCAGGACGGCGAAAGTGATTTGTGCAGGTAGTGGAGAATCTTGAATTCAGGCTCATCGCGCAAGGTTTCGACCAGCTTGAACTTATCCTCGAAGGGCAGGAAAAAGGCGTCGCCTTCAACCTCGCGCTTCACTACAGTGAGATAAAGATCGGAGCAGAACGGCAACGCCTGCTCATAAATTTGCGCGCCGCCGGCGATGTAAAATTCCAGCGGTGAACTTGCCGGGTCGAGCTTAAGCACGTCCTTGATGATGCGCAAATCCACCGTGGCCGCGCCGCCGACCTTGGGCAGCTCAAATTGATGAGGGCGGTCGGGGATGTGTGTCTTCCCCCGCCCCACCCAGGCATTGCCAAACACGTCCGGAAAATCCCGCTGCAACCGTCCGGGATGCCGGCTCAAAACGATGTTGATGCGATTTGGCAGCGGCTTGCCAAGGCTTTCGAATGTCTTGCGCCCCATGATGACCACATGCCCGGAGGTCAACTGCTTGAACCACTTAAAATCTTCCGGCAAATGCCACGGGATTTTGTTGCCCGCGCCGATCACCCGGTTGAGCGACATCGCGGCGATGGCTTTGAAGTGTTTCATGCTGGAGTTCAAGCTTTAGCTTGTTCTGTCTTCACCATGGGGACAAGTTAAAGCTTGAACTCCAACTTACAAGTCTGGCGCATCCCATGTTTTCCCATACTCGCGAATCGGATATTCCTTCCAAAGTGCCGCGGCGTGGGCGTGTCCAACTTCTTTCAGGAATGCTGCCCCACTCGAAAACGGCCATTCTTGCCATTGCACGACGTAACCGTGATGCACCGGGTTGTGATGAACATAATTAAGGGTTGCCCAAAAATGCCGGTCCGATTTCATTCCCGTTTCAGCACAGTTGAACCAGACTTTTCGCCCGCGCTCATTTTCCTCGCCGTTCCATCGAAATGAAGTTCGTCCGTGAAGCAAACCGATCTCTCTCAGTAATCCGGGAAGCTTCCTTGTCAGAACCAAAGCATGGTAATGATTGGGCAACACGCACCACGCATAGAGGTTTTCACCATGGGCTTCCAAAATCTCAACCAATTCTTCTGCAAAGTCAGCCACGCGTTTTGGATTCAAGCCAATGATATGACGATGTTCGTAACATGCGGCAGTCAGCAGATAGCGCCCATTTTGGCTTTCAACGTGTAAGGGGCTGTGCCAAGGACGATCATTGAGACGTCTGAACGTCAGAAGCTCTTCACGCTGTTTTAAATTCAACTTTCGCCAAGCATACATTTGCTTGATGGTGGGGTTCAAGCTCTGCCTTGTCAGCTCTGCCTTGTCAGGTTTCCGTTAACCACGATGCGGGGGGGTGACAAGCTAAAGCTTGAACTCCAATCAGAATCGGCTCCTTCGGCCCCAAAAACATCGGCCCGCGATGCAGCAGGTACATATCAACGGCGCACCAGGAGCGGCCCAGTTGCTCGCGAACGTCCGCCCGCAAGGACCAGCCTTTCAAGCTGACATCCGGCGCAGCGAAGGCGATGGCGTCCAGCCCGTGCTGGCGGGCAATCCACAGCGCGCGCGGGCAGTGAAATTCCTCGGAAATAATCGTGCATTGGGACAACCCAAAAACTTCCTTTGCCCGCACCACCGAATCCAGCGTGTGAAAACCGGCGTAATCGCAGGTGATGGCGCTGGCCGGCACACCGGCCGCAACCAGCGCGGCGCGCATGTCGTCCGGCTCGTCATAGCTGGCGATGTGGTTGTCGCCGCTCACCAGCAAATGCCGGACCTTGCCTGCCCGGTACAATGCGGCGGCGGCCTCGATGCGATTTGCAAAATGCGGGTTGGGTTTGCCATGCGCTGCTGTCTTGCTGCAGCCAAGGACAAGGCCAACCTGGCGCCCAGGCACGGTACCCAAGTAGCGATAGATACGGCCGTTGGCTGCGCGATCGCAAGCGCGATCGGCACAGGCAAGCCAGACCGCAGTCGCCAGCGCGAAGATTGCCGCGCCCGAAACGAGGCTGGCGCGATTTGATTTCTGCCAGAATTTAATCTTGAGCGTTTTCATAAATTACGGCCTTGTCACCCAGTTTGCCTTCACACCAAGTACCTGCAATTTATTTCGCACCGATTCCGAATCTGGTTGCGAGGGCAGCGCCCATTCTTAGGTCATGATGGCGATGTCCATTTTATGTTCTACGGAGGGGGCCGTGCCAAGATTATAATATGCCCCGGCAAGATTGGGTTTGAGGAAAATGGCGTGGTCGTATTCGCGACCGCTTCATCCGTGTGGTGCATCCGGCATGACCTTGATGCGATGACGAAGCAGCAAATGTTTAACTCTTTGCCTGGACAAAAAAATGATGTAAATAGAAATCCGATGTCATACCCGCGGCTCGCTCTGTTGATGCTCACACTGGTTACGCTGGTGGTATATCTGCCAGTCACGAAATACGATTTCATAAATCGCGATGACGGCGACTACTTTATCAACAATCAGATGGTACAGCAGGGGTTGACGCTTGAAGGTGTACAATGGGCTTTCACGACTTTCCACGCGGCGAACTGGCACCCGCTCACGTGGCTTTCGCTCATGGTTGATTACCAGATTTTTGGATTCAACGTCGGCGCCTTTCATCTCGTCAACATCCTTTTCCATGCAGCCAATACGGGGTTGCTTTTTCTTCTGCTGTGGCGGCTGACTGGATTAATAGCGCCCGCCGCGCTCGCGGCAGCATTATTTGCCTGGCATCCGCTGCATGTCGAATCAGTCGCCTGGTTGTCCGAGCGCAAAGATGTGTTGAGCACCTTCTTCGGATTGCTGGCACTCTTGAGCTATGTACGATTCGCGAAGGCGAATTGCCGGCGCGAATTCTGGATGGCGCTCTTTTTCTTTGTCCTAAGCCTGCTCGCCAAACCCATGCTCGTCACGCTGCCAGGCCTGCTGCTGCTGCTCGATTTCTGGCCGATGTCGCGATGGTCCCTGACGGAGTTCCCGTGGCCGTTGGTCCGGGAGAAAATTCCCTTTTTTGCGCTCTCTGCGGCTTCTTGTGCGGTGACCTTTTTTGCTCAACAATCCGGCCATGCCATTGCGTCTCTGGTCGCGGTCTCACCGGTCTACCGCGTTGAAAACGCAATCACCAGCGCAGCTTGGTACCTGTTGAAACTGTTCTGGCCCACGGGCCTGGCAATCTTTTATCCACTCGCGACAATTCAGACAGCGGCCCTGCTGCTGGCAATTTCCGCCCTGCTGCTTTTTTCTGTCTTCGTCTGGCGCGCCCGGCACAATAGCCGCTGCTGGTTGTTTGGATGGTCATGGTTTCTCGTATCTCTCGTGCCCGTCATCGGCTTGGTGCAGATCGGCTCGGCTGCCATGGCCGACCATTACTCGTACATTCCGTCCATGGGCATCTTCGTCGCGGTGGCCTTCGGCTTGTACGAGTGGCCGCGCTTCAGGCCGTTTTTTCCAGTGGCTATCCTGCCGCTGATCGTCTGCGTGTTCGCGACGGAAAGGCAGCTGGGATATTGGCGCAACAGCGAGACCCTTTTCCGGCATGACGTCACGGCCACGACCAATAATTACTACGCGCACGAATACCTGGGGATCGCCTTGGAACAAGAAGGCCGCTTCGTTGATGCGCTGGCGGAATACCGGGAGGCATTGCGCCTTAATCCGGCTGAATATCACCTCCATTATTTCATAGCAAACATGCTTGAGGAATTGGGCAAACCAGCCGACGCGCTGGGCGAAATACGCCAATGCCTCGTCCAGACGCCGGATGAACTCATACTTCATTGTGCCGCCGGTTTGGCTTTGGCGGCGCAAGGCAACCTGACAGACGCGCTCGCCGAAATTGCCGTGGCGGAGCGATGCGACGCCCATAACGCAGCACCCCACCTCGACTTGGCGAGGATTTATTTCGCCTGCGGACAGGACAAGCTCGCGAGCGAGGAATTGCAGCTTGCCGCCCGCACCGAACCGTATGACCCCAAGACCCTCGCCACGGTAGCACATTATCTAGCCGCGAATAAAGATGACAGCGCACGGGATAGCCAAAGTGCCCTTCTCCTCGCCCTGAAAGCCAATGAACTTACCCGGAATCGGCAGGCTGAAGCCTGGGATGTTCTAGGCATGGCATTCGCTGCCACCGGCGATTTCAGCAACGCTGTCGTTTGCGCCGAAAACGCATTGGTGTTCACGCCAACCACCAAGTTGAAGGACGCCAACCGCATCCAACAGCGACTCGAACTATATAAAAACCACCAACCTTGGCGGGAATCGTTCCGGGCCACCAATGCGCTACCGTTTGATTGAGAGTCGCCGGAGGTTATGTGAGCGAACCGCAGGCCGGCCTAGACGGCCACGGGCGCCTTGATGGCCGGATGCGGATCGTAGCCAACCAGTTCAAAATCCTCGAATTTGAAATCATTGATATCAGTCACGGCTGGATTCAATTGCATTCGCGGGAGCGGACGGGCCTCGCGCGAAAGTTGCAGCCTTGCCTGCTCAACGTGATTCGCGTAGAGATGCAGATCGCCAAACGTATGCACAAAATCGCCCGGTTTCAGCCCGCAGACCTGCGCGACCATCAGCGTGAGCAGCGCGTAGCTGGCGATGTTGAAGGGCACACCGAGAAAAATATCCGCGCTGCGCTGATAAAGCTGGCAGCTCAATTCGCCTTCGCTCACATAAAATTGAAACAGCGTGTGGCAGGGCGGCAGCGCCATGGTGCCAAGCTCGCCCGGATTCCACGCGGAGACAATGAGCCGCCGGCTGTCGGGATTTTTTTTGATCTGCGCGATGACGTCATGGATCTGGTTGATGGAGCGGCCATCCGCCGTGCGCCAGTCTTTCCATTGCGCGCCATACACCCGGCCCAAGTTGCCTTCGGCGTCCGCCCATTCGTCCCAGATGGTCACGCCGTGCTCATTCAGCCACTTGACGTTGGTATCGCCACGCAAAAACCAGAGCAGTTCGTAGATGATGGACTTGGTGTGGACTTTTTTGGTGGTGAGCAGCGGAAAGGAATCGTGCAACGGGCAGCGGATTTGCGCACCAAACACGGAGTACGTGCCGGTGCCGGTGCGGTCGGCCTTGAACTTTCCCTGTTCAAGGACGTGCCGCAGCAGGTCAAGGTATTGAATCATTGCAGCAGGAATTTAACCAACAGAGTCGAGCCGCGAAAGGAATTTGAAGCCCGTTACACCGCCAAAATTAAATTGGCGATGGACGGATCCTTACCTGTTCCCTCTGACCCGCCAGCATGGACCGGCACGGGCCTCGCTGGAAAGTCGTATGGCACTTTAGACGACCCGGCCAAGCCGGCGCTTTTTGTAGTGAATTGACAGCGTAGTTCAAATTCCCACCGTGTCCAACTGTTCGTAGGCGCTGCGCAACCACAGCTTCACCCGCTGGCGCTCCAACAACCCGAGTCCCTTGGCTTCCGTAACGCTGGGGTTCTTGGCGGCCCAAAAGCTGGTGCTGCCGGCGTCAATTTTGTTGATGATGGGTTCGTGCAGGCGCTTGAGCGTGATGACGCGGGCATTCAGGGCGAGGGCACGTTCACGTTCGCCGGAACTGTTAAAGATCTCAAAGTTGTCGCCGCGCAATTGATTCAAAACTAGAACGTAGTTGAGCCGCGCACCGAAACGGTCGAGCAGTTTTTTCAGCAGGTCCACGGAATCCTTGCCCGAATCCATGACGTGCCAGTACCAAAAAGAAACCTGAAGTTCTTCCGCGGTCTCCAAGACGCCGGAATCGTCCATCCAGCGCACCAGCGGCTCGTGGGTTTGCGCCGCCAGATCCACGACCACGCGCTTGTCGGGATGTTCCACCGCCGCTTCCACAATGGCGTCGAGGCTTTCGTAGTTGTCCACCACCACCGGGGAGGCGTAATCCGTGTAAAACCGCAGGAGCGAACCGTGGGAACGGTCCGTGTCGAATCCCAGAAAGGGAATATTTTTATCAATCAGGTACTGGGCCACCACCCGTGCCACCACGGATTTGCCCACCCCGCCTTTTTCGCCGCCAATCAGATGAATTTTGTTCATAATAAATTATATTTTCCGCAGTTGAGGAAAAGTTTGTGGGCGCCGTGCCCAAAGTGAATTCCCCTCCAAACTGCGCGGAACAGGGATACCTTAAAAACGGCGGGAAACAATGTTAAAAATCACCGGAGGCGCTCCAGCGGGGATTTTTGTTCGACAAATTAATGGAACGTGTGAAATTGCGGGGCAACGTGAAAACAAACGAAACCGTCTCACAGGAATAAATTCCAGCCATGACATTTTCATTGAAAAACAAATGGGTGCTGATCACCGGCGCCTCCAGCGGCTTCGGTGCCGCCGCCGCCGGCACATTCGCCGCCGAGGGGGCCAAACTGCTGCTCGGGGCGCGAAGAATTGACCGGCTAAAACAAGTCGCCGCCGACGCAAAAACGGCGGGTGCGTTGGAAGCCCATTTTCACAAGCTGGATGTCTCCCAGACAGCCAGCGTGAATGCTTTTATGGCGTGGGCCAAAGGAAAAATCGGCAAGCCTCAATCGCCAACCGGCAAGCTCCACGTCCTCATCAACAACGCTGGCGGCGCGCACGGCACAGACACGGTGGCCGAAGGCAAGGACACGGACTGGGAGGTCACGCTGCAAACCAATGTTCTGGGTGTGCTGCGGGTGACGCGGGCAGCGTTGCCGCTGGTGCCGCATGATGACGGCGCGAGCATCATCAGCATTGGCTCGCTGGCGGGGCGGGTGGCTTACGCCGGGGCCGCAGCCTATTGCGCGGCCAAGGCGGGGGAACTGCAGATTACGCGCGCGCTCCGGCAGGAGTTGTTCGGCACGGGCATCCGCGTCAGCTCGGTGGATCCCGGATTGGCCGAGACGGAGTTTTCTTTGGTGCGCTTCAAAGGCGATGCAAAAAAAGCGAAGGAACTTTACGCCGGCACCCATCCCCTGGTGGCCACCGACATCGCGGAAATCCTGGTGTGGGTCGCCACCCGTCCGCCGCATGTGAACATTGACGAGATGCTCATCAAACCCGTGGACCAGGCGGACATCGGGAAAGTGTTCCGACGGACGGCGACCAAAAAGGGGTAAGGCAAAGGATTGGTAGATTATTGGATGAATGGATAAATGGTGAAGCGCGTACCTCTTTCCCCAACAATCCAACAACCCCGTCCCCCTAAAACCCGCGGTTTGCCCGCCACAGCAACCCTGCACCGACAGCTTGAAAAATAAAATTCGGCAGCCACAAAATCAGTTGCGGATAAAACTCAGGCCGTCCAGAGAGGGAATTTCCGAGCATGGTGAAGGCGTAATAAATGGACACCAACACCAGGGCCATCACGATTCCGATGTTGGTCTCGCGCCGATGGACGCGAATGCCCAGCGGAATGCCAACCAGCGTGAAGCCAAAGCATGCGAACGAAAAGGCAACTTCCCAGTGCATGGCCACGCGCACCCGTCCGATTTGCTGCGTCTTAGATTTACCAGCCTCCTCAACCATCGCGACAACTTGCGCCGGGGACGCGTTGGTTTTTAAATTCAAATTGAGATGTTGAAGATACGAGACGGCGGCTGGTGAGCCGACGTTAGCCGGGGTAAGAATATTCTGCTGAAGTTCGCGGAGTTCCTGCTGCAACTGGCCGAAGGTCATGTCGCTGATGCTAGGCTTAACCGGCTGGTTCGTGATGGGGGTCGGAAAGAAAACCAAGGAATCCATGCCGACGATATTTCGGCCACTCAACATGCGCACATCTCTTAGTTGCAATACCGGTTCCAATACCAGTTTGCTGGTACCGGGCCCGCGCTCCAGTCGGCCACGAGACGCATGGATCAACGCATCCCAATTGGTTTCATTTTGCATCCGATAGAGAATTATGTCTTCCAGTTCACCACCTCGATTTTTTGCAACGTAACACTGGAATAATCTGCCGGCGGAATAAAAATGAACCAGTTGGCCTTCAGGAATGAGCGAATTTACGCCTTCGTTTAGAAGTTCATACTTCAAACTTAAAAAATTGACCCGCGAACGCGGTCCGATTTCCATGTTAAACCAGGCGCTCAAAGCGCAGCAGCACAGGCTTAGAATCAGCACCGGGGTGACGATTGACAGCAGGCTGACCCCGCTGGCGCGCATCGCGGTCAGCTCCTGGTCGGCGCTGAACCGCCCAAACACCAGCAGCGTGGCGGCAATAAAACCCATCGGCAGGGCAAAGACGCAGGCAAAGGGCAGTTCCAGTCCAATGGCCTTGCCCAGCAATCGAAGGGGAATATGCCCGCCCAACACCAACGGCAAAACATCGTGCATCAGATTGATCAGCAAAACGACAAACGCAAACACCCCCACGGCGAGCAATAACGACGCCAGCACCTGGCCCATGATATAATTGTGCAATGTTTTCACGCGATGAACCAGCGCGCAAAGTGGCCGATTCATCACGCCAAGCAAAGCGAAAACGGATGCTGAAATCCGAAGACCGCAATCCGAAATCCGAAAAAAATCCGAGTTCCGAAATCCGAAACTTTCCGGATTTTGGTTTTCGGGTTCGGGGATTACTGACATGGAAGGCTTCCTGATTCTTCGCTGGCAACGGCAGGACTTTCTGGATACTGTCACGCTGCATTGCATGAATAGCATCAGAACCTCGTGGATTTGTTCCGCCGTCATTTGCGGCGTGGTTGCCACCTTCAGCCAGAGCGCGCAGGCCGAAGCCGGCAATCTGGTCACCCTGGAAGGCGGCTGGCAAATTCAAGCAGCCGCACAATTGACCGGGGACCAAACCGGGACCGATGGCGGTATTATTTCATCCCTGAGCTTCCCCGTTGCAGGCTGGCACACGGCAACGGTCCCAACCACCGTTATGGGCACGCTGGTGAATGATGGCGTTTATACCAATATCTATTTCGGGACCAATCTCGCGCAAATCTCCCGCGCCCCCTTTACCAATGCGTGGTGGTTTCGGGATGAGTTTGCAGTTTCGAAGGAACAGGCGTCTGAAAATGCAGACCTGGTCTTCGAGGGCATCAACTACCGCGCCAATATCTGGCTCAACGGAAAACAGATAGCGGCGACAAACGACATTTTTGGCGCTTTCAAAATTTTCAAGCTGGATGCCAGTGGAAAGCTTAAAGCGGGAAAGAATGCGCTGGCCGTGGAAATTTTCCCGCCGCAGCCGGGCGATTTCACCATGGGTTTTGTAGATTGGAATCCGCGGCCGCCGGACCTGGGCATGGGCTTGTTTCGCCCGGTCAAACTGCATTTTTACAAGTCCGTCGCGCTCGACAACGTGTTTGTGGAAAGCAAAATTGACCACCATGGCTGGCAAAAAGCCGCGCTCACCATCCGCGCGGATTTGAAAAACAGTTCCGACCGTGAAACGGAAACCAAAATCAGCGGCGAAATTGAGGACGCCAAATTCAGCGAGACCTTCAAGCTGCAACCCGGCGAAACGCGCACCGTCGAACTGACCCCGAAGCATAACCCACAATTGAACCTCGACCACGCCCAGTTGTGGTGGCCATGGGAACTCGGCGCGCCGCACCTCTACAATTTGAGCCTCACGGCGTCCGTCGGCGGCAAGGTTTCCGACCGCTCGCAAACCCGCTTCGGGATCCGGGAAGTTTCCGATTATCTCACCGAAGACGGCTATCGCGGCTACACGATCAATGGAAAAAAGATTCTCATCCGCGGGGGCGGCTGGGCCGATGAATTGTTGTTGCGCGAGAATGCGACCAATCTGGCCGCCCAGCTTCAATACACCAGGGCCATGAATTTGAACACCATCCGGCTGGAGGGCATCTGGGGCAGCAGCCAGCGGCTCTATAACTTCGCCGACGAATACGGTTTGTTGGTCATGGTGGGTTTCAGTTGCCAATGGGAATGGAAAGATCAGCTTGGCAAGGAATGCGACGATTTCGGCGGATTCAAATCCGAAGCGGATCTGACCCTGGCAACCAACTACCTGCACGACCAGGTTTTGTGGTTACGAAATCATCCCAGCATTTTTGTCTGGGTGCTGGGCAGCGACAAGCTGCCGCGGCCCGCGCTGGAAACGCGATACGATGCGCTGCTGAAAATCATTGATCCCACGCGGCCAAAGCTCAAAACCTGCGGCGACGACGCCAGCAAGGTCAGCGGGCCAAGCGCCGTCAAAATGAACGGCCCTTACGATTACGTGACGCCAGATTATTGGTATGACGACGTGAAAAATGGCGGTGCCTTCGGCTTCAACACCGAGACCGGCCCCGGCCCGCAACCGCCGCCGCTCGAAACATTGCAGCGCATGTTTCCCGCGCAGGATCTATGGCCCATTGATCGCACCTGGAATTTCCATTGCGCGCGCGGCGAGTTCGGTTCGTTAAAGCGTTACCTGAACGCCTTCACCAACCGCTACGGCGCGGTCGCCAGCGTGGATGAATTCGCCTACAAGAGCCAGGCTGCCAACTACGAGGCGATCCGCCCGATGTACGAGGCGTTCGCTGTAAATCTTCCGCACACGACGGGCATCATCCAGTGGATGCTAAATGCGTCATGGCCCAAACTGTTCTGGCAACTGTACGATTATTACCTCGTGCCCGGCGGCGCGTTCTTTGGCGCGAAGAAAGGGGCGGCGCCCACCGCCGTGATTTACAATTACGGCGACCAGGGAATTTACCTCGTCAACCAAACGGGCCAAAATTTCGGCAGTTGGCGGACCCACCTCACAGTTTACGACCTGAATTCCAAAATCGTTCTCGATCAAACCGTGACCAATACGGACCTGGGTTATGGCTCCCGGAAGATCTTTGACCTTTCGACACTGGCCTCGCCGACTCCCGTGTATTTTCTCGACCTCCATTCCACTGCCGATTCAGGCAATCAGGAAATAGCCGGCAATTTCTACTGGCTTTCGACCCGCCCTGACGTCTTGGACGAAACGAAAACCCAATGGTACGTGACGCCAAACAAATCAT
>Ga0302320_10018827_pt1 | contig 13908 bp, 9 predicted proteins | sample Bog_T0_3_FD_202130 | JGI IMG/M metagenome (GOLD analysis project Ga0302320, IMG submission 202130) | Peat permafrost microbial communities from Stordalen Mire near Abisko, Sweden - Bog_T0_3 | ecosystem: Environmental > Terrestrial > Soil > Wetlands > Peat | place: Sweden: Abisko, Stordalen Mire... | reverse complement strand
CGCATAAATAACTTGAACGTATGCTTGTAGCGTTATATTCTTTTCGCATGGGGAATGAGTTGGTCATCTTGCGAAAGAAGTACCGGATGGTCCAAGCTGTTCTGGATGAGCGTGGACGACGTGCATCACAACGTTTCGTTTTGTGCCACTTGGCCTCGACCGCACCCATGTAGACACAGAAGTCTATCTGGACCGCTTGAATCGCGAAATCCTTCTGCAACTGAACAACGGAGGACAAGTCTATCTCTCAAACGCGATCGTATGCGGAAAGTTCGCGCTGCGCGCGTGCATTGTGAACTTTCGGACATTGCAAAGCGATATTCAAGAATTGCCCCCTCTGGTTTTGCAGATTGGTAGGGAGAGAGATTCGGAACTAAGGCCGGATGCCCTTCGGCCAGAAAAGAGTTGAGCTATAAATGTGTCTGTACTCCCTTCTCGGTAGGCGACTTTAGGCACGATGTACCTATTGACCGCAGTCTGCGCGCTATTCTCCGGATTTCTTCTGGGAACGCCGATTGCGCCAGCATTCGCCATCGCGAGAGGATGACCGGCAGGCCGCCATTGGCTCACCTGTGCGTCGAGCCGCAAACGGAGCACGTCCTGTGACTCGCTCCTAAAGCTCCCTTGCCCGCTCGATGGCGCGAATGACCGCCTGCGCCTTGTTGATCGATTCCTGATATTCGAGTTCGGGAACAGAGTCGGCCACAATCCCGGCGCCGGCTTGCACATAGCCTTTGCCCCCGATCGCGAGCATGGAGCGGATGGCGATGCATGAGTCCAGGTTGCCGGAAAAATCGGCGTAGAGGACGGCGCCCCCGTAGGTGCCGCGCCGCGCGGGTTCGAGCTCTTCAATGATCTCCATGGCGCGCACCTTGGGGGCGCCGCTGAGCGTGCCGGCAGGGAAGCAGGCGCGCAGGGCATCGACGGCCGTCAGTTCCGGCTTGAGCCGTCCCTCGATGGTGCTCACAATGTGCATCACGTGCGAGTAGCGTTCGACAAACATCAGCTTGTCCACCTTCACCGAGCCAAACTCGCTTACCCGGCCCACGTCGTTACGGCCCAGGTCCACCAGCATGACATGCTCGGCGCGCTCTTTCTCGTCGTGGAGCATCTCCTCGGCCAGCGCTTGATCTTCCTTATCGGTGGCGCCGCGGGGACGCGTCCCGGCAATGGGCCGATACTCCACCCGGCCCTGGCGGACGCGGACCAGCAATTCCGGCGACGCCCCCGACAACTCCAGGGGCGTCGTGGGCGTTTTTCCCTTCTTCTTGGAAACAGGCGACACGCCCAACGGTCCGTCCGGCGAGAAGCGCAGGAAGTACATGTAGGGGCTGGGATTCACGGTGCGCAGCGCGCGGTAGACTTGGAAGCTGTCCGCCTCCGGCTCCATGTCGAAGCGCTGCGAGAGCACGGCCTGGAAGATGTCGCCGGCGGCGATGTACTCCTTGGTCTTGACGACGGCAGAAAGGTACTGCTTCTTCGCCGTCCGATGCTTGACCTTGAGCTTTGACGTTCCCTTGTTGCTGGGCAGCTTGGGCAAGGGACGCGCCAGCCGTTTCTCCAGCTTGTCGAGCCGGCGAACTGCTTTGCCGTACGCCTCGCTTGGCTTGGCTTGGGTCACATCGGCCGTCACCACCAGCCAGATCTCCTTGCGCACGTGGTCGAAGGCCAGCACCTCGTCAAAGAACAACAGGCAGGCGTCTGGAACGCCCAACTCGTCCGCTGCCAGCTCGGGCAGGCGCTCAATTTGGCGAACCGAGTCGTAACTGAAAAAGCCCACCGCGCCGGCAGTAAAGGGGGGCAGACCCTTGAGGCGGGCCGGCTTGTGTCCGCTCAAGGCCTCGCGCAGCACGGCAAAGATGTCGCCCTCGGACCGCGTGGTGCGGCGGCCTTCGGTGATGGTCAGATTGCGGCCACGGGCGACGATACGCTTGAATGGCTGAATCCCGATGAACGTATAGCGGCCCACCTGTTCGCCGCCTTCCACGGACTCCAACATAAAACACTCCCGCTCCGGCCACGCGGCGCGCAGGAAGGCCGAGACCGGCGTTTCCAGATCGGCAGTGAGGATGCGGCAGACCGGGACCAGGGTGTGTCGTTTGGCAAGGGCGAGAAACTCTTTGCGGGAAGGTTGAACGGGATGGCTTTGCGCTTTCACTCACCCCAGTGTAACGGTTCGAGCAGTGCGAGGCTCCAGAGTATACTGCCACCACGATCGTCAAGGTGGGAACCATGCGGAGAAATGCGACATTGCTCCTCTTGACAGCCTTTGCAGCCGGGATCATGGTGCTCGGTGCTCCTTGCCTCAGTCAGGTTGGCGGCTCAATTCGGGCAATGGTCCAGGACGAGAATGGCGCGCCCCTAAGCGGTGCAATCGTTTCCATCATCCGGCTTCCGGTGAGTCGGAATGGAGAGGGTTTTAGCAACTGCATCACGGACTAATCGGGCGCTTGCACGGTCTGGAGACTTCCGTATGGGAAGTATTCCGCTTCATGTTCCAATCCCCGCGATGGGTATCCGGATATGAGTAGTTCTTTCTATGCCGACAGCCGCACCATGGAGAATGTCGTCAAGCTTTCGGCAAAGGCTCCAGCGCAAATTGTCGAACTTCGCATGGGGAGGAAGGCGGGAATTCTCCGTGGGACCGTTGTAGACGGAGCGTCGGGAGATCCTTTGAGTCCATTCGTGGAGTTTCACTGGGTTTCGAAAGCGAAGAACGCACTCAGCTGCCACTGCGTAAAGAGGGGGCAGTTCGATCTCCTGGTTCCATCCGATGTTCCTGTTTCAATGGTTGTGTCGATGGATGGCTATGAGAACTGGACCTATACGCTCGGCCGAGGCGAGCACAGAAATGCGGTCCTGCTCCAACCCGGCGAGGAACTCGAGCTGGAAGTCCGGATGTGGCGGAAGCGGTAGGCTGCGCCGAGATCGCGAATGCAAAACTCATTGGGCCGGATGCGAGAATCAAAGTCATGCGGTCCGATATGTCCGTCCCAAGCGGTTCTCTTGGGGATTTCCGAAGGATGACCGGTGGCCCGAAAGTGGTATTTCGTAAGCTTGACGATTCTGATTGGGCGGGCCTAGACTCACTGGGGTTTGGGCTCGATCCCCAGTGTGGGCAAACCCAACCCTCCCGCCGGCGCGGCGCACGTTTGAGCGCGGGTGCGAGACTCCTCCGCGCGAGCTGAGGAAACCCTGTCGTTTCTATATTTTGCAGTCAGGAACGTTCCCCGTTCGACTGCAGGATGGCAGGGCATTGGAAATGGAGAAGTGTATGGCAATTGCATCACCCACAATGACGTTAGACCAGGAGATCAATCCCTGGGAGGCACAAAGCGCACGTTTTGAATTTGCAGCCCGGAAGCTGAACCTGGAAGAGAATCTCTGGCGGGTGCTCAGCACGCCGGCCCGCGAGATCATCGTGCATTTTCCCGTAACCATGGACAACGGCAAGATCGAAATGTTCACCGGGTTCCGGGTACAACATTCCATCGCCCGCGGACCGGGCAAAGGCGGCATCCGCTACGCGAAAGATGTGACCCTGGACGAGGTACGGGCACTGGCGAGCTGGATGACCTGGAAGTGCGCCGTCGTGAATATCCCCTTTGGCGGCGCCAAGGGCGGGGTCATTTGCGACCCCAAGAATATGAGTCAGGGCGAGCTGGAGCGCATGACTCGCCGCTACACGTCGGAGATCATCGACTTCATCGGGCCGGAGAAGGACGTGCCGGCTCCGGACGTCAACACCAACGAGCAGACCATGGCCTGGATCATGGACACCTACTCAATGCATGTGGGCCACACCGTGACCAGCGTGGTGACCGGCAAGCCGCTGAATATCGGCGGATCGCGCGGACGCGTCGAAGCCACCGGTCGCGGCGTGATGGTGGTGTGCAACGAAAGCTTGCGCTACCTCAACCTGCCCGTGGATGGCTGCCGCGTGGTGATTCAGGGATTCGGCAACGTGGGCTCCAACGCCGCTCGCCTGATGATGGAGCACGGTTACAAGATCGTCGGGATCGCCGAGGCAGACGGAGGACTGTCCAACCCCAATGGCATCGACATCCACCAGCTTGTCGAGTACAAGTATCGCAACGCCACGACGCTCGGTTTCCGCGGCGCGGAAGCCATGCCCAGCGAAGAGCTGATCGTTTCCGATTGCGACATCCTCATTCCCGCGGCGACGGAGAATGTGATCACCAGCCGCAATGCCGACCGCATCAAGGCGCGCATTGTGGTGGAGGGCGCAAACGGGCCAACCACCGCTGTGGCCGACGAAATTCTCGCCGACAAGCGCATCTTCGTGGTTCCTGACATCCTGGCCAACGCCGGTGGCGTCACGGCCAGCTACTTTGAGTGGGTGCAGGACCGGCAGGGCTACTTCTGGAAGGAAGCCATCGTCAACGAGCAGCTGGAGACGATTCTGCGCGACAGCTTCGAGGATGTCGGTCGCTATGCCGAAGCGCACAACGTCAACAACCGCATCGCTGCTTACATGCTGGCCATCGATCGCGTGGCCTTCACCATCAAGCAGCGCGGTATTTACGCATAACCCGGAGCCACGCACTTGCATTGAACGGGGTTCGAAGAGTGGTCTGAGAAGGGGGTGGGTCGGCGGCCCATCCCCTTTTTTGTGTGCGACTCGCAATTTGCCCGGGAATAAACGGTTTGTGCCCTAACCGTGAGACGAGTCACAAAGACTTTCCGAAGATTGTGTCATGATGCGCTCGAGGCAGACTCTCCACAAAGCGAATTGAGCATGAATTCAAGCAACAGACGTGACTTTTTGAAGCTCTGTATGGGATCGGTTCCGGGTCTGTCGCTCATGCCTCGTGCTTTCGCATTTGCGCAGGCTGCCCAATTGGAAGCACCTGCGGGCGGTGGGGAATCCCAAAAGAAGTTTCGCAAGCCGGACACAGTGGACCGATACATCGATCCACTGCCGATTCCGAAGCGGCTGTCGCCGGAAGGGACCGAAGACGGGGAGCCCGTCTACCGCGTCCGCATGATGGAGTTTTCGCAGCCGTTGCATTCGCAGCTCCCTTCCACGCGTTTGTGGGGCTATGAAGGCCAGTACCCTGGCCCGATCCTAGAAGTCCCATGCGGCAAACCGTTTCGTGTGCGTTGGGAGAATCGCTTGCCGGCAAAGCATATGTTCCCGGTCGACGCCCACCTGCGCAGCGCGATCGCTCCTGCTCCGGAAGTCCGCACAGCGCCGCGGATCGAGGGCGCGCTCGAAGCCTCGACCGATCCTCCATTCGAAGACCATGGATTCATAGCGGGGCAGCTAGCGCATTGCCGATACGCCAATCGCCAGCAGGCAACCATGCTTTGGTATCACGACCAGGCACCCGGCATCGCGCGGTTGAATGTGCAGGCCGGTCTGGCCGGAATGTGTCTGCTGCGCGCTGAAGACGAGGCCCGCCTGGGACTGCCTGCCGGCCCGTACGAGGTTCCCCTCGTGTTGCAGGACCGCACGTTAGATTCTCATGGCCAACTTGTTTATGAGCCTTGCTTCGATGACGGACAGTTGGCGCCGCGCGGCTCCTGGGGACCGCAGTTCTTCGGCGACCTTCCCGTAGTCAACGGAGCCATCTATCCCTACCTTCAGGTGGAACCGCGCCGCTACCGCTTGCGCATCTTGAATGCCGCGAACTTTCGTTTCCTGGATCTGTTTTTCAACCTGGCCTCCAACGCGGCCGATATTCCCGCCATTGTTAGCTTTCAGTCGATCGGATCGGATGGCGGCTTTCTGCGCAAGCCGGCGGAGTTGAGTCAACTGTTGCTCGCTCCCGGCGAGCGAGCGGACCTGGTGGTGGACTTTTCCGGGCATGAAGGCAAAACCGTCACACTCTTCAACCGCGCGGCAGCTCCTTATCCGGGATGGAACGTGATCCATCCGGTGCATCGCGCGCTCTATGAATGGATCCAATTTCGAGTGACGGCGCCGCTTGCTGACAACAGGCCCGGGGTTCGCTATTCGCTCCCGCCGGCTGCGCCCATGTTGAGCGAAGGCGCCGCACTCGCTACGCGGGACTTCGTTCTTGCGGACGCTTTCGATCACGGCGGCCGATCGCTCGGCGTCGAGATCAACGGCAAGGGATACGACGATCCGATCACTGAAAAGGTGAAGGCGGGTTCGATCGAGAAGTGGCGATTCGTCAACTCCTCCGACGACGCCCACCCCATGCATATTCAGCAAGGGCAGTTCCAAGTGCTCCACCGGCAGGGCTTCGATCCGATCGCATTGCGGGGAGGGACGGTGGTTCTCGTGGGCAAAATCCGACCGGCAGCCAGCCATGAGAATGGCTGGAAAGACACCGCGGTGGTCCATCCCGGCGAGGTTCTTACGCTCCTGGTGCAGTTCTCCCGGGAGGCCGGTCGGTCTGCCTTCTATTCAACCTTGCTGGAGCCGCAGGACCGAAGCTTGATGCGGCCTTTCGAGATCCTTCCCGCCGGACATCCAACGACAGCGGCTTAGGTTGCTCGTCTGCTGGCTCGGTTGTGCTCCACGAATCAGCCGATGCGTAAGCGGTGCAGCCCGGGCCGGCCGTGCGGCGAGCCCGGGGCGGCGCGAGCTTCAGGGCCCTACGTTCGCGGCATTGCAGGATGAGCCGGGAGCGACCGGCGTGGGTGGCGTGGGCGGCACTGCCCAGGGCACTCCATTGAAGTCGAAGAAATCCGTCAGGTCGGGTTGCGCCGCATCGCGGGCGGTCAAGTTAGCATTTGGACCAATGAAGCGATTCTCCACGAACTTGATGATCGCCGTGTGGTCCATGGGGATGTGCGAAACATAGTGTCTTCTCGCGAATGGCGAGATGACGATGTTGGGCACGCGGAAGCCAATCTGGGCGCCAAATCCCTGGTTGGTGGAATAAGCCGCGTCGGTTGCGCTCATGCCTGGTTCGGTGCCCGTCAGGTCGCAGTTTTGAGTGGCGATTCCACCGGGAGCCGGGCAGGGCGGGAACCCGTCGGGAGCCACGGCGATGGGGCCGATGTCCGGAATCGATAAGAGAGTCGGATCGGTCGTGGAGGTAAAGTCGTTGGAGTGGCCGGGCACCGGCGGGACATGGTCATACGGTCCGCCCGCTTCGTCGTAGCTCAGGAAGAAGACCGAGTCGTTCCAAGAAGGGCTGGTCATGAAGGTATTCACCAACTTGGCTACCTGGGCCTGACCCGCCAGAATATCGTTGCCGGAACCAGGATGCTCATCCAGTCCTCCCGTTCCATAACCCGCTTCGATAAAGGCGAAACTGGGAAGCTGTCCATTTTTTGCATCGGTCAGGAAGCTGTCCCAGTGAGCAATGTGGTTTGGGTCGTAGCAGAAAGTGTTTCCATTGTCCCCCAGGTTGATGGATGGCGACAAGCCGGTAGGGCAAGTGCCACCGGTGGGCATGTCTTGCAAGAATTTAAACGAGTAGGACAGATTGGAGAAGTACGTCGCCGGGTAAGCGGTGTTCGAGTTCCCGTTGCACTCGTCTTCCTGAAGACAATAGCTTTCACTGACGGTAAAGTAAATCTTCCAGGAAACGGGCGGGTTTGCCTGGTCGAGTTTCTGGAAGATCGTCGGAATGTTGAGCTGATTTGAAAGGTGGTCATCGCCTCCCGGGTCTTTGACCAGGCCCTGTGTAGTGCCGCCGGTGAAGGTGGCGATGCGATTGTCGACACTCTTTGTCGCCATGGGAGAGAACCAACGGTCCGATATCGCGAATTGCGAGGCCATGTAGTAGTAGTAGTTCAGGAAGTCCTGGTCGTAGTACCCCATCGTGCTCTTCCCGTTCGTTTCCGCGAAGCTACCAGCGCAGCTGTTGCTATTGGCGCAACTCTTCTCGTAACCCTCGCCATCGTGGACGAAGCCATCCATTAAAATCTTGCGGGTCGTGGAAGGGTCCCATCGATTCACATCGCCGAAGCTGGCCAGCCAGTCGGAACTTTGATCGTCGATGCAGGTGCTCTTGAACTTGAAGAGGTGGTAGGAGTTCTTTTCGTCATCCTGATTCACGATGGTGGTCAGCTTGTCGTCGATGCCATCCACGTTATAGGTCTTTCCATCGTCGCCGACGTTCCAGATCTGGCTATTGGCCGGAGTCTTCCCCTGCCGGTAGGGATTCAACATGCCGAAGTAGTTGTCAAATGAGCGGTTCTCCTGCATCAGGAAGATGACGTGGTCAATGGATGCGAGGCCCTTTTGCGGGTTCACGGTCACGGTTGCCGTGCTGGACTGGGCGGGCCCGCCCGGACCCGTCGCCGTGGCCGTGTAAATGGTGGTGACGCTTGGATTCACCTGCCAGGTTTGGTTTTCGGATGGGGCATCGGTGAAGGTGAACGTATGGGACGTGCCGTCGTTCCCGCTCACTTTCGCCTGCGTTGCATTGCTGGCCGTGACGGTCAGCGTGGATGGGTTTCCAGCAACAATCGTCGCGGGGCTGGCAGTGAGGTTGACGGTGGGCGTGGGAATCGCAGTGACCGTGACCGTCACGGTCTTCGAAGCACTGCCGCCGGAATTGACGGCTTGCAAGGTATAGGTCGTGGTGCTGGTGGGATAGACCGGCTGGATTCCTCCGCTGGGGCCCGGTTGCGGGTAGCTGGTGTTGTCGCTTCCCCTGATGGTGACCTGCGTGGCATCCACGGCGGCGAACGATAAGGAGGATTCGGTGCCGGCAGTAACCGACGTCGGGTTTGCAACGAAGCTGGTGATGGTCGGTGTCACGATCAAGGTTGTGGCCGCGGACTTGATACCGCCCGAGCCGGTGGCGGTTGCAGTGTAAATCGTGGTCGCGGAAGGGGTTACGTTGAGCGACCCGCCCGTCGCGGAAAGCGAGGTATAGCTACTTCCGTCGCTTCCGGTAACCACCACCTGCGTGGCGTTGCTTGCGGTTACATTCAGGTCCGCCGAACTCTCCGCGGGAATGGGATTCGGCGAGGCGGTGATGTTGACGGTTGGGGCGGGCAACACGGTGACGATCGCAGAAGCGTTGGCCGTTCCACCCGACCCGGTTGCCGTCGCCGTATACGTCGTGGTTGCCGAGGGACTCACGGCCTTCGTGCCGCCGGAAGCCGCCACCAGAAAGCTGCTTCCATCGCTGCCGCTCACCGACACGGAGTTGGAATACGTCGCGACGACCGTCAGACTCGATGCGGCCCCCGCGGCGATCGAAGTCGGGTTGGCGCCGATGGTTACAGTGGGCGCCGGAGGTGGTGGTCCGGTCACCGTCACTTGGGCTGTGGCCGTGGCAGGAGTTGTGCCGGTTGCGCCCATCGCTGTTGCCGTATAAAGGGTGGTTGTGGCCGGGCTGACCGTCACCGTCTGGGGACTGCTGGTTGTCGGCACATTGATGGGGGAGGTGCCGCCGGTGATCGTTACCAACGTCGCGTTGGCGAAGGTGACGGTCAGGGTGGCAGAAGCGCCTGCCACGATCATCGAGGCGCTCGGGGAAAGAGCCACGGTGGGAGCCGGATTGGGCGTTACCGTGACGGTTGTGACAGCAGTGATCTTTCCGCCTGCTCCGGTCGCGGTGGCTGTGTAAGTCGTCGTGGCCGAGGGGGTGATCGATTTGCTCCCGCCGGAGGCCGTATAGGTATAGGAACTGCCATCGCTGCCGGTTACGCCGACTGCGGTGGCATTGGCGGCGGTGACGGCCAATGTGACCGAGCCGCCTGCGTTGATCGACTGAGGCGTCGCGGCGATGGTCACGGTGGGCGCCAGTGTCGACGAGACATTCACGGTTCCGCCGCACCCGTTGAGAGCCAGGGAAACGAGCAGGTACGAGAGAGTGGAACAAACCAGGGCGCAAAGGGAAACATACCGACGTGTCAACGAAGTCTCCTTCGAGTACGCCCCGTGGTTAGCAATGCCCGATCGAACTCTGAGCGATCAAGCCAAAGTTAAGTGAGACGTACTCCTGGTTCACGCGCCGACGTTGTTTGAGTATTTGAGGACCTCAACGCCTGGAATCGACTCATAAACCGTCAGCATGAAACTAGCACCGATTTTGCGCGAAATCAGTGATAAGGAAGAAAATCCGCACCGAAGTTAGGTGAGCTAAGTCTGGCTGAACTATGACTAGTAACAGCGAGTGATTGCGCTCACTTTCATAGACTAAATTGAGGTCGCGAGTAGATAACATTGTGATCTATATCTCATAAGTCCAGGCGGGCAATGAGGGCGCTGCTTGTTATGGCCTGTCCACACGACCGGGGCCACGGCCACCGATGAGTGGACAGGCCCTCACGAAGGAGATACCGGTAGAGCGCAGGATCGACTTTGAACGGTTTAATTCCGGCGATGCCAAAGTTTTGTCAGCGGGCCGTGGACACCGCTGACCGGATCCGACTCAGGAAAGGGAAGAGTCTGCATGCGCTCGACAGCCGATTCCGAGGCGGCATCGCGGCAGATGTCCCAATGCTGACCGGGCGGATAGGCGCCGACAACCAGGAAGTCGGCGCTGCTCTCGAGCTTGCAGTGGCCGGTGCCGGCCGGAAGCACGGCCACATCGCCGGCCCGCACGGTGATCTCATGGCCATGTTCCCCGCCCAGCACCAGCCTTGCATGGCCCGCGGCGAAGCCTAACACTTCGTGCGCCGTGGAGTGGTAGTGGTGAAAATCGTAGACCCCGTTGCGCCACTGCGGCGGCCAGCCGTGATTCGTGAATGCTTGTTCGAAGAACGATGCCGGGTCGTCGCCGGTCGTGCTCAGCACGCTGCGATAGAGAAGGACGGGCAGTTGCTCGTTGTTCGGCATCCATCCATTGCGGGCGAGTTGGAGAATCTCGGGTCCCGGCGCTACTGCCGGGGCCGGGAAACCTCTTTCGGGAGAGAGCCCGAGCGAGGCAAACATGGCGTTGAATCTTCGCCGCGTCAGCGGTGTCATGGCTTCGTCTCCTGGGAACCAAAAAGCTCGAAGCAATCTCCTGGATGCCGGGCATTCCGCTGCAGCGTGCTCTCAGGCGCGCAGGTCGAGCTCAATGGCGTCGATCAGCGGCCGGAGCCACACCAGAAGCGTCTGATGCATGGGATGCTGCACATAGGCATCGAGGGAAGCTTGGTCGTGGAAGCGCATGATGCCGCCGAAGGTGTAGCCCTTGCCACGGGGCGAGATGTTGGGTCCGACATGCGTCTCGAGCAGGCCGGGAATCTGGCCCTGGAACGCGGCAATGTCCCTGTGGGCTCTCTCTTTCTGGGCATCGGTGGTCTCCGGCTTCCATTGGAAGGCGAAAACGTGAAAGACATGGCCGCCTGGCTCTTCGGCCTCCGAGCGTTTGGAAAAGCTGGCGGACAGCAGGGATGCGGCCGAGGCAGCCAGAGCGGTGTTGCGCATGAGGGAGCGTCGCGTGACGGTAGGCATTTGGATTCATCTCCATTCGGGGGAGTTTGGGGCGACCGTTGGAACGCCAGCACAGAATCTGTGAGAGAAGGAGCGCCCCGCCGGTTTTCAGTCAAGCTTACCTTAGCCGCCGAATGGGACGCCGGGGAACGTGAGCCGGCCCTAAAGCTATCTTTCCGGCGAAGCGCGGTATATTCTGATCGCGACTGGACAACCGTTTTTCAGTGCCAGGAGGGCGCGTGGCGATTCGGCGATTGATGACCATTGCTCTGGCGGCGTCTGTGTTGGCGACGGTGGCGATTGCGCAGGACACGGCTCATTGGACGGTCGGTCGGCCCGCCGACGGTGGAACGAGGGGGGCGATGGAGAGCATCTTCATCCCCCCCAAGGCGGGTGCGCCCTTCAGTTTGACACTGGATACGGAGTGGTCCCGGCCCATGAGCGGCGGCGGGACTTTTACATTGGCGAATGAACGGCACATTGTGCGCGACAGCAAGGGGCGCATTTACCAGGAGCGCTGGGGACTCGTCCCCAAGGGCGGCAAGGACAAGTCGGTGATGGGTGTATTCCAGGTCACCGATCCGGAACTACACACATGGTTCAATTGCAATCCCTGGACGAAGGTGTGCGATCTCTATCGCTATTCGTTGAGTACGAAGGGCAAGTTCGATCCGCCCATCGGAACGTCGGGGCCGCTTCCCGACGGGAGCGGGTTTCGGCAGCATGAGGATCTGGGGATGAGCAGCACGGCGGGCGTAGACACGCATGGCTACCGCGAGAGCACCACATTGAATGTCGGAGTGATGGGCAACGACCAACCGATGTTGATCTCCCGGGAGTTTTGGTATTCGCCGAAACTCGGCGTGAACTTGATCTCGATTGTCGACGCGCCCCAGAGTGGCAAGCAGGTTTTTACCGCCAAGGAAGTTTCCACGGCAGAGCCGGACGCCTCCTTTCTTGAGATTCCTTCGGACTACAAAGTTGTGGACCGCCGCAACGAGAAGGAGTAAGCGGCCCGCGCAACACGCGGCTTTTATTACGAGGTAATTTTCATTGCTCGTCTCGCTTTTTATTACGTGTTACAACGACACCCTGTTTCCCAACACCGGCAAGGCGGTGGTTCACGTTCTTGAACGGCTGGGCCACACCGTTGAGTTTCGTCCCGAGCAGACCTGCTGCGGACAAATGCACTGGAACACCGGCTATCTGCGCGAGGCCGTGCCCATCATCCGCCATTTTGTGGACGTGTATCGCGATGCGGAGATCGTGGTGGCTCCCTCCAGTTCCTGCATCAGCATGATGCGCGATCATTACCTGAAAGCGGCTGAGATGGCGCAGGACACGAAGCTTGCCGCCGACGTGGAGGCCCTGCTGCCGCGCGTGTTTGAGTTCACCGAATTCCTGGTCAAGAAACTGGGCGTGGACGAGGTGGGCGCGACCTTCGCGCACAAGGTGACGCTGCATACGAGCTGCCACTCGCAACGCAGCCTGCACCTGGGCGATATTCCGGTACGCCTGTTGAAGAATGTGCGCAGCCTGGAGCTTTTGGGGATCGCGAATCCGCAGGAGTGTTGCGGCTTTGGTGGAACCTTCTCCATCAAAAACGCTGACGTATCTTCGGCGATGCTGGCCGACAAGGTGCGCGATGTGCTCAACACCGGCGCGGAAGTTTGCACGGCGGTCGACAACTCCTGCCTGATGCACATCTATGGTTCGTTGCATCGCCAGCGTACGCTGGTGCGGACGGCACACATCGCCGAAATCCTGGCTTCTACGCCGGGCGCCGAGTTTGCGTCCCACGATGCGCGAGAAACGGGGGTAGGGAATTGACGGAGCCAACCCATTCGCAATGGACAGACCGAAGCTTCCCGGAAGCGGCCAAAGAACTGCTCGCCGACTCGCAGATTCGCCGGAATGTTCGTCATGCCACGGATGTGATCCAGACCAAGCGAAACCGCGTGGTGGGGGAAATACCGGACTGGGGCCAACTGCGCGATGCGGGCGCGGACATCCGCGCCCACTCGCTGGCGCACCTGGACTACTACCTGGCTCAATTTGAAGAAAACTGCACGCGCGCCGGCGGTCACGTGCATTGGGCGCGAGATGCCGCGGAAGCCAACCGGATCATCCTTGAACTCATTCAGGCACAGGAAGCCAAGGAGATCATCAAGATCAAGACCATGACCTCGGAAGAGATCGGCCTCAACCGCTATCTCGAAGCGCATGGCATTCGTGCCCACGAGACCGATCTCGCTGAGCTCATCATTCAATTAGGCCACGACAAGCCCTCGCATTTCGTGGTTCCCGCCCTGCACAAGAACCGCCAGCAGGTGCGTGAGATCTTTCAGCGCGAGATGGATCTACCGGAACTCGGCGAGCGGCCTGAAGACCTTTGCTCTGCGGCCCGCACCTACCTGCGCGAAAAGTACCTGCGTATCAAGGTGGCCGTCTCGGGCGCGAACTTCCTGGTGGCTGAAAATGGAGCCGTGTGCATTGTCGAGTCGGAGGGAAACGGCCGCATGTGCCTCACCCTCCCCGATGTGCTCATCTCTCTCGTCGGCATCGAAAAGGTGATTCCGCGCTTC
>Ga0302320_10018826_pt1 | contig 13909 bp, 2 predicted proteins | sample Bog_T0_3_FD_202130 | JGI IMG/M metagenome (GOLD analysis project Ga0302320, IMG submission 202130) | Peat permafrost microbial communities from Stordalen Mire near Abisko, Sweden - Bog_T0_3 | ecosystem: Environmental > Terrestrial > Soil > Wetlands > Peat | place: Sweden: Abisko, Stordalen Mire... | reverse complement strand
TATATGGACGAGTATGGCCCGAGCGCGGATCAGGGCTATCGCATCTATTTGCAATCGACCTATGGGGATCTGGCCACGGTCTCACAGCGCTGGCACGGCGATCCCGCCGCGTTGAAATCATGGGACGATGTTCATGTCCCCGAAATCTATTCCTTTCTCGGCTGGGGCCCCGACGCCATCGATCTGACTGGCATTTGGCACATCAACTATGACGCCCCGTTCGACGCCACCTCGGCAGCGCCGGGCCTTGATGATTCCTCCTGGTCGAGCGTGCCGGCGCCGGGCCACGCCATCGTCCAGTTTCTCCCGCGGAAGCCGGCCGTTTTCCGCCGCCATGTGACCATCGATCCAGGCTGGCGCAAGGCCCATGACAAGGTCTGGATCTATGTCTGGGATTTGGCCGACAACCGGCCGAACGCAGACTATCCTGGCGACTTCGTGCAGGTTTTCATCAACGGCAAGCTTATCCCGGAAGTTCCGCGCCGGATCAGCGAGGCGCATTGGACCGCGCTGGACGTGAGCGGACAACTGGTGGACGGCGATAACCTCGTCGCGATCGATCTCCCCAAGGGGATGTTCAATGGCCGCGTTTACCTTTCCCCGCGCGAGCCGCTGCATTATCCGAATCTCGGGCCGCAAATCAATGCGCAATGGGCCGACTTTGCCGATTGGAACCGATGGGTGCGCGAACGGGATGTAAACCGGGGATCGCAGATGATTCGCCAGGTGGATCCGATCAGCGGGATCAAGCTGGCGGCGCCCGGCGACTATACCGATGGCATCAAGAATACAGCGAAGGCCTATGGCGGCGATTTCCACGACACTGGCGCGGAGGGCGGATTCTGGAATGAACGGCTCCCGGCCTTGATGCGCGGCGCCAACCTGCCGAATACGGCGGAACCGGGCGGTCCCGCGAAAAACGCGTTCGAATTCGAGGGAGGGTTTGGCCGTTGGATCACGGAAGGGGTCAACCAGATCGACTACTTCATGGAGGTTGGCGACCTGGAATGGATTCCCGATGTCCGGCAGTGTCTCGACGAGAACCGGGCTATTTTCACCTCGGTCGGCAAGTATCATCCCCCCGTCGCGCAGGTTGCCGAACTGTATTCCAATCGCAACTCCTACCTCATGAATTTTCCTTGGACGGACGGTTACCATCCGGCCTCGAACCCTGACCATCTCAACTCCGGCTACTGGGTGTGGAATGCCCGCGCGTTCCTGCGCAATCATTATGAGAGCGATGGCTTGAGCGAGTCGTCCTTCGCCAACGGCGACGCCGGCCGTTACAAGGTCATCCTCGATTCCAACACGTCCATCATCGACGACAAGCTGCTTGCGGGAATCGAGCAATACGTGCGCGACGGCGGCACGTTTGTCACCTTCGTTCAGACCGGCCGCCATACCTCCACGGTTAACGATGCGTGGCCGATTGAAAAGCTGACCGGCTACCATGTCACGGCCCTTAACCAGAAAAATCCGTGGCAGAATAACGCGCTCAAATGGGCAGCGGGACAGAATATCTTTTCCGGCGGCTGGCTCAATGCCCGGGCGGATGGCCTTTCCATGAAAAAAGTGGCCGGCGACGCCCAGGATCTCGCGTATTGGAAGGACGACGGCTCCGTGGCCATCGGCATGCGCCCGCTGGGCAAGGGTGTCATCATCGAAGTTGGCTGCCGGTTCACCAACGGAGGGGTCCCGCAGCGCTTCGACTACGATGTATGGGATTATTTTAAAGGCCAAGGTTCCCTGGCCCAATATGGCTTCCCGCCGACGACGGAACATGGCCTGTTTACCCCCGAGTTGCGCGCCACGCAGCAACTCTTCACCCAGATCGTCCAGTGGCGCGACATCGAACCCATGCCGATGCGGTTCGAGCCGGCCAGCGAGCACGTCATGATGCGGCACGACATCAGCAACAACGGCCTCTATGACGTCTGGTCGCTGTGGAATGACAGCTTGACTGATTCGGTTTCGGGCCATCTCGCCTTCGAGCACGGCACCGATCCCGGCTGGCAGATCAACTTGAAGGACGGCAGGCAGTCGCCCGTCGTCGACCATCGTCTCGATATCAAGCTCGCTCCCCATCAACTCTCCATTTATATGACGCCGCGCAACGCCCTGGCCGCGTCTCCGTCCGAGTGGTTCAACCTCCAGCGGCATTGGTGGCAGGGTACGGACGATCCGGGAAAGCCCTTCCCAGTTTCCTCACCGAAGCTGGATATCGATCTCACGCCGGATTGGGCCTTCAAGCCACTCGATGCCACGGCCGATGTGACTCCGCTGGTCGATCCGCAACTCAATGATTCCGATTGGAAACGGATGGAACTGGGGATCTTCTCACTGCCCGATTATCCGGACGTCAAGCACGGCCTCTTCCGCAAGCAGTTCACCGTTCCCGCCGGCTGGGACAAGGGCAAGGTCCAGATGACCATCCAGCACTGGGTTGCAAGTGCGATTCTCGACAAGGGCCGAATCTTCCTCGACGGAAAACTGATTCCTAACGCCAGCGACGGATTGATCGACAACGATCTGGACGGCGCGCTCAAAGCCGGATCGACCCATCTGCTCGCCATTGAAGTGACAGGCGGTAAGACTGAGTTGGTTGGCGTTCGCGGGCCCGCCTGGATCAGCTACCATCCAGATCCGGAAGATCGGCTCGATCTGTCGGGGAACTGGGATATTTCCACCGACTATCTCCATTATGCGCCCGCAACCTTGCCCGGTTCCCTCCATGGCACCGCAGCGCGCCGGACGTTTAAGATAGATCAAGCGGAGGCATCGAGAACAGTTGTGGTCCATGCCGTCAGTGAGGGGCGCCTCTTGCACGGGCTTATCATCAATGGCCGGTTTGTAAGCCCTCATCATCACTACCTGAGCCCGGAACAAAACCTGAACGTCACTCCCTGGATCAAATTTGGCCAGGACAACGAACTCATTCTCCTCAGTGGCGGCAAGGGAACCCTGAAAGAGGTTTCCCTCGAGTTTCACAAGAAGGGTACGTACCCCTAAATTATTCGTAACCCCCATGAAAACGAGCGATCCCGCCAACTTACAAACCAACTAACATGCCCGCACATATTTCCGCCCGGTTTCTCTTCCGCCTAAGTGCCGCGCTGGTCGGATTTGCGGCCTGGATGCCGGCAATGGCATCCATCGACCTGCCTTCGACCCCTCCCGCGGGCCTGGTCGAGTTGCAAAGAACCACTCTGCCGGACAAGCCATTGCGCGGCTACGGTTCGCTCGGCGGCGAGTATGTCGCTTACGGCGCGGCCTCGACCGGGCCCGCAGTCTCCATTCTTCTCATCCGTTGCGCCGATTCGGAAAAAGCAGCTGTCGCGCTCGCAAAATACCGTTCCGATCTCCGCTGCTTGAAGGGCGTCACCGAATCTTCCGTTTCGATCCCGGGCAATCAAATCCCCATCGCAGTCGTGACCGGCCAGGGTGAAATCGCCGCCGCGCGCACCGGCGACAGGCTGGTGATCGTATCCGCCAAAGGACACGATTCTCTCCTCCTGGGCCTCGCCGCTCTCAACCTCGGCGCCGCCGCAGGCCTTGATTTTGCCGGCGCCGCGCAAGTCCCCATGTACATGGACAAGCTCGACCGCTGGGCCATGGGTTTCTGGTTTCCCGATCCCTTTATCACCCCGGATCACGAGGAGAACACATACGATGTCCGTGAGCGCCTCGATTGGGCCAAAAAGATGGGCGTCAGCCTCCAATTCTGCAGCGGCCTCAATCAAACCAACAGCGCGGAGGGCATTCTCGAGGATAACGGGAAACGCTGGGCCATCGAGACAGCGCGCGACATGGGAATCCCGGCCTTCATCCAGATGCAGGGCGACGCGACGCCTGGATGGATCGCCCGGCGCCACGGCGAGGATATGCAGTACAAGGTCCCCGATTACGTCGGCAGTTGGTACGGCATCAACGGTAACAACGGTTTCTCCGGGAGCCCCTTGAACACCCTCGGTTGGGCATCCGTCGCCGGAAAGAACGATCTCTTCGCCAACCAATACCAGGCGGTTGCGAGGTACAAGGACATGCCGAACGTCACCGGCTACGGCGAGTGGCACGGGGAGATCGGCGAAGGGGTGATCGCGATGTTGATGGACTACGGCCCCGTCGCAGACGCCCGTTATCGCGACTTTCTCCGCGAAAAATATCGGACGCCACACGCCGTCGATCAACGCTGGTCCGGTGGCAAAGGCATGATCAATAAATGGACCGACGTCCGGATGCCCGAGCCCGCGAACTTCCTCGGCTTCGGCCCGCAAGCCGTCGATCTCCATGGGGAATGGCGCCTGTGCGAGGAAAGCCTGCTTCCGGCGGACCAGCAGCAATCCTGGGGAGCCGTCGGTTTAAACGATGAGTCGTGGCGAAAGCTGATCGTCCCCGGCGACGATCATCAGCTCATCAAGGCGCACTGGCGCGTCCCAACGATCTTCCGCCGTTCGTTTGATCTCAGCGGAGATCAGCTCGCCCGCCTCAAAGCTTCCGGCGGCAAGACATGGCTCTACGTCTTTACCCTGCAACTAAACGGCCCCGTTCCCGCTCGCGCATTCTTCAACGGAAAGCCCCTCCCTGATCAGCCTCTGACGAATTGGGCATCGTGGGTAGTCTTCGACGTGAGCGGCCTGCTTCAAAGCGGCAGCAACACGGTCGCCCTCTCCCTCCCGTGGGGTGAGATTTCCTACCGCGTCTATCTCTCTCCGGACGCCCCGGTCTGCTATCCCGGCCTCGGCACGGAAAGGAACGCGCAATGGGTGGACTATCGCGACTTCATTGCCTGGATGCGCGAGGATTGCCTGCGGCGCTCCATCGAGGCCATCCGCCGCCTGGATCCCGACAAGTTCATCAAGCTCTACGCACCCGGCGCAATCACCGATGTGATGAAAAGCCTTGCCCAGGATTACGGTTGTTACTTCCACGATACCGGCGGCATGGCCGGCAACTGGCAAGACCAACTTCCCGGCCTGATGCGCAGCTCCGGCATGCCGATGAGCGGCGAGCCCGGCAACCACGCCTACACTGTGCCTCAACTCAGATCGGCTTTCGGCCATTGGCTCACCGAGGGCCTCAACCAGATCGATTACTTTCCCGATATCGGCCAGATCATGTGGATTCCCGACCAGCGAGCATGGTTCGAGGCTCACCAGCCGCTCATCCATCTCCTCGGCAAATATCACTGCCCGGAAGCTGAGGTCGCCGTCCTGGACGGCGCCCGCTCGCACCGCCTCACCGGCTTCCCGTGGGATCACTTCGACCTGCCCATTCTTTGGAACACCCGCACCAATGGCGTCGCCACCTACGGGTACATGCCAAACCCGCGCGACCTCATCAATGAGACCGACGTCATGCGCGGCAACATCGGCAAATACAAAGTCATCGCCGACGATGCCACGCTCGTGATGGATAACGCCTTGATCGACAAGATCGAGCAATGGGTCCGCGCCGGAGGCATCTTCATCACCCAGGGCCAGACGGGCCGCCACAGCCCGGAGAAGGCTGATAACTGGTACATCAATCGGCTCACCGGCTATCTCCCCATCGGAGACAATGATAACTCCCGAGTAAGTCCCATTCCCGGCCAGCCGATCTTCACCGATCCCGCCTGGTATCGGGTCGATAAGAACGGTCTCTCGCTCACCGGAGGCGCCGGTTTGTACCTTCAAAAAGTCGCCCCCGAGTGCCAGGATATCCTTAAATGGTCCGGCACCGACGCGATCGCGATGGGCGTACGCCCGCTTGGCAAAGGCAAGGTGATCACGATGGGCAGCCCAATGGCGAATCCCTCGGTTGGCTGGCCGGAATTGCTCAAATGGTGCGGCGTCACGATGCCCGATCCCCCCACCGCCCCGGGCTGTCGGGTCGTTCATTTCGTCAGCAATAATGGCTTGTACGATATCTACCTCGTCTGGGCGGAACATATAACCGATCCTACCACTGTAACTCTCACTGTCCCGGGAGCGCAGACCGCGATGCTCGACGTCCTCGCCGGCGCCACCGTTACCGGCACCGCCGCAGGCGGCCACGTCCAGTTTGCCGGCCTCAAGGTCGAACCACTCGAGACCTACGCCTTCATGGCCCCGCGACAGACTATCGCCGCCGCTCCGCTCGCATGGCTCAAGCTCCAGAGAGATTGGTGGGCCGGCACCAAGAAACCCGCTCCCGCGCCCGTGCTGAAGCCGTGGCGCAATACCCTCTCGCTCGATGCCAACTGGGCTTTCGAGCCGGTCCCGGCCGATACCAAGGACGTCGCGCCTCTCGCCGCCCCCGGCTTCGATGACACCGCGTGGACACGAATGGACATGGGCATCTGGTATCCCAAATTCCCGAACACCACGCACGGTATCTTCCGCAGGCACTTTACCATGCCCGCGCGGTGGATTGGCTCAGGCCGGACCTGGCTTTGGGTTCGCGGCCAAAGTCCCGGAGTGCCAACGCTGCCGCCCCATAAGATGCAGGTCTTTCTCGACGGCCAACCCGTAACCGGCGGCGAACACGGCTACACCGCCGATGACCTCACCGAGCGGTTGACCGCTGGCGATCACACTATCGCCGTGGCCACCGAAACGCTCTCCGTGGTCGGCGGCGTCAACGGCAACGTCTGGCTCGAGCACGTTCCCGAGCCCGCTGCACGGCAATCATTGAGCGGCGATTGGGGAAGCATCCAACTCCCTGGCACGACCAAGCCCTACGACAAGCTCGAGCGCCAGTTTACTCCGGATTCGCCCACCAAATCCAGGCGCGCGATGCTCTACATCGAAGTCGTCGGCGGCAACCTGATACCCAGCATATATCTCAATGGGCGGCTAATGAATCGTGATTTCGCCGGCACTCATGCAATCGTCGATCTGACACCTTACTTGCTGTGGGGGCAGCCCAACAGCATTACCCTCAACGTGATGTATCCCGTACATCCGACCACCGTAAAAACCGTCGAACTTCGCTACTACGACCCCGGCACCTTTTAAGGAATGCGGCGTCGAGACTTGAAGAAGATTTGCTGAACCGTCCATGGGAATGAAAATCAAGAATAAAGCCCACGATGGCTGTGGGCATGAACTCAAATGGTAAATCTCAACTTAGTCCGTTGCACCGCCCTCACCCTTCTCTTCCTGGCAATTGATCCGAGGCTCCGCGCCGAGGTGAAACTGGCGGGTATGTTCGGCGATAACATGATCCTCCAGCGCGAATCGAGTGCTCCCATATGGGGAACCGCCGATCCGGGCGAGAAGATTTCTCTCGCAATCGAAAACCAGAAACTAACCGCCACCGCAAAGGCCGACGGTACGTGGAAAGCAGTTTTCAATGGGCTAAAACCGGGCGGTTCGTTTAAGCTTACTGTCGCGGGCAAGGACAATACGATCACGGTAAACAATGTCGCGGTGGGCGACATCTGGGTTTGTTCCGGGCAGTCAAACATGGAGTATCGCCTTGCCGGGGGGGGCACTGCGTACAATTACGAGGTCGCGACCGCGAACTATCCGGACATCCGCTATTTTTCCGTTCCCAACGTCGCGGGGCTTGAGCCGGTCGCCGACGTGAAACACGCGTGGCAGGTGGCGACGCCCGCAACAGTCGGGGGGTTCTCAGCTGTCGGGTATTTCTTTGTGAAAAAGATTCATCAGGAACTCGGGGTTCCGATTGGCCTGATCCGGTGCGGCTGGAGCGGGATGAGCATCGAGCCCTTTATTCCATTGGATGTTCTCGAGTCCATGCCTGGACCGAAGGAAAGGGCGGATCTTGCGGTCGAGGCACTCAAACGCCTGCCGGCTGACGCGGCCAAGTTTCCCGTCGATTACAACGCATGGCTGGAAAAATATGGGCGCGTCGATGCCGGGAACAAAGGCATCGCAGCCGGATGGGCCGATCCGGCGCTCGACACGAAGGATTGGATTCCTACGTCGACTCCGGGTGACTGGTCGAAAGTCGGCGCGCCCAATGGCGGCGTCGTATGGGCTCGCAAAACGGTGCATCTGCCGCCCGAGGCCGCCGGCAAGGATTTCAATCTCACCCCCGGAGTGCTCCACGAGACCGATACGGCCTACTTCAACGGAGAACAGATTGGCACGGGCGGGATGACTCCGCCCTATTTCTGGTATGATTTCAGAAACTATCGCGTTCCGGGCCGGCTCGTGAAGGCGGGCGACAACGTCATTGCGATCCGCGTGGTATCGCAACGGCAAAAAAATTATACCTTCGCTTCCGCGAGCCGATTGGGACTGCGGGTAACCGATCCCACTTCCATTTCCGAGGAGTGGCTCGCGAAAGTGGAGACGGCCTATGGGCCGCTGCCCGCGAATGCGTTGATGGAACTGCCCGTTCCCCCTACGGCGAAAAATGATCAAACGCCCTCGGCGATTTTCAACGGCATGATCAATCCAATCACCTCCTATGGCATCAAAGGGGCGCTTTGGTACCAGGGAGAAAGCAGCGCGGGCAAGGCCTGGGCGTATCGGACCTACCTGCCGCTTTTGATCAAGGGCTGGCGCGAGAAATGGAACCTCGGCAACTTTCCCTTTTACATCGTCCAGCTTCCGAATCTGGGAGTTGCCCCGAAGAGTCCGGGGGAAGGCGACACCCGCTGGGCGGAGATGAGAGAAGCCGAATTGATGACCTGGCAAACGGTGCCGGACACCGGCATGGCGGTTACTCTGGATATCGGCGACGCCAACAACCTTCATCCGCCAGACAAAAAAGACGTGGGTGAACGGCTTGCGCTCCAGGCGCTGGCGAACACTTACGGCCGAGAGATCGAGGCCTCCGGGCCGATTTATGACTCAATGACGGTCGCGGGAAACAAGATCCGGCTTAAGTTCAAGCATCTCGGCGGTGGCCTGGCCGCCAAAGATGGTCCGCTCAAACAATTCATAATTTGTGGCGCGGATAAGAAATGGGCACGGGGCGATGCATCCATCGACGACGATACCGTTGTTGTTTCCAGCCCCGACATATCCGCGCCCGTGGCGGTGCGCTATGCGTGGGCGAACGAGCCGGAAGGGTGCAACCTGTACAACAAGGCGGGATTGCCGGCATCGTCCTTCCGCACCGACGATTGGCCTCTCAGTTCGCAAAATAACTGGTGACTGATACCGGGCTGTAGCTGGCACAAGATTACTGGCTCTGTCCCGGTTTCTCGGGCGGGGGAACGGACTCCAGCACGCGCGGAATAAAGCGGAGTTCACGGAGGTCCATCGCGATCAGATTGCCAATGGGTGTGAGGGTGTTGTCTCCGCCAAAAGAGAGCGGATACTTCCCGCCGCACAAGGCGCCCGGATAATTCTCGCGGGCAACCAATTTTCCGTCGTGGAATAAAGCCGCAACCTTGCCGTCGTAGGTGAGCATCAGCCGATTCCATTGGCCGAACGTGACCACCTTGGGGAACTTGAGCATGTCGTTGCGCCCGATGTTGGCGTCCAGGACGACCGAGCCATCCTTGCCCAGGCTGAGACACAATTCGTGATGCCGGCGGAACAGCATGCCCGAGGCTCCCTGCGCCGGACGAATATCCATGACCAGGCTGAACGGCTCGTGCAATAGGTGAACGCGGCGGTGTTCGTTGATGATGAGGCAACTATCCGTCCCGCTCAGTGCAACGACGGCCTGCCCGTTGTCCATCGCGGGCCTGGCCCCGGGCCCGAGCTTGATATCTCCGGGAACCTCGGAGGAATCGCTCACTCCCGCCGGTGTCACGTGCAAACGAAAGAGATCCTCCTCGGGCCATTCCGTGGCGGCGTCAGTGATGAAGGGAGGCTGTTCCTTTACGTAAAGCCGCGCCACCTCGTCAGCCTTGAGCGCACCTTCATAGATCGTGAAGCCTGCCAGTTTCGCATTGAGAAACTCCCGCTCGCCAGAGATGCAGCCTATGGTGAGCGGCACATCGACCCCTGGCATTGGCACAGGCCAATGCTGCGTTCCCACCGCGATCCCGTTGACGTAAACGGCGCCGTTCGTTCCATCCAGGGCAAACGTCAGGAACTGCCACTCGCGCTGGTTCACCACGGAATTGGCGATCAGTTGACGCTCCGGACGCGCCTGGACTTCCACCGTGAGATCCTTGTCGTGGATTCCCCAGTCGAAGATGTAACTGCACCAGTTGACCAGGGAACCGCCCGAAGCTGTGATTGCGATGGGTTTGACCCAAGCGCAGATGGTAAACGGTTTGGATTCGAGCTTCTTCCGGATCACCGTCGGGGGCATCTGCAAGTAGCCCGGATGCAAGCTTTCCGCATGAAGATAGAGGCCGCGGAGATGGCCGTCTTTTTCCGAGAAAGGAGTCACGTCGCCCTTTCCAACCACGGGGATGTGATTGGCGCTCCGGTCGTCGACCAGGCCGCTGACGGGCGAGAGGTCCAGGTCCAATACGGCCGGCGGCGGCGTATAACTTGCCGCTGCACCGGCGGAGCATAAGTCGGGCAATGGAGGGCGGGAGATTGGCGCATTGACCAATGGATAGAGTTTCACGAGGTGCGCCAAACGTGTCACATCCGCCAGTTCGGGCGGGGTAAGAGCGCCCCGGATTCCCTTCGGATTCCCGTCCCATTTCCCGGGGCTGTAGTAACTCAATTCGATCCGTTTGAAATTGAGGCGGGTCTTCTGCCAGCCATTGAGCATCGCCCCATTCGCGAGCACTATCCGATTGGTTTCTCCAAACCGGATATCCGGGGTGATATTCACTTCGTAAGCAGCGGGCTCCGGATAGGTGGTGCCGCTGCCCAATTCCCAGTAACGGGTCCGGCCATTGACGATCACCGTTCCAGCCCCTTCCACACGCAGCCAGACTTCCTTGCCGGCCTGCTCGCGCGGCACGGTGATTTCGCGGTAGACGAAGGAGGTTTCAACCTCGCCAGGCAAAGTCACTTGCCTGACCTCGTTGAGACCGTCCACAGCCTGCCACGTCCCCGCGAGATCGACGGTCTGATCTGCCTGTGGGGTGCGGATTACCGTGAAGCTGCTCATGAGGCCATTTCCCTCGTGAACGACCTCGAGCCGGTTTGAGCCGGCTTTGACATTCGCTGTGATATCGAGGAAAGCCGAATCAAGCCGGTTGCCTGTCCATATTTGTGTGCCGTTGAGGAAAATCGTGCTGGGGCCAAAGAACCCATGCAGTGTCGAGTCGTAAACCTGACCGCGGATTGCGAGAGTGAGCGTGTTGCCCTTCTCCCATCCTGGCGGAACGGTGAAATCGCGCCGGTAGAGCCCGACGACGCCCTTGCCGCTCTTCACATTCATTCCCGGCGTATTCCATAACAGTAACTCGGTGGGTTGGAGCCCGGCTGCCTGATCGTCGAGCTTCATCAGTTCCATCGCCTTCTCCACGGAGTCTGTCTGAACGAGTTTCCAATCATGATTCAGGTCCAGGTGCCGAAACAACGGCGGATTGGGTGCGACGGCATTCTTCACGAGGCCGTGCCAGATTTCGGATTGGCGCTGCAGCCAGTGCGCGAACTGGTCTCCCGCGTCCGGGCGGCGCGCGGCGAACCAGGCGAAATCCCAGTCCGGAATGTTGACCGTGAATGTTGCCGTCTTCCCCTCGATGCGCGCATCGATTGGCGCACCTGTCACGGGCTCGTAGATCCCGGCGGGCGTGTAGTCGAATGTCCATCGCACCGCGGCGCTTTTTCCACGGCCCCGGAGCATCAGCAGATCCTCGGAGCCATTATTCGTGCGCAAGGTGCGGAGTTCGTCCACTCCCTCTTTGTCGGCAGTGGCATAAACCTCGTTTCCCAGCCGCTCCACCAAAGACCGGATCAACTCGCCGGGATAAGTGGTGACTCCGATGAAATAGACAGCGCCTTTGCCCAATTGCCGCCGGGTGAGCGCCGGTGTTCCATCGGGATAAATGGCGAGCGTTTCCGTGCCGGGCTGCGGAACGATCGACATAGTGGGCCCTTCCGGACGGCTTCCGACCCCGATGCTCTTCGCCGTGCCGCTGAAGATGATGGGATCGGAACCTGTCATGGTGATCGACTTGTAAGTCGTAGCCGCCGGTGTCACGCCAACGCCTGCCAGCGCGGGACCGGGTCCCTTCCAGCGTTCGGTGAATGTGTGGATGCCGCTCATGCCATTGAGCACGAGGATGCCGCCCGCCTGGACGTACTCCTTTAGGGCGGAAGCCATTTCGGCATCCCAGCAGGGAGTGCCCTCGTCCACAATCGCCCGGTAGGGGAGATGGCCTTCCCGAATCCGGACTTCGTCCAGAAGCGGCGTCATTTCGCCGCCGCGGCCCAACTCGAGGCCGTAGCGCCAGTCTACCTCGGGGGCGAATTCCCAGGAATACTGGACATTGACCGTCCCGCGAATCGCCGCCATTGACGCGGCATTGACGTTGGCGCGGCCCATTACTTTGATGAACGGAATCTTCGCCTCGAACCATGCGCGCATGGCAGGATCGTGCGTGATTTCCTGGAGGTTCATGAAGTAGTCGTGAGCGTTCTTGCCCATGAAAACGAGATTCCCGAAGAGCCCCTTGAGATCGTGGAGATTTTCCATCGGGCCGCCCGTCTCGGCGCTGTCCTGAAGATTGCGCGCCAGGCCATACTGTTTGGGCACCGTGTAGCTCCAGCCGGCGCCGGCGCCGGTGTGATGGGAATATCCCCCGAGTTCATCGAGCACCTTCCAACCCCACGGCGATGCCTCGAAGGCGTGAACCTTGATCGGACGATTCGGATCGATGGAGCGGATGCCGAGCAGTGTGGTCCGCACGGTGTCGGCTGCCGCCCAATTCACATAGTCCATGTGATCGAATCGACGGGCGTTCAGTTGCGGATCGCCGGTCGGAAAGTCCTCCATTGCCTTGGGCGTCAGGAATACCGGGCCGCTGGGGGCGTCGCCTATGGCAAAGCGCAGGGCCACCGTAATGACCGGATTCGCGCGAACCGCGTCCGTAACATCAAACTGCCCCGCGACATGCGAGGTGCCGAATCGCGGATCGATCGCTCCCAACAGCGTGCCATTGAGGAATACCTGGACCGTCTTATAGCTCAACGGTGCGACGGAAAGGTAGATCCGGTTCGGGAACGATGCGGGATCAACGGTTAACTTTCGCCGCATCCAGAGCGGCTTTCCTCTCCCCGTCAGGGAATAAAGCGTCGTATCGCCGGGGTAGTAGAGGCGGACCCAGTCGGCATCGTTAAACTCGGGAGCCGCCCATCTCTGCGCGAAGCCCTCCTCCTTGTCGTCGGGCATGACCCGCCACTCGCCGGCGAAATCCACAGCGCCGTTGGTCCAGCCGTAAAACGTCCGCCAATCGGCCAGATCAACATCGCCCCACTGCTTGTAGAAGCCGGGTTTTCCATGATACCGCCGCGACACGTCCTGAAGCGAGAACCCGCGGACATCCCGGAGGTAATGGACGAAATTACGCTGGTGAGCCGGCCCGCTGGCCCCCCAAAAGACGAAGTCGAACGGCCCGATTTCACCGTTCGGGTCGAGGATGGCCATTTGATTGGGATCGTCGTCGAGCCGCTTGAGAGTGTTCAGGAACGTTGCGTTCTGGACATCGCGCAAGAGTCCCGGCGCATCGCGCAACTCTCCGTAATAGCTCGAGCGCAACATCACGTGCGGGTTGAGGGCCACCGAGAGATAGGGATTGCGGTTATACAGATCGGCATCGTGCTCGAGCCATTGGACGTGCTGAAACTTGACTCCATACTTGGCGAAATAATGCCGCAGCCAGGTAAACGGGTTGTCGCTGGAGGCGAGATCGACGCCGACGTTTCCCATGTTGATCTGCGGGTTGAGTCCGATTTTGCCCATCCATTCATAGAATGAGTCGGGCGTCTTGCGTTGGTCGTCCTGTTCGTAATCGCTGATAAACTGCCAGACTCCGAGCGGGTAGCGATCCCACTTGTCCATGTAGAGCGGGTGAGAGAGTTCCGCCCGGCGCAGCGGCGTGCCGTGCAGT
>Ga0302320_10018825_pt1 | contig 13909 bp, 14 predicted proteins | sample Bog_T0_3_FD_202130 | JGI IMG/M metagenome (GOLD analysis project Ga0302320, IMG submission 202130) | Peat permafrost microbial communities from Stordalen Mire near Abisko, Sweden - Bog_T0_3 | ecosystem: Environmental > Terrestrial > Soil > Wetlands > Peat | place: Sweden: Abisko, Stordalen Mire... | reverse complement strand
TTGAGCGCTTCCCGGCCCTTAGTGGCGGCCCAGGTGTTCTTGGCGACGACGGCGACCCCCACTCCGCACTTGAGGACTTCGGTGACTCCGTCGATCTTGCGAACCTCGGTGTCATCGAAGGACTGGGCGAATTGGCCGAGGGCTGGCGGCCTGGCAATCACCGCGATCAGCATGCCATCAAGCCGCACATCGATGCCGTATTGAGCCTTCCCGGTAACGACCAGGAGGTTATCGACGCGGTTGGTGGGCTTGCCGATGATCTTGAACTGCGAAGGATCTTTGAGGGCAATCTGTCCGCTGGGGATCGGTTGGGCGGCCGCTTCAGCGGTAAGGGAACCGTAGTCGGCAGATCGCCCCGAGGCGGCATGGAGCACCTGACCGTTGGAAGTGGTGCACGTGGAAGGATCCACCCCCCACTTCTGGGCCGCGGCTCCAATGAGCATGACCCGAGCGGCCGCGCCCAGTTGGCGATACTTGTATCCGGACCCTGTGGTGCTGGAACTGCCCCCCGTCATCTGGCCACCATAGAGCCGGTCGTTGCCGGTGGCATTCACCGCCTTGACCTTGCTCCAATCGGCGTCCATTTCATCGGCCGCCATCATCGCGAAGGAGGTGCGTACTCCTTGACCCATGTCCGACTTGCAAATGGTGATGGACACCGTCCCATCGCGGTCGATGCTCACAAAAGCATTGGGCTCAAACGGTGCTGCCTCGCTGTGGCTTCCGGCGCAGGCGATCGAGGTGAAGCTGCCGAGCACGAAGACCGCGCCAGCACCCCCGGCGAGCTTGAGAAAACTGCGGCGTGTGACCTCGGCTTCGGCGATCATTGGGTCACCTTGGCGGCAGCGTGGATCGCCTCCCGTATGCGGGGGTAGGTGCCGCACCGGCAAATGTGATCCCCAAAGGCGCGATCGATATCGGCATCGGTCGGGTGCGGGTTTCGTTCCAGCAGAGCGACCGCGCTCATGATTTGGCCGGCTTGGCAATAGCCGCACTGGGGCACGTCCAGTTCCAGCCATGCTTGTTGAACCGGGTGGCTCCCGTCGCCGGGCAGACCGTCAATGGTGCGGATCTTGGAGCTGCCTACATCGGCGATGGACATCTGGCAGCTTCGTTGCTCCTTGCCGTCAAGGATGACCGTGCAGGCGCCGCAAGCGCCAATCCCGCATCCAAACTTGGTCCCAGTCAGCCCCACCATGTCGCGCAAAGCCCAGAGCAAAGGCATGTCCGGCAGAGCTTCGACGGTGTGCTCCGTCCCGTTGACGTTGAGAGTGTATTGAGGCATGGAAATCTCCACCTATAGTATCGCGAAAACCACCGCAGAAGTGCCGTGGTGACCGCCCCTTTGGAACGCGGGCCGATAACAGGGCCCATCCGGACTTTTGGGTTTCTTGCGGCCGCCGTCCTGGCCCTATCGGGCCAGGCTAACGTATGCCAGCCCAGGTTGACGGCGCAGCCGGAAGCCTGGGTTGGGGCGTCGACAAACGAAGCTCCGGATCGGGCGTGATAACCGACCACAGTGCAGAGTCGGTTCCAACTATCCTAACTCGGCGCGTATCGCCTTCCATAGGGCCACATTCGCGGATTTCGGGATGATGGCGAGGATGGACTCCGTCTGCTTGCGGTAACGATCGAGCTTCTTCTCGGATTTCGCGTGCTCCGCCTCGCGGAGGTTGGAGAGGCGATCTGCGAGCTTGATCGGCCAGACCTCGGGATCCATGCGTCGAATGTCCTCAAGCAGCATCTCCGACCTTAGTTGCCACAAGGCCTCGCGGGATAGGCCGGCGATCTGGGCGTCGGAAGGTTCGCTCCGCGTCATGCCGCGCACGAGGCCGGCCACCCGGCTGCCGAACCTGGCCTCAATATCCGCAAAGGCAATGCCGCATGACTCCACCGTGTCGTGCAGCACCGCCCCGCAGAGCATTTCCTCATCGGAAACTCCACCCACATGGCGCAGGAGGCTCATGACCTCGATGGGATGGGCGATGTAGGGAACGGGAGCCTCGCCATCGCGAAATTGGCCCGAATGAAGCTGAGCGGCCCAAAGAGTGGCCTCTTGCAAGTGCGCGCCGGTCATGGTGGGAAGTCTACGCGATATCGGCAAGGTATCCTTGCCCATGAAGGCGGGCCCGTAGCTCAGAGGTTAGAGCGTGCGGCTCATAACCGCTTGGTCGTGGGTTCGAACCCCACCGGGCCCACCACCCCCTAGCCCTAATCAGGCAAGGCTAACCTATGCCAGCCCATCCGGGCGTGACGGGTGGCACACATTACCCGAGTCGCTTGATGAGTGGCCGGTGACCGAGCCGGCGCTATGGCGTTGGCTGCCGATCAGCCGCCGAAGGCGGCAGTTTCCAAACGTTGACAGCGGCCTTGCCGGCTTGTTCCAATCGCATGATCGCATCCCCCCCGGTTGCGCAGAAGAGAAGGGCAAGCCCGCCGATCGTGCATACGAGCGCCGCCCCCACAATCAGCGTCTTCTGCTTGTGCTTGAACGTGAAGAAGGCAACGGGAAGCCACACGCAGCCGCAAATCAGACTCAGGTAAGCCAACCAAAACGACTTGCGGGAGACGAAGAAAACGACGTAGAGCGCGCAAAGGTTGCCAATCAACAACAAGGCATAGCCCGAGATCAAACTCACCAAAGGCCACTGCACCCCACTCACGAGGTATGGACGCCAGGGACAGCGCCAGGGTTGCGCGGCAATCTACCGCAAGATTCGATCGACGAGAGCAAAGCCGAAAATCCCAATCGACACGAAGCCATTTAAGGTGAAAAAGGCGAGGTTCACCCGACTCAAGTCGTCCGGCTTGACCAAGCTCTGCTCGTAGACGAGCAGGGCGGCCGCGAACGCCACGCCAATAAAGTAGACCGTGTCGGCCCCCGCCAAGTAGCCGCCGTAGGCCAGAAGCGCCACCGCCAACACATGGCAAACGCGGCTCACCGCCAGCGCCTTTCGCTTCCCGATGGTCTGCGGCAGGGAATGTAGGCCCTGCTCTCGATCGAAATCCTCATCCTGAAGGCTGTATATGATATCGAAGCCGGCCCCCCAGAAAGTGACCGCGAAGGTGATCGGGAGGATGGCGGGGGCCAGTTTGCCGGTCGTGGCGATCCAAGCCGCCGCCGGGCCAATGCCCATGCTGAAGCCGAGCACGAAGTGGCAGAGGAAGGTGAAGCGCTTGGTCAGCGAGTAGCCCATCACCACGATCAGCGCCACCGGCGCCAGCACGAGGCTGAGGGGGTTGAGCTGCCAGGCTGCCACGAAGAAGATCGCGATGCTTGCGTAGAGGAAAAGGTTCACCTGGCGAAGCTGGAGAAGTCCGGCCGGGATCGCCCGCATGCGGGTCCTGGGGTTCACCGCGTCAACGTCGCGGTCGGCGATGCGGTTGAACGCCATCGCCGCGCTCCGGCAGGAGACCATCGCGAGCACGATGAGCAGAAAGGTGCGCCAGCCCGGCCATCCCCCCGCCCCCCACATCATCCCGATCATGGCAAACGGCAGCACAAAGATCGAGTGCTCAAACTTGATCATCTCGAGATAGATGCGCAGAGCCTTAAAGCCCCGGGCCGCGGTTGCCATGCATGGATTCTAGCCGGAAGAGGGTCGCATAGTCTCGGCAGGTGTCTAGTAGAATGGCGGGCACCTTGAGTGATGCATGCCTCAAATTGGCCGGAGAGCAGATTCTGCTGATGCCGGAAAAGGCGGTCTACTGGCCAGCCGAGCGGACCCTCTTTGTTGCCGACGTCCACTTCGGTAAGTCGGCCTCAATGCGGGCAGCGTCGCTGCCCATCCCCGGAGGCACGACGACGGCGACACTCGCGCGGCTCACTTGCGCAGTTGAGCGGTCCGCCGCCCGGCGCTTGGTGATTCTCGGTGACCTTTGGCATGACGGGGCTGGTCGCCAAGCCGCGACATTGGCGGCTAGCGAGGCGTGGCGGGCGCAGCACGCGGACCTCGAGGTCTGGCTGATTGAGGGCAACCATGACCGCCGGGCTGGCCCAGTTCCGGAAGGGTTTTGCTGCACGGCGTTCGAAGAGCCCACCCGGATGGGCCCGTTTGCCCTCTGCCATGATCCGGCGCTGCCCACCGACGGCTTTCGGCTGGCAGGGCACCTTCACCCAGCGGCACTGCTGGAGGGTAAGGGAAGGCAGAGTGAGAAGCTGAGCTGCTTCTGGGTGACGCCGCATGGGATGGTCTTGCCCGCGTTTGGCGCGTTCACCGGATGTGTGGCCGTACGGCCAACAGTGGGCGACCGGCTGTTTCTGGTGGCGGATGGAACGGTGATTGAAGCCAGTTACGATTGTGCGCCCGAGGGCAAACCATCGGTGCGGTAGGCAACCGAAAGGATCCCTACCCTGATCGACTCAATCAGCTTCGGTTTCGGAGCCCTCGCTCCCGAGTTACGATACTGAGTCGGACAACCCGCTACTCGTAGCGCCGAACGGCGCTCCAGAAGGTTCCCACCGGGACCTTGAGGTCGCGGAGGAGGCGGATGGCGATCTCGTTCTCTTCTGGCATGGCCCAGCTGGGCTTTGCGTGGCCAACTACCGAAGATTGCCGGAAGTAGGCATCGTACACCGCGTCGTGGCCTACATAGATGGCCACCTTGCCGTTCCATCCCTTCAGGCCCCAGGTCCAATAGGCGTTGTGCGCGCAGATAACGCGGGGGAGGCCGTAGTGTTCAAGGGCGGCCGCCTCGCCGTAGTTGTAGGCGAGAAACACCACTTGGGCCTGGTCGGCCTTTGAAAGGTGGTGGTAGGCGCTCTGCGCGGCATCGGCCATCTCCTGCCAACCCAAGCAATCGTCATACCCTTGGAGGGGGCCGGCGCGGCTCTTCTCATCGTTAGGCGGCGATGGCACCAGACCATAGACCCAAGCAAGGTCCTTGGGGGGCATGATGGGAAGGCCGATGACCGCATGCACGAGCCCGCTAAACAGGAAGAATCCAGCCGCAAAACGGGTGGCGACCCGGCTGTTTATGACGCCACGCAGCTTGACCAGCCAACTCTGAAAATTGATGAACACCCAATACGCGGCGACTGGAATGATGCAGGCATACGCAGGGCTGAGGTAATTGGGACGGCTCTTTCCCGCCAACATCAGCACCATCGTCACCGTGTAAAACGCAATCGTCAGCGGCTTGAAGCACTCAAGGCGTGGATCGCGTTTTGAGCCGAAGAAACCGGCCGCCCAGAGGGGAAAGGCGCAGCAGTTCATGACCACAATCTGGGTGAGAATGAACTGCCAACCGGGAACCGGCGCCATCTTCAGCGCGTAGGCGTTGCGAGTGAATTCCAACCCGGGCCAGTTGTTCTGCACCTGCCAGGCTAGGTGTGGCGAGAACACCAACAGTCCAATCAACAGTCCCGCCCAAGGCTCCCAATTCTTCAGCTCCACGCGGCGCTTGGAGGCCAGCATGCCCAGGCCCATTCCGGCCAGCAGCCAGAGAATGCTCCACTTGTTGAGGAGTCCAAAGCCCAAAGCAACCCCCCAAAGCAGCCACTGGCGGCGATCATTGGACGCTCGAAGCCAAATGTGAACGAGAAGGGCCGAAATAAAGACGTCGAGACCGTTCATCGCATAGAAGTGGCCGACAACCATGTACACGCCGGAAATGGCGGTGGTCATTGCGGCGATGAACTGAATCTGATCGATGGCCTGCCGCCGGGGCATGGGTTCGGTCGCTTCCAAGCCGGCGGTCGGCTCCTCCTTGAGAAGATCGCTCATGCGCGTCTTGACCGAAGCGGGTGCGGCAAACGCCACCGCGACGCCCCCATGCTGGGAATCGGGACGGAGTCGCAAATTGGTAGCCGACCACTGTGGAATCCAGCTGCGGGGCCCGGCTGCGGCGCCTGAGTGCCCGTTGTCGCCTGTCGCCGTCTTCAGCCGTGGGCCGTTGGTAAGGGGGATCTTGCGGACCAAGATGCCAGCGGAATAGGCGTTGAGGATGACGGTGCCCGCATAAGCGAGCATCATGGGAACGTGGATGCTGACCAATGAGTCGCCAAAGACTTTGACCCAGGCGGCCAGGACCATGATGGAGAGAGGCGGCTGATCGACATACCCCAGGGCGGGATGCTTGGCGCAAGCCAGAAAATAGAGTTCGTCTCGGAAGTAGCCGTACCCGGGAGACGCTAAGAGTTCGGCGAAGATGCAACCGAGGGCGACAAACCAGACAGCAGGCTTCAGGCCGGCTATTCGCCGCCCTGTCTCTGGAATTTCACTTCGGCTACGGCCCAACCCCATATGTCGTTCAGCTTAAACTGGCCGCCAAGTGCCTGGGCGAGGCTATTGACAATTTGCAATCCAAGACTTCCGGCATTCTTGCAATTGAACCCTGCGGGCAGCTTGTCGCCATTGTCACTGACCCAAAGACCCACTTCACCCTCTTTTTCTTCGACAGTGATGTGAATCTCGCCTTCTTTGGTTTCCAGGAATCCATGTTCTACCGCATTCTGGATCAATTCATTCAGGATGAGGGCCACTTGGGTTGCCTGAGTTGTATTCAAATGGACGTCTTGGCCCCGCACAAGGAATGTGATATTTCGATTTGGGAGCACAAACGAAAGTTGCTGATGGTGAACCAGGGTCTCCGCGATGGTTTTGAGGTCGACATGGTCGAGGTCTTCGCGGCTGAGCAGATCGTGGACGGTCGAGATGGCCAAAATGCGCGCTTCGGTGTCCTTCAGTGCGTCCTCAAGGGTGGCATAGCCGCCATGGCGAATCTGCAAGCGCAGCAGGGAAGCCACCTGCTGTAGGTTGTTCTTGACGCGGTGGTGCATCTCCTGCATGAGAGTGGTGCGCACGCTTAGCTTGGCGTTCTCGATGAGGGCGGCGGCTTGCTGAGCGAGGGTCTCCAGGGCCCGCTGCTCATCGCGGGCGAACTCGTGAATCTCCGGCGTGTAGCAAGAGAGAACCCCGATGGGTCGATCTTGGATCATCAAGGGCACACAGATCATGCTCCGGAGCCCCTGCTCAACGGCGAGGTCGTGGCCGATGTAGTCCTTTTCGTCGAGCACGTCGAGGATGATGACGGTCTTTCCCATTGCCATCGCCTTTCCAGCAATCGACTGTCCGAGCTTGATCGAGCCTTTACCCTGATAGCCCTTGGAGTCCGCCTGGGTGGCGCGGAGCACCAGGTCGCCGGATTGGGGATCCAAGAGGCGGACCGTGCACACCTTGTAATGGAACTGCTGGGCCGTGAAATTCACCAGAAGCTGGAGAATCTCTTCCAGGTAGGGGCTGGACGAGATCCGCATGGAGACCTCGGTGAGGGCGTTCAATGCCCGCTCTTCTCCGCCCGCGCGAAACGCATTGCGAAAGGCGGCAATGGTTGCCGCCACCGCCATCGAAAAGTGCATGAGCCCGTCCTGCTCGGAACGGGTGGGCGACCAGGGTTGAGCCCGGCGAAGGAGGACCACGCCGTACTTGCGCCCCGCGTAGTGCAGCGGGAGAACCGCGCAGCCGTTGGCTGCCTCGTCGGGAATCCCACGAAGGGAGGCAAATCCGGGGTAGGCATAAGCCTCGCTGGGGATAAAGAGCGGCTCGCCGATTTCGAGAGTCTTACCGCAGATGCCTTCGCCGCGCTGCAGCCGGGCCAAGCCGACCATGTCGGGCGCCAAGGTGCTGGCGTTCAGCATGAGAATGTCCTGCAGGTCGGCCAACATGATATCGGCCGAGTCTGCCTTGCTGAACTTGACGAAGAGTCTCGCAATCTCAGAGAGAAGAAACTCCTCGTTTTTGGCGCGAGCGATCAAATGGAGCAGCTGCTCCGTAGCCTTTTGAACGAGCATTTCTGGACTAGGTTGCGGTAGGACCAATAGCGGTTGTGCTCACAAGCTTCGGGTCGAGAACGCGCTGGGCAAGCGCGACGATCCCGCCTTTGGTGACCGCTTCTATATTGGCGAGTGACTCCTCGATAGGAATTTCGCGACCGTGGTTGAGCTCATTCCGGCTCATCCGCATCATTCGACCGCTCATCCCCTCAAGGGCAAGGACAAGGTTACCAGCAATGTTTCGCTTTGTGCGGGCGAGTTCATCATCCGTTAACCCTTCCTTGCTTACTTTTGCAAACTCCTCCTGAATGAGGCTCTGCACCTGCTCCCAATTCTCCGGACTGGTGCCGCCGTAAACCGTGTAGGCGCCCCCAGATTGATAGTTAAGGGAATAGCTGCCAATGGCATAGACCAGGCCGCGCTTCTCACGCACTTCTTGAAACAGTCGACTGCTCATGGAGCCGCCCAGGGCCGAATCGAGGACTGCCATGGTGTGGTACTCCTTGTCGTAGATCGAGCATCCATCTGACCCGACGCAGAAGTGAACCTGCTCCACATCCTTCGGCACGAAATTCACGCTTGCCGTCCCTGCGGGCTGGCTCAGGACTTCTTGGGTGCCGCCGCTGGGAATCGAGCCAAGTTCCACTTCTGCCACCGCTCGAACCTCGTCGGGATTGACATTGCCGGCGACGGCGAGAAGGATATTCTCTCCGCGATATCGGCGATTGATGTAGCCCCTGAGGTCTTCGCTCTTGAATCCACTGACGGACTCTCGGGTACCGATGATCGGAAGGCCGAGCGGGTGCTCCTTCCAACGGAGTTGGAGATGGAGTTCGTGGACGTGGTCGCCCGGCTCGTCCTCACCGCGTTTGATCTCTTCAACGACGACGCCCTCTTCCCGCTTCAATTCTTCCGGCTCGATGAGTGAGTTGCGCATCATGTCGGTGAGGACATCGATGGCGTTGGCCACATCATCCATCAGCACCCGGCAGTAATAGCAGGTGGCCTCCTTATCGGTGAAGGCGTTGAGGTTGCCGCCGCGCCCCTCGATCTCTTCGGCAATCTGCCGGGCGGTGCGGCGACTGGTGCCTTTGAAGAGCATGTGCTCGATGAGGTGGGTGATTCCGGCCTCATGGGCAAACTCGTGTCGGCTGCCGGTATGGCACCAAAGACCAACACTGGCGGATCGAACGTATTCGACTGGCTCGACGAGGACGCGGACACCGTTGGAGAGGACGAACTTCGTTAGGGAACTCATAGGGCAAGCTTGAGGGAGAGCGTACCCAGCCGCTCCACTGCACATTGAACCTGATCATCAGGAGATAGGCGCTGCTCATCGGCATCTCCTGGCCAAACCAAGGGTCCAAGAAGGATCAGGTCGCCTTCCCGCACCGCGCAGGATTCGCTTGCGGCGGCAATGGCTTCCGCGAAAGTGAAGGGGAGATCCTGAACCGCACCCCGGCGCAATTCGACGCCATTCACCCGCGCCACCGCCGAAAGGGCGAAGCGCTTCCCGCGCTCCTCGCTCTCGATGGTCTCCTCCAGTTCGTCGGGCGTGGTGAGCACCGGACCAAGGGCAATCGCGGTATCGAACGAACGTCCGGGGCCCAGGCAGAGGGCTCGCTCTTGGCGCTCGACATCGCGAAGAGCCACCGCAATGGCAAGGGTGTAGCCGAGGATCATATCGTCTGCCAATTCGACGGGAATATTGGCGCCCGAGGCGGCCATGACTGCCCCGATGCAGGGCTCAAAATCGACGGCGCCACTCAGGGTTGGGAAGGGGATGATCTTGCTCGGGCCGATGATTGAGGTGGGGTTGAGATAAGCGAAAATCGGGCTCGTCTCGTCAAGCAGATCGAGGTGCAGTTCTTTGCTCGTTCGGAAGTAACGCACGCTGCCGGGCTGGCCGACCGGTGGCAGAGGACGAATCGCATCCGCCTCATGGACGGCAATGGGGTTTGCGCCGTCGGTCTCGTAGACCTTGGCTCCGTGGACAATTCCCGAGCGCACCAGACCGGGCGCTTCGCGGAGCTCAAATCGGCATAACTTCACTGGCCAGAGGATACCAGTTGCGGTCTTGGGTGGGATGGTAGCGGCGATCCGACTTGAACGGATGACCTAACGGGTATGAACCGTTTGCTCTAACCAACTGAGCTACGCCGCCACACGCGTTGTGGATTATACCGGCGGCGTGGTTGGAATTCACGACCGCCCGAGGAGCCCAAAAAGACCATACTCCTCATGGAGTGAATCAAAGATGGCAAGACTGATTGAAGTCACCGATGTGATCCTGCGCGACGCCCACCAGAGCCTTATGGCGACGCGCATGGCTATGGAAGATATGGTGCCGGCTTGCGAGTGGCTGGACAACGCCGGATACTGGTCGCTGGAGTGCTGGGGTGGGGCGACCTTCGATTCCTGCATCCGATTCTTGAACGAGGATCCGTGGGAGCGCCTAAGGACCTTTAAGAAGCTGCTGCCCAAGACGCGGACTCAGATGCTGCTGCGCGGCCAGAACCTGCTGGGCTACCGACACTACGAAGATGGTGTGGTGGCGCGGTTTGTGGAAAAGGCGGCCACCAATGGCATGGACGTGTTCCGTGTTTTCGACGCATTGAATGACACGAGGAACTTGGAGGCCGCCTTGAAGGCGGTCAAGAAGACCGGCAAACACGCGCAGGGCACCATCTGCTACACGGTTTCCCCCGTTCATACGGTCGAAAAATTCATCGACATGGCCCAGCGCCTGCAGGACATGGAGGTGGACTCGATCTGCCTTAAGGACATGGCCGCCCTGTTGAAGCCCCAAGCCGCCTACGACATCGTAAAGGGCATCAAAGAGAAGTGCGGCGATCAACTCCTGGTTCACGTGCACTGCCACTCCACCACTGGCGTTACCCTCGTGAGCCTGATGAAAGCGATTGAGGCAGGCGCCGACATCGTCGATACAGCGATCAGTTCGCTGAGCCTCGGGCCGGGACATAACCCGACGGAGAGCCTCGTGGAGATGCTGGAAGGAACCGGCTACACGACCCGGCTTGATTTGGACCTGATCTACAAGGCCCGCGAATACTTCGCCGGAATTCGGCCCCGCTACAAGGAGTTCCTCAGTGAGGTCACCGGCGTCGAGACGGAAATCTTCAAGAGCCAAATCCCCGGCGGCATGCTGAGCAACATGGAAAGTCAGCTTAAGCAGCAGGGACAGGGCGACAAGATGAAAGAGGTCATGGAGGAAGTGCCGCGAGTCCGCAAGGCGGCGGGTTATCCTCCGCTGGTGACTCCGTCGAGCCAGATCGTGGGCACCCAGGCGGTGTTCAACGTGATGATGGGACCCTACAAGGTCATGACCGGTGAATTCAGCGACTTGATGCTCGGCTACTACGGCAAGACGGACGATGAGAAAGATCCGGGGGTTGTGGCCAAGGCAAAGGAGTTCGGCAAGAAAGAAGAGATCACCTGCCGCCCAGCCGATCTGCTGAAGCCGGAATGGGGCAAGCTTGAAACCGATGCCGCGAAGCTGGAGGGTTTCAATGGCGCCGACGAGGACGTCTTGACCTTCGCAATGTTCCCCCAGGTCGCGCCCAAGTTCTTCAAAGAGCGCTCAAAGGGCCCTTTGAACCTTGGTAAAGACCCGGTGGTTGCCAAGGCCGCAACCGGTGGCCCCGCCGGCGGGGCGCTCACTTCGGCGGTTGAATATGAAGTGTCTATCAACGGACACAAGCAGAAAGTCACGGTGGCCCCGGCATGAGCGAAGAGATGGTGACCCGAGGGGAATTGGAAGGGCTGAAGGCCGAAATTGAGGCCCTTCGCAAGGAAGTGGCGCAGCTAAAAGGCCGCGCCCCCGAGATTTCCGAAGAGATTCTCGGAGTTATTGCCGCGACCGTCGCCGCCTACTTGGGCGAGCGGGCCACGGTTCGATTTGTCCGACGCGTCCGCGAAGAGGACCCCTGGCTCGCCCATGGTCGAGCCTCGGTGGTTGCGCAGCATAAGCTGTCGACGACTCGCGGATGGTGATGCCAGCAGTAAGGAAGTGAAATCATGATTGTGACGACGAAACTTGGGGACTTGGAAAGGGGCGAACTCCCGATCGTGGGGACGTTCTGCGAGATTCGCTGGACCTCCTCGAACATCATGGCAAAGCGCCAATGCGAGAAGTGCGTGTATCTGGTACGGGGCGCTCATGGACCGCTGGTCTGTGTGGAACTCGTCTACGACGCCATTGAGGGCATCGGAGGACAAGACAAGATCTATTGGGTACCGGTTGAGGCCATCCAGGTGATGCGCGTCCTTACCATCGCCCAGGCGCAGGCCAGAATGGACCGCCTTGAGCGCGAAGCGATGGGCGATAGCCCCAAGGACTGAGTGTCGGGGGCGTCCTAGTCGACCACGAACAGATTGGCTCGAATGACATAGTCGGTCTTCGGTCGAGTGACCGAATGGGTTCGGTCATTTCGATGCACCAAACGGACGCAATCGGAGCTACGGACGAACTCCAATACGCATGAGCGCCAGTGTGTACAACGTTGGTCGTGTCGCTCCTTCCAGCGCCCAATGAGGAAACCGATCCCGACCTGAAACTCAGCAGGAGCAAGCTGGAGTTCGTCCTCGTGGCAATGGTCCCGAAGGGCGCTGATGTATTCAAAGTTGGGCACTAAGAAATCCACGGGAATCGAGGATCGGATGCTGATCACCTTGGCAAGTTCTGCCACGCTCTTAGTCTTCCGAACACTTTCGGCGAATTCTGGCGAGTGGGAGGTGTGTAAGCACGTCTCGCAAACCCTTGCAAAGATCGCGTGATTGATTCTTAACCAAAGGCTCTGTAGCTGGCCTCCGTCATCGACGTCGCTTTGGCCGGCAAACAAGAGCCCAAATTTCAAACGATCCGGATTGGCGGATTCCTTTGGGTTGAGGTACCGGTTGGTGGTCTGCATGAGCAGGTTACAAATGAAGTCGTATTGGAACTCATGGACAGTCGGTCTTATGAGGTGGGACGAACCGTGGACATCCTTGCGAATCTTGCACTGAAAGTAGGCCTCCATCGTTCCTAAAACTGAATTTCTAGCGGGGTTGCGTTTTTTTGCGTTTTAGCCTATAATCTCAACCGTATATAGATTTGAGCGTGTTCGCGCTTCTCCAGTCTGGAGGGCGCCCGTAAGGGGATCCGCGAACAAAAGAGAATTATGGTACCTGCTAGTGAATCGGAGGCGACTGGTCCGAAGGGTCAGTTTGCTTTTAACCTGTGGTTGTCGGCAATGATGGGCCGAAGGATGCTGGGGCTTGACTCCCTTGCAAAGGCGTGCGGGGTGGAGGTCTCCACCGTTAGCCGGTGGCGTGCGGGCCAGATGCTGCCTCGGCGAAAGAATATTGCGGCGCTTGCCCGGGCATTTCAAATTCCGGAGGATGACGTACGCGCGGCGCTCGATGGCGGGGATCCTAAGACCATCCGAGAATGGAACAAGCACCTCCGCCACATTCAGGACGAGGGCACTTGGGTTTCGTTGTGGCGAGTCGCCTTGCCGGCCGAGAGGGCAATCCGCTTCTTTGACCTTGTCGAAGACATCTGTTCGCAAAAGGTCGATTTTGGCGAGCTGCAGCGAGAGGCGAAGGCCGAACCGACCATACGAGAATTGATCGATGCGATGATGGCCAGGGCGGCCACCCAAATGGAGCCTGAGACGTTGGCTGAGCTTGCCTCGCTCGTAGAGAATTTGCACGCGAAGGATGCCGACGGCGCCGAGCAGACCGAGGGTGCGCCCACCCCCAGTGAGCGCATCGCCGTAGTGGTTGCGTGGCTTCTTGCGAACATGCCGAGCCCTGCCGTCTCTGCACAGCCCAAGCCCATGTGACTACGTTGCGATTTCGTACCAGACGGTCTGGTCTTCGGGGCCGACTGTGAAGAAGATTTTGCCACCCTGGAAAGAGACCGGAATGCTTCGGCCCCGGTGACCGGTAGCGTCAAGCGCCCAAACGCGCCTCGGACCCTCTGATGCGAATGTGACGTCACACGGGATGCCTTCAACTTCAACCGGGCCGTGCCCCCAGTTCGCGCCAAGGCTGGTTCGATTGGCGTTCCAAATCATGTTCTGGTTCTCCGCCTTGCCCGCCACGGTGAGCAGGAGTCGGCTGCTTCTGGCC
>Ga0302320_10018824_pt1 | contig 13910 bp, 6 predicted proteins | sample Bog_T0_3_FD_202130 | JGI IMG/M metagenome (GOLD analysis project Ga0302320, IMG submission 202130) | Peat permafrost microbial communities from Stordalen Mire near Abisko, Sweden - Bog_T0_3 | ecosystem: Environmental > Terrestrial > Soil > Wetlands > Peat | place: Sweden: Abisko, Stordalen Mire... | reverse complement strand
CCAAAATTTTTTGAGAATTTTAGGAAAAATAGGGATTTCTTTTGGAATATTTGTGTTATGTCTGCTTTGGGGAAATTTGATGATAAAACAGATCAAAGTACCCAAAAAGTGGCAAAAATGATTAAAGAAAAAAATGATGAATTTGTCAAATCGTTGAAGAATTATACTGGGAAAGTGATAGAGTCTAAAATTTCAGATGTTTTGGGTTTTTTCAAAAGTCTTGAAAACTTTGAAAATGAAAACAAGCCAAAAAAATCAGAGAAAAAATCGGCAGACAACAAAGAGTATGAAAAAATAATTGCTAATCAACAAAAAATCGAGCCTTTGGAATCTCCTCTACCTCACAAAGGGGATATTGGCTTTATAGAACAAAATGAGGATAAACCTGATGATAATGATAATAATAAGAAAATAAAAAAAAATCGAGATCAGACAAAAAGTCCAAAAGAAGGAGATTCTGATAAAGATTATAAGGAAAAAGAGGAAAAGAAACGAGAAGTAGAAAACGATAAAGAAGAAAATGAAAACACTATGGAAAAAATTCACAGGAAATCAAAAGAGAAACCCAAGAAAATGACTTCTCACGATTATTTTAAAAATTTGAAACTAAAAAAACAACAAATAAATGAATTTTTTGAAGCTTTAGAAAAACACGATCAAAATTCTGAGGACACTTTTAATTTCGAGATAATGTCTATTGATTCTTCGGAAAAAGGGGAGTTGGAAGATTTCGAGAAAATTCTAAAGAACTTGAAAACATATCAAGATAATCTAGATTCTTTTTTACCATTGGACTTAAAAAAAACCTCAAAAAGAGATGGACTACCGAAATTTAAAGAAGCAAATGCAAAATTCAATAAAGAGCTGGAAAGCAAAGAAGCTGAGATTCAAGACTTGAAGACAAAATCAGAAGAATTAGGATCTACAATCGTAGAAAAAAACACTAAAATTGAACTGCTGAAAAAGAGTTTAAAAGAAAAGAAAGAAGAACTAGATGAAGTCACTAAAAAGGATAAGGCTTTAATGAAGGATCTTCAAAGACAAATCGAAGAAAAAAACCAAATTATCGCAGATAACAAGAAATTAGATTCAGATATAAAGAAAATTACGAATGAAAGCCAAAAACAGAAGGAAGAATTTGAAAAAATTGAAAAAGGCTGCAAAAATCAAATTAAGGAACTTAAAGAAAATAATAAAAAGCTCTCGGATGAAATCTCAAAGCTTGTTCAAAGAGAAAAAAACTACAATGATCAAATCAATGAAAACATGAATCAAATTGTGCTTTTGAATGAAGAAATCAATAATTTGAAAGAAGCACTCAAGGTTTCTAAGTCTAAAGAAAAAGGGAACAATTTGGAATTGGAAAAAGTTCAGAAAGAACTCAAAAATTGTCAGGAAAAACTCAAGAATTTAATGAGTGAAAAAGAAAAAATCCTGGAAGAGCTCCAAGAATGGAAGAATAAATTCGAAAATTTGTCTATTGAATTCAACAAAATCCAAAACGAACTTCTCGAATTTAGGAAAAGAGTAAGGGAGCTGGAAGCCCAAGTCACGCATTTGAAGGATTTCAAAATATACTTGGAAAAACAACATGAAGAATCTATTAGGGATAAAGAAAAAATCAACAAAGAACTCCAACAAAAATTTCAACAAAAACAAGAAGAAATTAAAGATAAAGAAAAAATCAACCAAGAACTCCAAGAAAAAGTTCAACAAAAACAAGAAGAAATTAATGCGCAATTTGATAAACTCACTCGTTTTGATTCCAATTTAAATTTAGCTCGAACCCAAATTAAAACCTTGCTTTCTGAAAAAAAAGCAGAAGAGGAGAAGTTCACTAACAAAATCAATGATCTTAACAAGAATATAACTTCCATAACAGAGAAGTTGGAAACACAAATCAATGATCTAAATGTTACAATTAAAGACCAGAAAAAGTCTCATAAGAATCTTAAAAAAGAAAAAACGGCTCTAGAAAATGAAAAAACTGCATTTGAAATTAAAAATAATGAACTTAATGACCAAATCACTCACCTCGAATCCCAATATCAGAAATATAAGGACCGTTTCAACGATTCCAAACAAGAATTTCTTGAATTTAAAGCCCATTTCAATTTATTTAAAGAGGCTCAAAAGAAAGAAAAATCCCAAAACCCCAAATCAAAGAAAGAGAAACTTCCCTATGATATGATCATCAACATCGATTCCTTGAAAACACAAAACCTTGGTTGGGAAATCACGATGAATGAAGATAGTTTTGATCTTATCAACAATAATTCCAAAACTCAAACAATTATCGGCTTCGTGGGTCCTGAAAACATAGGAAAAACCTTCATTCTTAATAAAATATGTGGTTTCGATCTCCCTTCTGGTTCTAATGTCAATACTAAAGGCTTAAGTTTGAAATATTCGAATCATAAAGGTCTCGAATTGATTTGTCTGGATTCAGCTGGGATTCATACTCCAGTCTATTATTTCGAAGAAAAGCTTTTGAAACGATTCGGGATATTAAAAGAAGATCTGAAGAAAAACGATGAAATCAAAAGACAAATGATCAACGATCGCACAATCACAGATATCTTCATCCAGGATTTCATACTTGATGTTTGTGAGGTAATCTTGATAGTCGTGGGTCAATTGAGCCAAAACGATCAGAAGTTTATTGAGCGAATCGTCTGGAAATATCAAGCCAAAAAACGCATTATCGTAGTCCATAATTTCTCGAACCTTTATTCAGTTGCAGATGTTGAGCGGAAAATCGAACGCGATATTGTAAAGGCTTTTGATACAATATCGAGAATAATACCAGAAACCGAGATTTCCGAATATATCGAGAAATCCGAGAAAAAAGGGTGCGAAAACATCTCACATCTCGTTTTGGGAGTCGATTGGAGTGAATCTGGTGAGAAATATAACAATGGGACCTTCGGATATTTGAAGAAAATATTGGAAACTCGTACAGAGAAGAAATCATTTGATGTGATCCCGAAATTACAAGATTTTTTCAAAGATAATTATCGACTTTATCTGAGATTCAAGAAAAGACCCGTGAAGGAAGTTTGTCTCGATCTGAATAAGAAGGAAAACACCTTGATAATAAAGACTGATGAAGAATTCGAAGTTTCGAATCCGGTTTTTAATTCGATGGGAAGTCTTGTGACGAATCCTCCTTATGAAGTCTTTGAAAGGAAGGATGTTTATATAGTCTTAATAGAAATTCCAGATTTAAGAGAAGAAAGCCTGAAATTCTCAATTGATAATAAAAAAAACGATTTTAATTGTTTGGTGGTCACAGGAATAAAGAATTGGAGCGAAATGATGGATAGCAAGAAAAATAAGGGAGTTAATGGGAATAGAATGATTGGGGATTTCAAATGCATAATCCCATTGGGACCTAGTTGGTATAAGGCAACCGTTCAAGAGAACAACAGGGAATATGATAGGGGAATTTTAAAGGTGGAGGTTAAATATTTAACTGAAGAGGTGGAGGAGATGTAATTAATTTGAAAATTATAGAAAGATTAAGAAAAATTAAAAAAATTAAAGAAAATTATAAAAAATTATAGAATATTTGAGAAATTATAGATAAAAAATTATTATCATTAATTTGAAAATTATAGAGAAAAAATAGAAAATTAAAAAAAAAAATTAAAGAAAAATCTAGAAAAATTAATTTATAGAAAAACATAGAAAACTATATTTTTTATTAACTTTTGAATATATTCTGAAGATTTTAAAGAAAAAACAGTTTTATTTATTCAAAGTTTTTCCTCTTCGAATTCTTCCCTCCAAACAATAATCTTTAAAACCCCAGCATCATAATTCTTCTGAAAATCTTGTTGATTTTCAATTCTTAATTTCCCTCCATTTCCCAACGGTATCAAACAATTGAAATCCCCGCATTTTCTATTGCCCAAAATAGCTTCATTTTCTTCTTGGCCATAATTAGCGAAATATTTGTTTCCTTCCACATTCAAACATATCATTTCAGCCTTTTTCCTATCCAATTTCACCTTTAAACTATTGATTTTTAAATCTGGGAGTTCAATCAAGATAATATATTGATCTTTTCTCACAAAGACCTCAAATGGAGGATTTGTTATCATATTACCCAAGGAATTGAATGTAGGATTCGAAACCTCATATTCTTGATCAGTTTTGATTTTCATGACATTTTTATCAGATTTCGAAGTAAGTAAAGAGACCTTTTTCGGCGTTTTCTTGAATTGAAGGTAAAGGCGGTAGTTTTCTTCAAAGAAAGTCTTCAATTCTTTGAAAATATCGAAATTGGTCTTATCAATTCTCGTGTCTAATATATTTTGCAGGTATTTTATGGTCTTTTCATTATATTTAAAGCCTGAATCTTGATTTTCGGCTCCTAAGACCAAATGCACCATATTTTCAAGTTTCTCCTGGTTTTTCTCAATATATTCCTTTAAATCAGTATTGGGTATATTCCTCTCCACAGTATTAAAGGCCTTTATGATATCGCAATTTATTCTTTCCTCAATATCCTTGATTTCAGCGATATTGGCGAAATTATGAATCACAATGATTTTTTTCTTTAGCTTATATTTCTTCGAAATCCTCTCAATAAGCTTCTGATCATCCTGAGTCAAACTACCAACTACTATAATGATCACTTCACATACATCCAAAATAAAGTCTTGGATAAATATATCAGTAATAGTCCTATCATTCAGCATCTTTAGTCTGATTTCCGCATTTTTCGCTATTTCCTCCCTATTTATGTTATTATATCTAGCCATAGACTTCTCCTCATAATAACCCACTGGTCTTTGCATCCCAGCGGAATCTAAACAAACTAAACTGTTATTTTCTGCATATTTCACACTCAAGCCTTTAGTGCTCAATTTCTCCGGAAGCCGAAATTCGCATAATTTATTCAAAATAAAAGTCTTTCCTGATTTCTCAGGACCCACCAAGCCGATTATCGAATATAAATTATCGAGATTTATAGCTTCTTCATTGAAAATCTCGATTTCCCAACCGATTTCACGAGCCTGGAGAGAATCTATATTGATGATGTAATCGTAAGGCTTGGGTTTTCGAGGCTTTTTATTGTTGTTGACGTCTTTTTTGATGATAGGCTTTTGAAGATTGTCGAATTCGGCCTTGAATTTCTCGAGTTTCTCATTTTCTTTTTGAGTCTTTATGAGGTTTTTCTCGAGATCCTCGAATTCCTCTTGTTGTTTCTTATATTTCCGCTTGGAAGAACTCAATTTTTTCTTGATTTCTTCTTTTTCCTCGTTATATTTCTCAACTTCCGTGCTTAAATTACGGATTTTCGCCTTTTTATCAGCTAATTTATCTTTTAATCTCTTATTCTCGAGCTCTAAATCATTGGTTTTTTCTTGATTTATTGGAATTTCTGGTTTGAAGTCGTTTTTCTGTTTTATTTGGAATTTCTCGAAATTTGAAGTTCGGAAAGGTTGTTTTTCGAGTTTTTGTTGAAGTTCTTTGTTTAATTTATTAAGCCTTTCGATTTCCTCTTGACTTGACATTAATTGGACTTTAAGTTCCTCTTTATCTTCCTCAAGAATGGTTATTGCTTTCTTGAGATCTTCAATGTTTTCTTCAAGTTTTTTGGGGTTTTTCATGGGAAAAGTGCTTTTAAAAACATCATTTTTCATACGATTTTCCAAAGCTTTTTGCAAATTATTAGCTTCTAATGGATTATTGTTTCCTTTTGGAGTTTGTTGTTCTATTAATAAGTTAATATTATTATTGGAGGTTCTTTTCTGGGCTTTTATCAATTCTTCTTGCAATCTGGAGATTTCCTTCTCGAAACCAAAGTTTTTATTTACTGAAATCTCCAATTTTTTTTGAAGATCATTTAATTTGAGATCTTTGAAATTTAATTTGTTCATTATTTCCCTGATTTCCTCTTTATTTTGTTGCAATTTATTCATTAAAATCTCATTATTTTCGCTGGAATCGGCAGTTTTTCTTGAAAATTGATTTTGATAATAAGCGAAATCCGCTTTCGGACTAGTCGGATCCAATGTCTTTTTTCTGTTTTTGGCTTCATCGAGCTCCTCTTTCAAAGTGTTTATTGTTTCAATGGCTTTCTTGTTTTCTTCTAATAAACGATCGAAATTAGCCTTCAATCTTTGATTGGCTAGTGTTATCTCTTCAAGCTTTCTTTTATTTTCCTCCATATAAGTTATTAGATCTGAAATTGCAGAAAAATTGTCTTTTAACTTATGAACCTCTTGAGTTGAAAAGGGATCTGTCAGACTTAATTTTTGGAATGGTTGTTTGAAAAATCTCGAAAATCCAGAGAAAAAAGTGTTGATTTCCAATATAAAATTCACTGAACCTGGAGTTTCCTTTTTGGCAATTAAAAGTGCCCCTTTTTGCTCTTGTTTTAAGAAAGTATTGTATGGATGATTGCTTTTCATATATATGTTTATTTAGCTTTTTTTTTCCAAAATAAAATTTGATTTCTATGCAAAATTTTCGTTTTTTTCTATTAAATTATTAAATAATTTAAGCAAAAAATGTCATTTTTTCTCCATATCAGGTAAACCTTCTTCAGAAATTTCCTCCAATCTTTCCTCTAAATTTTTGATTTTCTTTCTAAGTTTTATCTCATTTTCCTCAAATTCCTGAAGTTCAATCTCCAAATATTCATTTTTCCTCCTTATTATCTCATTTTCCTTGTTTTCATGAGTTAATTTCTTCACTTTTTTGTCATATTTATTGTGATTTTTCCCATATTCTATATTTTCTTGCCTTAATTCCTCAATCTCTCTATCTTTTTCTATTAATTCCTTTTGAATTCTTGATTTAATGTCACAAAATTCCTGTTTTTCTGCATCAAAACTATTTAATTTACCTATTCTTCCCTTAAAAACACTATTTTCTTCCTCTTTCTGCAATACCTCCTCTTTCAAAAGCCTAATTTTCTCTGTAAATTCGTTCCTTTCCTTCTCTGAGAAGCTTTGATTTTCTATATTAGAATTTTCTTGATTTTTAGGCTTGTTTTTGGTTTCTATATGGTTTTTTATCTTAACAATAGTTGAAATATTGAATTTGAGCAATCTGAGATCTTCTATTGAAAGGCCATTGGTCTGAGATAAGTCATTCAATGGTCTTTCGATATAACGTGAGAATTAAGAAAACGCTTTGCTGATATCTTTGTATAAAATCACTCTTTCTGGTTCGATTAAATGAATGTTAAACATTTTCAATATTTTTCTTAATTTGAAAACAATAAAATCAAGTTTTTTTTTTCCTTTTAAATTTTATATCAATTATTTAAGATATCATTTTTGTTTTGACTTCTTTTTCTCTTTAGCAGGCTTTTCTTCAGACGATGAGTCATCATCTTTCAATTTCTTTACTTTTCTCATCAATCTCTCAATTTCCTTATCTTTTTCACTTATTTTGTCTTCTAAATCCTCATACTTCTTCTTTTTCATCAATAATTTCTCATATTCTTGATTCTTCAGATGTAATTCCTTATCTTTCTCTCTGAATAAATTATCCATTTTCAACTTATCATCCTTAAAGTTCTGGTTTTCTCTCTCCAAACCTCTAATAACATCTTGACTGGTATTATTTGAAGCTCTGAATTTATCTTTGTCTCGCTTCAAATCACGAATTTCCTCATCTTTTTCCAAAAAACCTTTATTCACTTGATCCATCAAATTTTCGTTATCTCTTTTATGCTTTTCCATGCTTTCCAGGTTCTGATCCTTGAGAAAATCAATTAATTTCATATGTTTTTTCAAGGAAATCGTTCTTTCCTCCAGATTTTTTTCTGAAAGCTTGATTTTCTCTATATTTCTTTGGGATTCAAGGAGAGAATCCTGTAATTTCTTCTTTAAAGTGGAAAGTTCTTTTTTATAGTTTTCCAGATCTTCTTGTGACTTTTTGAGGTCGTTTTTGAGGTTTTTTTTCTTATCTTTTCGGGCTTTCGATTTGTCAGTGAGTTCTTTGAGATTATTCGAGCTTTTTTTCTCTAAATCCTCGATTTTCTGCATTTGGAAATCTAGTTCTTTTTGTAATTTCTCGATGATTTTTTGTTTATCCATTTTTTCCATTTTTTCTATGATAAATTGGAGGTCTTCTTGGAAAATTCCTAATATTTCCTCAGGAGTTTGATCTTTTCTCAATGAATTCTCAGGCTTTTCTTCTAATAAATTATATACTTTGTTTCGCAACTTATTGGTTTTTTCTGAGAAATCGATAGATCCTCGAATTTTCTCTTTAGGGTTCTCCATTTTTTTAGCCTTTTTAAGGAATTCCTTTATTATCTCATAACTTTTCAAGAAATCCTTCGATTTCTTGATTCTCTTCAAGGAATCCCCTTGGTTTTCTAGGTTTTTAAGGTATTTTCCAATATAAGATAAACAGAAATCCCAGAAAAAGTCCTTATTTTCTTTAAATCTAACGAAGACTTTATTGGTTTTTTTGTTTTCTATCAAGGTTTTCTTCAGAGTAGTAGTAAATTTGTTGATAGTGGCAGATAATTCTCTTTTTTCTGTGAAAATAGGGTCGAATTCCTTATAAATCAATAATAAATCCTTCGATTCCACATTTTCTGCTGATTCTAAATCATCTTTTATAGTTTCTAATAGTGTTTCTCGTTTTTCCTCTGATAATTCTGATTTTTCCACCGTATTTTTACACCCTTTCAGGAAAATAGTCTCTAATTTCTTGGAATATGGCTGGAAAACCTGGAAAAATAAGGCATCTTGATCTGTTATTTGATAGTCCATTAATAATTTATTGATTTTATTTGATTTTTTAGCTATTTCTAGAGAAAAATATAGTAATTTTGGTAAAATTAAAGAAATTCTATATAGAAAAGCATGTTTAAATGTTTTTCTCTAATAGGGAATTAATGTTTTTATTCAAATTTAACAGATAATCCTCGAGTTTCTCTAATAATTCGAAGAATCCCTCTACATTATTCTTAAAATCCTCTTTTCCTTCGGTTTTTTCCTCTAAAAAAGCCTCATTTCTAACTTTCAGCTTCTGGCCTAATAACTTCGTTTCCATATTCGCTGAGAAATGAGTTTCTAATGATAAAAGGCATATTTTCCAGAAAAAAACGAGGTTTTTTTTGAAATCATTGAAAATCTCTCTGTTTTCCTCTAAAAATTCTTCATAATTATCAGAGTTCTTCTTTTTGATCGCCATTTTCCTTGAATTATCTGGTATTATTATTGGATCTAATCCATAATAGACATTAAAGCAATCCTGGGCTTTTATTAAGAGATTCTCGCTATTTTCTAAAGGTTTTTTCAGGAAAATGTGATATCCTTCAGAAAAAACTATTTTTATCTCAGATTTCAGCTTATAAAGCTTAATTAATATAGCGACATCCTCTTGATTTTCGCAGTTTTTTTCCATATATTTATTGTTTTTAATAAATTTATCGCTAACAAAGCTATTATGTTAATATTTGTAAAAAAGAAGCTATTTTTTCTTTTTATCAGTCTTTTTCTTATGACGTGGTTTTTCCTCTTCTTCATCCTTATTTTCCTCTTCTATAATCTGAATACTTCGTCTTTTCTTGCCATGAGAACTCCTTTTCTCTAGTTCTTCTTCTTTATTAGCTAATTCTTCCTTTTTTAGATCATATTTTGCCCGATATTTTTTCTTCTTTTCGGTCATTTCATCAAGCTCATTTGTTTTATTTTCGAGTTCTTGAGATAAGGTTTTCAACGAAATCTGTGTCTTTTCAAGATCACTTTTACAAGCAACCATTTCTTCTGTCAAATCCATTGCTTCTTTTTGATAATTATCACATTTCTCCTGTAAATTTCGTATAAAATTATCGAAATCCTTCTCTTTATGCTTGAAAAGGCTTTCATTTTGGGTTAATTCCTTATTTTTCTCCTTTAAATCATTAACAGTTGTCGTTAATTTGCGAAGCAAAGCACAATCTTTCATTTTATCTCGTAATTCGAGTTCCTGCTCATGAACTTTGAAACGAATTGCATCGTTTTCTTCTTTAAGTTCTAAATTTTCGCTTTTTAAATTCTCAATGATCTCTTTAAGTTCGCCATTTCTGTTCTGTAAATTCTCAAGAATCGAACTATTTTGTTCTTTGCATTCGTTAAAATTCGTCTCCATTTCATCAATATGAGATTTACATTGAGCAAGTTCTATATCTTGATGTTCTAATTGGGCATGAAGATTATCGTTATTTTTCTCAGATATTTGCAGTTTTTCACTAATTTTCGAATTGGCCATTTGTATTTTATGGAATTCGCTCTTTGACCTCTCGTTTTCCTGGTTTAGGGTCTCTAAATTCTTTGATTTTTCTTTTAAACTTTTCATTTTTTTCTTTTTTTCTTCATATTTCCTGTGTAATTCATTATAATTCTTTTCCCAAACCTTATTTTCATCAATAGTCTTATTCAAGTCCTTTTTAAGCGTCTTATTCATAGTTTCGGAATTTTCAGCTTTTTTCCTTTCTGAATTCAGTGCCCCGAGCTTATCTTCAAGCACAATGTTCAAAGTCTTTGCCTTATTATTGAGATCTTTGATTTGAGATTCGAAATTTTTCTGGCTTTTCTCTAATAATTTCACCTTTTCCTTCAAACCTTTGTTTTCATTCTTTAATTCCTTTGTTTTCTCTTCTGGTTTTCCACTAGTTTCTATCTCTTCAAAGGCCTTGATCTTATTCTGCAGCTCATTGCAATAAGCGTCGAGATTTAGCTTATCTTTTTTAATAATCTCAATTTTCCCCTCGAAATCGTGATTTTCTTTGTTAATTCCTTGGTTTATTTGCTTTAATTCCTGGTTTTCAGCCTTTAGCTTCGAATTTTCGGCTTCCAGCTTATTGTTTTCTTCTCGGAATTGATGGAAATCGGCATTTTTCTCCGTTTTCGTCGAATTAAATGAACTATAATACTCATTTTCGCAACGTTTTATCGTTTCCTTAAAATTCGCGATATCTGAGCCAAAAACCATTAATTTCTCTTCTTGAGGCTTATTGGAACATTTTCTCACGTTTTTGATCGAATTCAAATAGTTCTGGAAATCGGAAATGTTCACTTTAAATGAAGAAAGGCGAGTTTCAGTGTTTTTCTGCGAATTTTCTGAATTTTCTGATTGGAAATCCTCATTTGTTTTCCTGTTTTCTTGGATATCTTCTATATTTTCAGGTTTTTCAGCTTCTGTGCTTAAGACTAAGCGGTTTTCTTCGGGATTTACTATGATGTGAATTCCCAGACCTGCGAAATCTTCAAGTTCTATTGATTCCATTGAATTTTGTTTATAATTCTATAGCTTTTTTTGAATTATTGTAGTTTTTTATAATTAATTAAAAACGAAAAATTAAAGAAAAAAGAATAAGAAAATGAGATTCCTTTAATTAATGAATTAATTCGCATTAAATTCTTCTTCTTTATAACTCAATGATTTCGTTAGTATTATTGATAATTTCCACTGTTAACAATCCTTTCACATAATCATGCCTTTTCACGCTCATATTGGAATAATTCGGTCCTAATGGAAAAACCCCAGTGAATTCCCCACATTTCCTCATACTCACAATCCTTTTATTATCATTTTCCTCAGTAAATTCGCTATATTTCTTTATCCCCTTTATTATTAAGCATATAAACTCCGATTTCTTCTTATCGAAACTTAAAACCAGGGAATTTTCATCCAAATCCGCGATTTCGATTAAAACTATGGATTTATCATTTTTCTCTATAATTTCATATTGAGGATTGACTATAAGTGCTCCTAATGAATTAAAAACCGGGTTCGAAATCTCATAATCGCTATCTGTTTTTATATAAAGGCGATTTTCATTAGGATTAAACTTTAAACTCACTTTTTCCTCTGGTTTCTTACGAAATTGTAGATAAAGTCGATAATTTTCCTCAAAGAATTCAGTCAATTCCTGCATCAAGTCGAATTTCTTCTTCTCAACACAAGTTTCTAATATTTTCTTCAAATAATTCAATGTGCCTTTATTAAAACTTTGGCCAGATTCGGCCCAATCCACGCCTAAAATCAAATGTGAGATATTTTCCTTGGTTTTATCTTGATTTTTCTCGACATATTCAAGAACTTCGGTTTCAGGAATATATCTTTCTATCGTGTCAAAAGCCTTGATTATGTCTTTTTTGACTCTTTTCTCAACATCTTTATTCGTATATAAATTATGGAAATTATGAATAATCACGATTCTTTTCTTTGTCTTATATTTCCCTTTGATTCTTTCAATGAATTTCTGATCATTTTGAGATAATTGTCCTACGACAATCACGATAATTTCGCAAATTTCCAGGATAAAATCTTGAATGAAAATATCAGTCACCGTCCTATCATTTATCATTTCCCTCATTATTTCAGGATTTCCTAGCATTTCCTCTTTATTAGTCCCAAATCTCTCCATATTCTTTTTATCGTAATAATATACAGGAGTTTGTAATCCCGCGCTATCAAAACATATGAAATCCTGGTTTTTAGCTAGTTTTATCGAAAGGCCTTTAGTATGAATATTGGTTCCTGTGGGTAATTGGAAATCGCATAATTTATTAAGAATATAGGTTTTCCCGATGTTTTCTCGACCCACGATTCCAACTTTAGAGAAAGAAGATCCCAGGAAATCATCTAATGTGATATCATGATGCAATAGGACCTCCCATCCTTTATAATGAGTCTTTAAAGAATCGATATTGATGATGATATCATAAGGAAAAGCGGGTTTTTCTTCTTTAATTTGAGATTTCTTAATACCCATTGAATATAATAGGTTATTATATTTGAGTTCTAAGGAAGAAAACTCAGATGTGATGGAATTTAAAGAGAAATCGAGTTTTTTCTCATTAGATTGGGATTTTTCAAGGGAATCTTTGAGTTTCATTATTTTTTCCTTTTTCTTTTGGATTCGATCTCTTAATCTTTCTTCAGTTTCTCTCGCAATATCGAGATCTGAGATCAAATTCCTGCATTTTTCTTTTTTGGCTTCGAATTTGGTTTCAAATCTTTTAGATTTCGTTTTGAATTCCTTAAGATTTTCCTCGATTTCTCGAGTTCTTGATACCAAATATTCTTTCATTATAGTGAGATCGTCGATTTTACGATTATCATTTTTCAAAGCATCGTTCAATTGTTCCTTTAAACATACGTTTTCCATCTTAAGATCCTCTTTTTCCTTATTAATATCCTCTAGTTGTTTTTCAAATTTGTTATTATTTTCCTTTAGTTTCTTCAATTCCTCTTCATTTTCTTTCAATTTCTTCTTTTGGAAATTGATCATTTCCTCGGATTCTTTGGTTTTCTCATCGAATTCCAAGATTTCCTTCGTCAATTGCTCGAGCATTTTCTTCTGGACCTCAGATTGATGACAAAGTCCCTTAGAATTCTCAATAGTATGTTGATAATCAGTCAGAAATTTCTCAAAATCTGTATTTTGCTTTTTTTTTGAGCTTCTATTGAAAATCTTATTGAGGAAACCTGTGAAAACATTCATTTTGCCTTTATGGACTTCCAGTTCTTTATTCAGATCTTGATTATGAAGCTTCACCTTTTGTATTTCATTTTCTTTTTCGATAAGACTAGCTTTGAGTATATTTAATTCGGTTTGTGATTGGTTTTCCTCAAAGTTCTTGCGTTTAATAGACAAATCTGTATCAAAACTCTTATGAAAATGTTTTTTTTCGTCTATTGTGAACTCTTCTGAGTTTTCTTTTTTGAGAGTAGGTTGAGAGTCTTGTGTTGCTTGTGAGTAGCCTTTTTTGAGTGAAGGATGGTCATTTTGAGGATTTTGGGAAGAAGTAGTCGTGCTTTTGAATGTTGTCGCAAAAGATTGTAAGGTTTTAGTGAAAAACTTTGATGCCATTTTTTGATTTTTTTTTCTATATTTTTTTTTCTATATTTTTTCTTCTATTTTTTATAAAACATTTAAT
>Ga0302320_10018823_pt1 | contig 13910 bp, 8 predicted proteins | sample Bog_T0_3_FD_202130 | JGI IMG/M metagenome (GOLD analysis project Ga0302320, IMG submission 202130) | Peat permafrost microbial communities from Stordalen Mire near Abisko, Sweden - Bog_T0_3 | ecosystem: Environmental > Terrestrial > Soil > Wetlands > Peat | place: Sweden: Abisko, Stordalen Mire... | reverse complement strand
TGGTGCTCCGCCGCCAACGGCCCTTTGCTGCGCCTGAACCTGGGCGATCCAGACGGCCAGGCGCCAGCCGAGCAGGGCGGTGAGGATCGCAAGATAGAGCAGAGGCTCCTGCTTGTCGCGCTTGACCAGCCAGTAGAAGTGGATGGCTCCCGCAGCCGCGGCGGCATAGACAAGGCGGTGCAGGCGGAGCCAGTTTTTTCCCAGCGACCGGATCGCTTTCTGGGTGGAGGTGAGAGCCAGGGGAAGCATGAGAAGCCAGGACAAGGTGCCCATGGTGATGAACGGACGCTTGACTACGTCGTGGGCCATGGCGGCGATCCGGAAGTTCTGGTCGAGCCAGAGATAGGTGAGCAGGTGCAGGCAGCCGTAGAAGAACGCGAACAGGCCGACCAGCCGCCGATACTGGATGAGCCAGAGCATCCCTGTCCAGCGGCGCAGGGGAGTGATGGCGAGAGTGACGAGCAGCAGGATGAGAGTGGCCAGGCCGGTGCGATGGGTGATGCGCTCGACGGGGTTGGCGCCGAGGGTTCCGGTGAAGGCTCCGAAGACGAGTAGGGCGAGCGGCACCAGGCAGGCGATCCAGGCAATCGGCTTGAGAATGTGGTTTCGAGTCATCGCAAGTATTGTACCGTTTGGCGAGGGCAGCCAGCGCGAGAGCCGGATGAGGGTTGGCGCGGGACGCGCGGAAGACTCAAGATCAGGATTTATCCGGTTTGTTTTCAGTGGAGTGAACAAATTTTCCACATTGCACCATTCTTGGGGAATTGACCGCAGCGGAATGGCGTTCTAGTCTCGCTTCTACCAGCCGACATCCTGCGGTGCGAACCGGGGTGTGGGAGCGGTCTTTGGCGGCCGGCTCCCCCAAATTGCGATGAGAAAGAAGGAAATAGTTTAGAAACTGTGGGTTAGCCGGAGGTGCCGGGGGAAACCCAGGGCAGCCATCCGGAAACATCCGCGGCAGGTAATTGTGTGGGCACTGGAATTGAATTAAAATACAATATATTGCGGTAGCATCTTGACTAGCACAACATAAAGAGCTATCTTTCGCTTCCTACGAGTCTGTTTGTAGTTGCTGATCTTCATGGTTTTGAACGCTTGACGTCAGCCTGTGAGGTTCATTTTCAGCCGTAGCCGCCCGTGCTTTGCGCCGGCTGGTGAACGCTCAAGCACCCAGGTCCCCGTCATCCCGAATGACGGTGTGCCGGAAGTTCTATCTCTCTTAGTTTTTTCCGAAGCGATCGTCCACATCGTGGCCAGCTTGCTTACGGATTTCAAGACCGCCGACGCGGATCAGTGCGAGTCGCCTGGGTTTTTGCGGCTTGCGGGAGCGTCGTTGTCTCTAATTTTGCCGGCGTGGGTATGAAGCCGTGCGAGAGCGTTTTTTGAACGCGGCTTGCAGCGCAACAGTTTTGCAAGGAGTGAATTCGATGGCAGAAGTTACGGAAAAGATCACCGCCGCCAGCACGGCCGCCGCGCCGTTTATCAGCGCCGCCGGGGTGGGCACGGCCTCCGCACCACAGACAAAGCGCCCGGTCCCGGGTCTGGCATTTGCGCGCTACTTTACCAAGTCCGGGGTATCGCCTTACGACCGGTTGACCTGGGAGCGCCGCACGGCGTCGATTGTTGACAGCAAGGGGAACGTGATCTTCGAGCAGAAGGACGTTGAGGTTCCCCAGGACTGGTCGATGACGGCGACCAACATCGTCGCCAGCAAGTATCTGCACGGACAGCTCGACACCCCCCAGCGCGAGACCGGAGTGCGCCAACTGGTGTCGCGGGTTGTGGAGACGATTCGTGACTGGGGATGGAAGGATGGGTATTTCCGCAGCAAGGAAGACGCGGCCATCTTCCACGATGAGCTGGCACACCTGCTGCTGAACCAGTATGCGGCGTTCAATTCGCCGGTGTGGTTCAACGTGGGCTGCGACCGGCTGGAGCCCGACTCCGATGCGCGGAACTGGCACTGGAGCCCGGAGTCGCGGCGGATTGAGTACAGCGCCACCGGCTACCGTTATCCGCAGTGCTCGGCGTGCTTCATCAACAGCGTGCAGGATTCGCTGGAATCGATTCTGACCCTGGCCAAGACCGAGGGGATGCTGTTCAAGTGGGGCTCGGGCACGGGAACCAATCTGTCTCCGCTGCGCGGATCGATGGAGATTCTCTCCGGCGGCGGGCAGGCCAGCGGGCCGCTGAGCTTCATGAAGGGCTTTGACGCCTTTGCCGGCGTGATCAAGTCGGGCGGCAAGACGCGGCGCGCGGCCAAGATGGTCATTCTGAATATCGACCATCCGGACATTGTGCAGTTCATCGAGTGCAAGCAGAAGGAAGAGGCCAAGGCGTTTGCCTTGGGGACGGTGGGATACGACGCCAGCGGACCGGACTCGGAGGCCTACAGCTCGATCTTCTTCCAGAACGCCAACAACTCGATCCGGGTAACCGATGAGTTCATGCAGGCGGTGGTGGACGACAAGGATTTCAGCACGCGCAGCGTGCGCGACCGCACTCCGGTCGAGACCTTCAAGGCGCGCGAGCTGCTGCAGAAGATCGCAAAGGCTACTTGGGAATGCGGCGATCCGGGAATGCAGTTTGACACCACGATCAACCGCTGGCACACGTCGAAGAACTCGGCGCGGATCAACGCGTCGAATCCGTGCTCGGAATACATGTTCCTGGACGACTCGGCGTGCAACCTGTCTTCGCTGAACCTGGCGAAGTTTGCCTCGACCGGCGTCTTCGACGTGGAGTCGTACAAGCGCGCGGTGGAGATCATGATTACGGCGCAGGAGATCCTGGTGGATCACTCCGGGTACCCGACGGAGGCGATTGGGCGCAACTCACACGACTATCGGCCGCTGGGACTGGGCTACGCGAATCTGGGCGCGCTGCTGATGGCGACCGGGTTGCCGTATGACTCGGATGCGGGACGCGATTACGCGGCCTGCGTGACGGCGATCATGTGCGGGCAGGCGTATCTGCAATCCTCGCGCATTGCCGAACAGTGCCCGACACTGGCCTCGGCGACCGAACTGACGGCACGGGTGGAGCACACGGACGGGGCATGCCCTGGCTACTTCGTCAACCGCGAACCGTTCCTGGACGTGATCCGCATGCATCGCGCCGCGGTGTCCAAGATCAGCCGGACGAACGTGCCGGCCTCGCTGCTGGAAGCCTCGCAGCAGGCATGGGACGAAGCCCTGGCGCACGGCGAACGCTTCGGCTACCGCAATGCGCAGGTCACGGTGCTGGCCCCGACGGGCACCATCGGCTTCATGATGGATTGCGATACGACGGGCGTGGAGCCGGACCTGGCGCTGGTGAAGTTCAAGAAGCTGGTTGGCGGCGGCATGATGAAGATCGTCAACAACACGGTTCCGGAGGCGCTGTTCAAGCTGGGATACACGCCGGAGCAGGCGGATGCGATCGTCGGCTACATCGACAAGAACGGCACCATTGAGGGCGCGCCACTGCTGCAACCGGCGCACCTGGCGGTGTTTGATTGCGCCTTCAAGCCGGCCAAGGGCACGCGCAGCATCGCTCCCATGGGACACCTGAAGATGATGGCGGCGGTTCAGCCATTCCTCTCCGGCGCCATCAGCAAGACGATCAACATGCCCACGGAAGCCACCATCGATGAGATTGGCAGCGCCTACCTGGAAGCCTGGAAGCAGGGCATCAAGGCGGTGGCCATCTATCGCGACGGCTCCAAGCAGAACCAGGTGATGACCACCAAGCAGGACATCGCCAAGAAAAAGGCCGCCGAGGTTGTGGAAGAGGAAGACGACCTGGAAGGGCCGCCGCGCGCACGCCGTCACAAGCTGCCCGACGAGCGCTTCTCGATTACCCACAAGTTCAAGGTGGGATCGCACGAGGGCTATTTGACAGTGGGCCTGTACAAGGACGGTTTGCCCGGCGAGTTGTTCATCACCATGGCCAAGGAAGGCTCGACGGTGAGCGGATTGATGGACAGCTTTGCGTGCGCGGTCTCCATCGCTCTGCAGCACGGAGTTCCTCTGCGCCTGCTGGTCAACAAATTTGCCCACACCCGCTTTGAGCCGAGCGGCTGGACACAGAATCCGGAGATCGGCTACGCCAACTCGATCATGGACTATATCTTCCGCTGGCTGGACCTGCGCTTCCTGACCGGAGAGCAGCAGAGCCTGTTCGACGATCTGCGTCCGCGCGCCCACGCCCATCCGGCGGCCGCGCTGGGGGCGCCCGCGGTGAGCGCGCAGGCTTCGCTGTATGAGCCAGGCGCGCCGGCGAGCCGCAGTACCGGACACGCCTCCGACGCCCTGAGCGAGGTGGTAAACCTGGGAGATGCTCCAAGCTGCCATCTGTGCGGCGCCATCATGACGCGCAACGGTTCCTGCTTCCGTTGCCAGTCGTGCGGCTCCACCAGCGGCTGCAGCTAAACAGAGCGCTAAGAACGGACGAGCCCCCGCATCACAGGATGCGGGGGCTTGTCGCGACGGGGATGCAGTTGCGGGGACGGGATGCGCCCATGCCCACCTGTTATTCTAGGAGCGCTCCAATACTTATCGAACGGGGTTTATCGAACGGGAAGCCGGGTTCAATCCCACTGGAATCGGCCGCTTTCGACCCTGACTCTTGAGGAAATCATGGCCGCATTGATCGACGCCATCGACGTAAGGCGCAAGATGTACTTCGAACATGAGAACACTCCCTTCCTGTGCCTGGATGTGGAGGTGAATACGCCGACCGCACGCGGCGGCCAGACCCTGGTTCGCCTGAAGATGCGCAACCTGCTGACCCGCGCCGTCTTTGACAAGACGTTCAAGGCCAGCGACAAGTTCAAGGAGCCGGACCTCCTGATGGTTCAGGCCTCCTACCTTTATAGCGACGGAGATGGCTCGCACTTTCTGGACCAGGAGAGCTTTGAAACCCTTACTCTCTCCGATGAAATGATCGGCGACGCGCTGGACTTTCTCGTCGAGGGAGCGATCATCGAACTGCATAAGTACAATGGCAATCCGATCGGACTGCGCCTTCCAAACCAGGTGGAACTGGAAGTCACCTACACCGAGCCCGGTGTCCGCGGAGACACCGCGGGCGGCAACGCGACCAAGCCCGCCAAGCTCGAGACCGGCATTGAAATCCGCGTTCCGCCGTTCATCAAGGCAGGGGAGAAGGTCAAGGTATCCACGGAAACGCGGGAGTTTGCCGGTCGCGCCTGACGGTGTGAGCTGTCGCCGGTTCGGAATGCGCGGCGAAAGTTCCCTGCCCGACCGACGTCCATGATGTTGACCTGGGGTCCTGTGCACCGGCCGGGAGGGGTCTTGGAGGCAACTGCCGACGGGACAAGGCGATGGGTTGAGCGGACGCGAGGTTCCGAATCGGGACCTATCTATTTTGGTCTGAGTTTTGCTTTCGACAAATATTTATTGTCGGAAGCGATTCGTTTTGTGTAGAGTATCCGTGCGGCATAAATCTCATAGAAAGCCGCCTTCCGGTCGCTGCTTGCGAATTCGGGAGGCGGCTTTTTTCGTGCGTGAAATCAGGGGCTGCGGAGGCCGGTTGAGTTTCCGTCAACCGCCCCGTGTTCTGTTGCTGAGTGAAGGCTGCGCCTGGAACGAATGATGGCCGTGCGCGGAAGTCAATCCTAGATCGAGGTAAAGGTCATGACAACGAGTGTGATTAGCCAGCCAGACGTGGAACGCGCCGTGCTAACCATGGTGCGCGTTGCCTTGGAAAACGAAAAGTACTTTGGAGACTTGGATGGAGAGATGGGCGATGCCGATTTTGGCAAGTCCCTGGCGACTGGCTTTCGGGTCATCCAGACGGAGTTCGACAAGATAGACCACTCCGACATCGGGACCTTTCTGGTGAAGTGCGGAATGATCTTTGCAGCCAACGTTGGCGGTTGCTCCGGCCCCATCTGGGGAACGGCCTTCATGCGCGCAGGCATGAGCGCCAAGGGTAAGACTTCGCTCACGCTGGCTGACCTGGTGGTAATGGGGAGAAGTGCGGTGCAAGGGATGATGGCGCGCGGAGGAGCTTCGCAAGGCGATAAGACGCTGCTCGACGCGATCATTCCAGCGATCGACAAGATCGAGGAAGCTTCGAAGAGCAAACCGGAGGACGTGTTCGATGCATTGCGCGCTGCCTCGGAAGCGGCGAGCGCCGCGATCGAGGGAACACGGGGCTGGGTAGCAAAACGTGGACGAGCCTCTTACGCAGGTGAAAGAACCATTGGAACGCTGGATCCCGGAGTCGTTGCCGTTGCGACCATGGCAGCAGCCATCGTGAAAGAACTGGGGTCGGCGGAAAGTCTCGCGGGCGCGCACAGTAAGGGCGCCGGTGAGGCATGACGAGCTAACCACTAACAGGAGCGCTATAACAGCGAGGGAAGGTCAATTATGAACAAGTTCATGAACGATCCGGCGAACTTCGTACCGGAGATGCTTGAAGGTATCTACCTGGCGAACCCGAACAAGCTGAAGTATCTTCCAAAATACAACTGCATCTACCGCGCCGACCGTCCGAACGACGATTTTGTTTCGATCATCCAAGGGTCGGGCAGCGGACATGAGCCCGCACACGTGATGGCGGTGGGCGCCGGCATGCTGGACGCGGCCTGTCCAGGCAACGTCTTTGCTGCTCCGCCAGCGGAGTTCCCATTCGAGGTCACCAAGCTGATGAACTCGAAGAAGGGCATACTGCACATCGTAAACAACTACTCGGGCGACCGCATGGTGTGGGACATGGCGCGCGAGATGGCCGAAGCCGAAGGCATGAAGATCGGCGTGGTTCTGATGGACGATGACGTTGCCGTCGTCAACAGCACCTGGACGGTCGGACGCCGCGGCGTGGCCGGAAACTTCTTCTCCATCAAGTGCTGCGGCGCAGCCAATGCGGAAGGCGCCAGCCTGGAGAAACTGGTGGAAGTCGGCAAGAAAGTGAACAGCCAGGTTCGCACCATGGGCGTTGCCATCACGGGATGCACGCCTCCGGGCAAAGACGCCCCGATCTTTACCTGCGCTGACGGCGAGATGGAGATGGGCGTCGGCATCCATGGTGAAAAAGGGCGCCGCCGGGCACCGCTGCCCAAGGCAGATGCTGTCGTCGATGAGTTGTTTGAGGCAGTCGCCGACGATCTCCCATTCGCCAAAGGCGATGAAGTCGGTTTGATGATCAATGGCCTGGGCGGCACACCTCCCAGCGAGTTGTATCTTCTCTACCGGCAGGCAGCGCACCGGGCGCAGGACCGCGGACTGAAGGTTGTTCATAACTACGTGGGCAACTACTGCACCTCGCTGGAGATGGCGGGCTTCTCGCTTACCCTCATCCGGCTTGATGCCGAACTGAAGCGTCTCATCGAAGCGCCGGCCGAGATTCCGTGGCGGGTCTTCTAATAGCTGTCAGCCTGGTTGGTCTATCCGGAGGCCTTGTGCGATGGTTGCGGCAAGGCCTCTACTAAGGAGTACGAGTCATGCCCATTGTGTCGATGAATGAAATACTCGGCCCGGCGTTCAAGCAGCGGTACGGAGTGGGAGCGTTCAACATTGTGAACGATCTCACGATGCTCTCCGTTCTCGACGCCGCCGCCCAGATAGAGTCTCCGGTAATCATTCAGGTATCGGTGAAGACCGTCAAACTGTTCGGCGCCAAGCTGATTCAGCGGATGTTCGAAGAAATGGCATCGAACTCTCCGATCCCAGCCACGCTTCACCTGGATCACTGTCCGGACGTGAAGATGATCAAGACGTGCCTGGACGCCGGGTGGAACTCCGTTCTATTCGATGCATCCAACCTGAACTACGAGGACAACCTCCGGCAGACCAAGGAAGTGGTTGCGATGGCGCGCAAGTGCGGAGCCGCAGTGGAGGGAGAACTCGAGGCGGTCCGCGGCGTGGAAGACGGAGTCGGCAGCGAGCACGAGGGCGACCTGGTACCGCTGGATAAATGTGTGGAGTTCCTTGAGCAGACCGGCATCGACTCGTTTGCGCCGGCGATTGGAACTGCCCACGGGCTCTACAAGTCAGCGCCCAAGATCGACTTCGAGCGGGTACGGAAGATTGTCAGTGCGCATCCAACTCCCATTGTTCTGCATGGCGGCACGGGACTTTCCGATGACGTATTCAAGCACCTCATCGCCGAGGGCTGCGCCAAGGTGAACATCTCAACCATGCTGAAGATCAACTATTGCGATGAATACCGCGCCTATCTGGACGCCAAGCCGCAAGAGCACGATCCACTGAAAGTGATGGTTGCCGTGCGCCAGAAGTTGGTCACCATGGCAAAGGGATTTATGGAAACGTTTGGCAGCGTGGGCAAGGCGAACGCGGTGCTTGCATCGGGGCACCCCCATGGATAGAGCACTGATTTTTGATTGCGACGGCGTATTGGCGGACACGGAACTCTACGGGCATCTACCCGCATTCAACCAGATGTGGGAGAAGATGGGGGTTCCGTGGCAGTGGTCCAAGCAACAGTACGGCGAAAAGTTGAAGATCGGCGGCGGCAAGGAAAGAATGGCGAGTCTGTTCGCGGAAGCCGACTTTCGTGACCGCGTCGCGGTGCCGGAAAGCGAGGAAGAGCGTAAGGCGCTGCTGGCGCGTTGGCACAAGGAAAAGACAGCAATCTATGAGGGCATCATCAGTTCAGGGAAGATTCCGACACGTCCCGGTATCAAGCGCTTGTCGGAGGAAGCTCTGCAAGCCGGCTGGAAACTGGCGGTTGCCTCCACGTCAGCTCCGGGCGCGGTGGCAGCGGTTCTGCGGCGCGCCGTGGGAGACGAGTTGGCGAGGGAGTTCCTGGTGCTGTCCGGCGATATCGTGCCGGCCAAGAAACCCGCTCCCGACATCTACCTTCTCGCGCTGGAACGATTGCAATTGCCGGCCGAGGATTGCATCGCGATCGAGGACTCACGCAACGGCATGCTGGCCGCCTGTGGCGCCCACATTCCGGTGGTGGTGACGGTCGCCGAATATACCTCGAAGGAAGACTTCCACGAGGCTGCGCTGGTGGTGGATTCGCTGGGGGACCCGCAAGGTCCGAAGTCGAAAGTACTGGCAAGCCGCAATGAAACCAGCGTTGCCGATTACGTGAAACTTGAGGACTTAGCCCTGTTGCTAGAGCGCTCGACTGCAGGAAACGCGAAGAGGAGATGATGTTGTAGTTTCTTTCCGCGTATTTGGACAAGAAAAGACAGGGTGCGCGCAGGCAAGCGTGCACCCTGTCTCTTCGAGCGCTTCAATATTTACGTCCATGGAGTCAGCTACGGCCCCATCGAGATTGAGGCGATGCGTCCGTACGTACGAATGTCAATACATCGACTACTCCTGGCCCTTGGCGGCGTTGAGAAAACGCCTTTGGTATGAGATCACCTGGTTACAAGTCGTAAACTGGGCCAGGTAGTTTGGCTCGGCGGTTACGACGACCCGGTCCAGAACATCCTCGTACTCTTTGTCAGCCAGCAATTCATCGATATCGGGGAAGTTATTCTCGCCCTCCATGCTGCAAATGATCAGGCGCGTATCGGGAAGGTTCACGTTCCGCAAGATCCGGAGATTGTGCCTCACGGCGTCGAGTCCGTCTGACCCTTCCGCCGAATCGAACTTCCGGTAGCGAACAATGTGTTCGGCCATACGCTTGACTTCGAGCAGGTCCAGATCCTTGCCATCCGGCGGAAGATAGTCCTTTTCGATCATCATGCTCCGAAGTTCCTCGAGGAACTTCGGCTCGCCGGTTGCAGCAAACAGATCAAGTCCCCGCCGCATGGCCTGCGACTGCATGAGGCGATGGCGGATGAAACAATTAATGAAATACGGCTTTGCCTGGAGCGCAAGAATGGCCTGGTACGGCTCGAACATCAGGGTGAAGTTGACCCTGAAACCGTGTTCGTGAAGTAACAATGCCAGGTTGTGTCCACGGAAGGCATCTTTGGTTTCGACGTCGTCATAGCGCTTGGCAAATTTCTTGTTTCCAGCAAGCAGTTGCCCCATGTTGTCGGCATTCACCGGTCCGGTATGCGGAACCTTGATGACGACTCTGTATTCCGAGAGCAGTTCGCGGAAGTGGCATGCCTCGTCGATAATTTCCTGCTCATCCTTGGCGAACGGGTTGTTGAGCTCCACGCTTATGTCGCAGCCAGGGCCCAGGATGTTTCCGATTTCCTGCATCACTTCATCGCGCGTGTTGAAGCGATGGCCGACATTGGCCTTGGCATTATTGATGAAGAGATCATAGATGATGCCGGGGTTGCAGGTCAGGTTGGCTATGATCCCTTTGACGGATTCCACCTCGTAGGGGTTTGCCGAATCGGCGGAGAAGAGAATATTGGTGGGACGCTTGATTCCGTTCCTGCCGTATGCAATGTCACGCACCAGGTCCAGGCGCAAGGCGCGATCCGCCTCCAGGCGGAGATCCAGGCGGAATCCCGCGGGAAGTTCGCCATCGGGCTCGGGGAAGAAATCCACGATCTTGCGGAAGTTGGGAGTGACTCCAATGTGCCGCACGAGCGGGACTAACTGGCGGTAAGTTTCAAGTAAGAGCGGGGCGCGATCTGCCTTCTGGACATACTCCTCATCGCCCGGGATCAGCGCGATGCGCCCACCGTCGGTCCCCATGCCGACGAGGCTCGACAGAGTGCACCGGATTTCGCCAGGAATCCCGGTTCGCCGGGATGCCGCTGTCCGCAAGCTTGCGCTCAGCAGGCTCCCAAGGTCGCGCGGACGACCGTTTTCGTCAAACTCAGCTGCATGCGTATCGCGTGCAGGCTCGCCTTTGGACGTAAGCTTTGAACTGTTGGGCATGGCTGAAACTCCTTCCTCTCGATGGAGCACGGCCCGTTTGCCGCGAAGACACAAAGTTCTTCACGCACGAAAAACCGCCCCGCTTGAACGCAATCGATGCGATCAAGCGGGGCGGTTTTGTATGAGGGCTCTACCGCTGCTGTGAACATCCCACTTATTTATCGCGTTGTCAAGGTTGTAATTGGCTGACTCACTACACTCGGAGAAGAGGCGCATGGGAATACCATTCTCTGATACTCTTCTTCGTCATACTGAGATAGGGGACAGCCATGTTTGCTGTTGATTTGTTACGAGGGAAACGGGCGCTGATCACCGGTGGGGGCACCGGGCTCGGCAAGGCGATGGCCAGGCGATACCTGGAACTTGGTGCGAGTGTTTACATCTGCGGCCGTCGCGAGGAGATACTGCAATCCACGTGCGCGGAACTGGCCGCCGCAACCGGCGGAAGCATCCGTGCGTCAGTCTGCGATGTGCGCGACGTCGCCGCCGTGGAGAAACTGCTCGCCGGCATCTGGAGTGATGGTCCACTGGACATCCTGGTCAACAACGCGGCCGGAAATTTTCTGGCACGCACGGAGGAACTCTCGCCCGGGGCCTGGCACGCGGTGATTGGCATCGTGCTGATGGGAACGATCAACATGACGATGGGCTGCGGCCGACGCTGGCTTGCGGAGAAGAAGGCGGCCTCGGTGTTGAACATCGTGGCGACCTACTCTTCGAGCGGTTCCGGATCGGGCTTCGTGGTTCCATCGGCCGTTTCCAAAGCTGGCGTGCAGGCACTGACCCGCAGCCTGGCCGTGGAATGGGGGTCGCGCGGGATACGAATGAACGCCATCGCTCCGGGGCCAATTCCCACCGAGGGCGCCTTCTCCCGCCTGCTTCCGAAGAAAGAGTTGGAGAAGCTTGCCGTCGATCGCATCCCCTTGCGGCGTTTTGGAACTCCGGAAGAGCTTGCCAATCTTGCTGCGTTCCTGGTCAGTGACGGAGCCGCGTACATCAACGGCGAAGTTGTAACCATGGATGGCGGAGAGTGGCTGCAGGGTGCGGGCGAGTTCAACTACGTTGGACAACTCATGACCGACGCCGACTGGGAGATGTTCAATCCTCCGAAGAAGCAGCGATAACTGCGCAGAGTGGGTTGTAAGCCAGGAACTCTCCGGGTGCATCGCCGCTGGTGGCCGAAGGCAGCGGCTGCGCCCAGGTGCATGCTTTGACATTGTCTCGAATGCTGCGAAGGTGCTAGCCTGTTAGCGAATAAAAGGCGAACATCATTCGCAGGAGTCGTTTGCATGGCCCCGTCCCAAGAAGCTCTGGCACCACGATCCAATGCAACGCTCGATGCCGTTCACCAGATTCTGGGGATACTGGCCGCTCGCCACCACTCGGATGAAGTGCTGACCTGTGTGCGCCAGCTTCCAGCCCGCGAGGCGGAGTTTCGTGCGATGCCGGACTGGGTGCGAGATGAGCTGCGAGCGGCCTATTGCGCGAAAGGGATTGCGCAATTGTATTCGCACCAGGCCGCTACAGCCGAGCTCGTGCATGACGGAAAGAATGTCGTCGTGGTTACGCCGACGGCGTCCGGCAAGACTCTTTGCTACAACCTTCCGGTCTTGAACGCAGTGCTGGAGAATCCCGACACGCGTGCTCTGTACTTGTTTCCCACAAAGGCGCTCGCCCAGGATCAGCTCTCGGAACTTCATGACCTTGCCACGCGGCTCGACGACTGTTTTGGCGTGTTCACCTACGATGGAGATACGCCGAGCGATGCACGGAAGGCTATCCGGGAACGCGGGCACATCGTTCTGACCAATCCAGACATGCTGCACGCCGGAATCCTGCCACACCACACGAAGTGGATGCGCCTGTTTGAGAATTTGCGCTACATCGTGCTCGATGAATTACATACCTACCGCGGTGTCTTTGGCAGCCATCTGGCCAACGTGCTGCGGCGCCTGCAACGCATTGCCCGCTTCTACGGCTCGGATCCGCAGTTCATCTGCTGCTCGGCGACGATTGCAAATCCGGGCGAGTTGGCATCGCAGCTCATAGGGAAGGAAGTCGAGGTCGTCGAAGAGAACGGCGCGCCATCGGGCGAGAAACTTTTTGTCTTCTACAACCCGCCGATGATCGATCGCAATCTCGGCATCCGCCGCAGTTATATCAAGGAGGCGACTCGTCTCTCGAACGAACTGCTGGCGCGCAAACTGCAGACCATCGTCTTTGCGAACAGTCGCCTGCAGACCGAGGTGATGCTCACCTATCTGCAGCAGAGGAATCAACCCAAGCCTGGCCAGGCGGAGCCGATTCGCGGCTACCGTGGGGGATACCTGCCGCGCGAACGCCGTGAGATCGAACAAGGACTGCGGGAGGGACGCATCCGCGGGGTCGTTGCGACCAACGCACTGGAGTTAGGAATTGACATCGGCTCGCTCGACGCCTGCGTCATGGCCGGCTATGCGGGTTCGATCGCCTCGACCTGGCAGCGCGCCGGACGAGCGGGGCGGCGCAGCGGTACGTCGTGCGCCGTGTTCGTGGCATCTTCCGCGCCTCTCGACCAGTTCATCGTGCAGCATCCGGATTACTTCTTTGGACGCTCGCCCGAGCACGGACACATTCAGCCGGACAATCTCGAGATACTGGTGAACCACTTGAAGTGCGCGGCATTCGAGCTTCCGCTGTCGCCCGACGAGAAGTTTGGCGGCGTGGATTTGCCGGACCTGTGTGCGCGACTTGAGGAGGCAGGATTCCTGCACCAGAGCGGAGACCGCTGGCACTGGGTCGAGGAGAGCTATCCCGCGGACACCATCAGCCTGCGTTCGGTAACCTCGGACAACTTCATCATCATCGACATCACGGGAGGAGAGGCCGGCAAGCCGGAAGTCATCGGCGAGGTCGATTTCAGTTCCGCCCTGACCACCGTGCACCCAAGAGCGATCTACATCCACCAGGGACAGCAATACCACGTGGAGCGCCTCGATTTCGATCACCGCAAAGCCTATGTAAAACGCGTCAACGTGGACTACTACACAGACGCGATCCGCTACACCCAAGTCCGCGTGCTGGAGATCGCAGAAGAGAAAGCTACGCGCGGTCCGGCGGCGCGCGCTCACGGCGACGTGCTGGTTCGCTCCCAGG
>Ga0302320_10018822_pt1 | contig 13910 bp, 9 predicted proteins | sample Bog_T0_3_FD_202130 | JGI IMG/M metagenome (GOLD analysis project Ga0302320, IMG submission 202130) | Peat permafrost microbial communities from Stordalen Mire near Abisko, Sweden - Bog_T0_3 | ecosystem: Environmental > Terrestrial > Soil > Wetlands > Peat | place: Sweden: Abisko, Stordalen Mire... | reverse complement strand
CGCAGGGCTCCTATCTCTACGACGCCGAGGGCCGCGCGTACCTCGACTTTCATACCGGGGAGGGCTTCGCGAGCTTGGGTCACAACCATCCCGACGTGCGTGACGTCCTGCGGGCGGCGCTCGGCGCGAACCTCGTTGACGGCGTGCAGCTGCACTATTCGGCCCTGGCCGGCCTGCTCGCCGAGGAACTCACTCGCCATATGCCGCCAGGGCTCGACTCCGTTTTCTTCACCAGCACCGGCGCCGAGGCGGTGGACTCGGCGATGAAGTTCGCGCGTGCAGCGACGCGTCGGCCGCGACTGATCTCATGCGACGACAGCTTCCACGGGGTCACACTCGGGCCGCTCTCGCTGGTCGGTGACGACTTCTTCAAGGAGGGTTTCGGACCGCTGCTGCCGGGATGCGATCGCGTCCCGTTCGGCGACCTCGCTCGCCTAGAGGAAGAGCTGGCGGCGAAGGACGTCGCCGCGTTCATCGTGGAGCCGATCCAGGGCCGCATGGTCACGCTCGCGCCAGAGGGGTACCTGGAAGCTGCGGCGGCGCTGTGCCGGCGCTACGGCACGCTGCTGGTGATCGACGAGATCCAGACCGGGCTCGGTCGCACCGGCAGCTGGTTTGCCCTCGACGGCCTGGGGTTGGCGCCGGACTTCGTGCTCGTCGGCAAGGCGCTGAGCGGCGGCTACATGCCGGTTGCCGCGATGGTCACGAGCCGTGAGATCTACAGCCGGGCCGTGGGCACGCTCGAGCGCTGCTACGTGCACCAGTCGACCTTCGGGCGCAACCGCCTGTCGATGGCGGCCGGTCTGGCCACGCTGCGCATCATCGAGCGCGATGGTCTCATCGACCATGCGTACCGCATCGGTGACGTGCTGCGGGACGGGCTCGCCGAGCTTGGCCGCCGCCACGAGATGATCAAGGAGGTGCGCGGGCGCGGGCTGATGATCGGGATCGAGCTGTGCGCGCCGAACTCCCGCATCGCGCGGCTGAACTGGCGCTTGATTCACCTGGCGAGCGAGGGACTGTTCCCGCAGCTGGTGGTGATCCCGCTGCACCGCGACCACGGTGTGATCACTATGGCGGCCGGAAAGAACGATGTGATCAAGCTCCTACCGCCGCTGACGCTCTCGGAGCCCGAGGCGCACACCTTCCTCGCCGCGCTGGACGCCGTGCTCGCCGATTGCGCCGCCAGCACCGGCAAGAATTGGGGCGTCGTGCGCGATATCGCGACCGCGACTCTCGGCCGTCGCGCCGCACACAGATCTGGATGACCGGCGCGGCGCAGGCCCGTGCTGCGCCCGTCGACAGCCTGCGCGGCGCCGTCTGCCTCGTCACGGGCGCGAGCGGCTTTATCGGTGGGCACCTCACGCGGAGATTGGTGGCGGAGGGCGCTTCGGTGCGCTGCTTCGTGCGCGCGAGCAGCGACACATCGTTGCTTGAGAGACTCGACGTCGAAATCGCGTACGGCGACCTCACGGCGCCGGATTCGCTCGCACGCGCCGCTAGCGGCTGCCGCTACGCGTTCCACTGCGGCGCGCGCGTATCGGACTGGGGCACCGTGGGGGAGATCGCGCGCGTCAACGTGCAGGGGACGCGGAACGTGCTCGAAGCGTGCGCCGGCGCATCGGTTCAGCGCGTCATCCACCTCAGCACGACCGACGTCTACGGCTACCCGGGCGGCGCCGCGATCGACGAGGACTATGCCGCGGTCCGTTTTCGCAACTGGTACGCGCAGACCAAGCTGGCCGCCGAAGCCGAGGTCCGCGGCGTGGCGACGGCGCACGCGCTGGACGCCGTGATCCTTCGCCCGGCGACCGTCTACGGGCCCGGATCCGCTGATGTCGTCGGCGAGATCGCGCGCGCGATGCGCGCCGAACACATGCTGCTCGTCGGCGGCGGCCGCGCGGTCGCGGGGCTTTGCTATGTGGAGAACCTCGTTGATGCCGTGGTTCTTGCAAGCCAGCACACGGCTGCTGCGGGTAACGCCTTCAACGTCTGCGACGGGCTCAAGGTCAGCTGGAAGCAGTTCACCGATGACCTGGCAGCGGGCCTCGGCTGTGCACCGGCGCGCTGGAGTATGCCCTACCGCCTGGCGAACGCGGTCGGTTTCTCGCTTGAGCACGGCTACCGGCTCCTGCGGCGGGCGACAGGGCTGAACATGGCTCCGCTGCTCTCGCGTCAGGCCGTGCAGGTGCTCGGCATCGACCAGGATTTCAGCAATCGCAAGGCCCGGGAGATGCTTGGCTGGGAACCTCGCGTCGACTACGCGACAGGGGTCGAGGCGACCCTCGACTGGCTGCGGACCGAGTACCTTGCGCGCCGGGACCGACCGGGTGGAGGCTTCGCGGGCGGGTGAGCAGCATCCGGCGAAGCGCCCAAACCCAGCTGCGAGAATGTCAGCAATGAGCTCGCTCGACGTAATCGCGGCGGGATCGGCGCCTGCGGACCCGCCAGTGGGCGGCGCGCTCGAGCATCTGGAGCTCGACGTAACAGGCATGACCTGCGGCTCGTGTTCGGCCCGGGTGCAGCGTGCGCTGAGTACACAGGCGGGCGTGTCCGGGGCGGTCGTCAACTACGCGACCGGGCGTGCGTTGGTTGAGGTCGAGCCGGGGGCCGTCGACACGGGGCGTCTGCTGGCGGCCGTGCGGGCGGCGGGATACGGAGCATCACTGGCGAGCCCTAGCGGCGGGAAGCAGGCTGGTGTGCTCGATCGGGCCGAGGCGGGCGAGCGGCGCGAACAGCGGCGTTTGCTGTGGCGGATCGCGGCCGCGGTGCCTTTGGCCGCGGCGATCACGGCGCTGACATACCTCCGCGGGCATGACCCGACCGCGCGCTGGGTTGTCGCTGCGATGGCTGTGCCGGTCCAGTTCTGGTGCGGCCTTCCGTTTCTGCGTTCGGCGTGGGTCAGGGCGCGCGCCCGGTCGACGAACATGGACACGCTGATCGCGTTGAGCACGCTCGCGAGCTTCGTCTATTCGACGGTGCTGCTGCTGACGAGCGAGACCGCCTCAAGCCACGGCGTTGCGGTCGACCGCTTCAGCATGGTGCTCGACTACGACATGGGCGCGATCATCATCGCGGTGCTGTTGATCGCGCGATGGTGCGAGGCCAAGGCCCGTAGCAGCGCCGGACGGGCGATTCGCGAGCTGGCGCGGCTCGGTGCGACGCAGGCGCGGCTCGTCGATCCCGATGACCCCGGCGGCCGTGAGCGCCTCGTCGCGGTTGAGGACGTGCGTCGCGGCGACGTCTTTCTCGTGCGGCCTGGTGACAAGGTGCCCGTTGACGGGATCGTGATCTCCGGCTGCTCCGCACTCGATGAGTCGATGCTGACGGGGGAGTCGCTGCCTGTCGAGAAGGCCGCGGGATCGCTCGTGACCGGTGCGACGTTGAACATCGACGGCGTGCTGCGTGCCCGAGCCACGGCCGTTGGCGCCGACACGGCGCTTGCCCAGCTGGTCGCGTTGGTCGAGCGTGCGCAGATGTCCAAGCCAAAGATTCAGCGTCTCGCGGACGACATCGCGCGCTACTTCGTGCCCGTGGTGCTGCTGCTTGCCGCGGGCACGTGCTTGGTCTGGCTGCTGAGCGGCCAAGGGCTGGTGGGCATGTTCGCCTCGATGCATCTGCAGCGCGGTATGGATGCCACGGTTGCGGTGCTGATCGTGGCGTGCCCCTGTGCGCTGGGCCTCGCCACACCCGTCGCAATCCTCGCCGGCACGGGGCGTGGCGCCAGCCTGGGTCTGCTGATCCGCAGTGCCGAGACGCTCGAGCGAAGCCAGGAGCTCGACACGATCGTGCTCGACAAGACGGGCACGGTCACTACCGGGGAGCTGTCGATCGCCGATTTCTGGACGGCGCCGGGTCAGGATCCGGATCTTGTCCTGGCAGCGGCCGCCGGCGCGGAGGCGGGCTCCGAGCACCCTGTGGCGGTAGCTCTGGTCGCCGCGGCGCGCGTCCGCGGGCTCGAGCTGAGACCGCCGGACGAGTTTCGCTCGCTCCCAGGGCAGGGCGTGTCCGCCGTCGTCGACGGCGTCAAGGTCTGGGTCGGGCGCCCCAACGAGCGCTCTGGCGAGATCGCCGGCGTGCTCGAGCAGTGGGAGAGCTCCGGGCGCACCGCGGTCGTCGTCGAGCGCGATGATCGGATCGCTGGTGCGTTTGCGCTGGCCGACACGGTCAAAGCCGAGGCCCGCGACGCCGTCGCGGCCCTGCGCGGTATGGGCATCGACGTGCGCCTGCTGACCGGCGACAACGAGCGCGTCGCACACGCAGTCGCCGAAGCTGTTGGGATCGAACACGTGAGCGCCGGCGTCACGCCGGCCGGAAAGCTTGCGGAGATCGCACGCCTGCAGCAGGAGGGCCGCCGCGTCGGGATGGTCGGCGATGGCGTAAACGACGCCGCGGCACTCGCCACGGCAGACCTTGGCATCGCGATGGGCACCGGCACCGCCGTCGCGATCGAAGCAGCAGACATCAGCGTCGTCTCCGGGGATCTGCGCGGAGTCGTCCGAGCACTGAGGCTCGCTCGCGAGACGTACACGATCGTCCTGCAAAACCTCGGTTGGGCATTCGGATACAACCTCATCGCGATCCCGCTCGCGATGACCGGGCTGCTGAGCCCTGCGCTGGCGGCCGTGGCGATGGGTGTCTCTTCTCTCACCGTTGTCACCAACAGCCTGCGACTACGACGTTTCGGCCGGCCCGGTCACGCCACACCGGTCCGCAGCCGCCGCGGGCGCATCATCAGCATCGCCACGATCACAGCAATCCCCGTCGTCCTGCTCGGCGCACTCGTGCTCGCCGTGCCCGACACCTTCGCCGTCCCGTCGACCGCCTCACACACGTTCACCGCCGCGGATGGCGTGACGCTGCAGGTGCAGGCCACGCCATTGACCGCGGGCGAGGTTGGAGTCCATCTCTACCTCTTCGGCACCGCGAACGGCCCGTCCGCTTCGGCGCGGTCGATCACCGCCACCTCGTCAACCGGATTGCACGCCACTGCGTCCGTCTATGTGCTGGCGCCGAACCACGACCTCGGCGTCATCCGCCTGAGCACCGGCTTCTGGAACCTCAAGGTGTCGCTGGTCGATAGCGCAGGACGACGTATCGGAGGCTCGTTCGCGGTGCCGATCAACGTCGCGGGGGTGGAGCCCGCGGCGCGAGCCGCGGGCTCCACGGGCAGCGCAGACCACCGGCGGGTCGCCTCGGCGCCGTCCGCGGCGAACGCACAGGTCGCGAACGGTAGCGTCGCGGCGAACGAGCTTTCCGTCGCCGACGAGCTGGGCCCCGACATCGTCGCCGCCTGGGTCACCCACGACGGCGCTCATCAGAGCGTCGAGCTGCACACACTTGATCCGCTGGAGCAGCCGGTCGCGCTCGCGGTGGGCCTCGCGCACGCGACCGTCACCGGTCGCTGTGGCGTGGGTTGCCAGGTCGTGAGCCTGGCAGGCTCGGCGACCACGCTCACGGTCCACGCGGTGATCGACGGCACGGGCTACACGGCACGGTTGCCTGTCGCCTTCCAGGCGGGCGGCGCGGATCGCCGAGCTGCGGAATTCATGCGCCGCGTCGATGGCGCCCAGCTGAAGCTCCGCAGCGCCGTGGCGGAGGAGAGCCTCGCGAGCTCTCCTTCGGCAGTGGACACCACTGCCTACCGGATCGGGGCGCCCGACCGCTTCGCCTACCAGGTGAGCCTCAACGGGAAGCCGGCCGGCGACACGGTCATCATCGGAACCCGCGAATGGGCCCGCAGTCCGGGGCGGCCCTGGCAGGCGGGCAGCTTCGGTACTCAGCCCTTCTCAGCCGCCGCGTATCTGGACTGGTGGGCGCCCTATGCTGACTCTCCGCGGCTGCTCGACACCTCCAGCGTTGGCGCCACGACCTTCGCGGACGTCGCCACCCTCACGCGGGTCGCGGGGCTCGGGCCTGTCTGGCTGCGCTTTCATCTCGATCTCACAGACGCCCGCGTGCTCTTCGTGCGGATGATCACAGCCGCGCATTTCATGACGGAGTCGTGGGGCGACTTCAACGAGGCCCCAGCAATCGCGGCGCCGTCCGGGCCGCGCGGATGACCCGGCGTTCGAGGCCGAGCGGTCGAGCGGCGCAGTCGTCGTAGCCGGCGCGCAGTAGGCGCGGTCCCGCCGCTTCTGTTCACGGTCGAGGGCCGGCGGACGCGAGCGGCCCGTAGCCGCTGGCTGTCCGGAGCGAGACGCTGGGCGAATGCGGGCCGACGTGGCTGGCGGCTGGCGACGGCCACCGTCGCATGATGTGTGAGGGCCGGCGAGTTCGTCAGCGTCGTGTGATTCCCGAACGCGCAGCGCTCGCGGTCGCTTCGAACTACATGGGCCGCGGGCAGCCGTTCGCGGCGCCCGCGGCCCAGACTGCTTCAGTCCTGCTAGGACACCGTCAGCGTGCCCTGCATCCCGGCCGCGCGGTGACCGGGAACGGAGCAGTAGTAGGTGTACTTGCCGGCCGTCAACGTCACGTCGAAGGACTTCTTGCCGCCAGCGAAGATCGGCGTCTTGCCGAGCACCTTGTTCTTCGAGTTGATCAACACGACGTCGTGCGGCAGTGGGGACTTGTTGGTGAAGACGATCACCGCCTTGCCGGGGGTCGTCTTGATCGAGCTCTGCGTGAACTTCAGCATCCCCGACGGGTTCGCCATGATGTTCACGGTGTGAGTCGCGGCTGCCGAACGGGCTGTCGAAGCGCTCGCCAGGCTGGTCGAGTAAGCCGCCACGCACAGGCACGCAGCCAAAAGCGTCCCGGCTGTAGCGAGCCGGCGCATCTTCGAACTATTCATTGAAACCTCCATTGATGATGACAACGTCCGAGGTCGCCGCGGTCGCGTGCACCCGGCACGATGCCGACCGTGATCGGCTCTCAGGCCGCACAAACTGCGCCGTGGGCGCAGTGCTTGCCGACGCTCGAACCGTCTTCGACGCAACTCCCTCCTGCTTGAAGCTTAGCCCATCCTATCTATCGCTCTGACCGCAGGCGCCGTACGCGCTCAGCGTCCGCCCCCAGCTCACGAATCCTGGTCGCCGCGAACCATCGCCGCCTCGCCGAATGCACGTCCCGCGCTGCTCAGAGCGTCGCGGCGACGCGGTTGCGCCCGGCGACCTTCGCTTCGTAGAGCGCACCGTCGGCGGCGAGCATCGTCGCCCGCGCGTCGTCGGCCAGCAGTGCGACTCCGATGCTGACCGTCACGGCTGGAGCGATCCTTGCCGCGATGGCCTCTCGGACACGATCGGCAACCTCACGGGCATTGCCGAGGGGCGCCCCGGGGAGAATCGCCGCGAACTCGTCGCCACCGATCCGCGCCGCGAAGTCTCCTGGCCGGATCGTCTGGGTGATCACCTTGCCGACGCGGCGCAGCAGCTGGTCGCCCGCGTCGTGTCCGCGCGTGTCGTTGACCTGCTTGAACTCGTCCACATCGATCATCAGCAGGGCGCCGGCCTCGGAGCCCGGCGCGGTCAACAGGCCGATCCGGTCGTCGAAGGCCCGGCGATTTGGCATGTCGGCGACCGGATCGCGCAGGGCGAGGTCGCTGAGCACCTGCTTCTGCCTGATGTAGGAGCGGGCCACCTCCGCTGACTCTTCAACAACTTCGGCAAGCCGCTCGGCCACGGCGTCGCCTGTGCCGGGAGCCGGGGGCGGTCGCGCGGGGCGAGCCGCGCCGCGCAGCAGCGCCGCCACCGCCGGGCACACCTGCTGCGGGGGCCCGCCCAGCAGCAACTCGACGGCCGACAGCACCTCAAGGCTGCTCGCCACAACCGGATAGCACTCGCGCAAGCTCGCGGGTACAGCGTGGCCTCCGAGCATCAGTCGCGGCTCTGCGCTCGCGTCATGAACGGCGATGATTGCCTCCGCGAGCGAGTGCACGTCGGTGTCGATGCCAAAGCCCAGGCCCGTCACGGCGGGCTGGTGCTCGGACACGAAGCTCCGCAGTGCGCCAACCGGCACGTCGGCGCCGAGAAACAGGACGTCGAATCCCGCTCCCTCGAGGACGTCGGCAACCATGCGCAGCCCGAGCACGTGATGCTGACCGGCGACCTCCGCAAGCAGTACCGACTCGCGCGAGCGGGCCCGGGCGACGCTGAGGGCGTCAAACAGGCGTACGAGCACCCCGCTGCTGATGGCAGTGGCCAGATGCTCGTCGGCGACGCTGACGGCGCCCTGCTGCCAGAGGTCTCCGATGCGCTCCATCGCCGGCGCGATGATCAGCGCCTGGATCGCGGCGGGCGAGGTGCCGATCGCCAAAGCCTCGTCCGTCACCTGCGCGGCCATCGCGCTGTCGCCGGCGCGGAGCGCATCCCCGTAGCGCCGGGCGAGCGCCGCACTCGCCGCATCCGACGCGCGGCGAGCCGGGCGCTCCGAGGCTGCCTTGCGTGATGGCATTCGCTTATTCGTCTCCCGAGCGGTTCGTCAAAGCGTAGACCACGTATGCGCGGATCCGACGCTCACGATGACTGTGATGGCGCCCAGCGCCACCGCGTCGTCCTCAGCCTCCACCGCCCTCGGCGCCAGCGGGACCCTGCGGGGGGCGCTCCCGCACGCCGGCGCTAGGCTTGGCGTGTGAATACCGCTCCGCCCCGTGGTCTGTTCACCGGGGTCCGGCCGACAGTTGAAGAGATCGCGCGAGAGCTTCCAGGCGACGAGCTGGTGCCAAATCCGGACGTCGTGATGGATCGCGCGTTCACGCTCCCGGGCCACGCGGCGGACGTCTGGCCGTGGTTCCTGCAGCTTGGGAAGAGACGCGCCGGCTGGTATCTCACAACCGCGCTCGAGCGCGCAATCCCCCGATCGCGGCGGGCGTTGCGTCGCATCGATCCCAAACTCACGCAGCTCCGGGTCGGGGACGTCATTCCCGACTGGGGCGGTCGCAACGCGACGTTTGAGGTCGTCCGCGTCGAGCCGCCCGCCGCCCTCGTTTATGGCTCGACCCGAGGATCCGTGAAGCTCAGCTGGGCCATCGTCCTCGGCGACGGCGGATCATCGGAGGAGCCAACGACGCGTGTTCAGCTGCGTTTACGTTTGAGTCCCGTCAGACGCCTGTGGCTGGCGCGTTCCGCCGGCGCGCTCGTCGATCTGCTGACGGTTGCCGGGCTGGCCTCCGGGCTTCGGGAGCGTCTCGAGCACCGCGGTCGGCACCGGTGAACATGCGGCCGCGCCGCTTGAGCTAGCGGGCGATCGCCAGGCCGAGACCGGTACCGCCATGGCGGCGAGTGGTTGAGGCGTCGGCTTGAGTGAATGCTTCGAACCTACGGTTGGCCCGCGCCGCGTAGCATCGACGCATGAGTTTGCTGCAGCAGCGCTGTCACGAGACGCTCGAGGCGAGCTGGACGGTCGGCGAGCGCCAGGGGGTGCCATATGCGTACACGCGCCCGAGTCCGGAGCGCTACCGCTGGCAGTGGTACTGGGATTCCTGTTTCGCGGCGATCGCCTGGCGGCACTTCGATCCCGCTCGGTCGCGCGCAGAACTCGAGACGCTGCTCGCCGCGGCCCAGCCGGAGGGCTTCATCGGACACACGATCTTCTGGGACCACCCGTTGAGCGGTACCAGGGCCCTGTATTACAACGTGCGCCATCACACCGACTTCATGACCGCGACGATCCAGCCGCCTGCACTGGCCTTCGCATGGTTGGCTTGCGTCGGCGATCCGGCGCTCGAGCCGCGCATCGTCGCCCACCACAAAGCGGTCAGCGTGCAACGGGATCTCGAGGGCGACGGACTGCTTTGGATCCTCCAGCCGGATGAGTCGGGCTGCGACGCCTCGCCGCAGTTCGACCCGATCTGGCGCCATCGCGCGCAGGGGCTCCCCGGCTTCGCCGAACTCGTGCACCGCAACCGCGAGCGCGACTTCCGCATCGAGGCCGTCCGAGCGGCGGGCGGCCCGGTCGTCTGTGAGGTGCTCACGAATGTTCTGCACGGCCTCTCCCGTCTCGCGCTCGGTCAGTCGTCGATCACGCAAGCGCTGATCGCCCGCCTCTACGACGAACCGAGCGGCCTTTTCCTGCCGGTCGCGGAGCCGGCCATCGACGCGCGGATTCCGTTGACCTGGACGGCGCTTGCCCCGCTCGCTCTGCCCGACCTCCCCGAAGACATCGGCCGCCGGCTCGTGGGCTATCTCCTGGACCGCCGGCGCTTCTGGACGGCGGTCGCGCCGCCGGCGGTCGCGCTCGATGAGCCCGCATTCTCGCTACGCGAGCACTTCGAGGGACTGCGGCGCTACTGGCGCGGCCCGACGTGGGTCAACAGCGCGTGGCTGATCTGGCGCGGCCTCGTCAGGCTCGGCTACGAGGATGAAGCTGCAGCGATAGCCCGTTCGATCACCGACACCGTTTCACGCGAAGGGCTCCGCGAGTTCTACGATCCCGGCGACGGGCGCGGAATGGGCGCCAGGAGCTTCGCCTGGTCAGCGCTCGCGCTCGAGTTGGTCGACCCGCGCAACGCGACCGCCGGCCTTGTCGTCGCCCCGTCGCTACCGCGTCGGACCGCGACATGAGCGACGATGACGCCACCCGCCTCGAGGAGATTCGCAAGCTCCGCCAGGACGCATTCGACGCGGCGCAGGCGGTGGACCCGCTCGTGTCAGGACCCGCGCATGCACTGCTCGCCAAGCAGGTTGCAGCCCAACTGCGGGCTTTGCAGACTGCCGCTGACGACCTCGTGCAACTCGTCAATTCATGGCAATACCTGGCGGGGATGTGCGGTCTCTTCGACGATCTCGACGAGACTGACCGGCCCGATCGTGACTGGCGCTCGCGCATAGAGGAGGCACTCGCGCTGATCGAGGAGGCGACCGAGTAACCAGCAAGGCCTAATCGCCGCCGGGGCCTCGCAGCTCGTGGAGGGGGACCGCCGTGCTGTGTCCCGCCTCCGCCGACGGGTGGGTTGGGATGTGGTGGTGCGCGTAGGCGATCCCGTTGGCGAGCGCGGTCATCAGCGTGCAGGCGCGACGCGGCGTCTTCCACGGCAGGATGACGAGCGCGAGCAGGAGGCCGAGGCCGAAGATTCCGGCCACCCATGTGAAGGCTGTCGTGTAGCCGTGGATCGCCGCTGCCGCGGGAAGCCCGAGCAGGTGGCTGTGGGCGCGAGCGTAGGCGGTGGCAGCGCTCGCCGAAACGGTGCTCAGCAGCGCGAGGCCGACGGAGCCGCCGATCTGCTGTGAGGTGTTGACGACGGCGGAGGCGACACCGGTGTCGTGCACGTCGACGCCGAGTGTCGCCGTTCCAATCGAGGGCGCGAAGATGCATCCCAGCCCCACGCCGATGATGAGCAGAGTGGGCAAGATGTCTCCCGCGTAGGTGCCGCCAGGGGTCAGGCGGGTGAGCAGGAGCGTCGCGATCACGCCAAGTGCCATGCCGACGATCACGAGTGGCTTGGCTCCCGTGCGGGGCAGGAGCTTGGTCTGGGCCGTGACCGACGTCACGACAAGCACGCCGGTCATCGGAAGGAAGGCCAAACCGGTGCTCAGCGGCGAGAAGCCCAGGTTCTGCTGCATGTAGTAGGTGAGAAAGAAGAACACCCCGAAGATGCCCGAGGCGGAGAGAAGGACCGAGATGTAGGCGCCTCCGCGTGCGCGATCTCGGACGATGCGCAGCGGCAGCAAGGGGTGCGCGACGCGGCTCTCGATCGCCACGAACGCGCAGAGCAACACCGCGCTCGCCGCGAGCGCGACGATCGTGACCGACGCGCTCCAGGACTGCGTCTCAGCGTTGGAGAATCCGTAGACCAGCGCGAACAGACCGGCCGAGCCGGCGAGCAGCCCGCGAAGATCGATGCCCGCACGTTCTGGATCGCTGTGGTTGACGAGCAGTCGCAGCGCGAAGAGCGCCGTCGGTACCGCGATCACGAGGTTGACGTACAGGCACCACCGCCACGAAAGCACCTGAGTGAGCGCCCCGCCGAGCACCAGACCAACGGACGCTCCACCACCGGCGATCGCTCCGAAGATCCCGAACGCCTTCGGTCGGTCGGGGCTCTCGGCGAATGTCACGGTCAGCAGCCCGAGCGCGGAGGGTGCCAGCAGTGCGCCGAACAGGCCCTGCAATGCTCGAGCAGCGACCAGCATGTAGAAGGAGGTCGCCAACCCGCCGATCGCTGACACGATCGCGAAGCCGCTGAGCCCGATGATGAACGTCCACTTGCGTCCGAACACGTCACCAAGCTTGCCTCCCAGCAGCAGCAGGCTCCCGAACGCGAGGGCGTACGCGGTGACTATCCACTCCCTGTCACTGGAGGAGAAGCCAAGGGCTCGCTGAGCTGACGGCAAGGCGATATTCACGATCGTCGAGTCCAGCACCACCATCAACTGCGCCGTGCCCAGCAGCGCAAGAACGGCCCAGCGGTTCGACTCGGTGGCGGGTTCTGGTGACATGGATGTCATCTAATCGGCGCTCTCATTCAGTTTGGTGCCGGAAGCGGTCGACGAGCCCGACACACTCGCTGAGCCGGTCAGCGCACCCGGCTGGGCGCGCTCGTGTGAGCGCGCTCAGACGACGACGCGGTCGGAGCGCCAACTTTAGACGGCTGGGGTCGGATTGATAGGGGGACGGACTGATCGCCAGCGAGAAGCTCGCTTTGCTCATCGCAAGAGAGAGCCGGTGATCGCGGGGCTTCGGGCGCCGAGAAAGAAGATGCCAGGAAGGCCCGCGGTATGGAATCCGGCGTTGGGGTTGCGCTCAAGGGTGCTGCGGGTGATCGTCATCGTGCCGGTGCGGTTGTCGCTGACGAAGAGGATCGCCCCGCCGCCCTCGTTGGCATGGTTGTCCAAGAACAAGCTGCCGGCAATCGAGAGCGTCATCTCGTCACCGTCGTTGTAGATAGCGCCGCCGCTGCCGCCGCCGGGGGTGCCCGCCCGGGCGGGGTTGGCGCCCGTGCCGATCGCACGGTTGTCCAAAAAGCGGCTGTTCAGCACCGTCCAGGAGACGCCGATGCTGCTCAGCGCGCCGCCGTTGCTGCAAGCATTGCCTGTGAAGCGGCTGCCGGCGACGTAGACGGGAAGGTTGTCGTATTGCGACAGCGCCCGGACGGCGCCGCCTCCGATGTCCGGTCCATTGGGGTCGCACTGGTTGGAGGAGAACACTGCGTTGATGATGCGTAGGCGACCGCCACGGGCAAAGATCGCGCCGCCGCCGCCGCCATCGAATTCCTCGCCGGTCGAGTTTCCGTCTTCGAAGGACAGGTTCTGGACGACGAGCTCGGGGGAGGATTGATCCTGGCAGTGCGACGTCGTCCACACCTGCGCCGGATCGCAGGTATCCATGTAGAGGATGCGCCGACGGCCGGCGCCACTGAGCGTCACCAGCCCGCCGCCGTCGAGCACGACCTGCAGGCTGGTGTTCCTCACCTTGGCGGTCTCGCTCATCGTGATGGTGACCGGCCTGGGACCGCACGAGAACCGAATGATCCCACCGGCGCGCACGGCGGCGACAACCGCCGCAGAGGTGCAGCTTGCCGCGGTCCCATGCCCGACGACACGGGCCGGATGCGAACTATCCACAGGGCGCGCGCCGATGGGTATCGCCACCGACCGCACCCCGAGTAGTGGCGCCCGCGTAACCGAGCCTGCCGCAGGCACGGCGCCGGCACCGACAACCAGCGCGCACAAGCAGCCCAATAGAGACGGTGGCAGTCTGCGCATATCCCAAGAGTAGGTCGCGAGGATCTCGGGCGCCACGCGACGTCTCGAGTATCGGCTTGCGAGGTGCTGCTTGCGCCGGCACGGAGGGCCAGGGCGGAGCGGGCGCCGGACGACGACCAGGCCGAGACCGCCGACTCAGCGTTCTTCGATTCGTTGTCCTGTTTCTTTGTTGAAGAGGAGGATGGATTCTTCGCGTACGCGGAGGTGGATTTTGTCGCCGTTGCGTGGTGCGCTGCGCGGTTCGACGCGGGCGATGACGTCGTTGACGGC
>Ga0302320_10018819_pt1 | contig 13911 bp, 8 predicted proteins | sample Bog_T0_3_FD_202130 | JGI IMG/M metagenome (GOLD analysis project Ga0302320, IMG submission 202130) | Peat permafrost microbial communities from Stordalen Mire near Abisko, Sweden - Bog_T0_3 | ecosystem: Environmental > Terrestrial > Soil > Wetlands > Peat | place: Sweden: Abisko, Stordalen Mire... | reverse complement strand
TCGGCGGCCACAAGGTCTATTTGCGGACCGGCGAATATGACGACGGCCGGATCGGCGAGATCTTCATCGACATGCACAAGGAAGGTGCCGCGCTACGCTCCTTCATCAACAATTTCGCCATCGCGGTATCGCTCGGCCTGCAATATGGCGTGCCGCTGGAGGAATATGTCGACGCCTTCACCTTCACCCGCTTCGAGCCGGCGGGGCCCGTGCAGGGCAACGACTCGATAAAATACGCGACCTCGATCCTGGACTATGTGTTCCGCGAACTTGCGGTCAGCTACATGAGCCGCTTCGACCTCGCCCATGTCGACCCCTCCGAGTCCAATTTCGATGCCATGGGCAAGGGCGTCGAGGAAGGCCGCGCGCCGGAGCAGCCCAACAACAAGTATTTGTCAAAGGGCCTGACCCGCTCGCGCACCGACAATCTGGTGGTGATGCGCGGCACGGCTGTTGCCTCCCCGGAGAGTCCGGGAGCCGGGTCCAACGTCACCTCGCTGTCCTCCCACGGCGCCACCTCACGCGCCGCCGACGCCACCGAAGGCGCGGTCGCGCTGAAGCAGGAAGCCCAGCACGACCTGTCGCCGACCGAAAAGCTGGAAGCGCTGCAGTGGAGCAAGGCCGGCGCCGCCCAGCAGGCCGCACCGTCCAAGGCCGAGCGCCGCATGGAAGCCAAGGCCAAAGGCTATGAAGGCGAGATGTGCGGCGAATGCGGCAACTTCACGCTGGTGCGCAACGGCACCTGCATGAAGTGTGAGACGTGCGGCAGCACGACGGGATGTTCGTGAGGGTTAGCCGGCTGAACTCTGGCTCACACGAAAGAAAGCCCGCGATTTTCGACCGGATGCCCGCGAAGGTATCTAAAAACCCATACTCAGTCGCCGCTTTCAAAATCCGTCCCGTCCACACACGACAAACCCCGCCCTTCACGGCGGGGTTTGTTTGCCCTGTCCCTACCCGAGCACGTCCGATTACGCGATCTACCCCTTAAAGCGCGGGACTTCCGACAGGCTCGGGTCGGGCATAATCAGCCAAATTCCTTGCTCGAAGGATCCCAGCGCTGCTGGTCAGGCGTTTTTTCGCGATCTGGATAACCTCATTTCGCCACCGCTCGTCAGACTCGGCTACCTGATCGATATCGAAATCCTGAACCCCTCCAAGAAGCAGCGAAAAGCTATCGATCCGCTTCTTCATGATCTGCACAACTCGATGGTCGCGCGTTCCGCGGAACGCAGGATAGGCGTATCGGATACTTTTACCGGTCACCGCGGCCCAGCTATTGACGCGTCGAACTCGGCCGTTTCGTTGTACGGTTCTGATCGGGCTTGGATCCAGTTCGTAGTGAACGAGATGTCTGCAATAGCGATGCAGATCGATCCCTTCCGAGAGCTTGTCCGTCACCACCAGCACATCGGGGCCAAATGGACTGTTGAAGATGGAGATGGCCGTGTCCGGCTGGCGATTATGGACGAAGAGACGGGCTTCTTTTTTGCTTTCGCTCGGTTCGCAGACCGCCAGAACGCGTGATGCGCCGTTTGCGCCAGGCAGAAAATCGAGGCGTTCGGCGGCTCTTTTCAAAATCTCGCGGCTCGAACTAGAAACGATCATCGCGTTGTAGAGTCTCATGGCTGCGTCGTTTATGAGTTCGGCATTTTTGCAGCCGCGTGCATGGGTCGTCTTGATGGACCTGGCAAGGTCGGGCAAGGCGGCCTGACTCGCGCCGAGCCAACTCCAGGTCTGCGTCCTTATGAGATCGCTACACAGCCACCGCACGAATGTTTGACGCAGGTTCTGTTCTTCCGCGTCGTCGGCGTCCCAACCTAGCGCCTCATTCCAGGCGGCCTCCCAGATCTTTGGCGCGGGAGTGGGCTGTTTCGCAATCGTGGGAAGTGTTTCGTCGAGGCAAGCGGCCAGCTCCTGCGCGGTCGCATGGTAGTGACAGAAGAGAAGGACCTTTTCGCCCGTTCCGATGACCGCTTTGACGTCCTCGGCTACTGCTGCGATCTTGGAATGGATGCCCACTTCCTTCCGCAGTCGTTCCATTACAGCGAGATGGCTCCCAACAACGGACTTGGCTGGCTCGGCAAGTAGCGGCGCTTCATCCTTGAGTCGTTTTCTTTCATCGTCGTAATGGCGCCAACCCACATGGAAGCGAGGGTCGTTTCGTGCCTTGTCGCGATTAGGCCGGCCTTCCAGCGCGACCCGGAGTGCCCGATCCATCCGCAGGATCAATTCCTCCTCCGAAGGCTTGGCTGGGGGAACGGGAATGGACCAGTCCTCGCGGGTTCCAAACGAATGCTGTTCGGCCGGCAAATCGTCAACCCCGTGGCGGATGACAAATGGCGCTATGGCTTCGATGGCGGCCTTGGCCTTCGCAACCAGACGTTCGGCGACGGCATCTGGCGAGCGAGACGTATTGCCGGAATACAGGTCATCCAGGGTTCGGCTGAATGCGCGCACGGGCGCAGACGCCGCCCCGGCGCCGATCAGGTCGAGCATGCGCTGGAGTTCCTCGATCCGGATGCTGAAAGGTGTTGCGGTCAGAATGAGGGTGCGCTTTGCGTGCTTGCGCTGTCGTCTCAGGGCCTTGCTGAAGCTGGTCTGATCACCCTTTGCTCTGTGCGCCTCGTCAACGATGAGCAGGTCGCAGCTCAGGTTGAAATCCGACGATGCGTAGGAGTGCTTGACCACCTGGATCGAGCCGGAAGATAGCCTCTCCACCCGGCGGGCCTTCACGCGGTTTTCCCGAACATCCAGATGCGGAGCACATTTCTGAAGTGGAGCGACATGGTCGAGAAGCTCCGCTTCCCACCGCCTCACCATAACGTCGTTCGGCGCCAGTATCCGTACCGAACGTCCCTCGCCAGCGGAGGCCACTACCCATGCGACCAGGGCTGCTACGGGTGTCTTGCCGAGACCGACGTCGTCCGCCAGAAGCAATCCTCTTCGCGTCGGTTCGCCCAAACTGCCGTTCAGCCGAACGAGGATGTCGGCCGCGGTGACAAACTGGCGTCGAGTGCTTTCTGGCGCCAGTTGCCTTTTAGCGCTGGCTTTTATGTAAACGTCCGGATTGGACAGGAATTGCCACTGCTGCGCTCGGAGATTAAGCGGTTCGATCGGTAGCATCACTCCTCCGGAAAGTGCTTGAGCCGAATCGCAATTTCTTCGGCAGCAAGGCCTGCGCCCAGCGCTCCGGTCGGTCCTAAAATACCATCCCGTTCGGCCTGCCGCCGGAATGCCTCCACCAGAAGTTCGCCATCGCGCTGCAGATGTTTCCGGCGGAAGTCGCCCGCCTGCCGCTTCGACATCTCTTTCACGGCGTCCGCCCAGATGTCGACAACAGCCAGGTGCCTACGGGCGAGGACGAAGGCGGGCACTGCATAGCTTTCCGAATGGCCGGCGCCGGTCGTGTCGTCATCGTCGTCATCCTGCGGAACCAGATCGTTGATATCTCCGTCGGCGGAGTCGATATCGGGATCATCAGCCGCGATGCGGCCTCCGTATTCCTCGAACAGCAGATGATCGCGCAGCGTCTGTATCAGAGCCTGGTCGACCTCCGGCAGAATGGTGTTTTCCCGATCGATCAGTTTGCGTTCGTCAAAGATCGGAATACGCAGGTATTGGCTCCCGCAGGTCAACTCAATGACGAATGGAGAGCGCCACTCGCCGCTATACGGAATAACCGAGCGGTAGAGACTGTCGGCATCGTCAAGGCTTTTCCAGCCGGCAAATGGAGTCGTCACGGTCCCGGCTCGCAGTTCGCCCGAGAGCTCAGATGGTGCTTGGCAGCGGCAGTCGATACGGATCGCTTGTCCATCCCAGGCCGCCCGCGCCCAAGTTATTTGTGGCCAACTGCGGGCGTCCAGGCCCGCAACCGTTGCGATGTCGTTTTCGTCCTCGAAATCATCGAGTTGCTCGAAGGGCCATTCGGCCTGCTCAACGCAGACCCCAAGTTCGAAATTCTCGATCGACAGTCTCCCGTTTGCGTCCTCGCTACCCCACGCCGCCAGGCTGAAGTTCGCGGAGGTGACCAGGAGGCGTCGTGAGTTGCCGCGCCTGAAGTAATAGAGCTTGGCGTGGCTCCAGCGGTCGTCTGCCTGGCGGTGTTGCGCATGAAAGGCATCCGAACGTTCTTGTTCGGCCGGATCACGGCCCAGCCTGGCGATGGACGCTCCCGCTTTAAGCAAAAATCGCAACGTATTCTTTGGCAGCAGCCAGTACCGCTGCCATGGGTGGTCTTTCTCGATCCAGATGAGCTTTAGCCGTTTGGGGGTGCCGTCGAAGTTGCTGCACCATCGATCAATGGTCTCCAAATTCCAAGATCCGACATATGGTGCCAGAATGGAGACACTGGCCGCGCCGCTTCCCGCAGGCGCAATCCTCGCCAGACCTGCAGAGCCCCAGGGCGTACGGCGCAGGATGCTGCGCGAGTGCACTCCGGGAACGCTGGCCACGAAAGTAATACCTTCAGGGCATTCTGCGCGCGCAAGCAGCTCCAGGAATGGCGCGAGACCATGCGGGTCGCCCGCCGAGATGGCCAATGCGCCCAGGAAATCGGGCAGGATCCCCCACCCGGACAGCCTCACTTCGGACCGCTGAGGCTTGAGCTTTATCAGGGTCCGCCAGGCCGCCTGGAGCTGTCCCCTCAGCGCCGCGAGCGTCAGATTTGCGGACGACAACACGATTTCCAAATAGTCGGATCCATCCGGGCTGCTCCAATGCAGGAGCCACAGCTTGGAGTGTTGAACTGCCCTTCCCCGACTGCCGACGTTCAGGTGGCGGATTGAGCGCCAAATCCACTGGTATGCGCCGCCGCCTGCCTCTTGTTGCGTCGGCTCGTCGCGCGCATTGGACGAAACCACGACAATGCGGTCGTGCATTTGCCGTAGCCGCCGATCGAGTTCGATCAGGAAATATTGCCGCTCGGCTCCCTCGCCTCCCGGTTCGTGGTCGAGCTTCAGGAACAATGGAAACGCGTGCTCGACCAGCAAACGCTCGTCTGCCCGGTCGTAGGTGGTGAACAAAGCTCGCAAGAGCTTGCACTCCGGCGGGGCGTCGGTCTTCAGAAGCGGTTCCCAGCTAATGGCTCCCATGTTCCGGTCCTGCAGCTAGGCTTCTTCTACCAATTCTTCGTCTTCCTCGAGAAGACCATCTGGCATATCGCGGATCACCCCGCATTGCGTCGCCAGGCGACAAAGTGACCACAGCCGGAAGCGGTAGCCAGAGACGGTCGCCGACGGCGGCAATCGCGGCTCGACGTGTCCGTTGCGCAACACGAACCACCTCAGCCCGCCGCCGTAGAGTTCATGGTGGTGGAGCAGCGCTGTGAAGCACTCGATCGGGTCGGCGCTTGGAATCGCGTTCGCAAACCTGTGTGCTGTCTCGATGTGCCGGAGCGACAGGTCCCCGCCGATCGGCCAGTCGCGGGCCGCGGCGTAGAGTTCTTCGCAAACCCGCCCGGCCGAAGACGAGGAAGCTGCTTCCGAAAGGGATACCTGGCTTTTGCCTCCAAGTGATTTTGCAATCACCTGCATCGCCGCGATCCCGGCGTCGGCCAGCCGGGAAAAGTGGGGCAGCAAAGCAATTGCTGGTTCTTCGTCCCTGAATATGCGCCCCAAGTGCCTGCAGATACCGATGTGATCTTTGGCCGAGCACTTGGCAATCTCTACCGCAGCCTTGTGACGTCTCTTTCCGCCAAGGTCTCCAAACACGATGGGGTGGAGGAGATCGACCTCCGGCAGGACTTCAAATTCGTCCCGCGGTCGCGGCAGCGTCTCGTCGGCCCGGCTTCCGCCGCTGTCGAAATTAGTCCAGTTCTGCAGCCACCATCGGCACTCGTCGCCGCGGCCGATCTTGGCGCTTCGGATCGAAATACCCTCGTCGTTGCCTCCACTGGCATGGAGGTGCCATTCCGGCCGAGCCGAACCAAGCCTGACATCGAGCCATTTCGCCAGCTTGGTCGTTGCTGGCCCCGGGGTCCAGCCGTCACCGCCAATTGTCATCTCCGGCCATTTCCGGAATGCGACGCGATACGCGCCATAGGTTCCAGTCTGCCTGTAGGCGCGAAATTGGTCGACGGACATCCCGAAACGGTCGGCGCAGTAAGGCCGGTTCTTGTAGTCTTCGTACCATGGCTGTACCCGCCGGCGGCCCAACAACGGGCGCTCCCTCCAGTCGTCTTCGGCCAGAGCCATGGCTCTGGCACACCACATGAGCTCGAGCGGCCGCAGCCATGCGTAGCGCCGGTTCTGCTCGGCCCGCGTGGATACCGATCTGCTTCCGCTTGCGTGGAAGACTTGCTGCGATCGTACAAGACACCAGGCGAGGATCGTGACCCACCGCCCGTCGCGAACGCGATTGCTCAGCCCCGGCGCAATGGTCTCGGCAAACGTATTGGTGAGAGCAAGAAGGCCAAGAGCATCGCCGCGCCTCACGACGATCGGATCCCACGGCTCCGTGAACAGCAGTCGCGGCTCGTGGGTTATTTCGTCGATGTAATCAAGCGACATTTGCGATCTGCCCATTGGTCCAGCAGCGCCTACACGGAGACCTCGTCAGCCGTTTGAGCGGTGCCTTCTTCGCACGCCTTGATGCCGTCTTCAGACACACTGTGCGCTCCTCACCCAAAGGAATCGTACCAGCTCGGGGCGGAAGCGCAACCGAGCGCCTGGAGGCTGGTTTGCTTACGCCGTCAAGGTTTCCGGCGAGGCGTCCGTCTTTTTAGCCATTCCCTGACGGCTTCCTCGACGGCGTGTGACATCGGGATTTCGTCTTCCAGGGCTGCGAATTTCACTGCCTTGATGACGTCCTGGTCCATGATGACCAGCATCTGTTTCTTGCCAGCGGTAGTGCGGGGGCCACTGCGGGAAGCCGGTTTCTTGTCAGCAGGAGGCATGGTTGGTCCCTGATTCGCGTTCTGCCATCATTGCCTGCCTAGCCCCATCCGGCAAAGCATCGATCTAGCTTTATAGTGCGCTATTGACATAGTGCGGTTTTCTACTTAAATTGCGATGACTGCAAGAGGTAGAACGTCGTAGTTATGGTCGAGTTGAAACACATGAGCCGGGCAGAAACTAAGGTTCTCCAAGACATTGGAGAGGCTTGGACGGCGTATGGGCCGGCGCTACGGGACAAGCGTGACCTTGACGGCGGGATGGCCTGGAAGCTCGTCAATGGCCATGAGTACCTGACCCGGTACCGGCAGGATCCGGAGACCGGCAAGAAAAAGTGGACCTCGATGGGCCGCCGATCGCCGGAAACGGAGGCCACCTACGACGCCTTTATGGGCCGGCGGGACGACGCCCGGCAGACCATCCTCGACAGCCGTGACGAGGTCGCCCTGTCCGGACGGCTCGCAAAGGCTCATGGCCTGGCGCGGCTGCCGGTGAAAAGCGCGGAGATTATCCGGTCGTTCTGGCACAAGTCGCTCGACAAGCAGCTCACGCTGTTCTGCGGCGCCTCGCTGCTGGCCTATGAGCAGCAGAGCAAGTTTCTTACGCCGGCTGCCTTGGTCCGCGATGAGAGCCTTCTGTTCGTGTTCAACCCTGCGGTCGAGTACATCGAGATCGACGAGATACTGGACGCCTACGAGAATGCCGCGGGTGAGAAAGCCCGCGTCGGCCAGAAGGCGTATCGGATGACGATCCAGGCCGGCGACGCCGTCCCGGTCGAGTTGGTGACCGATCGGTATTTCCTGGACAAGGTCGACGAGCAGGCCGAGGTGATGGCGGAGGCGCTGAAGGCGCCGGCCTTCACGGGCCTGACGGTGGCTCGCGACGGGCAGCCGGTCGAGATCAAGACCTTCGCCCCACAATCATTCGCGCTGATGGCCTACACCCTCGGACGCGACGACGAGGTATGGGCCGAGCGCGCTCAGTTTGCCGCCGCCATGGTCAGGGAACGCTGGGAATTTGCCCCCGACCAGGAGTCGGTTTTCCCCGGAATCTGCTTCGATGGCGCCGATGCGCCTCCAAGGATGTAGCTAAATGGCACAAATCTGAGGCTTGGTTAACGAAATTTCTCAAGGACTCGCCTGTTTTGACTCCGAATATTGCAGATTCGCCGACCCCTGCGGTCAGCTGACTTCTCGCAGAATCCGACAGTCGAATCCTTGAAACGAAATTGCAGAAACCGCTGCACTGCAGGGATTTCTACTACCGGCCGAACGCCATGGAGCGGAGGAAAAAGATTGTCTACCACGTGTTTCGGTGGGTAGGGTCAGTTCAGACGACAAAGAATGAGATGACAGAAGACCACGACACGTAGCCCGTAACGAAGAAGGGCGGCCCGTTGGAGCGGACCGCCCGTCATTCGACTGGCCGAAGCGATGACCAGACACACCCGTAAAGGTGATTGATCATCGCGCAATCACCGGCTTCTTGCAAGCGGTGTTGTCGCCATTTTTCGGCGATCGGCCTCCCCACAACAGCATGCTTAACGCCGGCCTAAACCGGCGAACGGCATCGCTATGCCGAAAGCCGACGACGATGATGACGCTGAAGCAGTACCTGAAGGCCAATACCGCGGTCCGCCCGCCGGTCCCGTCCGGCGAGTGGTGGACGGAGACGGCGCGCAGTCGCGGCAAACGGCATTTCAAGTTCGCAAACAAGGGATCGTCCCGCGGCGTCGCCGTCGTCGACGACACCGCCGTCGAGGGCGAATCCCGCCAGGAACGTCTCGGCATGCTGGTGATCCGGGCCCGTCCGGACACCCGCCGGGTGGTCGAGCAGTCGCCCCAGGTCGACTACGTCGATGCCGACGGCGTGGTGCACGTCCACACCTTCGACCTGCACGTCTACCGCATGGACGGCAAGAAGGTGGGCGTCGACTTCAAGCCGGCGAAGCTGGTCAAGCCCTCGGAACTCCGCGAGCTGCATGCCGTCCTCGCCCGCCGGATTTCGCCACGGACCGCCGACGAGCTCCTGGTGCTGACCCCGGCCATGTACACGCGGGCCGACGTCTACAACGCCGAACTGATGCACACGCTTACCCGGCAGGAATTCCCGGACGACGACGAGACCATCTTGCGCCTGGTCCGTCGCATGAAGGGGCCGGCGCCGATCGCCGACCTGGTGGCCCGCTCGAAGCTTGCTGGCTACGGCTTCAACTCGGTCGTGCGCGCCATCGCCGAAGGCCACCTCCGCATGACCGAGCGCCGGCGCATCGAGTACGGCGCCGTCGTGGCCCCGGTGCGGGAGGCCTGAGCGCAGCGATGGTGAAGGTCCGCCACATTCCTGGTCCGGTCGACGGCGCCTTTGGGCAGCCGGAGCGGATGCGTTTCGATGACGATGACCGGATCGTCATCGACGAGATCGACTGGCGGCGGCACCTCACCAACGATGACGGCCACATCTTACAGGCCGCGCACGACGCCAAGATCAAGCGCGAGATCACGCATGCGCGGATGAAGATCGAAGCCGGCAAGTCGAGCTTCCGGCACGACCGGCACTGGTACTCGACCGGCGCCATGACGGCGCGGCTGCGGGCCGACGTCGCCGAGATGAGCGACCTGCCGTTCGTGGAGCGGCAGAAGATCCTGTGGAAGGAGGATTTCATCCTCGAGTTCGAGCGGCTCAAGCACCGTTATCCCAGGGCGATTTCGTGCGGCGACGACAAGCTCAAGCGGGCCATTCGTCTCATCAACGGGATCATCCTGCGCCGTCACAACAAGATCAAGGACAAGGGCCGCCGCAAGTATGCCGGCCGGCTGAAGATGATCTTCGACCACGCGCCGGGACCGAAGGCGTTCCTCGAGTGGCGGACGATGTACCTCGGGGCCGACCGCGATCCGCTGGTGCTGCGCTCCCGCAAGTACAAGAGCGGCAACCGCGACGACCAGATGACCGAGGAGCAGAACAAGCTGCTCAAGAAATATTCCCAGAAATTCATCTGCCGCACCAAGCCGAGCGTCAACGGCCTGCGCGACCTGATGAAGGCCGAGATCGAGAAAGTGCTCAATCCCGCGCGCAAGAAAGCCGGCAAACCCCAGATCGCCGTCCCGTCGTACGGGCGGCTCAAAAAGGAGATCGACATGATGGACTGGTTCGAAAAGGTAGCTGGACGCGAAGGCGTCGAGGAAGCGCTGCGCAAGGCCCGTGCCTACGGCGACGGCCGGCAGGATGTGCTGCGCCCCCTGCAGGAGGTGGAGATCGACCATTGGACCGTGAACCTGCGGACCATCCTGACCAGGGTCGGCATCTGGCCCAAGCTGACCCGAAACTCCCGGCGCAGGCTGGAGAAGGTGCGCATGACCCTGGGGGCGGCAATCTGCCGGCGGACACACTGCATTCTCGCGCTGGTCCTCTCCCGCACCGCCAGCGTCGAAAGCACGGTCCGCCTGATCGAGATGGCGGTCTCCGACAAAAAGCGTTTCGCCGATGCCGCGGGCTGCATCACCCCTTACGACATCCACGGCACCATGGAGATGATCTTCATGGACGGCGGGCCCGCCTTCAACAACGCCGAGGTCCGCGCGGTGTTGCGCGACCTCAAGGTCGACTTCGAGATCTCGCCCGGCGGCCTTCCCCACTTCCGTGGCATGGTGGAACGGCTGTTCGGCACGCTCGACAGCCACGTGATCTCCTGGTTCGAGGGCCGCACCTTCGCCGACATCTACGCCAAGGGCGACTACGATCCCGACGCCCGCGCCGGCACCAGCGTCGAGGAGCTCGGCCGCGTCCTGGTGCGCTACGTCGTCGACCGCCACCACAACCGCCCGCTCAAGCAGCTCGGCGGCGAGACCTCGCGCGAATGCTACAAGCGGCTCACCAAGGAGTATGGTGTCTGCCCGCCCCCGGACTCCCACAAGCTCCGCAACGTCTTCGGCATCGACATCAAGCGCACCGTCGGGCCCGGCGGCATCCGCTTCCTTGGCATCCAGTACCGCTCGCGCACCCTGCACGAACACTTCCTGAAGGTCGGCGGCGTCCAGCTCGAATGCCGCATCCATCCGGCCAACCTCGGCGCCATCTCCGTCAAGATCGGGAAATCCTGGCTTACCGTCATGGGGCCGAAGGAGTTCGACCGCGTCGACGCCGAGACCTGGATCGCGGCGGAGGCCGCCATGCGCGCACGGATGGCGCACACCGAAAAGACCATCACTGGTCCCATCATCAACGCCGCCATCCTCGAGATCGAGCGCACCGCCGAGGTCGGCCGCAAGCGCGCCCGGATCGACGACAGCCCGCTCGGCCGCAAGGCGCTGCTGGCGGCCGAGGCGACGATGCGCATCTTCGCCGACTATCCGGACGAGATCGACGAGGACGCCCCCGAGCCGTCCACAGACGTCTATGCCACCGCGATCCCGGTGGTGACGGCTGCCGCGGGCCGCGCCCGTAAGGCGGCGAAGCCGGCGGAGACCCCCAAGGCCGGGCGCAAGCCGGCGCGGAAGGCCGCAGGTTCGCGCAAGGCGCCCAAGTCGGCCGCGAAGGCCTCGAAGGCGTCCAAGCCCGTCCCGGGCCGTCGCCCGGGCCTGCGCCGCACGCTGTCGGCCAAGGACTGACCCCGTGGCCCGAGGCAAGTCCACGCCCGAGGAGATACCGCTGCGGTCCGATCCCGCCAAGCGGCTGCGCGACCTTCTCGGGCCGCTCACGCACAAGCACGTCGGCTTCGTCGAGCGTCTCCGCGCGCACTACGTCTCGACCGACCGCGACGAGCGCCTTAAGGCCGAGATCGAACTCATGATCGAGAACGCCGTCCAGCGGGTCGATCCCGAGCGGCCTTACGGCGCGGGTAACCGCCACGAAGGCACCGCCGTCGCGATCATCGGCGCCAGCGGCGCTGGCAAGACCAAGGCCATGCGCCGCTATCTCATGAACAACGTCTTCTTCCCGGACTACGGGAATCCCGATGCCGCGAGCCAGTGGATCACCATCGGGGTCAAGGCGCCGTGCACGCTGCGTCAGCTCGGCATGGCGACGTTGCGGGCCGCCGGGTACGGATCCCTGCGTCAATGGCGCGAGAACGAGGCCTGGCCACAGGCCCACTTTATGATCGCGGAGCAGGACATCCTCTTCCTGCACTACGAAGAGGCCCAGCGCATCATCAGGCAGAAGAACGTCGACGTGCGTCAGCAGATCGTCGAGACCCTGGCGGGGCTGATGACCGATCCCGTCTGGCCGTTGCATCTCGTTCTTTCCGGGCTTCCCGAGATACAGCGCCTGTTTCAGGACGATTTTCTGCCGGCCCGCAAGGCCGCAACCGAACTGGACGCGCACGCGACGTTGAAGCGGCGCACCCGCTTCGTCGACTTCCACCCCATCGACCTCGATGCCGACCGCAAGGATCTCAATGACGGCCTTAAGGCGTACGAGAAGCTCGCTCGCGTCTCGCTGTCAGTCGTGAAGAAGGCGGAGCCGCGGGCCCGCCTGAGCCACGCGGCCGCGCGGCAGCTTGGCCTGTTCTTCGAGCTCACGGTGCTCGCCATCGACGTCTGCGTGCGCGCGGGGCGCAAGGTCGTCACGCTCGACGACTATGCCGACGGCTACGCGGCTCGGACGCGCGAGCCGATCGAGCTCAACCCCTTCATCGTCGATCACTGGGAAAGCATCGACACCTCGGTCATCCAGCGTCGGCCTGAGCAGGACGAAGACGACACGCCCCCTGGCAAGCCGGAGCGCCGGCGCTCGGAGAAGTGATGAGGCTGCTCACCGTTCCCTTCCATGCCGACGAGACGCCGATGAGTTGGGTCTCGCGGCTCGCTGCGCGCAATGGCGTGAAGGCCCGCAGGTTATGCGGCGATTTGGGAATGGACTTCCAGGCCGTCGTGGACGGTGACGGAGATACGCTCAGGAAGGCGGCCGCTCTCGGCCGCATCGACCCGGGGCTGCTCCAGGCCAACGCCTTCAGGAAGACCGCACACCTGACCTGGGTCCATCGGGGCGAGACGCTGCCGGTTAACATCGTCAGGCGTGAGCGCATCGCCGTCTGTCCGCGCTGCGCGCTTGCCGACATCGCCGCCGGCCCGGGGCTACGTCCTCAAATCGCCATGTACGGGCGGACGGCCTGGCTGCTCGACGCCGTCAAAACCTGCGCCGTTCACCGGATCCCGCTGGTTCTTGCATCCGAGGCCATGGGCAACCAGTACCTCCACGACTTCACGACGCATGTCGAAGGCGTCGTGCCGCGCCTGCGCGAACTCGTCGCCTCGGCGCCGATGCAGGAGCCGAGCGCCCTTGAGACCTATGTGCTCGCCCGGCTCGACGGCAAGACGGCCTCGCCGCTGCTCGATGCGATGCCGCTGGCCGCCGTACTCCGGCTCTGCGAGACCGCGGGAGCCGTGGCGACCCTCGGCCGCGGTGCCGACTTCGACGGGCTGTCGGACGACGACTGGCGCAAGGCCGGCGGGCACGGCTATGAGGCCCTCGCGGAGGGCGTCGACGGCTTGCTGGCGTTGCTGGACCGCCTGATGGACACCGTCGGACCGCGTGACCGGCGTGACGGTCCCCGCGTCGCCTTCCGCCGCCTCTACAGCCTGCTGCATGCGACGGTTCGGCAGCCGGAGTTCGATGCGGTGCGTGACATTGTCCGGGAGTACATCGTCGGCAAGTTCACGTTCAAGGAGGGTGACAATGTCCTTGGCAAGCCCGTCGGAAAGCGCACGCTGCATTCGCTGCATACCCTGGCAAAGGAGACTTCGATCCACCCGAAGCGGCTCCGGAAGCACCTGAGGGCCGCCGGCCTCGTCACCGCCGCCCAGGCCAGGATGTCCGATCACAACGTCCTGGTCGACGCCGGGCAAGCGGTCCGCGCCGCCGCGCAACTCGCCGGCACGCTCTCGCTCATGGAAGCCACCGCGCATCTCAACGCCACCCGTTCGCAGATTGGGGTGCTGATCAGGGCAGGCTTCGTCAGGCCGCAGCGGAGCGTCACGCGCTTCGGTGCGCAAGACCGCTACGCGATCGCGGATCTCGA
>Ga0302320_10018818_pt1 | contig 13911 bp, 18 predicted proteins | sample Bog_T0_3_FD_202130 | JGI IMG/M metagenome (GOLD analysis project Ga0302320, IMG submission 202130) | Peat permafrost microbial communities from Stordalen Mire near Abisko, Sweden - Bog_T0_3 | ecosystem: Environmental > Terrestrial > Soil > Wetlands > Peat | place: Sweden: Abisko, Stordalen Mire... | reverse complement strand
CTTGATAGCGGAAATGGCCGACACATTGGCCTCGAAACCGCGCGCCGCTCCGGTGAGGTCGACCATGTCTTCAGCCGGATTCATGCGCGGAAACGCTACGTATCCGTCCGGGCCGGCGTCCGGGTGGCCGGGCAGATACCGCCGTTCGGGATCGCGCGTGTCCACGCTGATTTCATCGACCGCGACCCCTTCCTGCAAATGCGACTGAAATAAAGATCCAAAGGATGCGGCCATGGGCCGAGAGGCGAAGACTGCGTCTTTGCGGCGATAGGGGCCGCCTTCCGGAGTGCGGGTGGTTTCGGCGTTGGCCAGGTTCTCAACCAGCAACTCGGCCCGCGTGCGCTGGGCCGCCATACCCGACGCACTTACCGTTAGGGCCGAAAACAGACTCATGTGTTGCTCCCGGTCTGCAGTGCCGCCCGAATGGACTGCACCTCACTGCGTAATAAGTTGGATGCCAGATTGAAACGCATGTCGTTCTCCGCCAATAGCCGAGACTCGCGGTCTAAGCTGACATTGTTGCCATCGTTCTTCACCGGCAGTCCGCCGACCTCGAAGGACTGGGGAGTTCCGCCCATAGCGGAGCGCAGTTCCGACTGGAAGTCGATGTCCTTCGTTTTGTATCCGGGAGTATCCGCGTTGGCTATGTTGGACGCCACAACCTTCTGGCGGGCGCTCAGCATATCCATGTAATGTTCCAATGTGTCCGACAAACCGCTCAGCATGCCACTCCTCAAGGTGCAACCCAAGTGCCATCGGAAGGGCTTCAAAATCAGCATCCGAACAGGGACGCGCCGCCAATATCCGGTCAGGCGCGAAAAGATCTTGGCGCGCCGCTGCCGGCACCGGGAGCCAAGAAGAGGCCGAGGGCGGCCCTGCAATCGGCCCATGTGCCGACGTTGCCGGCATAGGAGGACCGCACCGCGGGTTGGGCACGGTGGTGGTCAAAGAAGAGCGCCGATCTTTTCCTGGATCTGTTCGGCAGTGAAGGGCTTCCGGATGTAGGCAGCCGAGCCCAGCCGGATGGCCTGGCTGACCTTTTCTTCGCTGCCTTCGGTGGTGATCATCACCACGGGAAGGCTACGCCACTGGTCGGAGCCCTTCAACTCGGCCAGCAGGCCCAGACCGTCCAGATTCGGCATATTGATATCGGACAGAATGAGGTTGAGGGTATGGTTCCGGACGATGTCCAGAGCCTCGAGACCGTCGCGAGCCTCAAAAATCTCGCCGATCGCCAATGCGGTTTGCCGCAGCACGCGGATCAGGATCTTCCGTATGGCGGTGGAATCGTCTACGACTAGAATGTTCAAAGCCATGCTCCCTTCCTAACTATCGGTACAGCAGCGGCTGGCCTTTAGAGCCGAGGGGATAGAGCCGAGGCGGCCTTCGTTCCTCCGACCCGAATATAAAGATCGCGCGCCTTCCGCCGATAGAATAACCGGGACATGTCAATGATAGATAGCGATCAAATTGTGAGCGACATTCGCGCCTCCGCCGAAGAGGTTTTTTCGACTATGCTGGGAAGCGAGCTCCGCTTCGCCGAGGCGTATTGCGATAAGGGCCCGTCACGCCCGCTCGACGGCGTGATCTGCTTGATCGGGATGGCCGGGGAGTGGACCGGCACGGGCACCGTCTCCTGCTCGGCGGAGTTCGCATGCCGGATCGCTTCCCAAATGATGATGGCCGAATACCCGGTAGTGGACGCCGAAGTGCTCGACGCGGTGGCGGAGATCGCCAACATGATCCTCGGCAACGTGAAGACGGCTCTCGAAAAATGCCTCGGTACGATGGGGATGAGTATTCCCACGGCTATTTTCGGTAAGAACTTTCTGGCAAAAACCTTCGGCGGCGAAGCCTGGACCGTGGTGGTGTTCGAATGCGACGGCCAGCGTCTGGAGGTCAAACTTTCCCTGAAGCCAGCTTCAGCCGCGCCCGCCGGGGGCCCCGGCAAGCCGTGTACGCCGGTTTATCTTCGGCCGTGACAGCGACGTCTGTCGCACCGGAGGCCGGCGCTCCATTAATGGAGGGGGTTGGAACGGGAACGGCATGGCCCGATGATCCCGGCAGAAGTTGGAGCCGGGATCGCGGTTCAGCGGCGCGTTTCCGCGGACTGTTCAGGTTCAGGGCCGGCCCCATACTCGTTCAGGATCACGATATCCACGCGGCGGTTATGCGCGCGGCCTTCCTCGGTATCGTTGGATTCGAGGGGAACCGTATCCGCGTAACCGGCCACAGCCAGGCGCCCCTGCGGAATATCAAAACGGGATGTCAGCAATTCGAGCATGGCGATACTGCGCGCGGCGGAGAGTTCCCAGTTGTTGCGGAAGTGCGAGTTGTGTATAGGCAAGGAGTCGGTATGGCCTTCCAACCGTACGCGGCTCGGCAAGGCGGCAATGGCGCGCGCGATCTTCTCGATACTGGAATAAGTCAGTATATTTACGGCATCGCCGCCCGAGGCGAAGAATGCGGCTTCGCGTAAGCTGACCACCAGCCCGCGGCGTTCCATGGAGATCTTGAGCTGGCCCTTGGCGATCTCGACTTTGAGTGCCGTGCGCAAGGATGCCTGTGATGCGGCCAGGTCCGCTGGCGGAGTCTGCCGGACAACCGGTTGCGACCCTCCGGGACCCATCATCATGGCGTTGCCCTTGCCCTTATCGTCTTTGGCGCCCCCTAAGATTGCCGCCACCGCGGCCTTCATCTGCCCTTCTTCGAGGGCCTTGCGGACCGACGCGGAGACGCGCGTGACCTTGCCACGATCCGTTTGGGCGGCGGCGAACATCACCACGAAGAAAGCAAAAAGCAGGGTGATGAAATCCGCGTAGGAAACCAGCCAGCGATCATGGTTGACGTGTGGTTCGGCTTTTCGACGGCTCATAGACTCCTCTTCTACTCTCCCGCGACCGCTTCCAAGGGCTGGCTCGAAGAGGCTGGCGCCGCGCTCTCCTTGCGCGGCTTCCTGGAAGCGGGCGGATTGGCGTAGGCCTCCAGCTTGATCCGGATCAGCTTGGGATTTAGCCCCTCCGCGATTCCGAGCACGCCTTCGAGCATCAGCTCACGCATTTGCAGGTCCGCGTGCATGCGAGAACGGAGTTTGCCGCCCGCCGGAAGAAACAGGAGGTTCGCCGAGGCAACGCCATAGACGGTGGCCACAAAGGCCACCGCAATTCCCTTGCCTACCTCATCGATATTCGCCAGATGCTTCATAACCTGGATCAGCCCCAGCACCGCGCCGATGATGCCGATCGTCGGTGCGTATCCGCCAGCCGCTTCGTAGACCTTGGCTTCGGCTTCCCCGCGTTGCTCCTCGATCTCGATCTCGAGTTCCATCATGCGGCGCAGTTCTTGCAGGTCGGTCCCATCCACCGCCAAGTTCAAAGCCTTGCGCAAAAAGGGATCCGCGATGTTCTCGGTCTCGTGCTCCAGGGAAACGATGCCGTTCTTACGGGCTTTGGCGGCATAGCCGATGATCTGCTCGAGGATGGCTCCGGGTACATGACTCGTTTCGAAGAAAACCTCCGGGAATTTGGCGGCGGCGCTCCGCAAAAGATGCATTGGCGTGGTCACCATCACGGCTCCCAGGGTGCCCCCCAAAACGATGATGGCGGCGGTCAACTGGGCAACGTCTTTCACTTTGCCGTCTTCGAGCACGAGCCCCCCCAAGACGCCGGCCAGAGCCAACGATATGCCGCCGAGCGTCGCCAGATCCAGCCGGTGCCCGGACGCTTTTCTCGCCGAATCAGGAGTTCGGGTGGTTGTCTCTGCCATGGCGTCTTGATTTGAATCGCGGATCCTCGGACTCGTCCGGCGACGCGCTCGGCGTGAGCAAGGCAGGCGATTCGAACAGAGTGTCCCGAAAGATGGCACGGCGGAACTCCACAACCCGCCGGACTACCTCTTCGGCGGCCTCGAGCACCACCAGTTTTTGCCCGGTCGTGAGGCTGATCACGGTGTCGGGTGTCGCTTCAATCGATTCGATGAGATCGGCATTGAGCACCAGGGGCAGACGGTTGAGGCGCGTGAGGTGAATCATGAGCTCTCAGTCCTTATCGGCCGCCCCGGTCGCAGCCGGGCCGGCTTCCAGCAGAAAACCCCGCTTCCGGCGTGTCTCGACAATCCGGCCGCCGAACCGCAGTTTGCCATTGAGGAGACCTTCAAGCGGACGGCTCACCGGGAAGTCGAAAGTGAGCACGTCGCCCTCGGCCAAGCGCAGCAGATCGCGCGCCAGGAGGCGGGGGCCGCTCAAGCGCACATCCAGGCCCAGCCGCGAGGGCCGGATGCGGGCCAGCATGGCCGCCTGTTCGGCCTCGGTCGACTGGGTGCGGCGCATGGACCACTGTTGATCGAACTTCTGCCGCATCATTTTGGCGATGATCGACGGAACCGCGATGTTCATCATGCCCACGTTGTCCCCGATGCGGATCTCAATGCCCACCGCCACCACCGCTTCGGTGGGCGCCAACACGCGCAGAAATTGGGGCTCGGTTTCGACCGAATGGATGGCGAACTCTATGGGAGCCACCGCTTGCCACGCCGCTTTGAGATCGTTTAGGATGATACGGAAAAGGCTGTCGAGCAGTTTCTGCTCGATTTCCGTGATCTCCCGCCGCAGAGCCGCCGCGGACTTGCCGTCGCCGCCGAGCAGCACCTCCAGAATGGGGAAGACCAGCGCCGGACTCAATTCGAGCAGTCCGTAACCGTCATAGGGCCGCAGCCCGAGTGAAAGCATACAGGTGGGGGAGGGAAGTCCGTTCAGGAACTCCTCGCAAGAGAGTTGCTCGACGCTGACCAGGTTCACCAGAAGGTAGGTGCGCAAATAGGCTGAGAGGCTGGAAACCAGATTGTGGACGAAGGTTTCGTGAAGCTGGTGAATCGCCCGCAGTTGGGATTTGGCAATGCGATCCGGGCGGCGAAAGTCGAAAGGCACCACTTTCTTGGCCGCCGACTCCTGCGCGTGCCCCGCAGCCGCATTGTTGAACAGCGCGTCGATTTCCTGCTGTGATAAAGTGCGATTCAAAGTGACGTCCCGAATAGTCTATCGGCAGGCGGTGACAGAGCTTTAGCCCGGCGATGCCCTTCGGGCGCAGATTTGCGCCCGGGCATCCGATGAGAGAGGGTGGGAACAGGCGTTCCCCCGGAGGGGTTTTATGGATCTCGCACCCGTCGGTAATCCAGGGCAGGCCTTACCGGCCGCGCCCCAAACGGCCGGCCCCAACTGGCTGGCGGCGAACCGGGATCTGATCCGCAGCGTCAAAAGCATCAATGCCGCGGAACTGTTCGGCGAAGGCCATGAGCTGACCTTCGGCCAGGATTGGGAAACCAAGCAGCCCGTCGTGCGGATTATCGACCGGCAGACCGGTGAGGTCATCCTTCAATCGCCGCCAGAGTACATGCTACTGTTGGCGCAGGCCATGAACCAGGCCATGAGCCCGCGCGATGGCTAACGGAGAACGGGCCGCCGGACGCCAGCGCAAGTTTCGGGCGGATTCTCCCGATATGACTGGTGAGGAGATCGAATGCCGCCGCAAAATGCTTACCTGGAAAGTCAAGTCTTAACCGCCGACCCGATGGAGTTAGTTTGTCTGCTATATCGAGCCGCCGGGGATGCCATGCGCAACGCCCGAGGCCATTTGGAAGCTGGGCGGATCGCCGAGCGTTCCCTTCAAATTTCCAAGGCTCATGCCATACTGGCGCAGTTGTCCGTGACTCTCGACCATACGCGGGGAGGAATGTTGAGCCGCAGCTTGGCGGAGTTGTACGATTATATGCAACGCCGGCTGCTGGAGGCGAACCAACGGCAAAAGGCCGAACCGCTGTTGGAAGTGGAACGTTTGCTCGCCACTTTATTGGAAGGCTGGGAGCAGATTCGGCCGGCTGAGGAGAACGCGGCCCCCGAGGTGTTGCCTTCACAGATGGGCGGGAACGAGTCCACCGAATACAGCGGCTATCGGGGCGTGTTTGAGCCGAGTGCTGGCGCGGAATACGCCTCGCAGAACTGGAGCTTCTGACTGCCGCGCGGCGCTAACGGGTGGGTCGTCACCCGCGCGTCGCCGCGGTGCTACCGGGCCCGGGCGGACAGGCTGGAGACAATCTGAGCGCTCAGGCCCAGTCCGCCGTTCTGCGCCAGCGCCTGCGCAAACTGTTCTTCGGCCAGTCCCGCGGCCGTTGCGCTTCCGGCGTCCCCGCCGCTGCCAAGCCAGCCGTCCTCATCGCCGCGGGCTTCCTTGAGAAACTGCGCGATCATGAGCGCCTCGAACTGCGTGGCGGCGGCCTCCACGGTCTTGGGCGGGCGGGCAGCGGCAGGCTCCGCCACGCTTCCCGCAGCCGCTTCGAGCGTTATCGGCGCGCTCATTAGATGACCTCCAATTCGGCTTCCAGGGCGCCGGCTGCGCGCAGGTTCTGGAGGACGGCAATTACATCCCGGGGAGTCGAGCCGATGGCTGCCAGCGCGCGCACCAACTCCTCCACGGTGGCCCCTTGTTTGAGCACTACGTTCCGGGCGGGCTCCTCTTTGACGTCTACGCCAACTTTGGCGGCCGCGGCGGTGCTCCCGCCCGATAGCGGCGGCGGCTGCGACACATCCAGACTGGTCTGGATCTCGACGGTCAGATTGCCGTGGAGGATAGCGACGGGTGCAATGTGTACTTCGCGGCCCATCACGATGGTGCCCGTGCGTTCGTTGACCACCACGCGGGCAGGCTGGTCCGCGTCAACGGTGAGGGCCTCCACCTCCGCGATGAAATCGATCGGACGGGCGGCGAAAGACGAGGGAACCGGTATGCTGACCAAAGCGGAGTTTTCGGCCCGCGCCGGCAAGGATCCGCCCGAACCGTATTTGGCGTTCAGGGCAGCGGCGATTCGGGAGGCGGTGGTGAAGTCGGCATAGCGGAGTTGCAGATGCAGAATCCCTTTGAGCGCCAGCGGCGGCGCCGGCCGCTCTACAATGGCGCCTTGGGGCACGCGGCCGACCGTGGGATGATTGACCGTCTGGCTGGCGCCGCCGTGGCCCGCCGAAAACCCGCCCGTGACCACCGCGCCTTGGGCAACCGCGTAGACTTGGCCGTCGGCAGCCTTTAGGGGCGTGAGTAAGAGTATCCCTCCCTGGAGGGTGGTGGCGTCTCCGATCGCGGCCGCGGTGACATCCAGGCGTATGCCCGGCTGCGCGAAGGGCGGGAGGGTGGCGGTAATCACAACCGCAGCCGTATCCTTGACACGAATGCTGGCCCCCGGAACCGAAATGCCCATGCGCTCCAGCATGTTGGCCAGGCTCTGCGGCGAGAACACCGTCTGCTGCGTGTCGCCCTTTCCGGCTAACCCTACCGCCAGGCCATAGCCGATGAGCTGGTTGTCGCGCACCCCTTCGATTCCCGCCAGATCCTTCAAGCGCGTGGCGGATGGTGCGCGAACCGCCAGTGCCCCCATGACGCAAAGAGCTATCCATCGCATGACTTCCTCCAATTAAAACGGAAGCAGCCCCATCAGCAGACGGTACAGGATGAAAGGACGCTTGATGGCGTCCCCTACCACACCCTTTCCGTTGACGGAGACTTCCAGTTGCGCGATCAGGTCCGATTGCACTACATTGTTCGATCCCAGATCCGCCGGCCGAACCACGCCGCGCACAGTAATGACCTGCTGTTCGGAACTTACGCGGATTTCCTTAACGCCTTCGACCACCAGATATCCGTTCGGCAACACATGCACGACGCGCGTGCCCAGCGTGGTGGAGATTACCGTGGTGCGGCCGATCGTGCCCGAGCCTTTTAACTCCTGATCGCCCGCCGTGCCGAGCAGGTTGGCCAGCGCGCCGGTGGCCTTGGTCACACCGCCCAGAGCCGTTATCGAAGCGGTCGCCTTGGACGTGCGCGCGGTTTGCACATTGCCGGTGCTGACCGCCGAGGCATTCTCCGCCACCAGGACCGTAACCATATCGTTGATCCGGCTGGCACGGAGATCGCGGGCCAGATCGGTAAACAGAGCCGCGGACGACCACAGCGAACCGGGAGAAGCATCGTTGTTGGCGCGCGCCGCCGCGGCCGCCTCCGCAACGTAACGCTCCAACGCGGAGGCCTCCGGCGGCTTTGGCTTCTTCTTCGCCGCCGGCCAGGCCGGAACCAGCGCCCAGCTTAGAGCCAGCAGCGCCAGAGTCGGTTTTAGTTTCATCGGAGACCTCCTTCCAGTGGCGCCGCTTCACCGCCGGGCGCCGTCACGACCACGCGTCCGCGATCAGTTACGATCGCGCGCAGGATTCTCCCGTTGCCGGGATTCCGTACTTCCACCGTCTGCCCCCGCCGGCCGGAAGATTGTGCCTGCCCTTCCAGCAGAATCCGCGTTCGGCCGCTGCGGATTTCCACCTGCACGCGTTCGCCGCGCTGCACCTCGGGCGGCTCCTCGATCCAGAGCGATTCGATGGCGCTACCCGCCGCAATCGGTCGCCGCGGCTCCCGGCCGACGACTTGGGACAGGTCCGGGAATCCGGGCGGCCCTTCGTAAACCTCCTCGCGCAGTTGCGCGGGGACGATGCGAAGGCCGGGAGCGAGCGCCTCCGCGGCGATGGCACGCTTTCCGGACACTTGGACGCGCACCTTGGCCCAAACCGGAAAATCGCTCTGGCCGGGTAGGCAAACGGCCCCCCGCCAGAGGAGCGGCGCGCTCTTGGCCGGGCCCGTTTCCAGTCCGGAGAGGGAGAAACGCAGTTCGCCTGGCGGAACGGGCTGGCGGCCGAAGTCCACGACCTGAATGCGCGCCGCGGGCATGACCGTCCCGAGGACGGTGGCGATGCGCTCACGCGAGAGGGTCTCCAAGGGCCGCACGAAGCAGGCCTCCAGACCGGGGTCCATCGGCAATCCAAAGCGCCGCGCGAGACGCCCTAATTCCGCGGCCCCGTAGGTGCGGCGGCCTCCCAGGGCAGGGGCGTCTCCCAGGACCAGTTCCGGCGCCACCGCGCTGAAGACGGGCACCGCCCGGGCCATGTCGCCCGCCGATATCTGGCGGCCTGAAACCGGCAGGCATTGGGCGCCTCCCGGCGCCAGCGCGCAAAGCACGGTGAGTAGCATCCGCTTGGTCATTGCTGCACGAGATTGTTGGTCTGCTGATACATCTCGTTGGCCGCCTGGACCACCTTGGAGTTGGCCTCATAAGCGCGCTGGCTGACGATCAGGTTGACCATTTCCTGGACTACGCTCACATTGGATTGTTCGGCATAGCCCTGCACCAAGGCGCCTAGACCTTCTGCCCCTCCGGGAGCGCCCAAGGTCGGGTCGCCGGAAGCCTGTGTGGGGGTGTATAGATTGCCGCCGATAGTGCTCAACCCCGCCGGATTCTGGAAGTTCGCAAGTTGGATCTGCCCCGCCACCTGAGCCGTGGTCTGGTTCGGCTGGGTGTAGCTTACCGTGCCATCGGCTGCAATCGTGATCGACTGAGCATCCGCCGGAATGGTAGTCTGGGGCTGCAGCGGATTGCCGCTGGCGGTCACCATATTGCCATTGCGGTCAAGCTGAAACTCTCCGTCGCGCGTATAGGCCAACTGCCCGCTGGGCAGCAGTACTTGAAAAAAACCGCTCCCTTGAATGGCCACATCGAGCGGATTGTCGGTTTCCGACAGACTGCCCGGCGTGAAAATGATCTCGTTTCCCGACGGGCGCGTGCCGAGCCCCAGTTGCAGACCGACGGGCACCACGGTCTGCTGGCTGGCGGACGCTCCGGGTTGCAGGAGGTTCTGATAGAGCAGATCCTGAAACTGGACCCGGCGCGCTTTATACCCGTTGGTATTGGCGTTAGCCAAATTGTTGGCGATGTTATCCACATTCATCTGTTGCGCCGTCATACCGCTGGCGGCGCTGAAGAGCGCTCGCATCATAATTACCTCTTTCGTTCTTGTCGTCCGAACTCTTACGAAGCTACGCGGGCAACCTCTTCGGTGGCTTCGCGATTCATCTGCGAGCCCAGTGTGGCCGCCTTCTGCAGCATTTCAAATTGCCGCATGACCGACACCAACCGCACCACCGATTCCGCGGCGCCGACGTTGGAACTCTCCAGCTTGCCCTGCTCGACTGTCGCGCCGGAGGCCGCTTGAGGTTCCGCCGCGCTCCGAAAGTAGCTGGCGCCCTGCTTGGCCAGCGATCCGGTATCGGAGAAGTCCGCGATCTCGATACGTCCCAATGTCTGGCCGTTTTGTGCGACCGTGCCGTCGGGCGCGACCTCCACAGGGGAATCCGGCAGGATCTTCAAGCTCGCGTCGGATACCGTCCGCACCGGGTATCCCTCGGCGGTGACCAGCGATCCGGCGGGCGATACGCGAAAGTTTCCATTGCGCGTGAATAGTGTTCCAGAGGGACCACTCACGGCAAAGAAACCTTTGCCGGAGAGGGCCAAGTCCAAAGCGCCGCCGGTCGTCCGCAACGTTCCTTGCGAGAAATCGGTCCAGGGGCGCTCGATCACCGGCAAGGTGGCCGCCGATTCGTTTTCCGCGCCGGCGGCTTCGGCCGATATGTATAGGTTGTAGAACTCGCGGTCGGTCTTGTAGCCGCCGGTCTCCGTGTTGGCCAGGTTGTTCGCCAGCATGTCCAAGGACTCCAACCGCGCTTGCATGCCGCCCGCCGCGGAGATTGTCAGTGGATCCATAGCATCTTCACACGGCCACAAATGCAAGCGGAGAGCCGTTGGCGGGGCACAGAAAAGGAAAGAGTTGCCAACCGGGGCCGGGCCAATTTTCTGGCGGTCGAGGCACCCCCGCCAGGATCTTGGCGGAGGCGGGCGCGTAACCGCTTGGAATGCATCGCGTCGCTTTGGTTCCTGGAGTGCATCTGCTCGGGATGTGATCGCGGCTTCTTCCGAACTACCGACTGCCTCAGGCGCCAATCTCACCCCAATGACCGGCTGGCCCGCCGCGGCAGCATGCGACAAGGTTGCGACGGACCCGGGCATGCGCTTCTGGTCTTTTTTCGATGTCAGCCTGGCGCGCGGTGACGGCCAGGGAGAGCCGCAAGAGCCAAAGTCGCGACCGTTACCCGGCGTAAGGCATGGGGACGAGGTGGCAGCTCCCGCCAGCATGCCCGCTCCGGCGCTCACCATGCCTGCCGCGCTGCGCGGATGGGGCTTGCGGCAAATAGAGAGTGCCGGCGTGGCAACGGCGCCCCCCGCCCAGTCCGCCGCGGCGGTGGGCGTGGAGTGTTTGCCGAGCGGTTTCAATACCCAACCCGAGCCGGCGTCAGCGCCCGATTGGCTGGGGATGACTGAGGCGATCGAAGGGGAATGCTCCTCACCGCAGAGCGGCGGGGAGGCAACGGTCGATCCATCCAAGAGCCCAGGCAATGGCACACCAGCGGCCTCTTCCGAAGTAGCGTTTGGAGTTCGCCTGATCCCGCCCGGCGCGCCATCGGCAGCCTGCCCACTCGCGGCCTCTCCTACAATCCGGCCGGCCCCCACGGCTGCGCCATCGCCCGCAGGGTCGCCGTCCGAGACCACTGTGTTGTCAGCCGACCCCGCGGCGAGTGTGAAGGAGCGGAGCATGCCGGCGGAGAACGAACACACGCTAGTGAACCACGAGACAATCTCCGGAATCACGCATGGCGCGCACGGCCTACCGCCTGAAGGCGGTCGCTCGGCAGCGGCGGAGAGCGGGATCTCCCGAAATGCGCGGAGCGACGCGGCCCCGCCGGTCTCACAACGCGCCCCATCGGCTCCGGATCAACGCGATGGCCGGACGTTCGCGGAGGTCGCGATCAGAGGGGCGGATCCATCAGGTGATCGTTCGCCTGGCAACCCGGGTGAAGACGCGCAAATGGGATCTGCGGATCCCGAAGGCATGGGCGCCCCCGCCGCGCCCGTTCCGGCCGGCAGGGAAAGCTCCACCGTCTCGGCTACGCCGGGGAGCGGAGCGGATCTCATCGTGGCGGAGCCTTCCGAGCCGGCGCCGCCGCCGGCTACCCGCGGGGTGTCCTTGCATCTAGCCGATGGCGAGAGCAGCGTGGATATTCGCATGGCCGAGCATGCCGGCGAGATCCGTGTGACGGTGCATACGCCAGACCGCGAGATGGCCGACTCGATGCGCGCCGACCTGCCGGAGTTGGTAGGGAAGCTGCGGCAAGGCGGCTTCCAGGCGGAAGTCTGGCGTCCGGCCGCCACCGCAGAAGCAAACGCGGGCCGCAAGAGCAGTTCGGACGGCGCGCCGTTCCACGGCCAGCAGCCGGGGTCCGGCAAGGATGGCCGCCAGAGACAACCGCAGCAACCGCCGCAACACGAGCCCGGCAGGACGGGCGAGTGGGAGGCCAGCCTCGCTAACGCACAGGAGTGCCACACATGACGATTCAATCTTTGGCGGCATTGCCGCAAAGCCAGAGCGGCCGCGCTGCCGCGCCCGCTCCGTCGAGTTCGCCGGACGATGTCGACGAGACCCAGTTTTTGCAGCTCTTGGTCGCTCAGATCCAGTATCAGGATCCCACTAACCCGACCGACAGCACTACTTTCGTGACCCAACTGGCGCAGTTCAGCTCGCTTGAGCAGCTTATCGCCATTCATAACGATCTCAATAATTTATCGTCAAGCGCCACGAGTGCCCCGAATTCCAACGTCATACCAGGAGGTAACTAATCGATGTTTGCAGCATTCAGCACTGCCTTATCCGCGTTAGACGCTAACGGCGTCGCCGTCGACGTGGTAGGCAACAACTTAGCCAATTTGAATAGCACTGGTTATAAGGAGAGCGTCGCATATTTCCGCGATCTCGTCAGCGAATCATTGGACGCCGGCCAGACTCAACTGGGTTTCGGCGTGGCATCGCCGCTGACGATCCGGGAATTCACTCAAGGCGCCATTCAGGCGAGCAACGGAACGCTCGACGCCGCCATCCAGGGGAACGGCTTTTTCGTGGTGAACAACAACGGAGCGACCGAATTCACGCGGGCCGGCAGCTTTCAGACAGACCTATCGGGCAACCTCCTCACCCCGACGGGAGAGCAGGTTCAGGGCTGGATGGCCAGTGGCGGAGCGATCAACACGGGCGCTCCGATCGGCAATATCACCGTGCCGGTGGGCAATCTGCAAGCGCCGCTAGCTACTAAGAACATTACTCTCAGCGCCAACTTCAACGCAGCCGCCGCGACGGGTTCGGCCTCGGACTGGTCGGCTCCCATCACGGTCTACGACTCCTTGGGAAACACGCATGTGTTGACCCTCAACTTCCAACAAACCGCCGCCAACACCTGGTCTTACACCGCCACCGTGCCCGGAGCGGACGTCACCGCCGGCACGGCGGGCACGCCCTACGACATTCCGAACGGCGGGGGTACCCTGACGTTTAACAGCAATGGGCAGTTGACCAGCCCGGCGCCAGGCTCACCGATGACGTTCGCGATTCCAGGGCTCAGCGACGGCGCCTCGGACATGAGCGTGAGCTGGAATCCTTACAATGCGGACGGCAGCGGAGCCATCACCCAATTCGACCAGACCTCAGCCACTTCCGCCACCAGCCAGGATGGCGCGGCGGCGGCTCAGTTGACGGGGGTGACCATGAGCAACGGAGGCCAGTTGTTGGCATCCTACTCGGACGGTCAACAGACCGTGGTCGGCGAAGTCGCCCTGGCCTCCATTCGCAACCCGCAAACGCTGGTAGCGGTGGGCAACAATCTATTTCAGACCAGCGCGTTGACGGGCGCGCCGGCCGTCGGAGCGGAGGGCACCGGGGGGCGGGGCACGATCGTGGGCGGCGCACTCGAATCCTCGAACGTGGATATCGCCCAGGAACTCACCGAGTTGATTGTGCTGCAGAGCGCCTACCAGGCCAACTCCAAAGTGGTGACCACCGTGGAAACGCTGGCGCAGGACACCACCAACTTGATTACCTAGGAGCCCTGCGGATATGACAGCCATGGAACAGATTGCGGCTTTTGCGGATGTGCCTGTGGACATCGAGGC
>Ga0302320_10018807_pt1 | contig 13916 bp, 15 predicted proteins | sample Bog_T0_3_FD_202130 | JGI IMG/M metagenome (GOLD analysis project Ga0302320, IMG submission 202130) | Peat permafrost microbial communities from Stordalen Mire near Abisko, Sweden - Bog_T0_3 | ecosystem: Environmental > Terrestrial > Soil > Wetlands > Peat | place: Sweden: Abisko, Stordalen Mire... | reverse complement strand
TCACGGCCGCCGCCGAGACGCTGCCGCAAGTTTTGATCGACCAATTGGCTGACAATGGTGTCATGCTGCTGCCGTTCGGCGAGCATGGCGGCGTGCAAAACATAATCAAGCTTACCAAATCGCAAACGGGAATTGCCCGCGAAGACCTCATTGCGGTGCGTTTCGTGCCGCTTTTGCCCGGTCAAGCGCAAGAACTCTGAAATCGCGGCCAAAGTCTGTGGCATTTTTGCCAGACTCAGGTTCCGTCGTAACGATCCGCTAATTCTTAAAAGCTTATTTACTCGTGCCTGCTTTATTTCGACTTCTATGTTTTGTGCGTATGAGTGAGTAACCACATGCCGCGCTCCAACGTGCCGTCGCGCTTGCGTCGTACTCCGCATATGTGGCCGCGCGTTGCCGTTCTGGCGCTAGTGGGCGTTGCTGCCGCCAGTTGTTCGGACTCCGGGCGCTTCGACTCCAATCCTTTCGCATCCGATCGTAAGGCATCCGCGCCGCAGGAAACCACCGGCTCGATCACGCCGCGTCCGGTTTCGACCGCGCGGGTCGAGCAGCAGCCTTTGCCGGCGCCGAGCCGGCCTGCGACCGTCGCGATCAACAGCCCGACCGGCACCGCGACCGGCGCGCAAGGTCTTGGCGCCTATCGCCCGACCGCCGCCAATAATTCGGACATCACTGGCTCGTTGCCCGCGCGTCATGTCGCGCCGCCCAAGCCGGCCGGCGCATGGACCTGGGACGGCGGCGCGCCGGTCACTGTCGGTCATGGTGACACGGTAGAGCGCATTGCGAAAAAATACGGCGTACCCGCCTCGGCGATTTTGCAGACCAACGGCATTGCCGACGCGGCTTCGGTCAGGCCCGGCCAGCGTCTGGTCATTCCGCGTTATGTGTCGGCGTCCGCGCCGCAAGCAGCACCGGCGCCGGTCGCGATGAGTGCGCCGATGACTGCGCCAGTGAGCGCGCCAGCATTGGCCGAGAGCGTTCATATCGTTCAGCCCGGCGAAAGCCTGACCGGCATTGCCCGCCATCACGGCGTCACGGTAGCCGCGCTCGCGCAGGCCAATAAAATTCAGCCTTATGCCAAGGTCGCGGCCGGCGACCGGCTCACCATTCCGGGCGGCCATCCGGTCGCGCCCCGTCAGGCGCAAATTCAGCCGGCGGCGCCCCAGGTCGCGGCCCCGCGCTCGGTTCCGGCCGAACAGGTTTCCAGCATTCCGGCGCAGAACGCGCGCATCGCCACGCAAGAGCCGGAAAAAACCGAAAACGCCGTTGCCAACGCCGAAGCCGCCGGCGCGCTGCCGTCCTTCCGCTGGCCGGTGAAGGGCCGCATCATCGCGGGCTTTGGTCCCAGGACCAACGGCGCGCAAAACGACGGCATCAATCTGGCGGTGCCGGAAGGCACGCCGATCAAGGCGGCCGATGACGGCGTCGTCGCCTATGCCGGCAACGAACTTAAAGGCTACGGCAATCTGGTTCTCATTCGCCATGCCAATGGCTATGTGTCGGCCTATGCCAACGCCAGCGAATTGCTGGTCAAGCGCGGCGACACCATCAAGCGCGGGCAGGTCATCGCGCATGCCGGGCAGACCGGCAACGTGACCTCGCCGCAACTGCATTTCGAAATCCGCAAGGGTTCGACGCCGGTCGACCCGACCAAATATCTCGGCGGCGCGTAAGCCTTCTAATCCTTCAGCGTCACACCGAGCCGGCCCGCGAGATCCTGCACGAATTGCCAGGCGACGCGGCCCGAGCGCGAGCCGCGCGTCGTCGACCATTCCAGCGCATCGCGGTGCAACTCGTCGACGGCCACTGAAATCTTGTAATGGCCGACATAGCCATCGATCATGGCGAGGAATTCGTCCTGGCTGCAGCGGTGGAAGCCTAGCCAGAGACCGAAGCGGTCAGATAGCGAGACTTTCTCCTCGACGGTCTCGCCCGGATTGATCGCGGTCGAGCGCTCATTCTCCATCATGTCGCGCGACATCAGATGGCGGCGATTGGAAGTCGCATAGAAGATCACATTGTCCGGCCGGCCCTCGATGCCGCCTTCCAGCAGCGCCTTGAGCGATTTGTAGGTGGTGTCCTCGCCGTCGAAGGATAGGTCGTCGCAGAACACGATGAAGCGGTAATGCGAGCCGCGCGTCAGCGCCATGAGATCGGGCAGGCTCTGGATGTCTTCGCGGTGGATTTCGACCAGCTTGAGGTGACCGCTTTTGCCGCTGCCGGCCGCGGCATTGACCGCCGCATGCGAGGCTTTCACCAGCGACGATTTGCCCATGCCGCGCGCGCCCCACAACAGCGCGTTGTTGGCAGGCAGGCCCTTGGCGAATCGCTCGGTATTTTCCACCAGCACGTCGCGCACGCGATCGATGCCCCGAAGCAGCGACATCTCGACGCGGTTGACGTGATTGACCGGCGCGAGGCGCCCGTCGGGATGCCAGATAAAGGCATCGGCGACACGAAGGTCGGGCAGCGCCTTGGGCTGCGGCGCCAGCCGCTCAAGCGCGGTGGCGATGCGCTCGAGAACGTCGTCTTGCCCGGAACCCTTTACCTTGGGTGTCCCTGGTTTCGAGCGCGATTTGGACTTCGATTTGGCCATACACGTACCATGTGGAATTGGGCTGCTCTTAGCGGGGCGGGCTTCGCCAAGCAAGCGGCCAAGCAAGCCGAGCAGGCCGAAAAAGGCTGAAAATGGCTATAGTTGAGGGGTCCGGCAGCGTTGCAATTAGGGCTACGGCCGCTATAGTCCGCGCGAAATCAAAACCGCGTAAGCCTTAGCCGGAACGCTGGCTGGCCGCGCCCCAAAAACCACGCAAGGAAGCTTCGATGTTCATTTCGCCTGCGTTTGCGCAAGGGTCCATCAGTTCGCTGTTCGGAGGGGCTGGCGGCGACGGCGGCATGCTGATGTCGCTCCTGCCGTTCGCGCTGATTTTTGTCATCATGTACTTTTTGATCTTGCGTCCGCAGCAGAAGCGGGTGAAGTCGCACGCCGAAATGGTCAAAAACGTGCGCCGCGGCGACACCGTCGTCACCAATGGCGGGCTTATCTGCAAGGTCACCAAGGTGATCGACGACGACCAGATCGAACTCGAAATCGCGGACGGCGTTCGCATCCGCCATGCGCGGCAGATGATCAGCGACGTGCGCGCCAAGGGCGAGCCGGTGAAGGACGATGCCGCGGCCTGATTGGCGGCGGTCTTTCGTCTCTCTCCCAAAAATTCAAGCTAGTCGGGACTAAATGCTTTATTTCACAAAGTGGAAGGCGGCGGCGATTGTGCTGACGGCATTGGTCGTCTGCCTATTCGCCGTGCCGAATTTCCTGCCCGAGAAGATGGTGGCGAGCTGGCCGAAATGGGCGCAGCGCCATGTCGTGCTCGGCCTCGATCTGCAGGGCGGCTCGCACATTCTGCTTGAAGTCGATACCAAGGCTGTCCGCAAGGAAATGCTGGAAACGCTGCGCGACGATGTGCGCCGCGTGTTGCGCGATGCGCGCATTGGCTATACCGGGCTGGCGGTGCGCGGCAATAGCGTCGAAGTGCGCATCCGCGAGGGCGCCAATGCCAGTCAGGCGCAGACCAAGCTTGGCGAATTGTCGCTGCCGCTCGGCGGAATTCTCGGCGGTACCGGCCAGCGCAGCCTCGACATAACCAACGAGCCCGACAGCTTGATCCGGCTTTCGCTCACCGATCCGGCCATTCTGGAGCGCGTGCGGCAATCGGTCGAGCAGTCGATCCAGATCATCGAGCGGCGCGTCAATGAACTCGGCACCGTCGAACCGCTCATCCAGCGCGAGGGCAACGACCGCATTCTGGTCCAGGTGCCTGGCTTGCAGGACCCCACAAGGCTCAAGGAAATCATCGGCAAGACCGCCAAGCTCGATTTCCGCATGGTCGATACATCGATGCCGTCGGAACAGGCCTTGCAGGGCCGCGTTCCGCCAGACGACGAAATTCTCTACAGCACCAGCCAGCCCAAGACGCCCTACCTGATCGAGAAGCGCGTGCTGGTATCGGGCGGTGAACTTACCGATGCGCAACCGGGCTTCGACCAGCGCACCAACGAGCCGGTGGTCAATTTCCGCTTCAACACCAGCGGCGCGCGCAAATTCGCGCAGGCGACACAGGAAAATGTCGGCAAGCCCTTCGCTATCGTGCTCGATAACGAAGTGATCTCCGCGCCAGTGATCCGCGAGCCGATCCTCGGCGGCTCGGGCCAGATTTCCGGCAGCTTCACCGTGCAAAGCGCCAACGATCTTTCCATTCTGCTGCGCGCCGGCGCGCTGCCGGCCCCGCTCACCATCATCGAGGAGCGTACGGTAGGCCCTGGTCTCGGCGCGGATTCGATCGCCAAGGGCAAGACCAGTTCCTATGTCGGCGCCGCGATGGTGATCGTGTTTATGATCGCGACCTACGGGCTGTTCGGTGTATTTGCCAATATCGCAGTGGCGATCAACGTCGCCATGATATTCGGTGTGCTGTCGCTGCTAAACGCCACACTGACCTTGCCCGGCATCGCCGGCATCGTGTTGACGGTCGGCATCGCGGTCGATTCCAACGTGCTAATCTATGAGCGCATCCGCGAAGAAGTGCGCGGCGGCCGCTCGCCGATCAACGCCATCGACGCCGGCTTTAGCAAGGCGCTCGCCACCATTCTCGATTCCAACATTACAACCTTCATCGCCGCCGCGGTGTTGTTTTACATCGGCACCGGCCCGGTGCGCGGCTTTGCCGTTACGCTCGGTGTCGGCATCATCACCACTGTGTTTACCGCCTTCACCCTCACGCGTCTGATTATCGCCACCTGGGTATGGTGGTGGCGTCCGCAACGCGTACCGATTTAGGCGAGGAGAAATTACGTGCGCCTGCTTCGTATCGTTCCCGACGACACCAAATTCGATTTCATGCGCTTCCGGCGCATCAGTTTTCCTATTTCCGCGATGATGTCGATTCTGGCGATCTCGCTTTATTTCTTCCATGGCTTGAATTTCGGCATCGACTTCAAGGGCGGCACGCTGATCGAAATCCAGAGCAAATCGGGACCGGCCGATATTGCCAAAATGCGCGCCAGCCTTGCGACACTTGGCCTTGGCGAAGTCCAGTTGCAGCAATTCGGGCCGCCGGAAGATGTGCTCATCCGCATCGCCGAGCAGCCCGGCGGCGACGCCGCGCAGCAAGTCGCGGTGACCAAAGTGCGCGGCGCGCTCGGCACCGAAGTGGATTACCGGCGCGTTGAAGTGGTGGGACCGCGCGTTTCCACCGAGTTGTTGTCCTATGGCGTCGTGGGCTTGGGCTTGGCGATTTTCGCGATCTTGATTTACCTGTGGTTCCGTTTTGAATGGCAATTCGCGCTCGGCGCCATGATTGCCAACGTGCACGACATCGTGCTGACCATCGGCTTCATGTCGGTGACGCAAATCGACTTCGATCTCACCAGTATCGCGGCGCTGCTCACGATCCTGGGTTATTCGCTCAACGACACGGTCGTGATCTATGACCGAATTCGCGAAATGCTGCGGCGCTACAAGAAAATGCCGATGCCGGATTTGCTAAATGCGTCGGTAAACCAGACGCTGTCGCGCTCCGTGATTACGCACGTTACGGTGTCGCTGGCTTTGCTGGCCCTGTTGCTGTTCGGCGGCGAGGCGATCCATTCGTTTACCGCCACCATGATGTTCGGCGTCGTGCTGGTTGGCACCTATACCTCGGTGTTCATTGCTTCGCCGATCCTGATTTATCTGGGCGTCGGCACCGGGCGTGACGCGATGACCGGGCCGGTCCAAAAAGTCGAAAAGCCTTAAAGATCATGCCGCCGGGCGCTGGCGCTCTTACGCCGCATCTGCCCGTCCCGGCGCAGATCGACGCCTATGGCAATCACGGCTTCCGCTTTGCCGGCATGTCGCATCGCGGCTCGCTGTTGTGCCTGCCGGATGGCATCTGGGCTTGGCCTGTAAATAACGTTGCGAGATTGACGCTTGAGGCTTTGCTGTCGGTGTTCGAACGCCACGAGGGGCTCGATGTGTTTTTGCTGGGCGTCGGGCGCGATCCATGGCCTTTGCCGGAGCGTCTGCGGGCGCGGTTTCGGGAATTGTCGATTTCGGTCGATACCATGCCGACGGGCGCGGCGGTGCGGACCTACAATATCCTGCTGGCGGAAGACCGCCGCGCCGGCGCCGGACTGATCGCGGTAGAGTAGCGGTTGGGCTACAATGGCGTGATGCAAAAGAATTTCGACTATTGCGCGGCGCTGGTGCGGGAAGCCGATCGCGACCGCTATCTCGCCACGCTGTTTGCGCCGGTCGAACATCGGGACGGGCTGTTGGCGCTCTATGCCTTCAATGTCGAAATCACGCAGGTGCGCGACAAAGCGCGTGAGCCCCTGCCGGGCGAAATCCGGCTGCAATGGTGGCGCGAGATGTTGGAAGGCGTGCGCGGCGGCGAGGCGGCGGCCAATCCTGTCGCAGCGGCGCTGAAGGCGACGTTGACGCGCTACGGCTTTGTTGCTGCGCCGCTGCTCGAACTGATCGATGCCCGCCTGATCGATTTGTACAACGAGCCGATGGCGAGCGTCGCCGATCTGGAATTATACGCCATTCGCACGCAATCGCCGTTATTCGCCATGGCCGCCGGAATTCTCAACGCCGGCAAGCCGCTGCCGGAATTGGCCACGTTGGACGCCGGCGTGGCCTATGGCATCGCAGGGTTATTGAACGGGTTCGGGCGCCATGCCGCGCGCCGCCAGCTTTATGTGCCGCTCGAAATATTGGACCGTCATGGCGTCGATCGCGAGGATATTTATGCCGGCGAGAGCAGCCAAGCGTTGCTGGCGGCGCTTGCCGACATGCGCGCCATTGTCCGCTCGCATCTCACGCTTGCGCAGGCAAATTTAAAAACGGTTGCGCCGGAAGTTCTGCCGGCATTCTTGCCCTTGGCATTAGTGGGTCCGCAATTGCGCCGGATGGATAAGTCCGACTATGCGCCGTTTCAGTATGTGCCACTTGCGCCGTGGCGCCGGCAATGGCTGCTGTGGCGCGCGGCGCGAAATCCCGATCGAATTTTCGCGGCGTGAAGCTATTCCGCCGCGGCCGGCGCGCGCGATTGGTTACCAATCCAGGCATCGAGATCGTTGAGCGCGCGTTGGCTGAGCGCGCCTTTGCGCGCCAGGTTTTTGGCGGAGCCGCGGCCGAATTTGCGCCCGTGCTTGTCGAAGGCGACTTTTTCTGCGAGCGGCGGGAACAGCCCGAAATTCACATTCATCGGCTGGAACGAGGACGGGCCGGCGTCGATGGTTTCGATATGGCCGCCGGTGATATGCGCGAGCAACGCGCCGTGCGCGGTCGTGGGCGGGGGCGGGGCTAGCGCGCCGCCATGACGCTCGGCTGCGGTAAAGCGCGCCGCCAGCAGCCCGATGGCCGCGGATTCCACATATCCCTCGCAGCCGGTAATCTGACCGGCAAAGCGCCAGCGCGGATTGGCCTTGAGCCGCAGCGTCTCGTCGAGCAGTTTGGGTGAATTCAGAAAAGTGTTGCGGTGCAGGCCGCCGAGCCGGGCGAATTCGGCATTCTGCAGGCCGGGAATGGTGCGGAACACGCGCGCCTGTTCGCCATGTTTGAGCTTGGTCTGGAAGCCGACCATGTTGAACAGCGTGCCGAGCTTGTTGTCCTGGCGCAGTTGCACGACTGCGTAGGGCTTGTCGTCCGGCGCGCGCGGATTGGTCAGGCCGAAGGGTTTCATCGGGCCATGACGCAAGGTCTCGCGGCCGCGCTCCGCCATTACCTCGATCGGCAGGCAGCCGTCGAAATAAGGTGTCGAGGCTTCCCATTCCTTGAACGAGGTCTTTTCGCCCGCAATTAGCGCGTCGATGAAACCGTCATATTGTTCGCGCGACATCGAGCAGTTGATGTAGTCGGCACCGGAGCCGCCGGGACCGACTTTATCGTAGCGCGATTGAAACCAGGCCTGCGCGAGATCGATGCTTTCGCGATGCACGATGGGCGCGATGGCGTCGAAAAAGGCGAGGGCGTCTTCGCCGGTCAGCTTGCGGATGCTGGCGGCGAGATCGGGCGAGGTGAGCGGGCCGGTCGCGATGATGACGCTGTCCCAATCCTCCGGCGGCAGCACGACTTCGCCGCGCTCGAGCGTGATGAGCGGATGGGCGGTGAGCGCCGTCGTGACGGCCGCGGAAAATCCGTCGCGATCTACCGCGAGCGCGCCACCGGCCGGCACCTGGTTGACATCCGCCGCCTGCATGACCAGCGAATTGAGCCGGCGCATTTCTTCATGCAGCAGGCCAACCGCATTGTGGTCCTTGTCGTCGGAGCGGAACGAATTTGAACAGACCAGTTCGGCAAAGCCATCGGTCTTGTGGGCGGCGGTGCCGCGCTCAGGCCGCATTTCGTGCAGCGTCACCGGCACGCCATGATGTGCCAATTGCCAAGCGGCTTCCGAACCGGCGAGGCCCCCGCCGATAATGTGAACCAAGTCTTTGTTTGTCATGGCGGTGAAATTACACGAAAACGCCCGCGGAGGGCGCGGGCGTTTCGGGTGTCGTAGCCGTAGATTACAGGCTTAGCGCTTGTGGGCGGCGCTCCAGGCCAAACGCGAGATATCCGAGCGGCTGACGCCGATATCGGCAAGCTCGCGGTCGCCGAGGCGGGACAGCTCGTTGAGGCTCTGGTTGTAGCGCTTCCATTCCTGGATGAAGCGGACGATTGAAGCAAACATGATGGTTCTTCTTTCTCTTTTCTCTCAAAATCGGCGCAGGGAGGTTTATTCGCTGGCCGGCAGGTCGATTACCCGCAAAATAGGGATTTCGCGGCTCTTTAAAAGCAATATTGTTGCGCTGCAGCTACGCTGCATTTGCATGGCTTCGGAAACTGAAACCTAACGAGAAGGTCGCTTTTAGGTCGTTTTTTGACGGCGTTTTCGCCAAGAATCTGCGGGAACACAAAAAATTGGTCACTAACCGTAATACACGGTTGAAAGGCGTGTAGATTCGCCCGTCTCAAGGGGGCGCGTCGCCCGGCGAATTTGCATATGTCGCGCGCTGCCGCAGTGCTCAAGTGCAATGGCATGGACATGGCGGCCTGATTGAGTTCGTCATGGCCCGGAAAAAGTCTGGGCGTGACGAAAAATGGCGGGCCAGGTGACATCGCAAAACCTTGATCGCCGCGTCGTCATCGGCGCGCTCGGCATCGCGCAGATTCTGGCGTGGGGAACGTCGTTCTATTTTCCGGCGGTATTTGCCGAGCCGATTGTGCGCGACACCGGCTGGTCGCTCGGCTGGGTGGTTGGCGGCACCTCGATTGGCCTGCTGGTGGCTGGACTGATTTCGCCGCAAGTCGGGCGCATCATCGACCGGCATGGCGGCCGCCCCGTCATGTTGGCGAGTTCGTTGTTCTTTGCGGCCGGGCTTATCGGCGCCGGACTGGCGCCGGCGCTTCCGTTTTATTTGTTGACCTGGGTGCTGATCGGCATTGGCATGGGCACCGGCCTATACGACGCGGTCTTTGCAGCGCTTGGGCGCCTCTATGGCAGCGAGGCGCGCGGGCCAATCACTAATCTCACGCTGTTCGGCGGTTTTGCCAGCACCATTTGCTGGCCGCTCAGCGCCTTCATGATCGACCATGTCGGCTGGCGAATCGCCTGTTTCATTTACGCGGCGCTCCATATCTGTGTGGCGCTGCCGTTGCAAATGGCGGTCGTGCCGCGCGTTCCGGCTCAACCCGCGTCCGCAACTACGCACGAAGAAAACAGTATCCCTGCCGCGCCGGGGCGCATTGAAAACGAAAGTTTGATCTTTATTTTGTTGGCCGTGGTGCTATCGATCTCGGCAGGCATCGGCTCGATCGTGATCGTGAATTTCTTGATCATTTTGCAGGCGAGGGGCGTCGACTACGTCACGGCGGTTGGCTTGGGCACCCTGTTTGGCCCGGCGCAAGTCGGCGCCCGCGTTGTCGAGCGCCTGTTCGGCAAGAATTATCACCCGATCTGGACCATGATCGCCTCGTGCAGCCTGATGGCGGCAGGATTGATCATGCTGTCGGGCCATTTTTCGCTGTTGCTGCTGATTATCCTGGTCTATGGCGCGGGCTACACGGCATTTCCTGAATCGGACGCGGCACCCTGCCGCTAGCGCTGTTCGGTCCGCTGCGATTTCCGCGATTAATGGGTAAGCTCGCTTTTCCAAGCTTGATTGTGCAGGCCCTGGCGCCCCCGGCCGGCGCGCTTTTAATTGAAGCGAGCGGAGCCAATGTCACCATCGGTGTTTTGACCGCGCTCGCTTTAATTAATGTGGTGCTGATTGCCATTTTATGGGCAGTGTGCCGCGCGCGGAGACCGATGGACGCATGAACACACTCACCTTACGCACGCTGGCCTTTGAGGATCTCTCGGTCGGCATGACCGAACGCTTTGCCAAGACCGTGGCGTCGTCCGACGTTGTGGGTTTTGCCGCGGTAACCGGTGACCGCAATCCGATCCATCTGTCCGAACATTTCGCCGCCAAGACGCCATTCGGTACACGCATCGCGCATGGGCTCTATACCGCCAGCCTGATTTCGGCGGTGCTCGGTACGCGTTTGCCTGGGCCGGGCGCGGTCTATATTTCGCAGACTTTGAATTTCCGCGCGCCGGTTAAGATTGGCGATACGGTGGATGTCGATGTGACGGTCGCCGAACTGGTACCGAAAAAATTCCGCGCGCGGCTCACCTGCACCTGTTCGGTCGATGGTAAGATCGTACTCGACGGCGAAGCCTGGGTGAAAGTGCCCTCGCGCAAAGCCGGCGGGCGGCCGCTGGCGCGGCTCTAAGTAATAAACCGCAAACTGCGTTTTAGGCGCAAGCCGGGGAACCGGTCGCGGAGATTTGCGTTGCCTGAGGGCCAGCGTTGAATTCGCGCGGCACGATATTTGCGTAATAAATGGCGGGACGGGGCAATTGATGGAGCAACAACTTGCCGATCCACCTGCCGAAGAAGCCGCGCGCGAAAGCCATTCATCCGACTAATGTCGAGCGCCAAGTGACACACAATGTCGCGCGGCGGCGCGCGGACACTTTCGAGTCGATCGATTGGCTCGCACTGTGGGCGTTGTCATTGGGTTTGTCGGCCGTGGTCCTCGCCGCGCTTGCGTTTTATGGCGCCGGCGACCCGACTGGTGCATCGATGATCTTGTTCGGCACAGCCATCATCATTGCGATGGTGCTTGGGTTCAGCACCGCGCCGGATGACATTCCAAATGACACTGAATGAGTGACGCCGACTAATTTAACTTAGATTGCGCTCCTTCAGCTGCCAGGCTTGGGTGCGAAAAAACAGCGGGGCGAACCGTCAGGCCGTTTGCAGCGCCAATAGGCGCCGTCGGGCGAAGGCAGGGATTGGCTGTAGGGCACCGTCTCGTTGATATTTTCCTGGCGCGTCGGGCCGTCGGCCTCATTGCCGGTCACGCCGACGCCGTAAGTGACATCGCCGCGCAATGAATAGCCGCCAACGACGGCCTTCACCGCATTGGGCGAAACCACGCCGCAATCCTCTGCGCCGCAGCACCATTCGCCGGCAGGATTCTTGTAACTGCCGCGGTTGATCCACGTATCGTGGGCGAGTGCGGCAGAGCCTAATAGGGACGGAACGAGCACAAGCAGTGAGCAACCCAAGTTTCGCAACATCGGTGGCCTCCTCGTGGTGGCCCGGCGCGGCGTTACAACGGTTTCTTGTCTGCTCCTCCTACTCCCTCGCTGGTCTGCCGCCGGCTTTGCCGGTCAAGCAGTGATGCCGCACCCAACCATGTGATCGGTTGTGACGAATCGGTCCAACATTGAAATGCTATCACGACCCACATCAAAATCGGGTAAAATTGTGCACTGCGGTATAACTGTCATGCAACAAAAGCAGAGCAAATGAAGGCCAAATGGCAGGTATGGCGCGACCGGCGCGGGCGGCTTTCGCCGCTGCGGCTGGGTACTTTGGCGCTTTTGCTGTTGCCGCTCGCCAAAGCGTTTTATGACGCCGGCGACATCGCCCACGGCGCGCGCCCAATCAACGAACTGATCCACCGCGCCGGTTTTTGGGCGCTGGTTTTTCTGGGCGTGACCTTGGCGGTGACACCGCTGCGGCGCATCGCGCGCTACGGCAATTTGATCGACGTGCGGCGCATGCTCGGCGTTGGCGCGTTTTTCTATATTGCCGCGCATCTCACGCTGTTCTTCGCCGACCAGGGCTACGATTTCGGCAAGGCCGTGCATGAGATCAGCCATCGGGTCTATCTGATCATCGGCGCGATCGCGTGGCTTGGATTGGCCGGGCTAGCTGTGACTTCGACCGACGCTATGGTGCGCAGGCTTGGCGGATTGCGCTGGCGCCGGCTGCATCAGGTCATCTACGCCATCGCACTGCTCGCGCTCATCCATTATTTCCAGCAGACCAAAGCCGACATCACGGTGCCGACTTTCGCCGCCGGTTTGTTTCTGTGGCTGATCGCCTATCGCTTGCTCGCGTGGTGGCAGGACACGAATGAATTGACCACGTTGAGCTTGCTCGCACTTAGCGTCGCCGTGTGCATTCTCACATTCGTTGGCGAGGCGATTGGGATCGGCATTGCGTTTCATGTCTCGCCGCTGCGGGTGCTCGATGCGGCGTTCGATTTCGACGCCGGTATCCGGCCGGGCTGGGAAGTGCTCGCAGTAGGGCTCGTCGTCGTGGCGCTCGATTTCGTGCGTGCACGATGGAACAGGCGGGCGAGGCCAGCCGCCGCTTAAATCTTGCGGCTGTCATAAGCCCAATGCAGCAGCGCCTGGCGCTGGCGCGGACGGCAGAACACGTCGCCGGGTTCGCAGTTTTTCTGAATTTGACGGATGTGGCGGCGAATGCCTTTCCAGCGCGCGATCTGCCGTCGATCTTCTTGCGGCATGCGGCGGCCGAGGTAGTAACGGCAATACCACTGAAACCAGCCGCGCGGATCGTCGGGATGGAGCCAGCCTTTGCGCCGCCATTCCGACAAAGGCTGACTGGCATCGACGCCGAAGTAATTGAGCGACGGGTCGCGGCCCTGCGGCGACAATTTCGCCGCCGCAAACCAGCTTTTTGGAAATTCGCCCGCGCAATCCGTCATATATTTGCCGGCGAAGACGCCGAGCTTGAGCATCTGCGCCGGCGTCAGTTGCGGCTTGAATTCCGGATCGAAGCCGCGGCCCGCCATGGCTGTGAGCGCATAGCGGTAGCGCTTCTGCATCTTGTCGTTGACGGTGATGGCGCGTTTGCGCATGCGCGCACCTACTAGACCCGCTTGCGCTCCGCAACAGGAATCGGCGGCAATTGCGGCGCGCGCTTTGGCCACCAATGTTTGAAATGGCCGGCGGCATTGACCAGCGGATCGACCAGTTCGCCCTTCACGGTATGGGCGTCGGGGCGGTTGCCGAAACCGAAGGTGAGCGGCTCGCGTTTTTTGCCCGGCACATAGAGCGTGCCGAACATCCAGTCCCACAGCGCCAGGCAACTGCCAAAGTTCTTGTTGAAATGCTTTGGATTGTCCGAGTGATGCACCTGATGATGCGCCGGCGATACGAAAATGCGCCCGAGCAGTCCGGTAAACGAAATCCACATATGCGAGTGCTGCAAGTGCACGTATGTGTGGATGAACAGCACCAGGATGATATTGCTGTCGCCGAGCGCGTATTGATAGTTGGTGTCGCCGAACATGTAGTTGCCGAGCCCATTGGCGAGCGCGGCCGAGACGGCGAGGATATTGGCGAAGATCCAGGTATAGACCGGGTGGACGCGGAAATTGGTCAGCGGCGTGAGCACTTCCGCCGTGTGATGCACTTTGTGGAATTCCCACAGCACCGGCACCTTGTGGCTGAGCCAATGGTTGAACCAATAGCCGAGCTCGTAGGCGAGAAACAGCATCAAGGTGATGATCGAGCGCGTGA
>Ga0302320_10018806_pt1 | contig 13916 bp, 9 predicted proteins | sample Bog_T0_3_FD_202130 | JGI IMG/M metagenome (GOLD analysis project Ga0302320, IMG submission 202130) | Peat permafrost microbial communities from Stordalen Mire near Abisko, Sweden - Bog_T0_3 | ecosystem: Environmental > Terrestrial > Soil > Wetlands > Peat | place: Sweden: Abisko, Stordalen Mire... | reverse complement strand
GAAAGCCACAGAACCGGACGACAGGGTATTCACCAATGTCACAGGCAAGCCCGCAAAAACTCTTTACAGCTCGCTGATTGAGGATCTTCTGAACGAGGCGAATCTGCGCGAAGGCACGCAGGGCGTTTCGCGTTCGACTTATTCCTTCCGGCATACCTACGCCACGCTCAGATTGCAGGAGGGCGTGGACGTGTATTTCCTCGCCGAGCAGATGGGAACTTCTGTCAACATGATTGAAAACCACTATGGACACGTGAACACGATCAAGCACGCCGATCGCGTGTTACAAGGCATGGCGGGATGGGAACTCCCGCAAGCGGACGACGCCAAGGCTAAGGCGTCGAAAGCGGCAGAGACCCACGATAAATCCAAAAGAGGTCAGCGCAACAAGCCGCGTTGACCGTGAACCTCCGAAGCCGTGTTTCACCGGAGCCGCTGGCGGAGGTGGATGGAACGGAATGGTTTCGTATTTGCCGCTGCCCCGCCGGGGCGCTCTTAGCGGCAAATCTGCGCGCACGTGCCGCCGCTGGCGGCTGTTTTCGTGCGTGCTCATCCTGGCATGTTCTCCGCCGTGCCGGACTAGGGCCGGTTCGGCCCGCGCTTAGTCCGACTAAAAGAAAACGGAGGCCCTTGGCTCTCATTACTTGCAGCAAAGAAACGGAACCTCTTCGCGCGCCTGGGCACCGTCCCTTTGAAACCTTCGCTGAGGTCTGCCCCTGGCGCGCACAAGGGGGTTCCAAAGCTTCAATCTCTTCCGGGTCTGATTCCCCGCCGCTTGCGGCGGGGTTGTTCATTTCAAGCTAAGCCCTGTTTTTCGCCCACTGAAACTCAACTTCCGGTTTGCCAATCCCCCGGCCCAGTGCCAATCCCTCGGAAAATCTTGCCACAAGGCGACATAATGGTACTAATCTGATCACTCGGGAGAATCGAGAGCCTTCCCCGGACCCTAAATGCGAGGCCCCGGACGCACCCTCATTTGTGGCTTGGAAAGATCGTCGGAGCCGGGGCCGCCAGCCTCAAGCGCCTCTAATGCGTCGAGTTCTATAGGCCCTAAAACTTCTGGCTCAGAAGCTCTGTTGTTTGTCAGCTTCTCATAAATCGACGGCTGGAGTTCGCTCGTTATCCCGTCGTTGAAACACTGCTGTCTATCGCGTGAGGCGTAGGCTAACATATCCGCCGCTTGGACTAGGGGATACCCAATATCATCTACAAAGCACAGGGACTTAATATTCCGACCTATCGCCTGATCACGCCCATACTTAATCTCATTTACCCATTTATGGAAGCGCAAAGATTCTTCATGGTTGTCATCTAAGACAATACCGACTTCCGGGTCCTCGCCCTGGCTAATCCTCATCGTCATCCAATGCAAAATTGTGCGTTGAAGAGCAAAGCGAACAGCGTCTTCGTTGAACCTCTTCGCAATTTTCTTACACAGCCCTCCCCTGAAATAATCAGCGTTGACCACGCAACCCATCGCCACAAGCGGCCAAATCCCACTCCTAGTCTCAGAACTGCCCTTCACCCACGAAGCAAAGCAATCAAGTTCTTGGTCGCGCCACTGTTCCCAATCTGCGGCCTTAGACTTTCTGATACCAGCCCAAATGCTCGATTTCTTTGGGAGCGGGTTTCGACTAAATATCTCTCTCATGTGAATGGGAGGGATTTCGTGTGCCCGAAGGAAAGCGGACCATTGCGCACTGAACGGATGAATTCCGAAGTGAGAGAGTCTGTATCCGGCAACAGCAACCCAGTCGCTGTTCCCGGCCGAACCGCTCTCGTCGCAATAGAAATAAATCACATAATCACCCAACCACGGTTCGGGCAAATCGTATTCCCAATCCACTCATATGCCTTCCCCGGAATAACTGATTCCATGCCCGCCCATACTACGCCGCTGGGCGGGTCAAGGCAATTATTACCCTGCAAAGTAACCTCCGAACAGCCGATCATACTCCCCGATCCCTGCCCAAAGGCAGTTTGCTCGCGCTGTTCAATGCAAGTGGGCACTCCTTAACCCTCGCCGACTTATCCGGATTAATCAGCGGCCCTACGAGCGGATCGGCGACTAAATCACCCGTGCAAAAAGGGGCGCGAATAAGGGAAGGGGTCGCCCAAAGCCTACCAATCGACAGTGCATTTGGTCACTTCGACCGGGATGTCCCAATAGCCCATCTGCTCAAGCAGAAGCTGAACGCTAATCTTGGTGAAGGCCGGATGGTTCCCCGGTCCGATCCACACCTTTGCAATCGGCAGCAGCTTCGCCCGGCGCTTTACCCATACAGGTGTGTCGAGTGGTAGGTATCGCGCCAGCATTTTGGGTTTCTGGCTGAAACGCACATCGGGGAAATCGCTCGCCTTCAGTTCGTGAACAAGCCGGAATTCGTTTTCGGAGTGCCACTTTTTGTCCTTTGCCAGTGGCGCGAGCTTGTACACCCACTCGTCCCAGGCGTTGAAGAATAGCTTGCCCCATTCATCGGGATTCTCCAGCCGCTCGCCTGTCAGGCCCTCCCGGTAGAAATCGAGTGTTGCCGCCGCAATCTTCATGGCGGCTGTCATTTGCTTTTCGTGATCGTAAATTACACGGTAAATCTGGCTCGTTGGCTCTCTGAAAAACCCACGCGCACGGAAGCCAATCGCGTATCCGTTCGGCTTAGAGTAGCGATCCCACTGCGTCAACTCGTCCTCGTCACCGCTAAAGCAGGTCACAAAGAACTTGCTCGTCCCGTGCGTCGGCGAATCCGGCTCATCCTTTACGAACCCCAGAACCTGGTTCAGAAAGGCGACTGCCTCAGCATCGCCTTCCCGCTCTTTAATCAACTCTGAGACCGCCATCTTGTAGATGTCCGAAGCGTATTTCGTCTCCGTCGTGTCGTTCAGGCTCGCAACCTGGGAGGCATAAATCGTCGCGCTTTGTAGTATTCCGAGAAAGCCAGCCCCATTCGTGTAGTGCCAAACGATGTCATCTCCGTTGAAATCGAAGACGCCCATCTCTGTCGCAATGTCGCTGACAAACTGCCGATACTTCTCGTTTTCTTGAAGGGTCACATGCATTCGTAACTCCTAATCTCCGGGCAAGATTTACGGGAAGCCACACGCAAAGCAAGTGCGTCTGCCGCATGGGCGGGCGCCATTTCAGGCAACCTCGCGCTTTCCAGGGGCGACTACCCCACCTGGGGGCCGCTCGCCTACCGCGTTTGCGGAAGGCGGAGGTGTCAGTGATGCTGACGGTTTGCGGTTGCCCCGATTCAGCTTCGCGGCTTCCCTGCGTGCTTTCGTGAAGAACTGGGGATCATTCTTGTACTGGTTTGTGATCCAATCGACAAATTGAGGGCTGTACTGCGAGGGATTTCCTGGAACGGTACCTTTATAGTAAAACTCTGGACGTTTCTTTATTCCGTGCACGCGGACGATGCACTGGAGGTCATGCTGGTTCAGTTTGAGGCCCGTATTCTCCTCGACCTTTAGTTTTACCTCTATCATTAGTCTAAGCGGATGGGTCTTTGACGGGTCTTTCGCAACTTCCACAACTCTGATCGCAGTGCCATCGCCTGGACCCGACGTGAGAACGATATCTGCCGGCCCGGGCGTCTTAGTGAGTGCCAGACGATAGGTGATATCGATCGATAGCTCCGGCGGGTTGCCCAGTTTCGACATATCTGCGCGAATGGCGACCTGGAACTGGGATAGGTACTTCACCGCATTCCGGCCCAACCGTCGCCTCATCACCGCACTATCAAGGTCGTGCTCCTCCGGTTTGAAATCATAGACGAGGGTCATCATGCCGACAGGAACACGATCCGAAAGGGACACGCCGGTCCATGAGGTGAGATACTTGTGGTAATTGATGACGCCAGCCTGGAAGAGGCCAAGCACCTCGCGGGGAACCTGGGTGATCACCAGGTGCACTGCCTCATCCCGCAAGTCGGCGACATGTTCGATGTTGAGCCGGACCGGGTCACGCTCACTCAGGAAGGTTCTGGTCAGGCAGTCGCGCAGAGAAATCGTCCGCGGTCGATCACCGCGCTGACTAGGATAATAGATCGCTCCCGTCCCCGATTCATGGGAGAGCTTCGCCTTCATCAGAAGTTCCCAGGCATTGCAAATCAGATAGGCAAAGTTCTCGACCCGATAAGTGATCGAAAGCCGGTTGATTGTCTCAAGCGACAGCACATAAGCCTCAACGCTCTTGTTCAGAAGGCGTCGACTCAAACCGCGGTATTTACCGCCTGAAGACATCGCGCTATTCGCTCCCCCCGACGCGGGCAAAGCGGTTCTAGTGGTGCGAGGGTACAGACAAATTATACGCCGGGGAAACGTCGGACATTGCGCAGGAGACGCTGTCCCGATGGTGATGGTGCGTGGCAACCTTCCTGCGGCAGGTCGATTTAGGGTCTCAGAATTGACCCGCTATCAACGGCCGCCGGATTTGGCACCGATAAGCGCCGCAGCGACAGGCCATTCCGGCGAGGCGAGAGCATCTAACAGATTCCATGACACTTGGCGACTTTTCGTTAGGATCTGGTCTAGTGGGAGATCGTAAGCTTCCGTCCCCGGTCCCCAACAGCGAGGGACCGGGACACCCTCATTTTGGTTTAGAAACATCACAGAGACCGAGGCCACCCGCCAATCAAATTCCCGCGCCGTATTCTTCCCGCGATACGAGGCTTGCATTCAAGGTTGAGTCATCTTAAGATAGATTTACTGACTCTTGTGTTGTTTGCTTGGTCACGCGGGCAGTACAGCGATGATTGGGCAGCACGCATCGCCGATGCGAAAGTTTCGGTCGAGCGGATCGGGCCTGGGACTCCGGGTACCTTCGCAGAGAGCAGACCAGGTCACGCGGTCGGGTTCACCAACGGGGACCATCAGGCATGGCCAAAAGCCTTTTCAAACTCGTCCGCAGTGCGAATGTACTGAAAAATGCTTGGTTAGTTATCCAGCGAAATGGCCGCACGTCTAAATCCCCTGAAACAAGAGAAGAGATCGCCATATTTGCAGAAGATGCGGGGGTGTATCTTGATCGGATTCAGAGACAGCTCCGAAATAAGAAATTCACCTTCAAGCCCGCTAAAGGGGTCAGGGTAAAAAAGCCCGGGAAGTCGGATTTTAGACCGATTGTAATCGCACCAGTCGAGTCGAGAATAGTTCAAAGAGCAGTCCACGACGTTATGATGACGGTGCCTGGGATTGAAGCTCTGGTACGCTCCGTGAACAGCTTTGGCGGCGTAAGAGGTTGCAAAGAAGATGATTACAGCGCCGTCCCAGCGGCGATTAAGGCTGTACTCGAAGGAATCAAAAACGGCGGCGCGTATATAGTTCGTTCAGACATTTCAAAATTCTTCACCAGAATTCCGAAGCCTGCGGTTCGAAAGATTATCGAAACAGTGATCTCCGACCAGGATTTTCTGAGCCTCTATGATACTGCTGTAGCCCTTGAACTGAGTAATATGCAGAAACTCCGTGACGACGCTAAGAAGTTCCCGATAGAAGAAATTGGTGTAGCGCAAGGCAACTCAATTTCTTCCATGATGGGCAATATCTTACTTAAGGATTTTGACGATGAAATGAATAACCTCTCAAACATCCGATGCATAAGATTCATCGATGATTTTCTGGTTCTTGGACCCAATAAGGCAACTACCCTTAAAGCATTTTCCAGAGCAGAGGCAATCCTCAGCAAATGGCAGATGACTCTCGCAAAAGACAAGACCGATAAAGCCAGTATACGGGAGCCGTTCGAGTTTCTAGGGATCGAGTTCTGCAATGGACTAATTCGGCCCACCAAGAAAAAGCGTCAAGATCACATCGAATCAATAAAAGTGATATTGGAGAACTCAAAGATCGCTCTCTTTAACTACAAAGCAGAAGACAAGATCGATAGAAAATTCGCTGTACTTAAATCGTTGACAAAAGTGAGCGATTCAATGCATAGCTGGGGGATGCATTATCGATTCTGCAATGACGCAAATTGTCTTGCACATTTGGATAAGGAAATTGCACTGCTTATTGACGAATATTTTAGAACATTTCGTTCGATCTTGAACGCCAAAGGGCAAGAAACGATGTGGGACCTACTTGGAATTCAGTCGCTCCAGAAGATCGAGCGCAATAGTCTCCGCTGGGAGTGGCCAACCTCTGGATCAAAACACCAGCCGTAGCCCTTTCCCTTGCGCTATAAATACGATCGGTCCTGGTAAACGCCGCAGGGTCCGCGTTTCCTTCAATTAAACACTCCCCAAGTGCCACCCAATGACAAACTAGAGGCTCTGGAGAGCGGCAGTGCCGGCAGAAAACAGTAGCCGCCCACTGCTCCCCCGGCACCCCACTCGCGAACAGGCACGCGACGCTGAGAGTCAACCAGCCCAGGACCATCGTGCTAACGAGGAAAGGGCCAGTTCAACGTTGCCCCGCTCGTGCCTGCTTCGCCACTAAATGATGAGGCGTTCCCAGGACAACCTCTGAGGGAAGATACCGGCGCTGTTCTCCGCACAGAGGACAGACGACCACAATGGACTGAAAAGGAAATTCAAGCACACCGGCAGGCACGTCCCGCCGGCATCGTTTGCACTCCACTACGAACAGCTTTCGTCTCTGAATTCCGAAGGACATCAGAATCAGCATAGGCGAACACACGGCGAAAGTTTAGAGGAAGCAACCCCGGCTATAAGGCCGGGGTTTTCGTGGGTTGAACGCGGATGAAACCTACCAGCCGCCGCCCACTACGCCCCCGGCACCCCGCCAGCGCCTGCGAACAGCCCCTAATCGTTGTCTGCTGCCACGTTTGGCAGCCGCGGCCATTTCCGCTTCGAGGTCCACCGGAATTGCGATGTAGAGCGATGCACGTCGATCCAAATGACCGATTACCACCCCATCTTCGACCTTCATACGCTTGTCAATTCGGCTGCGAGGTGTTTTTTCTCCGGATCTGGCACTGGGCATCACCAATTCACAATTGACAAGGAGTACACTGATCCCTTATGGCAAAAATGACAACCGTATCCGAGGCAGAGGGGCGCCCATATAAGACAACGGGGGTCCACTTGCCAGCCGATCTCTGGGAGCTTCTTAACCGAGTTGCATTTGAGCGTGCCCGGACGCAGGGTGGACGTGCCAGCGTCTCGGCGCTCCTTGTGGCAATGATCGAGAAGCACCGCAAGGAATTGGAAAGGGAACTGGCTAGTGCAAGCCGATAGAACCTCATGCCACCTCTAATTCAATCCGACCCTGGCGTTTCGTCTACAGGCGAGACTCTGGCGCAACTTGAGGAAGCGATCCAACAGGCAGCGAACCAGTACTTCCGGCTCGTGATCTTGGCTGGTGTTCCCGGCTCTGGCAAGACCGCTGCTCTGCAGTCTGTGGCGCAAAAGGCCGGATGCGAAGTAGTGAACGTCAATTTGGAGTTGAGCAAAAAGATGCTCGAACTCACCCGCATGCAACGATCCCGGCAGGTCGAGCGGTTGCTGAAAGACGTGATCGCCGCCGCTCCCGGCGATGTCGCTGTGCTCGACAACCTGGAAATTCTCTTCGACACCGGGCTGGAAGTCGAGCCGCTACGCCTGCTTCAAGTTTCGAGCCGCAACCGCACCGTCGTCGCCTCGTGGAGCGGAACTTATGTCGGCGGAACACTGACCCAAGCGCGTCCAAACTCGACTCGCCAGGTTTCCATTGCTTAGACGACAATTAGTTGAACAGCCAATGACCTACCAACAGCTCCAACCCCTATATATGCGCGAGGCTCAAAGAGTATGGGAAAAACGCGAGCAGCCAATCGAACTAAAGACTATCTTGGAACAGACTTGCGTAGAAGGTAAGGGGGGGCTATGGAATGTTCCAGACACAAAGAATGAGGCTCATTTGGAACAACTACGCCATCGGGCGCTGATGAAGGAATTCCTGCAGTACCGTGATGGCAAGGGGAAGCTCAAAGTCGTCCGCACCGAAGCTCTTAGGGCTGGCTTCAAAGATTGCTGGCAGAAGCAGGATTATCGAGCGATTGTGCAGATGGCCAAGATGGTTCCAGAGGTAGTGATTCAAGAGGACCAAGCACTTCTCATGTACTACGACAATCCGATGAAGATTGAGCAGCGCATCGGACGTGTTGATCGCATCGGGCAGAAGTTCCCGGTGAAGGCGTTCAATCTGATTTTCGAGGACAGCGTGGAACTGCGGGTGCAGGAAGTGCTGGAGGAGAAACTAGCGACGATTCTGGAAGAGTTCGGTGTGGACAAGACGGAAGACGTGCTCGACTCAGCCGAGAATGGAGCGATCTTTGAGAAGTTGTACGCACAGGCGATCCTCAACCCCGGCGACATCGAAAAGAACATCGACAAGCTGATTCGAGATTTTCGGGAACAGGCCAAACAGGAGGTCGCTGGGCGGTCGTTTTACGGAGAGACGATACTTGATCCAACGCTAGCCCAGCAGTTGAGTAGTCACCCGCTGCCGTTTTGGGTCGAACGGATGTCCGATATTCCTCCCCCTTTTCCCGGCGCCGACCCCTGCCCTCAGTGTGCATCCAAGGGCATTGTGAGCTACTTGCGGATTCGCTACGACCCCCAGCCCGAACGTCTCGGATGCGTCCGATACCCGGCCTGCCGCTTCGAGATGTTTTTCGAGTATTACGGTCACGAGATGCTCGTAGAGGAAACCGAGCAACTTCTCCAATCCGGCAAGACAGATGTGATCGAAGGTTTTCAGTCAAAAGAAGGCCGGCCATTCAGCGCCCGCCTCATCCTGGGGGAATCTACACGCTGGCGTGTGCGGCCACTCTTCGACAATGAATAAATTGGCTTCTTTGCCGCGAAGAGCAAAAGGGGATACCTACGCCATGGAACACATCGAGAGAACGCGCCTACGGGCATCTTAATGCGAGATTTTCCGGCCTTTTTTGGGGGAGAATTCCCTTTCTTGAGGTGTCCCCGATCTGCGCCGCACCTGCGCCAAACTCTGCCGCAAGAACGGCGGCGACCTCGAACAGATCAAGTTCCTGTTCGGCCACGCCTCCATCCAAACCACTGAACGCAACCTCGGCTCCGAGCAGGAGATTGCTGTCGCCGTCAACGACAATTTGGGGTTGTGAAGCGACCCCAGTCAGAGAAATTGCCATTTTTACTTCGCATCTTAAGACGCTGCATATTGCTTAAAGATTCAACAAGACAAGTTACCTTGTCCCACAGTAAGAAACATCTCGTGAAAAAATGCAATTCAACATTGACATGGCCGAGGTGAACGGGTAGATTTCGAGCGAACCATAATTTGCCTTTTTACCCCCACTGAACTTGCGCGCAGCAGTCGCGGTCGAGTACGTTGACGTGTTCTGCTAGATGCTTTGTTTGACCGTTGCAAAGGTTTTGAAGAAAGGTTCCTCCTGTGCCGACTACCCGTTTGCCCATCTCTGCTGCGTCCCGCCTCAAACTTTCTTTATCCATCATTGCGTCGTTTCTGATTCTTCAACTGTGTCTTGTAGCCAGCGGGCAAGCGCCCGCGGTCGGGCCGGTCGGAGACAATGTGCAGCCGCCGCAGCCGGGTATCGGGCACGACTATATTCATCTAATGTCGGAGACCGTGAACCCCGTGCGGGGATCATTGAGTATTCGCATCAGTTTTCCGGCCCCGAAGGGGCGTGGCATCACGCCGCCAGCATTTGCGGCCTATAATTCCGGCGAACTGAGTTCGCTGCTAGACAATTTCGATACTCTGCAATGGGCAACCACATCCAACTTTATCGGGCAGGACTATGGAGGAAGCGCGACACGTGGAGGGTGGGGTACGAGTGGCGGAACACCTCTTTCTACAAACAGTCCTGCGTATTGGAATGTTATTGCTCCGCCATATCCACCTACGGGAGTTCCTCCGCTTGATTGCAACTACATGTCCGGCCTCTCGTTCACGGACCTGAACATGACGCAACACACATTGCCGGTCGGGGCTGCATGGGCTCCGAACTATTGGAACTATAGCGGGACCCCATCCCAGAATTGCGGCCCCGGCATCGTCGTTGGCAACGGTGATACGCAGGTCACGGCCGTCGCGCCGTTGTATACGGCTGCCCAGATGACTGCCGGCCAGTGGGGCCTTCCCGTTTCCATCATTGATAATGATGGAAACACATATAGTTTGGCGCTCGGACAAGGTCTTGCGCTAGGCAACGCCGCCATGGAAGACCGGAACGGCAATAGTTTTGGGGCGAACGCCAACGGCATGACGGACACAGCGGGGAGGCAGCTTGTCCTCGGTGGGATTAGTCCGGTATCCGCGTCAGAACTGCCTGTTGCAAATTGCGCCGCCTCGGGGTCGGGTGCAAGCTGCACCGAAAACATTTATGGACTGAATTACACGATTACATCGACGACCACAACCGTGAATTACACTCCCGCAGGGTCAGTGACAGCAACATACTTGAGCGGTGGTGTTCCGACTTGCCCTATGGCACCAAACGGAACTGATATGCCAGCCAACAGCGCCACCATGACCGTGATCTCATCGATTGGGTTGCCAAACGGACAGAAGTATCAGTTTTTTTATGGAGACAATAACCCAAATCCATCGCTCAATAACCCTTACGGGCTGATAAGCGAGATCATCTATCCAGACGGCGGGTGGGTCAAGTATACGTGGACGCTGACTCCAAGCGTTACCCTGTCTACCAGCTATCCCGGCATGCTCAACGGACAATCCGAGCCCGGTGCATGCACCGGTAAGTATGAAACACCTGTCGTCGCCACGCGCACGGTCAGCTACGACGGAGTCAATGTTGCCCAGACTCAGAATTTCACATATAACTCGACGTGGGATTCAACTGGTGACTGGTTGACCATCAACACCCAGGTAACGACGACCGACAACGTGCTCAGCCAGAACTACCTCACCTCTTACACGTATGTGCCAAGCTACACCCCCGGCGCTTCGCCTTTTAGCAATTCCCACGGCGACAACCTGCCGCCGGTGGAGCAGACGGTGCAGCACTACGACTGGAGCAGCACCAACACGCTTCGAGATACGGAAATTAAGGCCTGGTACAACGCCAATCAGCTGGCGTGCGACTTCCATACCAACGTGAACAACCAGACCTCCGGCCATTTTTATCAATACAGCAACGGCCAAATGGTCGATGACAGGGAATACGACTTCACGAATGGAGCTACTGCGGCACAGTCCTGCAATCCTACTTACGCGAGTAACCCGAACAATTTCACTCTTCCGACGCCTATCCGTGAGACGGTGACCACTCTCCAGACGATCACCAGTCCGAGGAATCTGTTTCCCCTATTGCCCGCCGGAGTTCCCTTGTCATCAAGTCTGGTTTTCTACAAGCCATTGACGGTGAAACTCTACTCCAATGGCGCTCAAATTGCCGAGACGGACTACGGCTATGACGAGACCTCGGTGCAGCAAGTTCCCGGTGTAATTAATCACGACTCATCGTTTCCCTTAGCTGCATCGTTGTTTCCCCAAGTCGCATATACGGGGCGCGGCAACCTGACCAGCATCCACAAGCGGTGCATTGGCTCGGCCCCCTGCACGGAATCGACGACGACATATCAATACGACGAGACCGGCCAAGTGGTCTCTATGACCGATCCTCTAGGGAACACAACCACCTATTCCTATACCGACAACTACACCACCAGCAACAACCAGTTGACGCCCAACCCCGGCTATCCGCAGCCCAGCGTAACCAACGCCTATATAACAAAGATCACCAACGTACTCGGCCAAAAGGCAACTTTCCAGTACGACTGGCTGCAAGGGGATCTGATCTCCTCAACGGATGCCAACGGCCAGAACACCGGCCTGAGCACGCATTACATCTACAACGACTTTGCGGACCGGCTCAAGGAAATAGATTATCCCGACGGTGGCAAAACGCAGATGCAATACAACGACGGCACCTACGCGCCGGGCGGCACCATCCCCAATGTCACGACCACAAAGCAGTTGACATCCAGCCTCAGCGAAATGAGCGTTGCTGTTTCAGACGGCATGGGTCATGTGGTGCAGACCATCATGAAAGACCCAGCGGAGGGCGATGTCGCCAGCGAGACGACCTATAACGGCGAAGGCCAGGTTTATACCAAGACGAACCCGCATCGTCCCTCCTTGTCCTCAACCACAGACGGCACGTCGAAGTCCTATTACGATGCGCTGGGCCGGCCTACGCTTCAGATTCATCCGGACGGCAACTCGCTCACCTGGTGCTACGACGGCGTCGCATCCGTCGGCAACACCAATGGCGTTTGCAAGTCGCACATCGGCGGCAGCGGCGCAGCCGTCACCTGGGTAGACAATCAGGACGAATCGGGCAACCAGTGGCAGCGCTCCAGCGACGGCCTGGGCCGCCTGGTTCAGGTGGAAGAGCCGAACGGAACCACTGCGGCTGCGTCAATGGAGACCGATTATCTCTACGACGGGCTGAACAACTTGGCGTCAGTGACCCAGCAAGGCAACGGCTCTTCGGGAACCAGAGCGCGCAGCTTCAGCTACAACTCGCTAAGCCAGCTCATCACCTCCAACAATCCCGAGACGGGAACGATCTGTTACGGCGTCTGGAGTGGATCCAATTGCGTAAACGGCTATGACGCCAACGGAAACCTCACCGCCAAGACAGATGCTCGCAGCATCAAGGTCAGCTATCAGTACGACGCGCTCAACCGGCTCTATGCCAGGAACTACAACAATGGCGACCCATCCGCCTGCATGCAATACGATGTGGCCCTCTCCGGGTCCTCGGACTCGAATCCGCTTGGCGCCCTGACGGCCGAGTGGACGGCCCCGGCAGGCACTTGCCCAGCCACCACCACCAGCCCGGTCTCCTCCATCCCCAGCACGGCTTACAACAGCACGGTGCCGCAGAAACACGATCCCATGGGCCGCACGCAGATTGAGCAGCAGTGTCCCTATACCGCCGCCTGCAACTCCAACTACGTGTTCCAGTACGGCTACGACCTCGCGGGCGGCATCGTGCAATACAACAACGGAATGCCCGAATCGGGCTCCTCGACCAGCGCTCCGGCGCTCAATTGGGGCATCACCTACATGAGCCAGGGCGGAACCTCGACTGGCCAGCTTGGCAGCTTCGGCGTCGCGCAGTTCCCAGACGGCCAGCAGGGCCAGCCCTGGGGCAGCCCCAACAGCCCCGACCTGGCCCATCCCTACAACCTGATCCAGGCTTTTCCCAGCACCACCGCGCCTGCCTACGATCCCCTGGGTCATCTGGTCAATGCGCAGCTTGCCATCAACCCCAGCAACTCCTCCTCGACCATCAATGTCCTTCGGCAGTACGACAACCGCGGGCGCATTCTTTCCGAGACGGATGGCGGCTCGGGCGTGGCCGCCGCCAGCGGCAGCACAGGCACCATCACGGTCTCTGGCAATGAGGCCGGCCCGCAGAACACCGGTGGAACTTCCGGCTCAAGCACGCTCACCGTGACCGGCACGGACGGCGTCAATCAGGTATGCACTATAACCTGGGTTCCCGAGGGGCCTTATCACACGCCTACGCAGGTCAAGACCTGCAACTACGTTCCCGACACCGGCACGTTGAGCGTGACCATCAACGGCTTCACCGCTTCGGTCAGCTACGGAGGGGGTTCGAGCGACTCCGCGCTGGCCTCGCAGTTGGCGGCGGGCTTCAATATGTCCGGCTCTCCGGTCACGGCCTCGGCCAGCGGCTCGGCCTTCACCGTGACGGCGATTGCCAAGGGCGCGGCCAGCAACTATCCCATCTCCTTCTCGAACGGCGACTACTCGGTCAGTGATCCGAACTCCACGCTCACCGGCGGGCAAAACGGCGCAACCGTCTACGACGCCGGCACCGCGACGGCGACCATCAGCGGCAACGGAGGCTCCTGGACGGCTACCGCCAACTGGGGCCAAGGCAGCACGGCCAGCAGTCTGGCGTCGAGCCTGGCCTC
>Ga0302320_10018804_pt1 | contig 13919 bp, 8 predicted proteins | sample Bog_T0_3_FD_202130 | JGI IMG/M metagenome (GOLD analysis project Ga0302320, IMG submission 202130) | Peat permafrost microbial communities from Stordalen Mire near Abisko, Sweden - Bog_T0_3 | ecosystem: Environmental > Terrestrial > Soil > Wetlands > Peat | place: Sweden: Abisko, Stordalen Mire... | reverse complement strand
CATCGCCAATATCTATCTGGGGAACATCAAGCAGTGGAATGACGCCAAAATCGCCGCCCTCAATCCTGGTGTTTCTCTGCCCGACCTGCCGATCATCCCGGTGCATCGTTCGGATGGCAGCGGCACCACCTTCATCTTCAGTGACTACTTGAGCGCCGTGAATCCCGCTTGGGCGGACACCGTCGGCAAGGGCACCGCCGTGAAGTGGCCGGCCGGCATCGGACTCGGCGCCAAGGGCAGCGAAGGCGTATCCGGCCAGGTCAAACAGATCCCCGGCGCCTTCGGCTACGTGGAACTGGCCTACGCCGACAAAAACAAAATGCCCTATGCCGATGTCAGGAACGCCGCGGGTAATTTCATTTCGCCCGCCCCGGATTCCGTCAGCGCCGCGCTCGCCACGGCGAAGATCGCGGATGATTTCCGCTTCTCCATGGTCAACGCCCCGGGCGATAAGGCCTATCCCATCGCCGGCCCAAGCTGGGTGCTGATCTACGCCCAACAGAAAAATGCCGATAACGGCAAAAAACTCGTGGCCTTTTTGAAATGGGCCGTGACCGAGGGTCAGAAATTGTCGCCATCGCTGGACTATGCGCCGCTCCCGGACGAAGTCCAGAAACGGGAACTGGCGCTGCTGGACACGATCACGTACGGATCGAAATAGGAATCCAAATTCTAATCGTCGTCCTTGACCAACACCGGAGGATTTGCCATTGGAAGTGGGACGAAGAGCGTAGTTCCTCCCGCTCTTCGTCCCTTTAATTTTGTCCTTTGAGTTTTTGTAGTTTTGGATGAACACCAAACCGTTTTAAACCGAACATGGGAAATCCTGCCACCAGCCATCTGGGCGACCGCCTCTTCAAGGGCCTGACCTTGGTCATGGCGCTGTCGGTCTTTGTGCTGATCATCCTGATCGGCTTCGAGCTGGCGCATGGTTCCAGCACCGCCATCCGCCAGTTTGGCTGGCGCTTTCTCATCAGCAGCGACTGGGATCCCGTCAATGAGAAATTCGGCGCGCTCCCCTTCATCTTTGGCACCCTGGTTTCCTCCGCCATCGGCCTGCTCATCGCCGTGCCCCTCAGCATTGCCACGGCCGTTTATCTCACCGAATTGGCGCCGCTTTGGCTGCGCCAGCCGTTGACCATGTTTATAGAATTATTGGCGGCCGTGCCCAGTGTCATTCTCGGTCTGTGGGGCATCTTCGTCATGGTTCCGTGGCTGAGTGGCCATTTGTTTCCGCTGCTGCAAAAATACCTTGGCTTCCTGCCGTTGTTTCAAGGCCCCATTTATGGCCCCAGTATCTTCGCCGGTGGCATCATCGTGGCCATCATGGTCCTGCCTATCATCACCTCCGTCTCCCGCGAAATTCTGCGTTCCGTGCCGGGGTTGCAACGGGAGGCCGCTTACGCACTCGGGGCCACGCGCTGGGAAGTCACCCGCATCGCTGTCTTGAGCTACGCCAAGAAAGGCCTCTTCGGCGCCGTCATCCTTGGCCTCGGCCGCGCGCTGGGCGAAACCATGGCCGTCACCATGGTCATCGGCAACAGCCCGCAAATCGTCAAATCCCTGTTTGCCCCGGGCTACACGCTGGCCAGCGTCGTCGCCAATGAATTCAGCGAGGCCACCACGGATACCTATCTCAGCGCGCTGTTCGAAATCGGCCTGGTCCTGTTGGGCGTCACCGTGCTGGTCAATGCGCTCGCCCAACTCCTGTTGAAAACCTTCGCCGGACCCGGCGTCAAACCCCAACACTGATGCCACAAAAAAAACACGCATGAACCGGAAGGCAACCATCTCCGCCACGCGCCGCGTGCCGACGGTTTTCTTCCCCAGCCATTTCCCCGAATGACCGTCTCCAACCATCACTGGCGCAAGGCCAGGAATGTCTTCATGCAGGCGTTCACGTTTGTGTGCGCGATTCTCGTCATTCTGCCGCTGCTGCTCGTGTTTTTTTATCTCCTGAAACAGGGCGCCGGCTCCGTCAACTGGGCCTTTTTCACCGAACTGCCCAAGCCCGTGGGCGAGGTCGGCGGCGGCATGGCCAACGCCATCCTGGGCACCTTCATTTTGATCTCGCTGGCCTCCTGCCTGGGCGTGCCGGTGGGCGTGCTCGGCGGCGTTTTCCTATCGGAATACAGCCATCGCCGGCTGAATTGGTGGATCCGTTTCACCGCCGATATCATCAACGGCGTGCCCTCCATCACCTGGGGCATGGTGGTTTATGCCCTCATCGTTCTCCCCATGAAGGGATTTTCCGTCCTGGCCGGCGGCGTGGTGCTGGGTCTCATCATGATTCCCCTGATCATGCGCACCACGGAGGAAGTGCTCCAGTTGGTGCCCAATGGCTACCGTGAAGCCGCGCTGGCGCTGGGCATCGCGCAATGGCGCGTGATCGTCCAAATCGTCCTCCGCACCGCCCTCAAAGGCATCGTCACCGGGGTCATGCTCGCCCTCGCCCGCGTCGCGGGCGAAACCGCCCCGCTCCTGTTCACCGCCTTTGGCAACGCCTACTGGACCCACCGTTTGACCGAGCCCATCGCCGCGCTGCCGCTCCAGATTTTTAACTACGCCATCTCGCCCTATGACGACTGGCACCGGCAGGCCTGGGCCGGCGCCCTGGTCTTGATTTTGCTCATCAGCGGCATTAATATCTGCGTCCGGACCCTGACCCGGGACCGCTTCAGCAAGCGAGCGTGAAACCAATCCATGACCGCCCTTATTCAACCGATGCCCAACGCCACTGTCGAAACCAAACCTGACCCCGCCCCGGTTGCGGCCGTGACCGTGCGCGGTCTTTCCATCTTCTTCGGCAACCATGCCGTGCTCAAGAATGTCACCATTGACATCGGCGCGCGGGCCGTGACCGCCATCATTGGCCCCAGCGGATGCGGCAAATCCACCTTTCTGCGCTCCATCAACCGCATGCATGAGCTGAACCCCGACGCCCGCATGGAGGGTGAGATCCGCCTCTTCGGGGATGACATCTATTCCCGCGACGTCGAGCCGGTCGTGGTCCGCCGCCGGGTGGGCATGGTATTCCAAAAATCCAATCCGTTCCCGACCATGTCCATCGCCGAAAACGTCACCGTCGGCCTGCGCCTGAACGGCGAACGTAACAAGAAAACCCTCGCCGCCCGCACCGAGGAATCCCTCCGCATGGCCGCGTTGTGGGACGAGGTCAAGGACCGGTTGCACGCGCCGGCCATCAGTCTGTCCGGCGGCCAGCAACAGCGGTTGTGCATCGCCCGCGCCCTGGCGGTGCAACCCGAGGTCCTCCTGATGGATGAGCCGGCGTCCGCGCTCGACCCGCTCGCCACCCAAAAAATTGAGGACCTAATTATTGAATTGAAGAAAGATTATACCATAGTCATAGTGACCCACAACATGCAGCAGGCGGCGCGGTCCTCCGATTTCACCGCGTTTTTCTACCTGGGCGAACTGGTGGAATTCGGGCCCACCACCCGGATTTTCACCAACCCGGCGCAAAAACGCACGGAAGATTACGTGACCGGACGATTCGGCTGAGTTAACTTCAAATTTAGATCATGGATAATCATTTTGAGTTGGGGCTGGGTGAATTGCGGCAGAAACTGCTGCTCATGGCCAGCCGCGCTGAAACCGCCGTGAACGATTCCGTGCAGGCGCTCATGCAGCGCAATTTTGACCTGGCCGCCAAGGTGCGCGAGGATGACGACATCATTGACCAGTTCGAAATTGACATTGATGACCTGGCCATCCAGCTCCTGACCCGGGCGCCCCTGGCCAGCAATCTGCGCCTCGTGACCGTCGCCATGAAGGTGTCCCAAAACCTCGAACGCATCGGCGACGAGGCCACGAAAATCGCCCGGCGCGCCCGCGATCTCGCCCAGGAGCCGCCGGTCAAAATCTCCCTGGATCTTCCCCGTCTGGCCGGCATGGCGCTGGCCATGGTCAAGGATGCCATGGACGCCTTTGTGCAACGCGATTCCGCCGCCGCCCGCGCCCTGGTGCCGCGCGACAAGGACGTGGATGTCCTGAACCGCGAGATCCATGCGGCGCTCGCGCGGCACATGATGGAGCAGCCGGATACCATTGCCCGTTGCCTGCATTGGATCGTCGCCGCCAAAAGCCTGGAACGCATCGCCGACCACGCCAAAAGCATCGCCGAGGAAGTCGTCTATCTGTGCGAGGCGCAGGACATCCGCCACCATCTGAAAAAAGCCGGCGCCGCCCCGGCTGAATGATCGCGCCGCGCTGCGCCTTAAATCGCCAGCAACAGCCGCTTGATTTCCTGCAATCGCGCTTTCGGCTCCTTTTTTGTCAGCCGCGGAAATTTCCCGTCCAGCGTGATAAAGTCCCCGCCCCGCACCAGTTTTAATTTGTCCTCCTCGACCTCAATCGTGGTCACGTTTTTTTCACCCGCCAGCAGCTTGAGTTCCGTCACCGCCAGCAACAACTCCACCGCCGCCGGCAGCGGACCAAACCGGTCGCGCAATTCCCTCTGCAACGCGCCCAGCAACGCCTTGTCCGTAACCTGGGCCAGCTTGCGGTAAATCTCAATCCGATGATGCGGCTCCGTGACATAGTCATGCGGCAGGGCTGCGGGCTGCGGGCTGCGGGCTGGCAAATTCGTGGCCACCCGCCTCAGGTCTCCCAGCTCCAGAAAGTCCAGCGCCACGCGGATCTCGATCCGCGGTTTCAATGGTTCCCCCTTCAACGCGCCCACGCTCTGCTTCAACAGCTGACAGTAAAGCTCAAAACCCACCGCCGTGATGTGCCCGCTTTGCTCGGCGCCAAGGAGGTTGCCCGCGCCGCGGATTTCCAGGTCGCGCATGGCAATCTTGAAGCCGCTGCCCAGCGTGGAGTATTGTTTCATGGCGCTGATGCGTTTGCGCACGTCCGTGAGCAGGCGCGCGTGCCGCGGCAGCAGCAGATACGCATATGCCTGATGCTTGTAACGCCCCACCCGCCCGCGCAGCTGGTACAGTTCGCTCAGTCCAAAACGGTCGGCCCGGTCAATGATGATGGTGTTGGCGTTCGGTATGTCCAGGCCGCTCTCGATGATCGTGGTGGAAAGCAGCACATCGGCCTCGCCGTTGACGAACCGGGTCATCACTTCCTCGAGTTCGTCCGCATCCATCTGGCCGTGCCCCACCACAATGCGTGCGTGCGGCACAAGCGTCTGCAATTTCGAGCGCATCACCTCAATGGTCGTCACCCGGTTGTGCAGGAAAAACACCTGGCCGCCACGGTGGAGTTCACGCTGGATGGCGTCGCGGATAAGCCGCTCGTCATATTCGGTGGCAATTGTGTCCACCGGCAGCCGGTCGTGCGGCGCCGTCTGGATGGTGCTCATGTCCCGCGCGCCGGTGAGCGCCAGGTACAGCGTGCGCGGAATCGGCGTCGCGCTCAGCGTCAGCACGTCCACCATGGTCCGCAAACGCTTGAACCGCTCCTTGTGCATCACCCCAAACCGCTGCTCCTCGTCAATGACCACCAAGCCGAGATCCTTGAAACCGATGTCTTCCTGCACCAGGCGATGGGTGCCGATGACTATATCCACCGTGCCCGCCGCCAGGTCCTGGACCACCTTCCGCTGCTCCCCTTTGGTGCGAAAGCGGGACAGCAGTTCCAGGCGCACGGGATATTCCGCCATGCGCTCGCGAAAGTTGTTGAAATGCTGCTGCGCCAGCACGGTCGTGGGCACGAGCACCGCCACTTGTTTGCCATCCATCACGCACTTGAACGCCGCGCGGATGGCCACCTCGGTTTTCCCAAAGCCCACGTCGCCGCAAATGAGACGGTCCATGGGCTTGGCACGCTCCTGGTCCGTTTTCGTCTCGGCAATGGCCCTGATCTGGTCCGGCGTCTCCTCATAAATGAACGCGCTTTCAAACTCGCGCTGCCATTGCGTGTCCGGCTTGCACGGATGCCCCGGCTGCGATGCGCGCACGGCCTGGATGCGGAGCAGTTCCGCCGCCACGTCCCGCACGGCTGCCTCCGTCTGCTCCTTCGCCTTGGCCCAGCGCGTGCCACCCAGGACGTTGAGCGGCGGATGGGCCTTGCCGGCTCCGACGTATTTGCCCACCAAATGCGCCTCGCTGACGGGCACGTACAGCTTGGGCGGCTCATTCGCAAAGTCGCCCGGCGCATATTCTATGACCAGGCATTCCGCTTCCAAGGGCGGCAGGCTGGCGCCCGATGCCCGCCCGCCCGCTGACGCCGGCAGTTTTTTCAGGCCCAGATAGCGGCCGATGCCATGTTGCAGATGCACCACTAAGTCACCCTCTTCCAGATCCGTGAAATCAATGTCGAGTGCGGAGCGCGCCGCCACTGCGTGGGGCGACTTCAGCTTTCGCGGCCGCTGGATTTTGTGGCGCCCGAAAATTTCCGCGTCCGTGACCACGACCAATTTGGCCTCGTCACAAACAAACCCTCGCGCCAGCGAGCCAAGGTGGACTTGCGGCCGGTCGCCGGATACATGCGCGCCTGCCGGCGGATGGGCAAGCTCCTCCGCTAATCCGGCCAAACCCAACTCCTGCCAGACTTCGTCGAACCGCTGCCGCTCGCCCTCGCTGTTGCAAAAGACATGGACGGCGTATTCCTGTCGCCGCCAGCGATGCAGCTGCCGGAAAAATTCGCGGCGCTGCGCCGCCGCAATCTGCGGGTCAGGCGTGCGCTCCGCCAGCGGCCGGAAGGCTTCGAGGCTGCCAAAAACCGGCGTGGCATGGGGATCCGCACGGGCGCTTCCCCCGCCCTGAGTCCGGGGATTCTTTTTAGCCTGCCCCAGTCCAGGCTCCGTTTCGCCGGCGCCCAAAAGAACCGCATCGTCAGTCAATTCAACCGGGGTAAACCCGCGGCGGTTCAATTCTCTTAGAAAATCCGGCCAGGAAATATGAAACGGATCGTCCGCCGGAATTTGTTGCGCGTAATCCTCCGCTTGCACGGCCAGTGAACCCGGATCGCACAGCAGGAAAATGGTCTCGCGCGGCAGATAATCAAGCAGGGTGGCATTTTTTCCCGCCGGCGCGGGTTCTCCCTCGCTCCCGGCGGCGGGTGGGGGTGAAATGGGATCGGTTCCCTCCGCCGCCCGTTTCAAAATGCCAATCTCGCCGGCGGGCGGGATGGTCACCTCTGTCATCGCCTCGCGCGAGATTTGTGTGACCGGATCGAATTGGCGCAGCGACTCAAGTTCATCGCCAAAAAACTCCAGCCGCACCGGCCACGGACTCGTCGGTGGAAAAAGATCCACGATGCCGCCGCGCAATGCGATTTCCCCTTTTTGTGAAACCTGCGCCTCCGGTTCGTAGCCCTGGGTCTCCAGAAACCCGATCAAATCCAGCGGCGCCAGCACATCGCCTCGTTTCAAATGCCGCGTACGGCTTTTCAAGTTCGTCCGGGCATAGGTTTTTTGCAACAGCCCGGAGACGGAGGTGACCACCATGGTGGCAACAGTCGGGGCAGACGCCAACGCCGCGAGGGTGACCAGCGTTTGCAACCGTTCGCTGATGACATCTGCATGGGGCAGCTTGCCCTCGTGCGGCAATATTTCCCAGGCCGGGTAGAATAGCAGAGCCGTGCCCGACCCAGCCAGCCAGGTTTCCAAGTCCTGCTGAAAGCTTTCCTGAATCTTCAAGTTCTCGGTCACAACCACGACGGGACGCCCGGGGAAAATCTTCTGCAGGAGCGCGGCAAAAAATGGCTGGGCACTGACCGCCACGCCGGAAAAAATCAAGGCTCCGCCCTGCTCCACGCGCCGGGCCAGCAACTGCACGGCGGATGCTTTCAGGATGTCAGCGACCACATTGCCTGCCGCCGACGAGACTTCGTTTTGCGTCAAGCGCCCGAAAACTCGCAGTCAAAACTCCTGCCGTCAAGCCCGGCCTCAAAGCCCGGCAGCCAACCCGCCTCGCCCTCCGGGAAATGGTTTCGTTTCTTCCCACCGCCCGGTATGATTGACTAGAATGTACTGGCTTCGATCACTCGACACCGCCCTGTTTCATTGGATAAACAGCGCGCTGGCAAACCCTTTCTTCGACTGGCTGATGCCCCTGCTAAGCGGAAATGGCGTTCCCTGGCTGCTGGGTGTGGCCCTCGGCGTGCCCGTGGTAATGATTCTCGGCTCCGTTCGCCTGCGCCTGTGCGTCCTCTTCATGGTCTTGACCGTGGCGCTGGGCGATCCCCTCGTCATCGGCACCTTCAAGGACGTCGTGACCCGGCCGCGCCCATTTGTCACCCTGCCGGATGCCCGGCATTTCGGCCAGACCGGCCAGGGTTACCTCCAGCCGCTTTCCGATGGCACACTGCCGCCCGCGGCCAACCGCCACAGCTTTCCGTCGGCCCACGCCGCCAACAGCTTCGCCGTGGCCATGGTGGGATGCTTGTTTTACCGGCGCAGTGCGCGCGTCCTGTTTCCGCTGGCGGCGGCCATTTCCTTTTCCCGGATCTACAATGGCGTCCATTACCCCGGCGACGTCATCATCGGCGCCATCCTCGGCATGGGTTACGCCATTGCCCTGCTGCTGCTGCTGCAAGCCGCCTGGAATTTGATTGGCAAGCGGGTCTTCCCCAACTGGCACGCCCAACTGCCGAACCTGTTGAATCCGGAGTGCGTAACGCGCAGCGTGGAATCCGCCCCCTCCGGACCCCCAACTCCGAATCCCGAACTTGAATGGCTGCGACTGGCTTACCTCGTGATCATTCTCGCGCTCATCGGCCACTGGATCTACATCGGCAGCGGGCTGATCGGCCTGAGCGAAGACGAAGCCTATCAATGGCTGTGGTCGAAACATCTGGCTTTGTGCTATATCAGCAAGCCGCCGGGCATCGCGCTGATTCAATGGCTGGGCACCTCCCTTTTCGGCGACACGAATTTTGGCGTGCGCTTCTTCTCCCCGGTGTTCGCCGCCGTCCTGAGTCTGCTGGTCCTGCGTTTCGTGGCGCGCGCGGTGGGCGCGCGCGCCGCCTTCCTGCTCCTGCTCATCACCTTTGCCACGCCACTGCTGGCGGTTGGATCTGTCCTGATGACGATTGATCCACCCTTCGTATTGTGCTGGATGTGGGCGGTGATCGCCGGCTGGCGCGCCCTCCAGCCGGATGGCAAAACCCGCGACTGGCTCATCGTCGGCCTCGCCATGGGGCTGGGCTTTCTTTGCAAGTTCACCGCCATGTTCCAAATCATCTGCTGGGCGGTCCTGTTCGCCTTGCAACCACCGGCCCGGGCGCATTTGAAAAAGGCCGGGCCGTGGCTGGCATTGCTGGTCTTCGGCGTTTGCACCACGCCGGTGGTCATCTGGAATTCGCAACACCAGTGGATCACCGTATTTAACGTGGGTGGCGATGCCGGCATGACCGACCCAAGGCATTACCCACTGCGCGAACACGTGGTGAAAAGCCTGAATTATTTTCAGGAGTTCACGAGCGGGGAGCTGGGCGCCTTGAACCCCATTTTCTTTGTTGGTTCGCTCTGGGCGCTGGCCGCCGCGTGGCAGCAACGCGCGAAAAAACCACTGTGGTGCTTTTTGTTTTGCATGAGTGCGCCGCTGTTCCTGGGCACTTGGCTGTTCTCCTTCCATTCCCGCGTGCAACTCAACTGGATTGCCGCTGCCGTGCCGCCCCTGTTCTGCCTCATGGTTTTGTATTGGGGCGAACATCCCCGGCGCATCAAGCCATGGCTGACCGCCGGCCTCCTGCTCGGCTTCATCGCCTTTGTTTTCATCCACGATCCGGGCCTGCTCGGCCCGCTGGCTGGCCACAAGTTACTGGGCGACGTGGACCCGTCTCACGTTCATTTTGCGCGCGGCGGACGCGAAACCGCCCTGGTCGTCGAAGCCGAACGCAGTAAGTTCGATACCAACGCCTTTGTCATTGCCGACCACTATGGCACCACGAGCTTGTACACGTTCTATTCCGCGCCCGCCCGCGCCGCCGCGAAGACCTCCCAGCCGCTGGTCTATTGTGTCGATTCCAGCCAGACCAACGACCAGTTTCCCTTCTGGGACGAATACAATTATCGCAAGCATCGTCAGGGCGAAAATGCCCTGTTCGTTTTGCGCCTGGCGCCTTACAAGCTGGAATCGGGATGGTTTTGGAAATGGTTGGCCGGCGGGCAGCCTGCCTTCCGACAAATTCCCGGGCCCCGCCCGGTGCCCGCAAACATCGCGTCCGAATTTGAATCCGTCACCAATCTCGGCGTGCGCGAAATCCAGTTGAAGGACGGTCGGGTCTTCCACCGCGTGCAACTTTTTGGGTGTTACCATCTGAAAGAACTCTCCGCCCCCCATGAATAGGAATGAACGCGAACCGCTTGAAATCCCAGGTTCATGGGGTGGAAAATGGTAGGAAAAATGAACCCCGGCAGCGCAATCCTTCTCCCCGTCCGCGATTACCACCTGGCCGCCACGCTCGACTCCGGCCAGGTGTTCCGCTGGCAACGCATCGAAAACTCCTGGTACGGGGTTGTGGGAAAACAATGGGTCCACCTCACCCAAACACCGGAAGGCATCCGCGCCGGAACCGACACCCCGGTCGAAAACTGGGACTGGCTCCGCCGGTTTCTACAAACCGAAATGGATCTCGCTGCCATACTGAAAACTTTCCCGGACGACGAACCCATGCGCCAGGCCGTCGCCGCCTGTCGCGGCCTGCGTCTTCTGCGCCAGGACCCGTGGGAATGCCTCGCCTCCTTCATTTTGTCGTCCACCAAACAAATCGTCCAAATCCGGCAAATCGTCGCCCACCTGTGCAAACAATACGGCGAACCATGCCACCGCGCCACTCCCACGTCGCCACCCGTTGAAGGCGACCCATCACCAGCCGAAACCACCACCGCCAACCTCGTGCTCCATGCCTTCCCCACGCCGCAACGAATCGCCACATTATCCGAGGCGGATCTGCGCTCCTGCCGGATGGGATTCCGCGCGCCCAGCCTGCTCGCCGCCGCCCGGCAAATCGCCGACCGCAGCCTGGACCTCGAGCGCATCCGGCAACTGGACCATGCCGCGGCGCGCGCCGAACTCATGCGGCTGCGCGGCGTGGGTGGCAAGATTGCCGATTGTGTGCTGCTGTTCGCCTACGGCTTTGACACCGCGTTTCCCGTGGACGTGTGGGTCGAACGCGCGTTGCAGGAATTGTATTTTCCGCGCCGCCGGGCCAGCGAACAGCGGCTCCGAACCTTTGCCGCCACCTATTTTGGCCCGCACGCGGGCTATGCCCAGCAGTATTTGTTTCATTACATGCGCACGCGCAAAAACCCACCGCCAGCCAGCCACTCCTTTACGGCGACGACAACCTCCAGACGCACTCGTCGGTGATGATCTGATCGCCGGATTTCGCACGGGACGAGATCTTGTTCTCCCCCGGCGATAGGGCAACGTCTTTCCAAATGAAAACCCCGTTCTCACCGTCACTGCGTTTGCCCTGCGACACACCGTTGACGAACAACTCCGGTTCCTTCGCGTTCGAATAAATCTTCACATCCGTCACGGCATTCGTGCGTTCGGTAAAACGCCGGCTGGTGAGGTACAGCACCGGCTCGTCCGACCAGTTGGCTTTGTAGAAATAAAACGCGTCCTTTTTTATCTGGCGGTCGCGCGTGATCAACCCCTTGTCGTTCAGTCCGGGCTGGCTGCCTTCATGCCGGGTGCTGACCGCGAAGTCAAACATGCACCACACAAACGTGCCCCAGACAAACGGACGCTGCTTCATGGCCGCCCACGCGGCTTCGTGCACTTCTGCCTGCCATTCTTCGGGGTGCCAGGGACCGCCGGGTTTGGGCTGGCGCGGAGGTTCTTCATGCTGCGCCGGGTTCGCGCCCGCGCCATATTCGCTGACGCAAAAACCGCCGTACCGGCTTGTGTCGCGGCGGGAATCAAGAATGCGGCCATAATCCTCCTTGGCGTCCCGGTACCATCCCGGATAGATGTTCCAGCCGAGCAGATCGGAGATTTTATTCATCTCCGGACGATCTTGGGTCATGGTCGCTTCAATGGTTGGCCGGGTCGGGTCCTCGCCATGGGCCAGCGTCGCCAGGTCTTGCAGCTCGCCATGAGGATCGTCGCTGGCGCCGCCAATTTCGTTGAACAGGCTCCACGCAAAAATCGACGGGTGATTGAGGCTTTGCCGGATCAGGTCCAGCAACTGGTCGCGCGAGGTGTTTTCAAATTCCGGCGTGTTGCGGATCACGTTGACTTGTGGCAGTTCCGCCCAGACCAGTATCCCGGCGCGGTCGCATTGCCCGTAAAAATAGTCACTGTGCTGGTAATGGCAGCACCGCACCACCGTCGCGCCAATTTCCCTCAGCAGCGCCACGTCACCATCCATGTCCGCCTCGGAAATCGCCCAGCCTTTGTTCATGAAATCCTGGTGCCGGTTGACGCCGTGAAGATGGTAAGGCTGGCCGTTCAGGAAAAATCCCTTGCCCGGGTCCACCGAGTAGTAGCGCAGACCTAGCGGCTGCTCCACCCGGTCCACGACCGCGCGATCCGGCGTCCGCAATTCCACTACCGCCTGATAAAGATACGGGTCCCGGCGCCCATTCCACAAATGCGGCTGGGGCACGGTGAGGCGCAGGTAATATGGCGCGGTGTCACCCGGCGCGAGCGTGATGGCCTGTTCCGTGCCAACCACCACCTTGCCCGCCGCGTCCACCACACTGGCGGTGAGCGTTAACGGCGATTTCTTCTTTGTGCCGTTGGAGATTTGCGCCGTAACGTCCAGCACCGCCTGCGTGTCCGTCACGCTGGTTTGCGACCAGGCCACCCCGGGCGAACCGTGGTCGGTCAGCGAAAAATTGTCTTCCCCAGTGACAATTAAATGCACCGGTCGATACAGCCCGCCGTAAATTGAAAAATCCCCTTCCAGGGGCGCAATGTCCGCCGCCTTGGTGTTGTCCACACGTACCGCCAGCAGGTTGGTTCCGGAGGCGGAAAGCTCCTTGGTGATTTCAAAACAAAATGCGCCAAAGCCGCCCCGATGTTCGCCCAGGAGTTTTCCATTAACATATACAGCCGCCATCAGGCTCGCCGCCTCGAACCGCAGAAAATATCGCTTGCCGGGTTCCGCGCTGGCCACCAGGGTGCGCCGATACCATCCCGGACCCCGGTAATACTTTTTCCCCGCCTGGGCATCCTCCCACCCCCAATTGTGCGGCACGGACACCGTCTGCCAGTGGCTGTCGTCCACGGCGGGACTTTCCGCGTCCGGCACATCCGCCAGCTGAAATTGCCAGCCCGACTCCAGAAGTTCACTTTCCCGCGCTTGCAGCCGCGAAAAGCCGAACACAACCGCCAAGCTGAAAACCAGGGTGAAAAAGGGGCGCATGATCCAAATTGGAAATTGTCCCGCCCTGAAGCAAGTCAAAGTTCTTTTTTTTTGATCACCCCAAGCATTCCAGGAGCCAGGTTTGACCCCGCGACCCGGCCTGTCACCAAAATGTCACACTTGCACAATCGCCAAGTGGCAAACCATTGCCTTTAATAGCCGCCATGGAACACATTTTTGGCCCGCTGGATACGATTCACGTCATTTGCCTGATCCTAGCGCTGGCGCTTGCCTTGGGGTTTGAATTCGTCAACGGGTTCCACGATACCGCCAACGCGGTGGCCACGGTCATCTATACCCACAGCCTTCCGCCATGGGTCGCGGTGATTTGGTCCGGCCTGTGGAACTTGATTGGTGTGCTGACCTCGACCGGTGCCGTCGCCTTCGGCGTCATCAGTCTCTTGCCGGTGGAATTGGTCATGAATGTCGGTTCGGCCGCGGGTTTTGCCATGGTGTTTGCGCTCCTGATCTCCGCCATCGTTTGGAACCTCGGCACGTGGTATTTGGGTCTGCCGGCCTCCAGCTCGCACACGCTGATCGGCTCCATCATGGGCGTCGGCCTCATGAATTCGTTGATGCACTCCGGTGGCTTTCTCGCGGGCATTAACTGGGCCAAAGCCAAG
>Ga0302320_10018803_pt1 | contig 13919 bp, 10 predicted proteins | sample Bog_T0_3_FD_202130 | JGI IMG/M metagenome (GOLD analysis project Ga0302320, IMG submission 202130) | Peat permafrost microbial communities from Stordalen Mire near Abisko, Sweden - Bog_T0_3 | ecosystem: Environmental > Terrestrial > Soil > Wetlands > Peat | place: Sweden: Abisko, Stordalen Mire... | reverse complement strand
AGGCTCAGCCAAGGCTGCCGACGATGTATGGGTCGCTCGCTATCTAATGATGCGCCTCTGCGAGAAGTACGAAGTCGACGTAGTCCTCCATTGCAAGCCCATCAAGGGCGACTGGAACGGCTCCGGCATGCACTGCAACTTCTCCACCAAGTACATCCGCGAAGTCGGCGGCAAGGAATACTTCGAAAGCCTCATGAAGGCTTTCTCTGATAACGTTGCGGAACACATCGCCGTCTATGGCCCGGACAATCATCTGCGCCTGACCGGACTCCACGAGACCCAGGCCATCGACAAGTTCAGCTATGGCCTTTCCGATCGCGGCGCCTCCATCCGTATGCCAGTCAACTTCGTCAAGAACGGCTACAAGGGATACCTGGAAGATCGCCGCCCGAACTCCGAAGGCGACCCCTACCAGATCGTCTCCCGCATACTGAAAACCATCAACAGCGTCTCGAAGGTTTCCAAAGAAGAACTCGTCGGAGCGTAGACAGGTTCACCAGCCAGACCCAGCCGCCAAAACGCCGGGTGGAATGTATAACCGAAACCAAGGGTGTGGAAAAGTGGGAGCGATCCGGCTCAGCTTTTCCACGCCCCTTTTGCGCTTGGGTACAATGCGTCGCAGGTCCGGTGGTCTATTCTTATGAAGACCGCCAAAGCATTCCCGAACCAATGCAGGGTGTTGATACCGTCAAGCGGCTTTATTCGAAGGAAAAAGCCCCCTTCACGCATTTTGTGACTCCGCATAACTTCGGGCAATGGTCCAAATCTACCTGCCGAAAGGAGATCCATGTCTGACTACCGCAATTTTCTAGCTCTCTCCTACGAGGAGTTGGAAGAACTTAACCTTGCTGCCAAAGCCGATCGAATGAACCGTGTTTCTGCTGACGAAATCCGCGAAAAGCGGATCAAGTACCTGACCGACGAAAAACACATTAAAGCCGTCACCGTGCTTTTCAGCGACCTTGAAGGCCGTCTGCATCTCCTTGACTACGACAAGAAATTCCTCCTCGGCGCCTATGAAAACCTGACCTTCGATGGATCATCCATCCGCGGCTTCACAGCGCAGAAGGAAAGCGATCTTCGCCTCGGCATTGACTGGAGCGCCTTCTACTGGGTGCCCGCCGACGTCTTTGGCAACGGCAAGGTGCTGGTCTTCGGCACTGTCATCGATAAGGACGGAAGCCCATATTCCGGCGACCTTCGCGGCGTGCTCAAGGACTACTCCGACAAGCTCTTCAAGGAAAAGAAGTACACCCTCAATGCGGCCAATGAGATTGAAGGCTTCCTGTTCGCCGGCCGCGATGCTGAGAACACCTACCACAAAACCGGCAAATTCGAATTCGTCAACACCGGCGGCTACTACCACGTGCTCCCTCTTGATCCCCTGCGCCAGTTCATTGACACCGCTGCTGAAGTGGAGCGTGCCATGGGCTTCCAAAACGAGAAGGATCACCCCGAAGTGGCGCCCAGCCAGTTTGAAATCAACTACGGCTATGGAGAAGTGGTTGCCGCAGCTGACCAGATCCAGCTCTACAAGCTGCTCACCCGCCAGGTCGCCAATAACATGGGCTACACCGCAAGCTTCCTGCCCAAACCAGTAGTCGGCGTCAACGGCAGTGGCATGCACACCAACGTCTCCATCTCTGAGGGCAAGACGAACCTGTTCTGGGACGCAAAAGGTCAGGAGAAGCTCTCTACATTCGGATGGGAATTCATTGACCGCATTCTCACCCATGCGCTCGATATCTGCCTCATCCTGAATCCGAGCGTGAACGCATATCGCCGCCTCGACCCGCACTTCGAAGCGCCTAACCAGATCAAGGCTTCCGCCACCGATCGCGGCTCAATGGTGCGCGTGCCCATCGGCAACTCAAAGTCGATGCGTGTTGAAGTTCGCTCCGTCGCGCCCGATGCCAATCCTTATCTCACCCTCTACTCCATCTTCAAGACCGGCATTGACGGTACCAAGGCGGACATCGACAACCTCCGCCAGGCGCAGCGCTACCTGCCCGATCACATCCAGCAGGCAATTGAAGACTTCAAGTCCTCCGCCTGGGTCGGCGAGATTCTAGGCGCCGATGTGCAAAGCCGTTTCGCCGACCTCAAGCAGGCCGCGGCAAACCGATCTCCGCTCGAGTTGGGAACGTTCGTCAAAGGTTCTGAAGTCCAATATCACCACGAGGTATACAACCAGTCTCTCTGGAACTTGTTCTAGACCGAACCAACCATCAATCATTCGTGAAACGCGGCATCCTGTCGATTGGGGTAGTAGTAGGTTCGCGATTTTCCCGGAACATACCAGTCCTCTGGATGGCCGTCGCTTTCAGGTGGCCTCTTACCGTGCAGGTGGACAACACCGCGCACCTCCGGCTTATCCTTCTCCGCTCCATGAATGGTGTGATCGATGGGAAGAAAATGCCTGGCTGGAAGTTCGTTAGCCCACTCCACCATGGCTCCCTGCCCGCTCCTCGTCTCAAACGTCAGGCCGGAAACCGAACCGCCATAGGACCACAGTGTCGTCGCGGGCAGGCCACGTGACCTCCGGATTTGCCGTGGGGGGAAGACGGCAGCCCCCGTTATAGCCGGAAGTCACAAATATCCGATGAACAGAAGAGGACCGCCAGGCGAATTCGCCGCAGGCCTGGCCCCCGCCTGCAAATCAGGAACGGAACCGCGAGATCAGGTAAAGAATCGCGGACAAGACCACGCTGATCAGGATCGATGTGCCCAGCGGAAAGAAAACCGAAACGTTCCTTCCCTTGTAAGCGAAATCTCCGGGAAGCCGGCCCAGCGGAAGCCCGAAACGCCCCCCGGCCAAAAACACGACACCGACAACTACCAGCAGCAGCCCCAATCCGACAAGTGCTTTTCCAACTTCATTCATGCGCAGCCCTTGCATTAGGATACAGTTATTCGGCATCGCTCAAAAGCCCGAGCGCGCCCACTGGAGAGGAGGTCGAGTGCGTATTCTTATCCTGATCGCCGGTCTGGCCTGCATCTTCGCCGTGTTGATCGACGCCTTCCAGACCATCATCCTGCCCCGCCGCGCTACCGGCCGATTCCGCCTCACCCGCATCTTCTACCTCATCACCTGGCAGCCTTGGGTCTTCTTTACCAACCGGCTCCGCGATATTCGCAAGCGCGAAGCCGCTTTCAGCTTCTATGGCCCCATGTCGCTCATCTTTCTCCTCGCCATGTGGGCAGGAGTCATGGTCCTCGGTTTCGCACTTATCTACGATGCCCTCGGAAGTCCCTTCATCGATTCGCTCCGCGGAGCCGGATTTCTATCCGACCTTTACGTCAGCGGGACGACGCTTTTCACCCTTGGCCTGGGAGATGTGACCCCGCACAGCCGATGGGCACGGGGCTTCATCATTCTTGAGGCGGGTACAGGGTTCGGACTTCTCGCCGTCGTCATGGGATATTTCCCCGTCCTCTACAGCGCATTCTCGCGCCGCGAAGTCAGCATCTCCCTTCTCGATGCCCGCGCCGGCTCGCCTCCAACTGCTGCCGAACTCATGCGCCGCCATTCCTACGAAGGCGCTGAGCAGGCACTTTCGCTGCTTCTCGTCGAATGGGAGCGCTGGTCTGCGGAATTGCTTGAGAGCCACATCTCCTATCCGCTGCTCTGCTACTTCCGCTCGCAACACAACAACCAGAGCTGGATCAGCGCCCTCACCTCCGTCCTCGATACCTCCGCGCTCCTCATCGCCGGCGTTCGCGGACACGAAGCACGTCAGGCCCAGTTGACTTTCGCCATGGCTCGTCACGCGCTGGTCGATCTGTCGCAAATTTTCTCACTCCCACCCATCAACAACGCGCCCGATCGCCTTCCCCCCGCGCGCTATGACCAGCTCTACAACATGCTCTGCCAGGGAGGCGTCAGCGTCTGTCGCGATGGAAACTCCTACCAGCGCTTGCAAGACATGCGCGCGCTCTATGAAGGCTACGCCGAAGCGTTGAGCAAATATCTTTGCATGCCGCTGCCGCCCTGGATTGCCGACCAGCCGCACAAAGACAACTGGCTTGCCGTCGCCAAGCTGCGCGCTCAAACCGAAGAGGCCAACAAGCCCACAGCCAGGGAAACGCCAAACGCCGCGCAGCCATCCACCATCGCAGCCCTCGTCGATGACCATCACGATTTCTAGTACGATGATCGCGCGTTAATTTCCCCGCGTATGAATCGACCGCGACTGCATCGTGCCCGGTACATTCCGCTTCCTTAGGCGGAATGCGGGAAACCTCAAACCTCGATCCGTCCCTCCGTCAGGACAAGAACCTGAACGGAGCCGAAGGGGATTTGCATTTGAAATGCCGGCGCGAAGCAATTTCGACGACCCACATTACAGCGTCGCCTTCGTAGCCCCCGTAGAAATCCCGCCATCCACCAGCAGGGTTTGTCCCGTAATGTACCGGCTCGATTCCGACGCCAGAAACACCACCGCACCATCCAAATCGTCCGGCAACCCCGGCCTCTTCAGCGGAATGCGATCGCGCAGATACTCCACCCACGCCGCGTTCTTATACATCACCCGGTTCTGCGCCGTCTCAAACCACCCGGGCGCCAGGCAGTTCACCGTCACGCCGTACTTGCCCCAATCGTCCGCAAGGCTCATCGTCAGCTGCTTGATCCCGCCGCGGCTCGCGCCGTAAGGACCAAGCCCCGCGTAACCCGCCACGCTTGTCACCGAACCAATATTGATAATGCGACCATATCGCCGCTCGATCATCCCCCGTGCAACTGCCTGCGCAACAAAAAAAGAGCCTCGCAAATTTGTATCGAGAATCGTATTCCAGTCTTCCCAGGTCACATCCAGCGCGGGCTTGCGGATATTGCATCCCGCATTGTTGACGAGAATATCGATCTTGCCAAAGCGCTCTTCAATCACCCTCACCGCGCTCTGAATGCTGCCGTGGTCCCGAACATCCAGATCTACAGAAAAAGTCTCGCGGCCTAATTTCTGAATCTCATCCGCAAATGGAATCAGCGATTCCCTGCTCCGGCTCGTGATCGCAAGATCAGCTCCTGCACGCGCCAGCGCACGCGCGAAATACTGCCCCAATCCGCGGCTCGTACCCGTCACCAATGCAACCCTGCCTGTCAAGTCGAACAATGAGTCTTCCATCCACCCCATCCTTACGGTTGCAGAACCACTTTCAGCAATCCCGGCTCGCGCGCGTACAGCCGTTCAAACCATCTTGGCCCATCCTGGAGCGGTGCCACCGCAGTCAGCAGAGGTTCCACACGAATAGCCCCCTCCGCCATCAGCGCGATGCATTCCGGATACTCACCCGACGATGCGCACGATCCCTGCAGCCGAATCTGCCGCGAAACCGCGGACTGCAATCCCAGTTCAACCGTCGGCGTAACATTGCCAACCAGGGTCACAGCGCCGCCTTTGCGAACGCTTTCCAACGCAAGCTTCACCGTCACTGACGTTCCCACGCACTCCAGCGCAACATCGGCACCGCGCCCATTGGTCCGCTCTGCAATTTGGCCAACAACTTTTTCATCGCGCGAATTGAAGGTCTCTGTCGCTCCCAGTTCACGCGCAAGTTCAAGCCGGCTCTCATCCACGTCTAGCACAAACACCCTCGCCGCTCCAGCGTGCTTCACGGCCTGCAGCGTCAACAGCCCGATCATTCCCGCGCCCACTACAACGGCAGTATCGTTCGGCGTAATCTCCGTCAAAGACACGGCATGAACCGCAACCGAAACTGCTTCGATAAGCGCCGCATGCGCAAAAGGCATGTTGTCAGGCAGGATGTAAGCGATGCGCGCCGGAACCACGACATACTCGGCGAACGCCCCCATGCGCTTGAATAAGGGCGTCGAAACGCCAATCACTTCGCGGTGATCGCACAAGTTGATTTGCCCGCGCTTGCAAAAAAAGCACTCGCCGCAGAAAACCGTCGAGTCAAACGTCACGCGATCGCCCGCCCGAAAATTCACCACCGCGCTCCCGGCTTCCTCAACAATCCCCGCCGCTTCGTGCCCCATCACGACCGGCGGCAAACGCCGGCCCGTACTGCCGTCATATCCATGCACATCGCTTCCGCAAATCCCGCAAGCCTGGATGCGGATCAGCAACTCGTCCGCCGCAGGCTTCGGCACAGGCATGTCAACCAGGTCCAAGCGCTTGTATTCAGAAAGCATCAGCGCCTTCACAGCCCCACCTCATCCAATCGCGATAACCCCATCTCAAATTCCCCTCGCAAGAATCTTAAGCCATCGCGCCAGGGGGCAACCTCGGCATTCCAATAGTGGCCCGCTCCAAACCACTCTGGAGAAAAGGCGCCCGTCGTTCATAACGCAAGACCTCGCAACCGATCGAATGATCAGTAGGCAAAAGCCAAATTCGTTTGGAATAATCAGGAAGGCGGGTGCCCGGCCCAACCGCCGCACATCGCAATGGAATCAATTGGGCACCGCGCCAATAAATCAGTTGGACGAGTTCGGAAGATGAAACTCGACGCCCGCATCATGATTCACCTTGGCCGTCGCGGTCAGGTCCAATTCATTGATCGGGATCTCGCGACGCTGCCTGTCTCCTACGTAGAGCGTCTTGCCTGTCAAAACGTAGTTGTGAATCTGCTCCGGCGCGCGTCCATCCTTGAAGACAAGCGTCACCGCATCCTCGTCATCCGCAGGGGCCGGCGCTTGTTGCTGCACGGACGGAGCCGGGTATGCCGGATACTGCAAATATGGAGGATAATTCGCATCGGGTGGCCCCTGGTCGTCAGGCTGCGTCGCGTATCCCTCGCTGCCAGTATCTTGCGGCGCCTGCGAATCGTCAAAGCCAAAATCGTACGGATACCCAAGCAAGTACGACCCGCCCGTTACCGGATAGCCGTACCGATCGCCTGCATGGTAAGGACGTTCATACGGCCTGCGATAACGCCACGACCCTGCATACTGCGGCCGATACCTGCCGACCCCAACCGCACTTCTCGCATAACTGCCCTGCCGGGAAACAAAGCGGTTGCCGCCAGATCCACTTGAACTCGCGAACCCCCTCGATACAGACCCGCTGGATCCACCTCGGAAGCCGGACGCCCCGTGTCCTGAGAATCCGCCCCCATGCGATCCGCCCCGCTGCGCACACGCCGGCAGCATAACTCCCGCAACCATCAGCGCGACCGCGACCAGACGCCTCATGCCCATATAGTACGCCTCAATTCAATCACCACCAAAGACCTCAAAGGTTCGGGCATTGGTCTTTGATCATGTTCCACCATCACTTGATCAATTCGTCCTTCTTCAATTCCAGGGATGTATCGTCTAGGTGAAGCCGGATCGGAAGTCCCCCCACCGCAGGCGCCGCCTTCCGCACGGTCGCTTCAAAGTCTGCAACTAGCGCAGGATCATCCCATACGCCCCTCTGAACAACAAACGTCAGCACCGTTCCATCACCGTGCTTGGCCAGGAACACGTCCGTTCCCTTCCCTTCGAAAAATCCCCCCGCCTTGAGCGCATCCGCCAGCGCCCGGCCTTCGGATTGGCTCGCCGTCCCGAAGTAGTACACATCGTCGTTGCCGGCCAGCGCCACCCGCCCAATGTTCGATTGCGCCTTCACTTCACGAGCCTTGTTCAACAGGCGCAGCTCGATCGGAAATCCTCCCACCGAAGGTGCAATCTGCCGCCCAAACTCCTCAAACGACGCCACCATTGCCGGCTGATTCCAGATCCCTTCTTTCACGATGAAAGAAACCTCGGTTCCCCCCGGTTCTTTTGACAACAAGACATCCGCGCCGATATCGCTGAAATATCCACTCATTTTCAACGCGTTCCCCAGCTGCTGCGCATCGTCCTTGGTCGCAGTGCCGGAGTAATACACGTCATCCTTGGTTCCAATCACCACCTTGGGACCGCTGTTCGCCATATATGTGGGAAGAAAAACCGCTGCGAAGATCGAGCCAAACAAAACCACGAAGACTGCGAGCCCCCAACCAAACGCCACCCATTTAGATCCCAGGGCTCCGCCCCGCTCCACATGCGTCTTCACCGCCGCGCCCTGCAGTACCTGGGCCGTTTGCCGCATCCCCACCAACAGCGCGATCGCAATGATCGAAGACGCGGCCTGCGGAAGATTCCACCCCAGAAAAATCACCGTCGCCGTAATCACCGTCGCCAGGGCAAACGTCAATACAGCTTTGCCCCCCTGTCCCAACCGCCGATAATTCGCGGCCATGAACGCCCCGCCCACTACCGGCGTCCCAAAAAACGTGCCAATCGCCACCGCGCTCGAGTCGAATAATGAGTAGACGGGTACCGGTCCCGCGCAAGGGGCTGTGGCCCCGCTAAGTGGGCCCTCTGAGATCGTCGACATAGGTTCCTCGTTTCCTCGACTGTCAATCGTGCTGCTTAGTACGCGACCCTCAGCGGAAAAATGCGTCACCTCGCCCCGTCAGCTCGCGCCCCCGCCTGAAGGAGTGATCAAAATTGATCATACTTCCAACGTCTTTTCGCGGAATTAAAGCTCCTCCGGTCAAGTGCCTTTTGTGTCACAGGCTCCCAAAACGTTGTAGGCCGGCAAAGTTCAAGCAATGTATGATTAAGGACACTAGGACAGCAAAATCCAGAAAAAAGCACACTTGTTTGCACCGCATGGCAAGAGGGCTACACTAAGCCGGTTCCCTTGTTACCTGTTGGAATGGCAACGCTGTGTGAGGGGCTTTTCCCCCAGGAAGAAGTCGCCCTGAAGCGCCAAGTAATCTGGATAAGCGCTCTGAAGCCAGCTCTCAAGGAATGAATGCATGGCGAACCGCGGAAAAAGCAGGCTGAACACCTCAATTTCGTCTGCAGCCTTCCTGCGCACCATGATCCTTGCCGTGGCATCGGCCGCCGTTGCCTTGTCCACTGCCTGGGCTTCCGGGTCCGCCCCTCTCACCACACTCCACGCCATTCATACTCTGTCAAAGGCCGAAGCTGCTGGCGGACTGCCCGTCGCTTTTCAGGCCACTGTCACTTATTACAACAACAGCGACGTCGACCTCTTTGTCCAGGACGGCGACGAAGCCATTTACGTCGAGACAAAACAGGGCGAGAATTTTATTCCTGGCGATCGTGTACTCGTCCATGGAAAGACGCGCGAAAGCTTTACGCCTGACATCGTCAGCGATACCGTCACCGTCCTTCGCCATGGCGCGCTTCCCGTACCCGCTCAAGCCGATTTTGGGCAGCTCATCCGCGCGGAACGCGATTGCATGCTGGTTTCACTGCGTGCCACTGTCCGCAGCGCGGATGTAGTCAACTTCTCCAACTTGCACGGTATTTACTTCAAGTTGATGATGGACGGCGGTTCAATCGACGCAACCGTCCCGGCTACCGATGGAAGCAGGCTCAAGCAGCTACTCGATTCCGAAGTAGAAATTCAAGGCGTTGTCTCGGGAAAATTCGATAGCAAGATGCAGCTCATCGGAATTCTCCTCGAAGTTCCCTCGCTCGCGAACGTTAAAATCCTGGCCCCGGCCCCCATCAATCCAGACACGCTTCCCATCACGCCCATGGATCAGGTCCTGTCAAGCTCCTTTGTCCATGACCTCACCCGAAGGGTGCGCGTGCAGGGCTCAATTACGTACTATCAGCCCGGCCTGGCCGTCGTGCTTCAAAACGGCCCCAGGAGCCTTTGGATCTCGACCCGCTCCAGTACCCCCATGCGGGTCGGTGATATAGCTGTTGCCACCGGCTTTCCCGATGCACGCGACGGCTTCCTCTCCTTGACCGACGGCGAAATTCAAGACACCAACATCTTTGAACCCGTGTCACCGCAACCCGCCTCCTGGCACCAGCTCGCCACCTGGAATACCGGCGATCCCGACGGTCATCAGAATGACCTCGTTTCATTTGAAGGCATCGTTGCCACTGCGGTCCGTGAAGACGCTCAGGACGAATTCGTCCTCTCCTCAAACGGAAAACTTTTCACGGCCATCTATCGTCATCCACCCACAAATAAGACCCTCCCGCCGATGAGAGATATCTCTCCCGGTACCAGGATTCGTGTCACCGGCATTTGCATGGTGGTGCAATCCAACACCATTGACCCCACCGAACAAGAAGTCCCATTCAATATCCTGCTCCGCTCCTTCGACGATGTTTCTGTCGTTTCCCGGCCTCCCTTGCTCAATGTCCGCAACCTCATTCTCGTGGTCAGCGTGCTCTTGGTGCTGCTGTTTGCGGCCGGTTCCAGGGGATGGGTGATGGAACGCAAAATCCGTCGTCAAAATGCCGCCGTCGCTTACATCGAGGGCCGACGCAGTCGCATCCTTGAGGACATCAACGGTTCCCGCCCGCTCGCTGAGATTATCGAAAAAATCACCGAGTTGGTTTCATTCCGGTTGCACGGCGCTGTCTGCTGGTGCCAGATAGCCGAAGGCGCGCAGCTCGGCAATTGCCCTCCCAATCTGACCCCGTTCCGTGTCCTGCAGGAACAGATTCAGGCCCACTCCGGTTCTTCGCTCGGAACCATCTACGCGGCGTTCGATCCCCGCGCCAAATCCGACAGCAAGGAACACGAGACTCTCTCCGCAGCCGCCGCGCTTACCGCTCTTGCCGTCGAGACCCGCCGCCTTTATTCCGATCTGCTCCACCGCTCAGAGTTCGACTTGCTCACCGACATCCACAACCGTTTTTCGCTCAAGAAATATCTGGATCAGCAAATTGAATATGCCCGCGGAAACGCCTCAATCCTCGGAGTGGTCTATATCGACCTGAATGACTTCAAGCAGGTCAATGACGTGTACGGCCACCAGGTCGGAGACATGTACCTCCAGGAAGTGACCGTCCGCATGAAGCGCCAGCTCCGCCCCGGCGATATGCCCGCACGCCTCGGCGGCGACGAATTCGCCGTGCTCCTGCCAAAAATTCGCAACCGTAGTGAAATCGAAGAGATCGTTCACCGCCTTGAGCGCTGCCTCGCGGAGCCCTTCGAGGCGGAAGGCTACGTGATCCATGGTTCGGCCAGCATCGGCATCGGCGTCTATCCGGAAGACGGCACCACTAGCGAGAGCCTTTTACGCGCAGCCGACGCCGCCATGTATGTGAACAAACACATCCGCCGCGAAAACACCGAGACCGCCGACCGCCAGCACCCCGGCTTCAACCCCGAAGACCGCAACTGAATTCCGCCCCCTTAATCCCAAATCCTCTATCGAGCTCAGTCCGGCAAGTCTTGTTTAGCCGGACATCAAACTCCATTCAAATTCAAAGAACATTTACCCCGGCCCTACTCCCCAGGAACAGGCGGAAGATCTCCATCCCAGCGCTCCGCCGTGTTTCCCGCACCTGCTTTGAGTCTGAGCTCCCCCTTTGTATACGTAGGCGAATCGATCAGTTGGTAGGTATTTTGATTCCGGACAGAAAGGCTTGCTGGACGTGGTTGAAGCTGCGGCCACGGAGAATGGCGGCAACGATGGTGCGGGTGGCGCGAGCGTCACTGAGGCGCACATAACGGCAGCCGGCGCTGCGGTCGATTGCCATTGCGGGAACCAGTGAAATGCCGACGCCCGCGGCTACCATTCCGAAAAGACTGCTGAACTGGCCGCTCTCAAAGGCGATGTGGGGCGTCACCCGGGCGCTGGCGCAGGCGCTGATGCTGAGGTCGCGGAAGCAATGGCCGTCGCGCAGCATGACGAATGACTCTCCGCGGAGATCCCTGAGGGCGAGCGATTTGGCAGCGGCGTGGGGATGATTGCGGGGGACCACGGCGAAGAGCGGTTCAGTGAGAAGCGGAAACATCTCGAGGTCTTTGTGACGCAAGGGGAGGGCAAGAATCGCGACATCGATGGACAGGTCGCGCAGGCTCTCAATCAGGACCGGCGTGGTTTCTTCGACTATGCGCAACTTCGCTTCAGGATGCCGTTTCGCAAAGCTGGTGGTGTACCCCGGCATGAGGTAGGGCGCAATGGTAGGGATGGCGCCGACGGCAACGCTTCCGCGCACGTCTGAGCACTGATCGGCGACGCTCGACCGCGCAGCCTCAACCTGGCTGAGGATGGAGCGGGCGTGGGGCAGAAAAGCGCGGCCGGCCTCAGTGACTCGGACGCTGCGGCCCAGGCGGTCAAAGAGCTTTGCGCCCAGGTCCTCTTCGAGTTTAAGAACCTGCTGCGAAAGTGACGGCTGGGCAACCTGGCAACGCTCCGCGGCGCGACTGAAACTGCCAGTTTCCGCGATTGCACATACATAACGAAGTTGTTGAAATTCCATAGTCGTTGCCTATACCTCGGATGGGAAATAGGTATTGGAGCTATACCTCTCCATGGTGCTACATTCATTGGGTTAAGACAAGTGGGAACGTGATGGCAGCGAACCGAGCGAGAATCAGGCATTTCATTCGAAGGCCTGAGGACGAACAGGCTTGATTGAGCACGCATCATTCATGCCTGGCTTCCCGGCTCAGCAACTGGACTTAAACAGTAATAAGGAGAGAAAGCATGGCAACTGAAACGAAGTGCCCATTTCTTCACGCCGCAGGTGGAGGCACATCGAACCGCGACTGGTGGCCGAGCCAATTGAAGCTGGGGATTCTGCACCAGCACTCGCCCCTGTCCGATCCGATGGATAAGGACTTTAACTACGCCGAAGCATTCAAGAGCCTGGACCTGGCAGCCGTGAAGAGCGACCTGCGGGCGCTGATGACTGACTCGCAGGATTGGTGGCCGGCGGACTTTGGCCACTACGGCCCATTGTTTATTCGCATGGCGTGGCACGCCGCGGGAACGTATCGTACGGGGGACGGGCGCGGGGGTGCGGGATCTGGCCAGCAGCGCTTTGCCCCGCTCAACAGCTGGCCTGATAACGTGAGCCTGGACAAGGCGCGCAGGTTGATATGGCCTATCAAGCAGAAATACGGCAACAAGATCTCCTGGGCGGACTTGATTATTCTGACAGGCAATGTAGCGCTGGAATCTATGGGCTTCACGACTTTTGGTTTCGGCGGCGGCCGCAAAGATGTTTGGGAACCCGACGAGGACGTCTATTGGGGCACGGAGAAGAAGTGGCTGGGCGGCGGTGATCGCTACGGAAAGAGCCTGCCGGGCGATGGCACGATTATTGCGAATGAGGAGATACACGGGACCGAGCACGACCGCACCAATGGTACGGGACGAAACCTGGAGGATCCGCTGGCAGCCGTGCAGATGGGTTTGATCTATGTGAATCCCGAAGGCCCCGAAGGAGTTCCCGACCCGGTGGCCGCCGCGCATGATATCCGCACCACTTTTGAGCGCATGGCGATGAACGACGAGGAGACAGTAGCTCTGATTGCGGGCGGGCACACGTTTGGCAAGACGCACGGTGCAGGGCCGGCTACGAATGTGGGCGCCGAGCCGGAAGCGGCCAGCATCGCGGAACAGGGATTTGGCTGGAAGAACAGCTTTGGCACCGGCAAGGGCGCCGACACCATCACCAGCGGACTTGAGGTGATCTGGACCACCACGCCAACCAAGTGGAGTAACGATTTCTTCAAGCACCTGTTTGAATACGAATGGGAGCTGACTAAGAGCCCGGCGGGGGCGAACCAGTGGAAGCCGAAGGGAAGCGCCGGCGCGGACAGCGTGCCCGATCCATTCGATTCGTCGAAGCATCGTACGCCGTCGTTGCTGACGACGGACATTGCGCTGCGCGTCGATCCCGAGTACGAGAAGATTTCGCGGCGCTACTACGCGAATCCCGATCAGTTTGCAGATGCGTTCGCGCGGGCGTGGTTCAAGCTGACGCACCGCGACATGGGTCCGCGCGCTCGCTATCTCGGCCCGGACGTTCCTGCTGAAGAGCTCATCTGGCAGGACCCCGTCCCCGCGGTGGATTACAAGCTGATTGACGAGCAGGACATCGCGGCGTTGAAGGGCAAGATCGTGGCGTCTGGCCTGTCTGTCTCGCAACTCATTTCGACCGCATGGGCGTCTGCGTCCACTTTCCG
>Ga0302320_10018801_pt1 | contig 13920 bp, 12 predicted proteins | sample Bog_T0_3_FD_202130 | JGI IMG/M metagenome (GOLD analysis project Ga0302320, IMG submission 202130) | Peat permafrost microbial communities from Stordalen Mire near Abisko, Sweden - Bog_T0_3 | ecosystem: Environmental > Terrestrial > Soil > Wetlands > Peat | place: Sweden: Abisko, Stordalen Mire... | reverse complement strand
CCCTACCATGTCGACGGGCACGACATCGCGCTGATTGTCGTGCTCACGATCGTGATTTCGACGCTGGCCGGCCTGCTCCCCGCATGGCGGGCGGCGCGCCTCAAACCCGTGGAGGCCCTGCGCAGTGAGTGACCTGGTGCTCAGCGCCCGCGGGCTCAGCAAGAGCTACCTCAGCGGCGACCGCCGGATCGAGGTCCTTGCCGGCGTGGATCTGGACATCGCCCCGGGCGAGAGCGTGAGCGTGCGCGGAGAATCGGGCTCGGGGAAATCGACCCTCCTGAACCTGCTCGCGGGTCTCGACCAGGGGGACGCCGGCACCCTCGAGTGGGAGGGCAGGGGCGGCACCGGTGCCGGGCGGCGGGCGGCCTACCTGGGCATGGTGTTCCAGGCGTTCTACCTGATTCCCGAACTCGACGCGCTGGGGAATGTGCTCATGGCCGCGAGGATTCTCGGCGGCCTGGACGCCGACGCCAGGCGGCGCGCCGACTCGCTCCTTGACCGCGTCGGCCTCTCGCCGAGGAGGCGCCACCTGCCCGCGCAGCTCTCCGGCGGCGAACGCCAGCGCGTGGCGGTGGCGAGGGCACTCATGAACAGCCCGCGACTGCTCCTGGCGGACGAGCCCACGGGAAACCTCGACGAGCGCACGGGAACCGCGGTCATCGAGCTCCTCCTCGGCCTCTGCGCGGAGACCCGGACCGCCCTCGTGCTTGTGACCCACAACGCCGCGCATGCGGCGCGCACGGGGCGCCGGCTGGTGCTCCGCGACGGACGCCTTTCGGAGGGCTGATCCGAACCCGCTTGTGAAACGAAAACCCGCAGACCAAACCCCCGTCAAATGCGGCGTCGCCGGAGTCGGCTCGCTGGGCCGGCACCATGCGCGGATCTACGCGTCGCTCGCGGGCGCGGAGCTTGCGGGCATCTACGATGTCAACGGGAAGGCGGCCGCCGAGGTCAGCGAGCTTCATGGCTGCCGCCGGTGCGAATCGATCGAGGAGCTCGGCGGGATCTGCGACGCCGTCTCGGTGGTGGTTCCCACGGACCGCCACGCCGAGGTTGCGCTGCCGCTCCTCGACCAGGGGTGCCACCTGCTGATCGAAAAGCCCTTGTGCGCATCGCTTGCCGAGGCTGAGCGGGTACTCGCCGCCGCGGAGCGAAACGGGGGCCTGGTCCAGGTGGGCCACGTCGAGCATTTCAACCCGGTGATGGCGTTCCTTGAGAAGGAGGCCGACCGCCCGAAGTACATCACCGCCGAGCGCCTTGCACCCTACCAGGTCCGCGGGACGGAGGTCGGCGTGGTGCTCGACCTGATGATCCACGACATCGGCATCGTGCTCGCGCTGGTCAAGTCGCCGATCTCTAGGATCGACAGCGTGGGGATCAGCGTCCTGTCCCGGACCGAGGACATCGCCAACGCGCGGATTGAGTTCGAGGGCGGCTGTGTGGCCAACCTGAGCGCGAGCCGCATGAGCCTGAAGAAGGCGCGCGAGATCCGCATCTTCCAGGAAAACGCCTACCTTTCCCTGGATTTCATGAACCAGTCCGGCCACCTCGTCCGCAGGAGCGACATCATCGCCTACGGCCTCAAGATGAAGATCGGCCTTGCAAAGCCCGGGGACGCGAGCTCGGTGCCGGTGCACGAGATCCCCATCGAAAAGGGCGAGCCGCTCGCCCTCGAGCTGGCTCACTTCGTCGAGAGCGTCTTCAGGGCGCGCCAGCCGAAGGTGGGCGCCGCGCTGGGAAAGTCAGCCCTGGCCGTCGCCATCTCGATCACGGAGCAGATCAGGAGCCGAGGAAGGTAGTCCGGTGGCGATGTCCCTCCCGTCCCTTCCATTCCGATTTGCACCTCCCGCGAACGGCCGCGTGGATCTCCTCGTGATCGCGGGCGAGCACTCGGGCGATGAGCAGGCCGCCCGGGTTGTAGCCGGTCTGCGCGAAAGGGAACCGGCGCTCGCCGTCTGCGCCCTCGGGGGCACGAGGCTTGCCCAGGCCGGCGCCCAGCTCCTGCACGAGATGACGGCGATGTCCGCGATCGGGTACTTCGAGGTGATCAGGAACTACCGCCCGTATTTCCGCCCGCTTTTCCAGGAGACCCTGCGCTGGATAGGTGAGCACAGGCCGCGCGCCGTGCTTTTTGTCGACTACGGCGGATTCAACCTTCGGATGGCCGACGCGCTTCGCGGGGCGGGCCTGAGCCGCAAGGGAGGCGGCGGGATCCGCACGCTCTATTACATAAGCCCCCAGGTCTGGGCTTCCAGGCCGGGCAGGAGGTTCACCCTTGCGCGCACCATCGACGCGCTGGCGGTCATTTTTCCCTTTGAGGTGGAAAGCTACGCCGACACCGGGCTGGCGGCGGAGTTCGTCGGGCATCCCTTTGTCGCCCCCGACTACCGGCCGCCCGTGCGCTTTGACCCGTCGGGGCCGGTGCTGCTGCTGCCGGGAAGCCGGAAGAAGGCCGTGGCCAGGATTTTTCCGGCCATCCTTGCGGGATACCAGAACGGGACCTTCCGTCCGGCGGTGGTGCTCCACCCGGGCGGGGACATCGGGGCGATGCTCGCAGGGGAGCTGCGCCGTTCGCCCGGGGGCCAGGTGACCCTCAAGTCCGTGGACGAGCAGCTTGCCTCGGGGGAGCCGCTCGCCGCCGCCGCCGTTCTCACGAGCAGCGGAACGATGTCGATGCATTGCGCCCTGGCGGGGATTCCGGGGGCGATCGCCTACCGCGCCGATACCCTGACCTATTGGCTCGGGCGGTGGCTGGTGAAGATCCCGTACCTGGGCATCGCGAACCTCCTGCTGGGAGAGGCCATGTATCCGGAGTTCATCCAGGGCGCGGCGACGCCGGCGGCGCTCGCGGCGCAGCTCAGGGCAAGCCTCCAGGATCCGGCGCGCGTGGAGCGCACCGCCGGACAGTCGGCCCGGCTCCACGCGCTGCTCAGCCGGCCGGCGGCCGGCACGGCGGTGGACTGGCTGGGGCGCCACCTCGGCTGACGTCCTGTGCCGCCGGTCCGGAGTCCGAAAGGGCGGACATGAGCCGCAACCACAGGGCCTCGGATCTCTCGGTGAGGAGGGCGCGGCAGCGGTGGATCTCGGCTTCCCGCGCCAGCCGGTTTTCCTCGGCGAGCTTCGCAAGGTCGTCGAGGTTGTAGAGGAAGACGTTGTCCAGCGAGGAGACCGAGGCGTCGACATTGCGGGGAAGGGCCAGGTCTATGAAGAACAGGGGCCTGGCCGGCCGCCGGCGCATGGCGGATGCGGTCGCCGACGCCGACCACACCGCCTCGGGGGCTGCGGCCGCGGACACGATCACGTCGAAATCAGCCAGCCTGGCTTCGCGCTCCTCAAAGGGGACCGCTCCCGCGCCCAGCTCCGCCGCCAGCTGCTCGGCCCGCTCAAATCTGCGGCTGACCACGGTCAGGTCGCGGGCGCCGCGGGTATGGAAGGCGTGCGCCGTCTTTTCGCCGATATCCCCGGCGCCCAGCAGGAGGATCCGCCGCGACTCCAGTGAGCCGAATATGTTCAGCGCCAGGTCCACGGCCACGTTGGCGACGCTCACCTGGCCCAGGCCGATTCCGGTGTGTGTGCGCGCGTGCTTCGCGGCCTGGAAGGCCTTTTGAAACATGCGGTTGAGGATTGGCCCGGTGGCGCGGCGCGCCTGGGCGGCGGCATAGGCCTCCTTGACCTGTCCAAGGATCTCGGTTTCCCCGACCATCTGGGAATCGAGGCCGGTCGCCACCTCGAAGAGATGCTGGACGGCGTCGCGCCCGCTCCGGAGCACCCTGAATTTCCCGAATTCGCCGTGGTCGAACCGCTGGCGGCCGCAGAACGCGGTCTCGACGCCGACAATCGCGGCCGGCGAGGCGGCCACGCCGTAGAATTCCACGCGGTTGCAGGTGTTGAGCACGGCGAACTCGTTGAGCCCGGGAAGGGCCGCCAGATCGGCCTGCAGCGCCGCCTGCGCCTCGGGGCTGAGGGCGAGCTTCTCGCGGACTTCCAGCGGCGCGGAGTGATGGTTCGTGCCAATGAGGAAAACCTGAAGGGCGGTCATGGCCTCGATTGCAGCGATGCCGCCCTGGTGGAGTCATCCGTGTGGCGGCTGGCATCGACGGGCCCGAGCGAAATCAGCGCCGCCGCAAACAGCGCAAGGCAGGTCCAGGAAAAGCGCTTGGCGAGAAGGCGCCCGAGCAACCTGAGGGCGAGCGCCACGGCGTAGGCCAGCCACACCCCCGCCGTGATCAGGAACTTGGTCGGCGTCACGGTCGAGGTGTCCCGCAGCCAGTAGACGGCGCCCACGGCCAGGGAGGCGCCGAGCAGCGCGACGCCCGCCCCGAGAAGCCTCACGCCAATGTCATCGAGCTCAAGGATGGAGGGCAGCAGGGCGTACCAGCCGCCCGGTCGCTTGGCCTTAAGGGAGTGATTCCGCAGGAGGAATAGCGCGGAGGTCAGCGCAAGCAGGGCAAAGACCCCGTAGCTGAACAGGGCGAGGGCTGCGTGGAATTCAATCCAGGGATTGTCGCTGAAGAGATGGATCCTTTCCCTGGCGTCCCAGGAGGGAACGGCGAGCGAGACCATGGTGAGGGCTGCGGCGAGGCCCGAGGTGAAATAGTCGAGCAGGGTGGAGCGGAAGGTCACGCCCACGACGAGATAGAGGGTGACGGCCGACCACGCGGTAAACTGGAGAATTTCAAACTTGTTGCCCAGGGGGCAGGCTCCCACCGCCTGACCCCGCAGGTACAGCCCCACCAGCTGGACCGCATAGCCGACGGCGACGATGGCATACCCTGTGCCGTTCCATCCCAGCCGCCTGCGCCGGAAAGACCGTATGCCGAGGAGGAACCCGGCCAGGTAAAGGCCGGACGCGATCCAAAACCACTGTCTGTCGGTCAGTACGGATAGCATGAATCAGCCACAATGGGCCATTTTCGCCTCCGCATCAAGCTACCTCCTCCGGGCGACCCAGAAGCGGCATTCGTCGGCAAAGTCGCGGACGGCGGCGGATTCCTGCGCAATGTCCCTGCGGGTGGCGTCGAACTCGAGGCCCCAGCCGCAGGCGTCAAGGTCGGCGACGATCTCGGCCCTGTCGGGGAGGTGCATGAACGTCCGGCCGATCTCGTTCTCATAATAGCAATCCCCGAATTCCAGGAACCTCGGGTCCTGCCCGCCGGCGGCCCAGAGATCCGCCTCGGCGATCCACCGGGCGCGCTCCGAAGGCGATTCGTCGCGGTCGTGGGTCGTAAAGATGAGCGGGGCGCCGGAGGCGCACAACCGGCGGAGGTTCGCCAGGGCTGCGCGTCGACTCTCTCGTCCCGGAATCTGCATGAGCCCGTTGAACATGAAAAGGGCGCCCCCGAATCCTCCGCCCTGCCCGCCGGCACGGGCCGGGTCGGCAAGTCGGTCGCACAGGAGGGGATCCGTGGCGTCCGCCTGCTCGAACCGGATGTCCGCGCCCCTTTCCGAGGCCAGGCCCCTGGCCAGGTCCAGCATCTCCTCGGCGAAGTCAAAGGCGGTTATCGCGCGATAGCCGAGGTGCCACAGGCCGACGCTCACCCGCCCCGCCCCACAGCCGGCCTCGAGCAGGGGTGCCGCGCGGTCGGGAAGATGACGTTCCACGATCAGCCGCTCGGACTCCCACAGCCCGAGGAAATGTGCGGCGCGGGCATAGTGGACGATGGCCCGGGGATCGTTGAAGTCGGCCCGGATGTCGGCGCATGTGAGCTTGGCTGCGGCTGCCGGTGTCATCGGGTGCGACCTGTCAGAAGGGCTTTTTGCCCCATCGCCCGGGCTTCAGGCTCAGGGGGCGGGCCTGGATCTGCACGCCCGCCACGGCTGGATTCGAATACAGCTCTTGGAAATCCGCTGGGGACACCTTCCAGCCAAGCGAGGCGCTGGCTTCTGCCGTCGGGGTGAGGAAATCGTCGAAAAGCAGGCCGAATTCCACCCTCGTCTCGCCGGGCTGGCGGTTGACGGCATCCCTGAGGAACTTGAGGAACGAGGGCAATTCGGGGTGCTCCGGACGAAGCAGCCACATGATCCTGCGAACGAGACCCGGAATTGCGGAGTCGAGGGAGTAGCATTCCCTCACGTTCACGCGCGGCCCCTCGGACCCGACGATGATGTTTCCCAGCACAAGGACGACGGCGTTTTCCCCGAGCACCCCGCCGTAGGTCCCGAAGGCCTCGGCGAACATGTTGAGCGGAATGCTCGCGCGGCGGGTTGCGAGCGTGAACGCGGCCCAGGGCCGGTTGTCCTTCTTCGCAAGCTTCTTTGCGATGCCGCTCACGATGCCGCAGAGGCGGAACTCCGTCCTGTCCGGCTGGAGGGTCAGCTGCTCGATGGGGAACGTGTCGAGCGCCTCGGTGATCCCGGCATAGGCGTTGAGCGGGTGGCCCGAGACGTAGAATCCCAGCAGTTCCTTCTCGAACTGGAGCAGGTTGGCGGCGGTGAGCTGGCGGTCGGCGGCGGGGGCCGCAGGGGCGGTCCTTGCCCCGTTTTCACGACCATTGGCGGGGGCGCCCGTGAATTCAAGCAAGGCATCGTCGTCCCGGCCGGCGGGGGAGGGCGGCGGGAGGCGGCGGGTGTGCCTGAGAAGGTCGTCAAACTCCCCCGCGAGGGCGGCGGGGGCGGGCAGGGGGGCGGAGGTTCCGGCAAGATCGAAAAGCATCGTTTCGGCCGGAGCGGCCTCGCCTGCGGGCACGGGAACTTCCTTCCGGAGGGCGGGGTACTTCCGCTGGAGCTCACCCAGGGCGTGGAGGGACGCGTCGATCTGTCCGAACAGGGACTCCCGTGTCGCGCCGGTGAAGTCGAAGGCGCCGGTGGCCACCAGATTCTCAAGGACGCGCTTGTTGATAGCCCTGGCGTCCGAACGCAGCAGGAAATCCCGGAAATCGCGGTACGGTCCGCCGCCCTCGCGTTCGGCGATGATCTTCTGGGCGGCCTGCTCTCCCACGCCCTTGATTCCCGCGAGCCCGAAACGGATGGCAGCCGCGCCGGCCGGATCCGGCCCGGCAACCCGTCCCGGAGGGGCCTGGGCGGGTCCCTTGGCGACGGGCGTGAACATCTCGCGCGACTCGTTGATGTCGGGGCCAAGGACCCGGAGGCCCATCGCCTCACACTCGCCGATGAAGTGCGCGGACTTCTCGGAGTTGCCCAATTCGGAGCTGAGCATGGCCGCCATGAACTGGACGGGGTAGTTGGCCTTGAGGTAACCCGTCTGGTAGCTCAGGATCGCGTAGGCTGCGGAATGCGACTTGTTGAAGCCGTAACCGGCAAACTTGTTCAGGATGTCGAAGATTGCGTCCGAGACTTCCTCGTCGATCCCGTGGAGCGTGCGGGCGCCCTCGACGAACTTGGAGCGCTCCCTGGCCATCGCCTTGGCGTCCTTCTTGCCCATGGCCCGGCGGAGCATGTCGGCGCCCCCCAGGGTGTACCCCGCGATGACCCGTGCGGCCTCCATCACCTGCTCCTGGTACACCATCACTCCGTAGGTTTCCCGGCAGACCTCCTCGAGGAGGGGGTGGGGGAACTTCACCGTTCCCGGATCCTTCTTCCCCCGGATATAGTCGGGTATCCAGTCCATCGGTCCCGGCCGGTAGAGGGCGATCAGCGCGATGATCTCGTCCAGGGAGTTGATCTGGAGCTGCCGGCAGAGATTTTGTATGCCGCCGGACTCGAGCTGGAACACTCCGGTGGTCCGGCCGGAATTGAGGAGGGCGAATGTCCGGGCGTCGTCGTCGGGGATCTTCTCGATGTCGAAGGACGGGGCGACCGTGCGGCGGATGTTCTCAACCGCATCGGCGATCACGGTCAGGGTCTTGAGGCCCAGGAAGTCCATCTTGAGCAGGCCGAGCTTCCCGACGGCGTTCATGTCGAACTGCACCGTGACATCGCCCTCCTGGAGGGTGAGGGGAACGAACTGCTCAAGCGGCTTGTCGGTGATGATGATCCCGGCCGCATGCTTGCCCGTGTTGCGCACGAGGCCCTCGAGCACCAGCGCCTGGTCGACTATCTTTCTGGCGGCGGGGTTTCGCGCCAGCTCCTCGCGAAATTCCGCGGACTTGGAAATCGCCTGGTCCAGCGTGATGTTGAGCTCGTCGGGCACCATCTTGGCCAGGCGGTCGGCCTCGGCGTAGGGCATGCTGTGCACCCGCGCCACGTCGCGGATCACCATCTTCGCGCCGAGCGTCCCGTAGGTGATGATGTTCGCCACGCACGCATCGCCGTATTTCTGGCGAACGTAGCCTATCACCTCGCCGCGACGCCGCATGCAGAAGTCGATGTCAAAGTCCGGCGGCGAAACGCGCTCGGGGTTCAGGAAGCGCTCGAAGAGGAGCTTGAAGCGGAGGGGGTCCAGGTTGGTGATTCCGAGAAGGTAGGCGACCAGGCAGCCGGCGCCCGAGCCGCGGCCGGGCCCGACCGGGATACCCTGGGACTTCGCCCAGCGGATGAAATCCCAGACGACGAGAAAATAATCTGCGAAGCCCGTCTCGCTGATGATCCCCAGCTCGTAATCGGTGCGGTCCACCAGGACGCCCCCGCGGTCGCCGGCGGGAGGCGGCGACGCCCTGACCGCGTCGTAGTCGACCCCGTAGCGGGCCTTCAACCCGTCCCGGCAGAGCTGGCGGAGGTAGCCCGCCCGGTCTGTCTTCAGCTCGGTCGGAAGCGGGAATTTGGGATACCGCTCGTTGTGCTTTGGAAAGGGGATCGACAGGTCGCACATTTCCGCGACGGCGCGGGTGTTCAGCAGGGAATCCGGGATCTCGCCGAAGATGCTTTCCATCTCGTCGCGGGACTTGAGGAAGAACTCCGGGCGGTCGAAGCGCATCCGCTTGGCGTCCTCGATCTTCGCGCCGGTCTGGATGCACAGCATGGCGTCGTGGGGCCCGGCGTCGCCCGCCCGGATATAGTGGACGTCATTCGTGCAGACCACCTTCAGCTGGAACTCCGCCGCCAGCTTGAGCAGGGCCGGGGCGATCTTCCTCTGCTCGGGCAGGCCGTGGTCCTGGATCTCCACAAAATAGTTCTCGCGCCCGAATAGGTCGACGAACCGCCCCAGGGCCCTGCGGGCATCCTCGAGCCGGTCGTGGAGCAGCAGGTGGGGAACGAGCGAGGCAAGGCAACCGGAAAACCCTATCAATCCGCCCGAGTGCCTGGAGAGCGTTTCAAAGTCCGTCCGCGGCTTGTAGTAAAAGCCCCGCAGATGGGCGTCGGACACGATCTTGAGAAGGTTCTGGTAGCCGGTGAGGTTTCGCGCGAGGAGCCCAAGGTGAAACACGTTCTTCCCCTCGTCGTTGCGCCCCTGCCGGTCGAGCCGCGATCCCTCCGTGAGGTACATCTCGCAGCCGATCAGGGGCTTGACGCCCTTGCCTATCGCGGACGTGTAGAAGTCTATGGCACCGAAGAGGTTGCCATGGTCCGTCAGCGCCAGGGCGGACATCCCGAGCTCGGCGGTCCTGTCGAGGAGGCGGTCTATCCGACAGGCCCCATCGAGGAGGCTGTAGTCGCTGTGGACATGCAGGTGGACGAAATCTTTGTCGTGGGAGGCCAAGGGGAAAACTGTTGGGGCCGATTTGGGACCGGTAAACGGGAATTGTCCAAGGCTTATCTGGCACGGAAACGAAAGACAACTGCCGGGCGGACCGCGGCGAAAAGCCGTTCGAGATTCCGGTTGACGAACGCCGCGCCGCCCGGTTGCATTCCCGGTTTTCGTCCACACTACGTCCGCAGCAACATGTCCATCGAAATACGAATTCGCAAAAACGAGCCCATAGATCGTGCGCTGCGCCGCATGAAGAAGAAGCTTGACCGCGAGAACATCATCAAGGGCACGCGCGCCAAGCGCTATTACGAGAAGCCCTGTGAACGCCGTCGCCGCAAGAATAAGGTCATGGCATTCACTGCGATGCTTCGCCGCCGTTACGACAGCTGATCTTTCGGTCGATCGGATCCCGGGATGTGAAACCAACCCTGGCCCTGTCGACAGCCTGGTGCTCGCACCGGCATTCGGACGGGTATGAGATGCTCAGGGAGATGGCCGGCCTCGGATTCGGGCATGTCGAGCTCAGCCATGGAATCCGGATCGCCCTGGTTCCCGGCATCCTGAAGGCCGTCGAGGAGGGCGTTGTCAAGGTCTCCTCCACCCACAACATCTGCCCGCTGCCGGCGGGCGTCACCCAGGCGGCGCCAAACATTTTCCAGCCCTCATCGCCTGACTGGCGAGAGCGGCAACAGTGGGTTCTCCACACCAAACGTTCGATTGAGTTCGGCGCCCAGATGGGCGCCCGGGCGCTCGTCTGCCACCTGGGCAGCGTCGCCTTCTTCTGGCGGAATCCTGCAAGAAGCCTGGAAGCTTACGCGCGAAGGAATCCGGTTTCCGGACCCCTGGCCGGCGACAAGGCCTATCAGGCCCTGCTTGCCAGGGCGGTTGGGAAGCTTCGCAGGCGGATGGGGCCCTATTGGGAGAACACAAAATCCTGTGTCGGGGAGGTGCTGGGCCACGCCGGAGAGAAGGGGATAAGGCTGGGTTTTGAGATCAGGGAGAAATTCGAGGAGCTACCGGTGGACGCGGATTTCCCAGGGTTTCTCGCGGGATTGCCGGCAGGTTCCGCCGCGGGCTATTGGCACGACGTCGGCCATGCCCAGATCAAGCAGAACATGGGCCTGATCGATCACCGCCGGCACCTGGCCGAGAACGCCCGGAGCCTGGTGGGCTTTCACCTTCATGACGTTAGCCCGGAGGGCAACGACCACCAGGCCACAGGCACGGGCTGCATCGACTTCCAGATGGTCAGCGAGTTCTGGCGTCCGGAGCATCTGCTCGTCCTGGAGCTCGGCCCCAGGGTCACCACCGATGAGGTGATCAGCTCGAAATCGCGCGTCGAGGCGCTGATCGACCGGCAGGCCGCCGGATGACCCCGCCGGTCCGCCGCGAGCGAGGCAGGCCGAGGATTTCGCCGACCCACCTCCGGTGCGGCCCGGAAAGGACAACGCCCCCAAGTTTGTCCAGGCGGACCCAGGCAAGCCCGTCCCCAAGCCGGCCCCGCGGAGGGGCGGCGGCATGGATCGCCTCGCTGATCCGGAACCTCGTGATGGAGCGTTGCCCGGAGGCGAGCAGGGGTCCCCCCTTCGCGCGGGCCTCCTCCATGCCGGCCTGTTGGGCGGACGGAAGCTCCCAAAGGCCCGCAAGCCTCCGCCCGCCGTCCGGCTGCCTGTGAAGCAGAACCGCCCGGCGCCGCTCGCACCAGACCCTGACCACGGATCGGGACTCGATGCGCTTCCGAGTCAGGCGCGGAAATTCCGACGGACGGCCTAGCCGGGCGGCCGCGCAGTATCCCGATACCGGGCAGCTCGCGCAAAGCGGGCTGCTCCTGAGACAGACCGTGGCCCCCAGCTCCATCATGGCCTGGTTGAAATCGCCCGGGGAGGACGGGGAGAGCAGCATCCCGGCCGCGCTCGCGAACTTTCCCGCGGCCTCGGAGCTGTCCCGAAACAGGGTTCCATCCGCGGACAGACGGGCCAGTATTCTGACGACATTGCCGTCGACGCAGGCGCAGGGCTCGCCGAGGGCGATGCTCGCTATCGCAGCGGCGGAGTAGGGGCCGATCCCGGGCAGTTCACGCCACTCTGCAGCCGTGGCCGGAAGGGCGGGCATCGCGGCCAGGCGGTGCGCTAGGGCGTGAAGCCGCCTGGCCCGCGAATAGTAGCCGAGTCCCTCCCAGAGCTTCATCACCGAAGTCTCGGTGGCGCCCGCGAGCGCCGTCCAGTCCGGGAGCGCCGCCATCCAACGCTGAAAGTACGGAATGACGGTCGCCACCTGGGTCTGCTGCAGCATGAATTCGCTCACGACTGTCTTGTACAGCGAAGGCTGCTCCCGCCAGGGAAGGCGCCGTGCCGCGGCGCCATACCAACGCAGGAGAGCCATCCGGAAGGGCCGGCGTCGGGCGATCAGCGAATCCATTTCCGAAATTGGCACACCCAGGTTCTTGGCCTTGTAACCCGGGATCGCGAAGATAAATTGTCGGGATGCCAAAAAAGCCGGCCGAGGATCCCGCAGCCCCCAAAAAGCTCTCGACCTATTCGATCAAGCTCGACGAAGGGCAGATGGCCACCCTGGGCGGCATCTGCCAGGCCAGGGGATGGGAGGCGTTCCAGGTCGCCTACGCCCGGTTCGCCTTCAGGGGGCCGAACGTCAATGTGACGGCTTACGAGAGCGGCAAGCTGGTCGTTGCCGGAAAGGGAACGGAGGAGTTCGTCGCGATGACCCTCGAGTCCGAGGTGACCGGGGCGCCGAAGCTGGGCTACGACGAGGTGCTGCACCCCGACTGGTTCGAGGCCCACGCCGGGCTGGACGAGAGCGGCAAGGGCGACTTTTTCGGACCCGTGGTGGCGGCCACCGTCATCGCCGAACCGTCCGCGATACGCGGATGGATCGAGGCAGGCGTCAAGGATTCGAAGAAAATCGCGGAGTCCCAGATCGTTAAGCTCGACCGGTTGATCCGGGGGACGCCGGGTGCGGTCGTTAAGACCTGCTTCTGCGGAATGCCAAAGTACAACGAGATCATGGGTAGGCCGCACGCCAACCTGAACCGCCTCCTGGCGTGGCAGCACGCAACAGCGCTCGAGCAGGCCCTGGCGGTCAAGGCGGTCCCGTGGGGCCTGCTGGACCAATTCAGCAAACAGCCGCTTACCCAGCGGGAGCTTGCCAGGAAGAAGGTGGCGAACTTTGAGCTCAGGATGAGGACCAAGGCCGAGGAGGACCCCGTGGTGGCGGCGGCATCGGTTGTGGCCCGGGCCGAATACGTCCGGCAGATGCACGCGCTCTCGGTTCGCTTTGGGTCGAAGCTCCAGAAGGGGGCGAGCGCCCAGGTGAAGGATCAGGCGGCGGAGATCATCGGCAAGTTCGGCGTCCTGGCGCTCGGACAGTTCGCCAAGCTGCACTTCCGGACCGCCTACGAGGTCGTCTCGGCGGCGGGCAAGCTCGGCGAGCTTCCGCTGCCGGAGCCGGCGGCCAGAGTCGAGTGGTCATGACCGCAGGGCGGCCCCGCGGCCGCCCTCCCAACCCCTGTCAAACCCCGTGCCGAAAAGACGCCAACTCCGTGCCTTTGACCTGAAGAAGCTCGAGGGAGTCGATAGCCTCATCGGCGTCGATGAGGCGGGACGGGGCGCCCTGGCGGGTCCCGTCGTGGCCGGCGCGATACTTGCAAACCGAGAATTCCTGACGGGCCGCTGGGCGCAGACCAAGGCCGGCCGGGTGAACGACTCCAAGCTCCTGTCCGCCCGGGACCGCGAGGAGCTTTGGGAGGAGTTCGAGGAGCTCGCCGCCGAGGGGCAGATCCACGCGTACTACGGCGTTGCGGGAGTCGAAGAGATAGAGAGGTTCAACATCCTCGGCGCCACAAAGCTCGCCATGCGACGATCGATCGAGGGGATCTATCCTCCGGAGTCGTTCGAAAGCAGGGTTGAGCCGGATCTCTTCTCGTCCAGCGAAGCAAGATCGGCCTTTCGCCCCACCGTGTCATGCCGCGTCCTTGTCGACGGGCTGCCCCTTCGCCGGTTTCCCTATCCCCACACGAATGTCATCCAGGGCGACGCCCGCTCCCTCTGCATAGCCATGGCGTCCATCCTGGCCAAGGTGGTGAGGGACCGGCTCATGAAGGAGCTCGACGGGCGGTACCCTGGCTACGGCTTCGGCCAGCACAAGGGCTACGGCACGGATGAGCATCGCGCCGCGATCCTGCGCCTTGGGCGCACTCCGCAGCACCGCGACATGTTCCTGCGCCGCCTGTTCGCGGAGCGCGTCGACCCGGCTCAGATGGACTTCTTTGGCTAGCAGGGTGTTTTTCAACACCCTGCTGCAGGCTGTTGACCCGCCCGCGCAACAGGGGCATGTTCCGCGCGGATGTCCGTGAAGAAGAACACGTCGCTCGACAGGGT
>Ga0302320_10018799_pt1 | contig 13920 bp, 10 predicted proteins | sample Bog_T0_3_FD_202130 | JGI IMG/M metagenome (GOLD analysis project Ga0302320, IMG submission 202130) | Peat permafrost microbial communities from Stordalen Mire near Abisko, Sweden - Bog_T0_3 | ecosystem: Environmental > Terrestrial > Soil > Wetlands > Peat | place: Sweden: Abisko, Stordalen Mire... | reverse complement strand
ACCGCCGCCTCCATCTCAATCAGCACCAGCACTCGCCAGCGCTTCCATCCCAGCGCGCGCAGAATGCCGATCTCGCGTGTGCGCTCGAAAACCGACATGGCCATGGTGTTGGCGATGCCCAGAATGCCGATCAGCAGCGCGATGCCCGAAGTGCCCCAGGCTGCGGCGTGGGACAGCTGCACAAGCTGATTGTTGCCGGCGCGCTTGGCTGCGGGAACCGCTCGCAAACCCGGCAACGCGGCCTCAATCTCCGCCTGTGCTCTCGCCAGATAGTGTTCGGGCGTTTCTCCAGGAGGCGTCGGCCTGAGCCGCACATGAAAGGCCGTCACCTTGCCCTCCAGGCTGCCCAGCTTCTGCATCTGGTCCAGCGGCATGATCACCGCGCCGGCCTCGAGTGCCGAGCCACCGTGGTAAATGCCGGCCACTGTGAATGTTGTTCCCTGAATCTCCAGGGCGTCGCCGGCATTTTTCTTCATGTTTTCGGCAAGCAGATCACCCAGCATCACCTCCGGCTGGCCGTCCAGGAAGCGGCGGCCCGACTTCAGCGTGAGCGAGTCAAATTCGTAGGAATCGGCCTTCCAGCCGTAGGACAGTGCGTTGACCTCCGGCGTCAGGTCCATCAGGTTCAGAATCATCGGAGTTGCCTGAGCCACAGTGGGCAGGGCCTTGAGGGTTGCTCCTGCCGACTCACTGACCGAGGTATTCAGAAAGGTCTGCTGCACGACCGCAATGTCGGTGCCGCTGCTCAGGTACATGCGCAGCCATTCATGCTCAAAGGAGCGTGAAAAGCCCACCAGTCCCACAAAGGCGCCGATGGCCATCGCGATGCCGCCCAGGGTCAGAAGCGTCCTCAGACGCCTGCGCCAGAGATTCTTCCAGGCAAAACCTGCGAAGGAGAGTTGGCTAGCCATGGCGAAGGGAAAAATCCTCAAATAATGTGAATCAAGGCTTGCGAAGCCAAAATTGGGTAAAAATCTACGCGCAAAGCTTATAACCAGCAGCCGCAGACAAATCAGCGTCGCCGGGGAGCTTTGCTCGAACTCGCCGAACTAAACGGGCCCGATGAGCTATACGGCCATCGGACCCGCCAAAATACTGTTACCGGTTGCCGCGTGAACCGCCGCCGCCGCTGCCCTTGCGCGCCTGATAGCAATCCCGGCAAAAGACCGGGCGGTCGCCACGAGGCTCAAAAGGCACTGTTGTAGGCTGGCCGCATCCCGAACAAATCACAGGTGTTCCCTGTGCCGTGCCCGAACGGTAGCCGGAGCCCCCCGAATCGTTTTTCTTTGCCTGTCGGCAATTCTTGCAACGTTTTGGGGTCGAATAACCACGTTCCTGAAAGAACGTCTGATCAGCAGCGGTGAAGGTGAAGTCCTGCCCGCAATCGCTGCACGTAAGTTGCATATCTCCGGCCATGGGTCTCCTCGTGGAAATTGTACAGCCCAATGTGCCATTTGCATACAAATAATCTTTTGAAAATAAAAAACTTGTACCGGGCAGGTTATGCGGCCAAGGTAAGCATCGGGGGCCAAGGCGGGTTGCTGGACGCCCTGAAAACCGGGCAGACCCGCTAAATCTGCTGGATTTCCCACCAATCCAGCAGCGCCATCCGGGGATAATAGAGCCCGGCAAATAGGTGCGCGTCCCCTCCATGCAGGTTGCGCAGGATGCCGGCATAGGCCTCGAGTTGGGGAGCAAAGAGCTCACGGAGACTCGGAAGGGCCTGCGCGGGGTCCAGATTTCCGGCGTGGGTGGTCTTGAAGTCGATGATCCACCAGCAATCGCCTTCGTCGCTGCCGGGCGTGGGGCCGGCCTGGAATACACGGTCCACGCGCACAGAACGCAGGTCACCAGCGACAACCCCGGCCCAGGAGGCCTCACTGGCTGCTCCGGCATGGGGCGATAGAATCCATGAGCCTACGGGGTCGTGGGAGGCTTTGAGCGCCATCTCACGAGCCTCAGCAGCGATCTGTGAGGCTTTGTGCTGGTTTACGCCGACGGCGCGCACCTGGGCTGCGATGCGAGGCTCGGAAGCGCGAAGAGCTGACCGGGCAGCCTCCCAATCGAGTCTGGTGCGCAGGAGGGCCAGCTCTTCAAGCAGCGTGTGAACGGCAATTCCCAGAGCGCGGGAGAGCATTCCGCCTTCGTGGCGGGTGTAGAGTTGGGCGGGGCTTGTTCCCATTCCGAGGCCGGTTGAATCAGCGGGTGCCCCCGGTTTCGATTCTGAGACCTGGGATAACAGCACCGGGTAATCGGCCGGTAGGCGGCGCAGCAGCGTGGGCCGGATGGGAGACGGCATGACAGCCAGATTGTTCTCGCCGGATGCGGCGAGGGATTCGATTTCCTGGCTTTCACGGGCTTGCAGGGCTGCTCTGACGGTTTTCCACTCTTCGAAGCGCGCGCGAACCTCCGTCTCCAGCGCCGGCCAAGCCGTGGCCAGCAGGCTGTTGGCAGGTTCCGCCAGGGACAACTCCCCATCTTTTTCCTTGAAGGCGGGACGGGCGAAGAGGTGCAACTCCTCGCGGGCGCGGGTGGCGGCGACATAAAGCAGGCGCCGGGTCTCCTGCGATTCACGGTCGCGATAGACGCGATCAACCCACTCCTTGGCTCGGCCCCGGTCTTCTCCCTTTCGCTGGAACGGCGCAACCAGGAACTCGGTAATCTCACCCGATTCGTCAGGTTCCGGCAGTCCGCGCTCCAGCCCGCGTTCCAGCCACGCCAGCATTTTCCTGCTGCCGCCCTTGATGCGGGCCTGCAATTCGGGAACGATCACCACCTCGAACTCCAGGCCTTTGGATTTGTGAATGGTCATCAACTGTACGCCGCAATCGCCACTCGCATTGGGGTCTGGCAGGGCCGTGAGCTTGTCGAGAGCTGCGTCGAGGCCGGGACCAAGCAGTTCCGGCTCGCCATTCATCAGCTTGTCCAGGCAGCTCCAGAGTAGGTCGAGGTTGGCGCGAGCTGTCGCATCCACGCAAGCTGCTCCGCCCAGCCGCAGCCAAATTTGTTCCAGCCAGGTTCCCAGCGAGGCCGTGGGCTGGGCAGCGCGAAGCGCGGGCGCTGAAGTCAATGTGCCGAGCACACGGCCGGCTGTCAGTTGTCCCTCTTCACTCAGTAGCGGTAGCCGTTCGGCAATCAACTCAGGCAAGGACCGGGGACGCGACTCTGAATCGTCGTTTCCTGCAATGCAATGCAGGTCGTCGAGCGAGAGGCCGCACCAGGGCGCGCGTAAAACTCCCAGCCAGGCCACGCGATCCTGTGGATTGAGCAGGGCGCGGGCCAGGGCCAGCGCGTCAAGGACTTCGGGGCGGGCTGCGAGCTGCTCCAACTCGACAGCGCGAAAGGGGATTCCGGCCTCGCGCAGGGCCTGGGCGATGGGCACAAGATGATTTTTGGCGCGGCCCAGAACAGCAATGCGGAATTTCTTGTTTTCGCCACGAGCATGAGCCAGGCGGGCCTTCTCCATGGAGCTTTGATGGCTGCGGATTACTGTGACAATTTCCTCAATCTGTGCTGAGAGCGCAACCTCTTTTTCATCTGCCGTATCGGAGGATTTACTGCGTCCTGTCTGCGGAATGAACTCCAGGTGCAAATTGAATGCCGGACCGTCCTCGGCCTCCAATTCCCGTGCAGGCTGTGCCTCGGCAAACGCAATGCCGCTGTCGTCGTCTGCCGCAAAGATTTGCGCGAAGGCCTGATTTTGCCAGGCAACCAGCCCGGGCGTGGTGCGGAAGTTGGCCGTGAGGGAGACGGAATCAAAAAGCAGTGATTCGTCGTGGAGAACTTCGAGGCCGAGGGCTTTCACACGCGGGAAAAGCTCGGCGTCTGCTTCGCGGAAAAAGTAGATGGACTGCATGGGGTCGCCGACCACAAAGCAGGTGCGGCCCGTGCGCTCGGACCATGCGGCGATCAGGCTGGAAAGCAACTGGTGCTGGCGGCGGCTGGTGTCCTGGAACTCGTCGACCAGCAGGTGGCGTATGCCGTCGGAGACTGCCAGCGCGGCGTCGGTGGGGAGATTGTCATCGTCCCGGAGTACGCGCTGGGCAATCTGCGCCACCTCGGTGAAGTCCACGGCGCCAGCCTCGGCATAGGCGATTTGCAACTCGCCCGCGGCTTGGCGCAGCAGCGTAAAGCAGGCCTTCACAATCTTCCATTCGTCTTCGGTGTAGCGGGTTGAAGGCAGATCGCGAACGGCGGCCAGGGCGGTTTCGAAGCCGGGAATGGCAGCCAGCTTTGCGATCAGCGCAGCGAACCGAGCTTTGCCGGCTTTGCCACGAGGGGTGGATGGAAAGCCATCGGAAGTCTTCAGGCCTCTTTCAGAACGCCAGCTTCCTTTCTGTGTTTGCATGAATTCAGAGAGCGAAACAAAGAAATCATGAGCGGATTCAATCCCTTCCGGAAACGGAGCTGAGGGAAATTCGGCGCATTCCGCCAATTCGCGCGGCGAGTTTCCGCCCGGTTCTTCGCAGGCAAACCGCGCCAACTCCAACGCTTCCTCCCGCGCGCCTGGAACCAAGTCGAGAAGCCAGCTCAACTTGTTGAGCGCGTCGTGCACGGCATGAGCGAAGGGCCGCTCCAGACGCTCGCGGAGCGCATCCCAGTCAGGCTCGCGTTCGAGGACAAAGCCGTGCATCCAGCGGTCGCGGCCTTTGAGCATCTCGACCAGCAGATTTTCCATCTCCTGCCAGCCGTTATCGCGCCAAAGCAGCAGATCCTCAATAGCCGTCCTGACAGTTGAGCCCGTCTGATCGACTTTTCTCAGCGTTTCGCGTGCCGCGCGGCGATAAAGTTCCTCAGGCTGATCGGCGATGTTGAGGCCGCCGCCCAAACCGGAGAGTAGCGGTTGCTGCAAGGCCAGCTCGCGGCAAAAGGAATCAATCGTCGAAATGCGAAGCTGGGCGGGCAAGTCGAGTAGATTCCAGCCGAGTTTACGGGAGCGTTCCAGCGCGCGGCTGGCGAGGGATCCGGGCTCATCCTTTCTCAGTTCATCGAGAATTCGATTGCGCATCTCTGCGGCGGCGGCGTTGGTGAAGGTAATGGCGACAACCTGGCCAGGCTCGTCTACTTCGCCCAGCAGGCGCAGGAAGCGGTCGGCAAGCAAGGTTGTCTTGCCCGAGCCGGCCGGCGCTTGCACCAGGATGGACCGGCCAGGATCGAGGGCGCGCACGCGCTCAAGCTGATCGGGAGGCTCGGGGCGGACAGGTCTACTCATCGCCGTCCTCCTCGCCTGCTGAATCGTCCTCGTCTTCCAATTGCGCGTCGCGCTCCTGAATGCGGCAGAGGGATTGAAGCCCGCAGCGCTCGCAGGTCTTCAGCGTTTCGCGCGGGTCCACCTCGGCCTTTCCTCCAAGAAAATCTTTAGCCAGTTGCTCGATGCACTCGCGCCAGCCGAGAAGCTGCTCTTCGGTGAGCTTGTTCTTCGCGAGAGAGCTTGTTCCCTTAAGGCCTGGTAAGAGCGTGGCAGCAGGATCGAAGACCCGCCCGGCAAATTCCAAATCTCCGCCGCGCACCTTGGCGAACACCAGCCCGCCGAGTCGTTCGCGCTCGCGGTCGAGAGCAAAGCCCGCATAGAGCGGCAGTTGCACGTCTTCGGGGCGTGGCAACTCCCACCCGTTAGGCGAGACGGTGCCGGATTTGTAATCGATGACCAGCAGCGAGCCGTCCTTCAGGCGATCAACGCGATCCAGGCGCAGGTCGAGCGTGAGTCCAGCAAGGTGGACGGTGCGCATCACCTCGGTGTCGGCAACCTCAAATTCAACGCGCGTGGCCTCGTATTCCAGCCACTCAGTGACCAGCTTCGTCAATCGCAACTCTTCCAGTTCCAGGTAGCGGCGAGGCATTAGCTCGCGCAGATGGGGTTTCAACTGCTGCGCGAGTGTGCGCTGCACGTGTCCTGCAACAAATGCCTCTCGGTCGTTCAGACTCAGCAGTTCAGCGTGAGTCCGAATTCCCTCCGGCTTGCCCGCCCAGATAGAGCGGAGCACTGCGTGGAGCAGGTTGCCGCGTTGCGAGGTGGTCAGTCCGGCCTCGGCTGGCTCCCAATCTTGTGCAGCCAGCCGCGCAGTGGCGAAGGCCTTGAAGGGACACTGCGACTGCGCTGTGAGGACGTAAGCTCCGCCCTTGACCTTGCCCGGAGGGAAGGGAATCCGGCTGCGGTCTTCGACCGTAACTGTAAGCGGAGGCGGCGCAGATGGCGCTGTCAGCTCTGCCGATAACTTCTGCGCCTCGCCGGCAAGCTGAACAATCAGCCGCGACGGACGTGCCTCGGCTGCCTCGTTTTGCTTTGCATAGCTGAAGTGGACCTCCTGCGCCGAAGCCAGAATGCGACGGGTGATGGCTTCGGCCAGCTCCCAATCGAGTTGTGCGGTTGCGTGGGGCATTTTAGCCTCGCGCTGAATCTCAATTGGCAGCAGCGGATGCGTTGAGCCGTTGGCTGGCCAGGAGTCCTCGTCAGCTCCCAGTAACCACACCGCGTCGGCGGTGAGGCCGGCAGATTCGGCGGGACCGGCGATCTGGATCGGTGCGTTGCGCGACTCGGGCGCAAAGAGGGTCTCGTCTAGTGCGCGCGCCAGTTGAGAGAGAAAATCCTTCCATCGAATGCGGCGGCCATCGAAGCCCAGCGAACCACAGCTCTCCACGGACTGATTCCAGCGGCGGAAGGTCTGGTACTCGGCGCTCACCAGCGGCCGTGCGCCAGCAAAGTGAAGCGCGTCAAGCAGCCGCAGAACCAGTTCCGCCCAATCGAGGGGACTTTGTGGACGTTGCGCAAAGTCGGCCAAGAGTCTTTGAGAGGCGGTGATGCGATCCACCCAGGCGGCTGGAAGCATCTCCGTAGCGCACTGCTGGCCTAGGAAGGCTGCCAGAGTCCACTGCGTCCGTTCCAGGCCATAGCGGCGCAGGGCGCGCATGTACGCTTGCAGCGCGGCGGATTCCTGTGGGCTGGCGGCGGCATGGCCGGTGGAAAGCAGCCAGTCGAGTTCCTGCTCTTCGAGTGAGCCGTCAAGCCAGCGCAGCGCCAGGTGCGCCGCCCGCGCCAGCGTCACCTGGCTCAGCGGAACGCCCAGTGAAAATTCGAAGGCCGGGCCGGTATGACGCAGGAAGGCGCGCTCGATTTCGCCACGGCGCTTGCTGGCGGCCTGGGTGACAAGCAACAGGCGAGCGTCCGGTTGAGCCGCGAGCTGGCGGTCACACCAAATCGCGCAAGCTGCCAATTCGGCTTTGAAGTCAGAAGCTTCATAGAAATGAACTGCGCCCGTCGGCTCGCCTTTGGCTGCTTCATTCCACTCGCCCCAGGCGTCGAAGAGGCTGCGCTGCACGGGCAGAATCCGGTCAAATCCGGCCAGAAGCAGCGGAGGACGCTTTGCTGTGTCCGTTTTGAGCAGCGGAATCAACTCCTGCGGCAGGCGGCTGGGGCTAATCAGACTTTCCGCCCGGCATGTTTCGTCAAAGGCCGTCAACCAGCCGCTGAAGGCCGCCGCATCCTGCTGCCAGGCGGCACGGGCCGGCGTCCGCAGAAACTGAGCCGCATACGAGCAAATCAGTTCGTGAGCCTCTATGGCCAGTGCTGCCACGCGATGGCGCGGGCCTTCCAGAAGCGTCGCCAGGGAACGGTCCTGGCCGGCGATCTCCACCCAGAGTGCCTCTTCCTGCGCGGGATTGAGCACAAGGCGGGCGTCGGAGGCACGATGCTCCCATGCAGTGCGGACAAAGCTTTTCCAGTCCAGGATGTTCGGCGCGGGCCAGGCAGCCCGCCCCTCGGCCTGACGGGCGCGATGGAAGGCAGCGGCAAGGGCGCGAGCAGCGCGGTCGCTGGCCGTAACCACCAGGCCGCCCTCGCGCAGCCACGCATCGATCTCTGCTGCTAAGACCCCCATTCCAGCGTTATACGCTGCCGGGCTGGGGATGTGCCATCGGATAACCATAAACGCAAGCCTGGGCGAATCCTTGTTCGTAGAAAAACCCTATTGCCGAAGTTGAGTCCATGATGAAGGAGGTTCAACAACACATGCAGTAGCGGCGGAGGCCGCCTCAGCCGCCGATAATCAAAGGTGTGGAAACCGCGCGCAATCTATCGCTGTTGAAGGACTACCAGGCGTATTTGCGCGTGGAAAAAGGGCTGCGGCCGCTCAGTTGCGAGGCCTACGATGGCGACCTGAAGACCTTTGCCGAGTTCATCGAGGGGCGCAGCGGCGTGCTGCTGACTGCGGCGCAGGAGGATGTGGCTGCATTTCTAGAGCACCTGCGCAACCACGGCATCGACCAGCGTTCGGCGGCGCGCAAGTTGAGCTGCCTGCGCGGCTTTTACAAGTGGCTGCTGCTCGACCGGCGCATCCATCACGACCCCACTGTCAACATCGAATCGCCCAAAGCATGGAAGGTGCTGCCCAAGTCGCTCGCCGAGCCGGAAGTGGCGGAGATGCTTGATCGGGCGCAATTGAGCGCCGAGCATCCGCAGGCGCAGGCCACCGCATTGCGCGACCGGGCAATTCTCGAGCTGCTTTACGCGGGCGGCTTGCGCGTCTCCGAGGTCACCGCGCTCTCCACCGGCGACCTGGCGCTGGACCTGGGCCGCGTGCAGGTACGCGGCAAAGGCGACAAGGAGCGCATTGTGCCTCTGGGACGGACCGCGCTTGAGGCTTTGGAGGAGTATCTGCAACAGGGAAGGCCGCATCTGGCCCGCATCAGTTCAGCCGGCAAAGCCAGCGCTGCGCGTCAGGACGCCACCCGATTGTTTCTCTCCTTGCGCGGAATGCCGCTGACCCGCCAATGGGTCTGGCACATCGTGAAAACGTCCAACTCCACCGCCAGCCCCCACAGGCTTCGTCACAGTTGCGCCACGCACATGGTGGAGCACGGCGCAGATCTGCGCAGCGTGCAGTTATTACTGGGGCACGCCGACATCTCCACCACGCAGGTCTACACCCACCTGGCGCTGGGCCGTCTAAAAGAGGTCCATCGCCTGCATCATCCGCGCGCCACGCGACCGCGGCCGGCGATTGTGGAACTTCCCGTTGCGCGTCACGGCCTGCATCTGGTTTCAAACCCATTACAGCCAGAGATGAACGGGCCGGACAATTCAAAAATGCTCCGTGCCCCATCCATTCGCGTTCTCGGCGAATGGGTGGGAAACCTCGACACTCAATCAGTCCCGCTCATCGGCGGCGCAGAGCAAGGCGAGGAGACCGCATGAGCGCCTCCGCCGTGCCCGTCCTTTCCTCGAATCTGGATTCACTCGTCGCCGATTACCTGCGCGTGCTGACCAACGAACGCGGCGCATCATCGCACACCATCCGTGCCTATGAGCGCGAGCTGCACGGATTCATTACTTACATCGCCGAGCACTACGGCTCAGATCAAAGCGTGGAGCGCATCGAGCACACGCACATCCGCGCCTACCTGGGCACGCTCTATGATCGCGGCCTGTCAAAAGCCTCCGCCGCGCGCGCTCTGGCCTCCATTCGCAGTTGGTTTCGCTGGTTGGCGCGTACCGGCCATCTCGAACAGAACGCGGCCTCTCTCGTGGCCACGCCAAAATTGCCGAAACACTTGCCGCGCGTGCCTTCCATTGAACAAATGAACCGCGTCGTCGATTCGGTCGCCGAGGATGCTGCCAGTTGGCCCACGCGCGACACGGCGATTCTGGAGCTGCTTTACGGCTGCGGCATCCGCAACGCCGAGCTGACCGGGCTCAACCTCGAAGACATTCACTGGGCCAACGAAGCCATCCTGATTCGCGGCAAGGGGCAAAAGCAGCGCTATGTCCCCCTGGGCGACGCGGCAGCGCAAGCTGTGCGCGCCTATCTCGCCGAGCGTGCCGCGCGTCTGACGGCGGCCAGCGGTGAAGGGAAGGGAATTGAAACCCCGGCCCTGTTTCTCAACCTGCAACTGCGCGGCTTGCGCAAACCCGGTGGTGAAGCCCGCCTCACCACGCGCAGCATCGGTCGCATCGTCAAGCGCATCGCCATTCTGCGCGGCCTCTCCGCCGACGTGCATCCGCACACCCTGCGCCACGCCTTTGGCACGCATCTGCTGGAAGAGGGCGCCGACCTGCGCGCCATTCAGGAGCTATTGGGCCATGAACGCCTCTCCACCACCCAGCGCTATACGCAACTCACCACCGCGCAGTTGACCGTCGTCTACGACCGCACCCATCCGCGGGCGCGATAGACGCAGTAGGAATTTCGCACACTTCCTACGGCTAATCGATTTTCCTAGCATTTGTTAAAACTGAAAACTAACCCATTCCCCAGAATTCATATAAAACCTGAAGTTCATTTACTGTGCTAACATTGTTATTACATGGAGGGCGCAATGCTCACAACGATCCGCCGTCTGGGTAATTCACAGGGAATTTTGATTCCCAAGCCGCTGCTGAAACAAATCGGGCTGGAAGATCAGGCGGAGATGCGCGTCGAGGGCGATGCGCTGGTCTTGCGCCGTCCCAAAGCATCCCCACGCACAGGTTGGGCCGACGCGAGCATGAAGCTAGCCGCCGCAGGAGACGATGCCCTCGTGCTGCCGGAATTCGCCAATCAAGCCGATGCGGAGCTGATGTGGTGAAGCGCGGCGAAATCTGGCTTGTCAATCTCGACCCTACCGTCGGCAGCGAGATTCAGAAAACCCGCCCCTGCGTGGTGATTTCTCCACCCGAGATGCACGATTATCTGCGCACAGCGTTGGTAGCTCCCATGACCACCGGCAGCCATCCCGCGCCCTTCCGCATTCCTGTCCGCCACGGCGGCAAGCAGGGGCTTATCCTGCTCGATCAGATTCGCGCCGTTGACAAGACTCGCCTGGTCAAGCGTACCGGAGCCATAACAACGGCAACCCTGAGCGCCACTCTGGCCGCTCTCGCCGAAATCTTCGCCGAGTAGCGCGATTGCTGTGCGCCATGGCAAGCCGTTTTCGGCAAATCCAATGCTGATGTGGGATCCTCCATAGACTACGAGTAACCATGAAGATGATGTATATTTCCGCCCTTGCCATTTATCCTTGACTCTGATTGCTCATTTTAGTTGCGTCTCGGAAGAGCGCCAGAGGCTTTATCATGGATTCGTTTTTACATCGTTGCACACTGCTGGCGTTACTGGCTTGCTGCGTCACGGCTCTGGCCGCGCCCGCGCCCAAAAGCAAAATCGAAATCAAGGACGGCTGGTACTACATCGACGGCCACAAGTTCTTCGTCAATGCCATAGGCTACGAGCCCGGCGCGCGTCCCGGCGAGAATCCTAAAACGCAGCATGCCCCAAATCTGCCGGAGATCCGGCAGGATCTGAACAACATCAAGGCTGCCGGCTTCAACGGCATACGCACGTGGTCGGAGATGAGCGAAGACGAGTTGAAACTGGTGCAGGCATCGGGCCTGAAGATCGTCTTCGGAATCTGGATCAAGCCCGATGAGGATTTTGGCGATCCCAAGGTCGTGGAACGGGACCTGGAGCAGACCCAGCACGTGCTGGCCTACACCAGGAAGTATGACTGCGTGATCACCTATCTGATCATGAATGAGCCGATGCCAGCGCACATTCACAAGGCCGGAGCGCAATCGACACTGGATCTGTGGACCAAGCTCCGCGACCTGATTCATCGCGAAGATCCTGGAGTTCCGGTCACCATCTCGGGAAATACGGCCATCACCGGCTGGCTGGACCTCAACGTCTTCGACGTATACGGCCATAACACCTACGACTACCCCACTGAAGGCTCCAACTTTTCGCACGGCTATGCCAACACGAATCGTTTTGTAGCGGAGCTCAACGGCGGCGCGAAGCCGGTGCTGATCACCGAGTTTGGCCGCTCGGTCTCGCGCCAGGGCGCGGGTGGCCGCGGGTACGGAGGCAATACGCTGGAGGGCCAGGCACAAGCCATGACCCGCGCCTACCGAGACCTGCTCGACTCGGGCGTCGCCGGCCTATGCCCCTTCTATTACGCCGATGGATGGTGGAAGGGTGGCGAGCCTGCCGTGCACAACGACACGGCCGAAGAGTGGTTCGGATTCTGGGGTTTCAAGGATGTAAACGACAGGACCGGCTATCCTCGGCCAGTGTGGTATGCGCTCACGGAGTATAACCAGGCGCTGGTCGCTTCGCCTAAAAATCAGCAGTTTTACCTGAATGAGGTCCCGGTCGAAGCCTTCCTGGGACCGGAGGTCAAGCGGTTCAGGGTCATCTACCAGGACGCGGTGATTTGGGAAGCGGCGCCCGACGCCCATGGCTATGTCAGCGGGAAGCTCTCGTTCGCGGGCGAAAACCTCAAGGATCGCGAATTGGTCTTTGAAAGCTACAACGCCCAGGGACGCCTGCTCAAGGTCGAGTCGGTCGTGGTGCTCACGGGCAAGGGGCCAATCGTCTGGCCCACACTCGAGATTCGCACCCCGGTCACGGACCTGGATAAAGCCAAAGAAGTTCCGGTGGTATACGAGCTAACCAACAACACCGTCTTCACGCTCACAAGCGAGCTGCGTTCCGTCTTTGCTCCGCACAAGGGCTGGGAGCCAGGAGAGACTTTTCAGCACAAGATCGACCCAAATCTGAAGCAGCAGAGCGTCTCGCAGACCTTCCCGCTGCCCGGCGATTGTATTGTGCTGGGGCTCTATGCCGGGACCGATATTCGCTACGGCAAGTTCACCAAGACCATCTACGCGCAGAAGTTTTTATTCCGTGGAAACTGGGCCGACCCGATCCGCATCAAGTGAGTTGAGCCGTCTATCCTTCAGCTTCTCAGAAGCTCACCTTGCGCCCAGAGAACCGGGTGAGCTGGATGGCGGTGGTTGTCCCCGTTTGCTGGCCGCCGGCTTCAACATAGAGCGGCGCCAGCCAAATCTGTGTCGTGTAAGGAATTTGCATTATCCCTTGTCTCGTTTCAAGACAGCGCAAGATTAACGATTTCAATTATTTGAAGATTCTATTCAAGTCCTATCCATATTAGCCGAAAAACTTCTTATCAAGCCGAGGATGGGTGCGGAGAATGCGCCCAATCCCTGAGCCGGTCATCGGAGCGATCATCATGTCTTCATCTTCCCTGATTTATAGAACCTACGAGCCGCAATCCTCGGTTGAGAAGTACGCATGGTTGCAGTCTCAAATGCGGACATGGTTGCCGGTGTTGGCCTGCGCAATGGTCTTCGCCATCGAGTCCACGCCTTATCTTGGGGCGGACCGCACCAGCGCACCATTACGGCGGTTGGCGGAGATGATCTGTGGCTACGGCGTGGATTCACATTGGATTTTGATCCACCATATCATCCGTAAAACTGGCCACTTCTTGGGCTACGGCATCTTTTCTCTGGCCTGCTTTCGCAGCTTCTGGATGACATGGCAGAATGTGGCGCGACCGATGCGGCAACTACTGGCCTACGGGTTCGCGATTCTGGCCACATTCCTGGTGGCCGGCGCGGATGAGTTGCACCAGAGTTTTCTGCCGAACCGGACCGGCCAGTTCAGCGATGTGCTGCTGGATTGCTGCGGAGCGGCGGCGCTGTGCTTTGTTCTCTTCCTTCGGATGCGGGCGGTTGAAGGCCGAAAGCAGTCTCGGGACAGGGCAGGTAGCCGGCTTAAACCGGCCTATGCCACAACAGCCTAGGTGGAGTAGTCGGCATTGATGCTGACGTACCCATGTGTCAGGTCGGTCGTCCAGAAGATGCAGGAGCCGGCGCCCTGGTGGAGCTGAATGGTGACAGAAAACTCCGGTTGCGCGACATAGGCGTGCGCGGCGTTTTCGTCAAACTCCGCGGCGCGGCCGCCATTGCGACAGATAGCCAGCTTGCCAAAGTGAATGTCGATGCGCTCGGGATCAATCTGAGCGCCGGAGTAGCCGATGGCCGCCATCAGCCGTCCCCAGTTGGGATCGCTGCCGGCCCAGGCGGTCTTCACCAGCGGCGAATGGGCAATGGCCTTGGCGATTTTGAGCGCATCCGCATCC
>Ga0302320_10018798_pt1 | contig 13921 bp, 17 predicted proteins | sample Bog_T0_3_FD_202130 | JGI IMG/M metagenome (GOLD analysis project Ga0302320, IMG submission 202130) | Peat permafrost microbial communities from Stordalen Mire near Abisko, Sweden - Bog_T0_3 | ecosystem: Environmental > Terrestrial > Soil > Wetlands > Peat | place: Sweden: Abisko, Stordalen Mire... | reverse complement strand
ATTGCCCGGCTTGACGGCTACATCGGCCAATTGGAAGAGCAATTGCAAAAGCTCGGCATGACGAACAACGTCGCGGTTTTCTTCACCAGCGCAACGGTTCCGCAAAAAACCGACGCGGTGACCCCGGGCTTTTTTCACAGCATCGCCTCGGCTGACGACCTCCACGTGCCGATGATAGTCCATTGGCCGGGCAGAATTTCCGCCGGAACAGCCATCGATTTCAAATGGTCGGCGGAAGATTTTCTGCCGACGGCGGCGGAAATCGCATTCACGAAACCGCCGGATGGCATCACCGGGACTTCGGTGATGCCCGCGCTGTCGGGGCAAACCAAAAACTGAATCATTTTGCGCCGGCTGAGACCGGCGCACTGAAATTGCGTTCCCGCTCGACCTTTTTGACGGCGAAACACACCCACACAATCGCCAGCACGATGCCAAGGAGCACTGCCGCCAGCACAAACCACGGCCAATTGTAGCGGCGCGGATTTTCGTTTGGTTCATTCATCTTATTCCTGGTCGCAATCGTAATCCTAATCCATTTCGGCGGCGATTACGATTAAGAACAGGCTTAAGATCACATTAAAATTCGACAGCTTGAAACTCGACCCACGAAATTTTTCCGTTAAGTTGTGCGCCGTTGTTTCATGCACGACCAGGAATCACCTGAAAATCTGCCGGACCCGCCTTCGCTAAAAAGCTCCGGTGCGGCAAGCGAAAGCGCCTATGCTGTTCTGCGTAACGCGGACTACACGCGTTATCTCATCGGACGCCTGGTCGCGTCACTCGGCCAGCAGATGCTCGTCGTGGCGATTGACTGGGAGCTATACAAACGCACGCATTCGGCGTTAGCCCTTGCATTTGTCGGCCTGTCACTGATGATTCCGATGATCCTTTGCACGATTCCCGCCGGACATTTTGCCGACACGTTCAGCCGGAAAAAAATCATCCTGATCACAACGCTCGTGCTGGCGGTGGCGAGCCTGGGGCTTGCGCTGTTGTCAGCGTTTGCCCTGAACGTGATATGGATTTATGCATGCCTGGCCGTCATCGGCGCGGCGCGGACTTTTTTATGGCCGGCGAGCGCTGCATTTGTAACCAGCCTCGTACCGCGGGAACAATTCGCGCGCGCGGTGACGTTCAACAGCGGCGCGTTTCAATTGTCATGCGTCATCGGCCCCGTGGCGTTCGGCGCGGTCATCGCCATGACACCGCACGCGGATCAATATGCGACGGCATGGCCGGTTTATGCGCTGAATGTTCTGGCTTCCATCGTTTGCTTCGCGCTCGTCGTGCCAATCAAGCACGTGCACAAGGCCAAACCGGCCGAGCCCCTTTCGGTCAACAATCTGATTGAAGGTTTTCGCTTTGTTTATCAAAGCAAAATCATCCTCGGTATCATCACGCTCGACATGTTTGCCGTGCTGCTGGGCGGCACGGTGACGATATTACCAATGTTCGCGAATGACATTTTTCAAGTCGGCGCGGGCGGTTTCGGCTGGCTGCGCGACGCGATGCCCATCGGCGCAGTGATTTGCATGTTGATCATTGCACACCGTCCGCAGCTTCAAAAAGCCGGACGCGCCATGCTGCTGTCCGTCGCGATATTCGGCGTGGCGACGATCCTCTTCGGTGTCGCGAACAAAAATTGTCTCGGAAACTGGCTCGCGCTGCCGAATGCGTTCTGGTTCTGGTTCTCGTTTGCGATGCTCGCGCTGGCCGGCGCGGTGGACAATGTGAGTGTCGTGGTCCGGCAGACATTGGTACAAATCCTGACGCCAGACGGGAAGCGCGGGCGCGTCTCGGCGGTGAACGCGCTCTTTATCGGCACGTCGAACGAGCTGGGTGGATTCCGGTCGGGCGTCGTGGCGTATCTTTTCACTGTGCCGACATTTTTGGGGAACGCCCACGCGACAGGCGCGATTGTGTCCACCGTGAGCGGCGGCATCGGGACAATTTTGGTGGTGCTGGCGGTGGCGTGGATCTGGCCGGAAATGCGAAAATATGGAAAATTGGCGTGAAACTTTTAACCGCAGATGGACAGAAATATTCAGACCAAAGATTTCATCCGCGTCCTTCCGTGGTCAAATAAAATTGACGCCGCTGCGCAGGGGTTTATTTTCGGCATATGAGAAAGATTTTATTTGGGCTCTTCATCCTCGCATTCACGGTTTCACCGGGGCATGCCCAAGATGCGGCGACGCAACAGGAAATTGACCAGGTCAACGGACGGATTCAGGACCTGATTGACTCACAAGCCGCAGAGGGCAAACGCCTCGACGCACTTGAAAAAAGCGTCAGCGACATGCAGGACAAGCTGACGCAGCCCGCCGCGAACAACAGCGCGAGCGCCGATGACCTCAACAAGCTCGCCGAACAAGTGAAGGATCTCGCCAAAAAACAGCAGGACGACAACGACCTGGTCTTGAAGGAGCTTGAAAAACTTGGCAAAGGCGGAAGCATTCCGACGGCGAGCCACAAGTCGCCAAGCGTTTCAACCGACAATCCAACCCCGGCCACCAGCGGCCCACAAAAAGGCTACTATTACACTATTCAGGAGAAGGATACGCTTTCAGCTGTGGCCAAGGCTTACAGCGCAGAGCTGAAGGTCAAAGTAACGGTGGATCAAATTCTGAATGCAAATCCGGGATTGAATCCGAAGAACCTGATTGTCGGAAAGAAGATTTTCATTCCACAACCGTAATAACATTCCCGGATGGATGAGTTATACGAGACTGTGACTACCAAATTGATATGGGGCTCGTGCAACTCGTCCCTCCGAAAGAAAATAATTCAATGCGGCAGCTTGAAATAAAGGAGCAGCACCGCCGCCGCCGCGATGAGACAATAAAAGCCGAAAAATTTCCAGCGTCCGGCTTCAAGCCAGCGCGAAAGCCATTTCAACGCGAGCAATCCAGCAGCGAAACTGAAAATCATTCCAACGAGGCCGGGCATGAAAAGGTGCAGCGCGGAACCATGATTGCTCAAAGCATGTTCCTGCAGAAGCCGCTTCGCTTCTTTTGCGATGATGGGGGGAGTCAAAACGACGGCGAGCGCGAAACTGAATTCCTCCAGCTTTTGTTTCGGCAGACCGAGCAGCAGGCCGGTAGATATGGTTGAGCCCGAGCGCGAGAACCCCCGAAACGGCAGGCAGATTCCCTGAACAATGCCGATCCAGAACGAATGCGCAGGCTGGATCTCCAAATGGCGCGGATTTTTCTCCTCGTGCCAGCCGGCGTAAATGATCAGCACGCCGACCGCCGCCAAAGCCCCGGCAATCAGCGGCAGATTGGAAAACAAATCCTCAACTTCGGCATGCGGCACACCACGCATGAAGACTTTTTCGATGATGATTTTCAACCCGTAGCCGACGATTCCGGTGCAAATGGTCGCTATGACGATTTGAAACGCAAACCATTGAAGCTGTCCTCTGGAAGTGAAGTAATCCCGCTTCCAGCCTTTCCAGAAATAAACGATGACTGCGAACATCGTCCCGGTGTGCAGCATGACGAGCAGCATCGTCATCTCGGGACTGGACGGATCGAGTCCCATGATTTTTTCAGCGGCGATGACGTGGGCTGAACTGGAGACCGGCAGCAATTCGCACGCGCCTTGAATCAGCGCCAGAATCAGGATTTGAAAATAGTTGAGCATGGGAACAAAGCGACGATCCTCTCGTCAGACCCGAACCATTTGGACGCGAAACGGAGCGGCTGGCAAGGAAGAACTGGCACGCCGTTCACTTTTTCTTGCCAAAAAAGGAGGTTTCGCCGTTGCGCTGCTTGATTTTGAGCTGTCCCAGAATGGAATGCCAACTGATGTAAATCTTGTGCCAGCAGTTCTCGATGCCCCGCAAATCGCCCTCACCCATTTCGCTCAAGTAGCGCAGCGACGGCGCATGGCCGACGAGCGCGATGATTTCCTCCTTGGTGGGCGATTGAACCTCGACGGACGCAAAAATCATTTCCAGATCCTGCGCGATGATGCTTTTGAGTTCGAGGAAATGGGATTCGTCCTCCGGCCCGAACTTTTTGGAGCGGCCGAGGTTGACGAAATAATTGAACTGCTTCCAGCATTCGATGTGGGTTTCAGTCTGGGCGATCAACTGGTCAAGTCGCTTGTCGCTCATGGACGGTCCTTTCCGGCTGGCGACGGGGTCGCAAACGTGTTTTGCGGCGAAAGGAAAATGATGGCGCCGCCCTGCATGTCCCGCGCCGTGATGCGCAGGCTGGCAAAATGCAGGTCAAGTCCGGTCAGCGGCATCTGCGCCGCGCGCGCCTCCTGAAACTGCGACAGCACCTCTTGCGCGATACTGTCAAGCAGCCGCTGTGAATACCCGGAGCCGATGGTGGTCGCCATCACGTTGCCATGACGATCCACGGTGAAGCTTCCCGACGGCAATTTCTCGACGACGGGTGCGGACTTGCCAAACCAGTTCAAGATGCCCATGTGTCAGCCAGTTTTTTGCTTTGTTCAAACAGATGGCGGGGGTCTGCCTCCGGCGGCCAGCCGATGACAAACGTCCTGCCCTTTCCGGGCACTAACAGCAAGTGCCGTTCCAAATTATGCCCCGCGACGTGCGTCAATGGGCCGGCGTTTAATTTCTCGCCCAGCCGCTGCGCCGCCTTTTCGGCCTGCCGCGCCCATGTGGCCAGATGATCCACGTCATGCATGCCCCATCCCTTCGCGGCGTCCTCTTTTTTGGCAGGAATGGTCACGACGAATTCCGCACCCACGTAAGCCACTGCCGTCAGCCGGGTGATGAATTGCGTCTCTTCGACCTCCTGCGTGGGGGTCGGGTTGGCTGCCTTTTTCAATTCCTGCTCAGATTCGAGCAAGAGCGACTCCAACGATTTGGTGATGATCCGGACGTGGCTGGGTTCCGCGGGCAGACTCTCAAATGCGCCGCCCTCCCATTCCAAAATGCGCCATAACGCCGCTTCGCCGTCCGCCCCATCCACCTTGGCGTCAACCAATTGTCCGTCCTGGATCCAGATTTGAGCCACCTTCGGACCGGATGTGATGCGCAGCACGCTCGAATTGCGCAACGCCGATTCCATCTTGACGATGTCCAGGAGATTTCTGCTTTGAACAGCCCGGAAACCGCCACCGTCCTCCTCGCCCAGCAGCGACTCGATGCAATCGAGGAACATCTGCGGATTCTGCTGCATGTCGGACTTCAGCCAGTACAAATCCACGCCCATCGCATAGGCGCGAGAGCGGAATTCACCGTCAGAAAGTCCCGTCAAAGCCACCGTCCGCAATTCTGGAAACCGCCGCCGCACGATGCCCAACACCTGCAGACCGTCCATCCGCGGCATCCTCAAATCGCACAGCAACACCCGGAACGGCTGCGCGTCGAGGAGCGACAACGCGCGCATGCCCGACGACACCGTGCGGATGTCCGGTTTGCTGGGGAGTTGCGAGAGGAATTCGCGGCACATGTCCAGCCAGTCGCCGTCATCATCTAACACCAGAATTTTATGCCGTGATTCCATTCGAATGCACAATCGCTAATGCCAACGCCTCAATAATTCAAGATAATTCCGTGGGTGAAGAGCCGTGGAACGGAAATCTTTGAACCGGAAACGACTCACGATTTACCGATTCAATCAATCACGGCAGCTTGCTGTGGCTTCCGTCGCAGAAACAACTGTTGTGCGTGTGCTTGCAGCCGCACCACGCCACGGTTTTGGCCTCGGTGATTTCCGTTTTCATCGGCGCGAAGCCCGTGCCCTTGTGCGAGCCGTCGCAAAACGGCTGGCCTTTTGACTTTCCGCACGCGCACCAGAAGTAAGTGCCGGGTTCAACTTTTTGGACGATGGGGAATTTTTGAGCGATTGTCGGTTCCATAACGCAGCAACGATAAGCAGTTTCGGGAAAAACGCAACCCCGACCCCGTCGGAAACCTGCCGAGCCGGACGAATGGGGTGAAAAAACCCTCTCATGCGGTTTTTCAGCACTCCCGAGCGGTGACTTACCCCTCCAGAGCGATGAATCACCACTCCGATGCGGTTTTTCAGCGCTCCCACCCGGTTTGCCAGCGCTCCCATGCGGTTTTTCAGCGCTCCCGAGCGGTGATTTACCCCTCCGGAGTGGTGAATCACCACTCCGATGCGGTTTTCCAGCACTCCCTTCCGGCCTTTTACCGCTCTGACACGGTTTGGCAAACCTTTCGTCCAGTGATTTAACCGCCGCATTTCGATCCAAACCCCATCAAATGAGCAGTTTAGGGAAACCGGTCAGTTTTAAGGGCAAGCCGATGGGAAATATCCCGAAGAAATCAGGTAAAATAAGGACTTTCACGCCGCGCCCGGTGGTGATTGCTGATATATCGTTTAGCCAAGCACGATGCCGATGCGATGGATGAGGTCGGTGGGCATGATTTTTTCAACCTCTGATGCACACGGATAAACACGGATGGCAGACGACAAATTAAATCAAAAGAAAGGATTCAAAGCGCGGGTCTGCAATCCGCGGCATGTGCGTTAGTTAAATTTTCCCGCGTCTATAACACTGACTTGAAGCCAATCACCAAATGTTGAGTGAAGCACGCCAACCAAATTCCCGGCGAGCTTCTTGAAATCTTCCACCGGATAATTTTCATCGTATTGCACGATGCGAAGGCGACCTTCCATAACGCCGTCTTTCCCAGCCGTGAAGTATGTTCCCGAATCCGACCAAATCGCTGCATATTCGCTCTTGTAAGTGCAACGTGGCGGGCCTGAATAGTGTCCGTAATCCTTGTTCCGGCACTCGTGAAAACCGTTCGAGAGTGCGAATTGTTTAACGGTGTCATCGAACACCGCGGATTCATTCCCATTGGTCATGCTAACACGCAGGTTGTATTCAGGTGCACCCCAATACCGCTTTGCATATTCATCTTTTCTAGTTAGATTCGCAATCTTAAGAAATGAAATTGGATCGAATAAACATACGGTAAACAATAAAAGGACACACACGCTTAACCCGCCACATACCTTGCCAAAGAGACTTCCTCGTCTCAGACCCGCAATCGCCAGCATAAGGCCGACACCAAGCCAAACTGGATCAATGAACAAAAAAAGCACGGGTGGGAAGTGTTCCAACACCAAGCCAAACTGGGACAATGCAAACCCGCCCAACACCCATGCGATGGAGAAAAAACCTGCCGAATGTTTTTTTAGCGCATTAAGGTTCACTTTTCCCTCTGCACCTTGACCGCGATCCCGCAAAGCGGGACGCAAGCGCTGTAATGGATTTCGCCAGTGCTCATCGTTTCTTTGCTTGAACTTTGGCAGCCACCTTCAATCGCAGGGCGTTGAGCCGGATGAAGCCGGTGGCGTCGTCCTGATTGTAGGCCCTGGTCGGGTCGGCTTCCATCGTGGCGATGTGCGGGTTGTAGAGGCTCACCGGGGATTTGCGGCCGGCGACCATGATGTTGCCCTTGTAGAGCTTCACGCGCACGGTGCCGGTCACGTTCCGCTGGCTCTCGGTCACGTAGGCCTGGAGCGCGAGGCGTTCGGGCGCAAACCAGAAGCCGTTGTAAACCAGCTCGGCATATTTCGGGATGAGGGCGTCGCGCTGGTGCATGACTTCCCGGTCCATCGTGAGCGTCTCCATCTGCCGGTGCGCGAAATGCAGGATGGCGCCGCCGGGCGTCTCATACACGCCCCGCGATTTCATGCCCACATAGCGGTTCTCCACCATGTCCACCCGCCCGACGCCATGTTTGCCGCCGAGCTTGTTCAGCGCCTTCATCACGCCGAGCGGACTCAGTGCCTTTCCATTCACCGCAACTGCGTTGCCTTGCTTGAAGTCAATGGTCACGAACTCCGGCTTGTTGGGTGCGTCTTCTGGAAACACGGAGAGCGTGGTGAACGAACCGCGAAACTTCGGGTCGCTGGCGTCCATCCACGGGTCTTCGAGAATGCCCGCCTCGTAGGAGATGTGCAGGAGGTTCCGATCCATCGAGAACGGTTTCTTGGCGCTGGCCTGCACGGGAATCCTGTGCCTAGCGCAGTAATCAATCATCTCCTGCCGTCCAGGAAACTCGCTCCGATATGCTGCGTCCCGCCATGGGGCGATGACCTGCAAATCCGGCGCGAGCGCGGCGGCAGTGAGTTCAAACCGCACCTGGTCATTCCCCTTCCCTGTCGCGCCGTGGGCAATGGCGTCGGCTTTTTCCTTTTTGGCGATCTCCACCATCCGTTTGGCGATGAGGGGCCTGGCGATGCTGGTGCCAAGGAAGTATTGGCCCTCGTAAATCGCGCCGGCATGGATGATGGGATAGATGAAGTCGCTGGCGAATTCCTCCTGCAAATCGTCAATGTAGATCTTGGACGCACCGGTCTTGCGCGCCTTCGCCTCAAGGCCGGTGAGTTCGTCCTCCTGCCCGATGTTTGCGCAGAAGGCGATCATCTCGGCATTGTATTTTTCCTTGATCCACGAAAGCAGCACCGAGGTGTCGAGGCCGCCCGAATATGCCAGAACTATTTTCATGTCCGCACATTAAACCGAAAACGACAGTGTTCGCAAAGTGGAAATGAAACGGCCATGCGAAGTATTGCAAGGCGGGCGAGTGTGTGTGATGCTGGCACGCGCGTGGATAAACTTCTTTGCTTCTTTGTCAGCATCGGTATCGGCCTGCTGCAAGCGATGCCGTTGCGCTGGGCGGCGCGGATGGGCCGATACGGCGGTGAAGTGGCGTTCTGGCTGGACGGACGCCATCGGCGCATGGCCATCGGCAATCTCACCCGCTGCTTTCAACACGAAAAGTCCGCGGCGGAAATCCGCGAGCTGGCGCATGAAAACTTCAGGCGCATCGGGGAAAACTCTTGTTGCGGAGTCCATGCGGCGACGATGAGTGCGGCACAATTGCGAGAGGTGCTGCAGGTCAAAGGTCCCGGCGCACTCAGCCATGCCGCCGACGGCAACCCTCCGCCAAACCGGCTGTTCGCCACCGGTCATTTTGGAAATTTTGAGCTGTTCGTGCGGATGGGGGTTTATATTAGCGGTTATCAATGCGCCGCCACGTATCGCGGCGTCCGCCAGCCCGCGTTAAACCGGATGATCCACAAATTACGCACGCGTTCCGGCAATCTGCTGTTTGAACGGCGGACAGAGTCGGAGGATTTGAAGCGGGCATTGGACAAAGGCGGCCTGCTGCTGGTCTTGGTGGCGGATCAAAGCGCGCAGGATGGAGGGCTGGAAGTGCCTTTCTTCGGCCAACCCTGCCTCGCCTCGCGCGCCCCGGCGGTAATGGCGATCCGTTACGATTGCGAGTTGTATGTGCCGATCTGTTACCGGATTGGACTGGGCCGCTGGGTGATTGAGACCGGCGAAGTCATTCCCACGCAGGAAAATTCCCGACGCCGTTCAAGCGAGGACATCACGAACGACATCAATGCAGCGATGGAAACGGCCGTGCGCCGCGACCCGGCGAACTGGTTCTGGGTTCATAACCGCTGGAAAACGCGGAGGCCGGCTACGGCATAAACAAGTTTGCGGCAAGACACGCGCGGATTTCAAGGCGTATCGCCGTTGTTGTTCTTCGGCCACAGGGCGGCGGGATCGGTTCTTAACAGGTCGTAGCCGATGGAGCTGTTACGAAGCAATATCGCATGGCCGTCAAAAAAGGCGGCGTTCACCCGCTTGCCGTGCCTCGGAACCGAACGGGTGAAATCGTTTCCCGGATAATCATGGGTATCGCTCGGCACACGAAAATACGTGCAGCCTGTGGCCGGAATTTCCGTCCAACTATCCGGGTTGGATTCATCGAAATTCGGGTCAAGCTGTGCCGCATCCGCAAAAACGATAGACTGGCTGGGGTTGCTCACCTGGCCCTCCCTACAGGAGGGGTAGATCACATCCGCGTTTCCAGCCGCCGGCACTACGGTTCCGTATTCGGGATAATTCATACCGATGCCCAAGGCGTAATTTGTGCTGGCGGACTGACCGTGGGCATTAATGGCGGCCTGGATCAGGGCGGGACAGCAGAAAGTCTGTTGCGTCGGAACGAAGCCGTCCAGCCGCAGCTTGTCCGGCCACCAGAGATAGGTCGCTTTCTGTACGACAAAGGTGGAGTAACCGAATGTCCAATGTGACCAGTTGGTCGCGCCCTGTTCCACCCACAATGGAACCATGGCTTCACGATTGTCATCCAGATATAATTTCGTCGCCAGAATGATCTGCTTCATGTTGTTGAGACAACCGGCGGCCTTGGCCCTCTGTTTGGCCGCTGATAGCACCGGCAACAGCAGCGCCGCCAGAATCGCGATGATGGCGATTACCACGAGCAGTTCAAGCAAGGTGAACGCAAAGCGGTGACAGGTGACAGTTGGCACGTGACAGGAATGAGCATTCCGCAGCGCGCTGTCTGTCTTCTCACCTGTCTCCAATTTCTTGTAATTTTTCATGTTTGGTCAAGGGTTGTCACCGTTGTTGTTCTTTGCCCACAGAACAACGCTGTTGGTCCGGGGCAGGTCGTAACGAATGGCGCTGTTGCGCAATTTCAGGACATGGCCATCGAAAAAAGCGGCGTTCACCCGGCCGGCATGTCTCGGAACCGACCGGGAGTCACCGTTTAGGGATTCGTAATAGGAATCGCTCGGCACCCGGAAATAGGCGCATCCAGTGGCCGGAACTTCCTGCCAGTTGTCCGCGTCGGTTTCGTCGGAGTTCAAAATGCCTCCGGCATCCGCGAACACGATGGACTGGTCGGGCATTGCCACCTGGCCTTCCTGGACAGTAGCGTAGACGGGAGCGTTGAATCCCTGTCGCGTCGCTATCCAACCGTATTCGGGATAATTCATACCAATGCCCAAGGTGTAATTGGTGCTCACAGACCCTCCGCCGCCTCCTGTGGCCGGCTGGGTGAGGGCAGGACAATTGAAGATTTTTTGCGACGGGATGAAACCGTCCAGCCGGAGCTTGTCCGGCCACCAGAGAAAGTCCGGATATTGGATGAGAAAGGTTGAGGCATCATAATTCCAACCGGGCCAGCTGGAAGCGCCCTGTTGCACCCACAATGGAATCATCATTCCGCGGTTGTCGTCCAGGTACAATTTCGCCGCCAAAATGATCTGGCTCATGTTATTGAGGCATTGTGTAGCGTTGGCTCTTTGTCTGGCAGCGGACAATACCGGCAGCAGCAGCGCCGCCAGAATACCGACGATGGCGATGACGACGAGCAGTTCGATTAAAGTAAAGGCGGAGCGTTTCATGATCATTCCCAGCCGTGCATCGTGTCGTAACGAAAGGTCATTTCGTTGGTGTTGTAACTTTTATACCACTTCACGTGGCCTTCTTCGAAAAGGATGTTCTGGCCTTTGGAATGCGCCTGCCATTCTACAGACGGCGTTCCATTGTCATCGCCACCGACACAGTTTTGCGAGTAATCATCCTTGTCGCAGTCGTCGGCCGCAAAATACTGGTCGTTGTCAATCGTGTCACCCGAAAGAACATAAGCGTCTGGAAATGCAATCTTCGGGCTTCTTACCGGGGCAAATCCGCTGTCAGCGATGAAAGCCGCACGCACCCCGTTGAAATAATTGAAGGCCGATTGGTTTTCCGCCGGCAATTGTGCGTTTCCGGGACAATGATAAACATTCGTATTTTGCACGTAGGAAAATATCTGCTGCATCCAGCCATGTTTTTGGGTTTGAGGATCTGTGGCATCCCATGAAATTTTGCTGCCGGATTCGGGATAATATTCACCGTTTTCATCCGCATACATTTTCATGCCGAGACCAATCTGGTGGAGGTTGGACTGGCATCGCGCTGTCCAAGTGCGCTGTTTGGCCGCTGACAATACAGGCAGCAGCAATGCCGCCAGAATCGCGATGATGGCGATGACCACAAGCAGTTCAATGAGAGTGAAAGCGCACCGCGTGACGTGTGATCTGTGACAGGATTTCATCACTTGTCTGGTTTTCACATACCTTGTCAATCGCAGCGGCCATTTTTCATGGCTACATCGCCTTTTTGACCACGAGCATTTCGATGGACGCAGTGTCCGGCTGCAAGGCAAGGCCCCAATTGGCGAGGATTTTCTGACCGGTGGCCTGGTCCATCGTGCCGTTCGATATCTGCTGCTGGATTTGCTGGTTCCATACGAGCGAGAAATCATAAAAATTTGTAAGGCCCGTCTTGTCCAACACCGGCGTCTTGATCATTTGCTCCAAGCCATCCGTCACAACCGTCAGATGCTGATGAGTGAAATAGAGTTTTCCGTTCCTTAAGTCGGTGTTCCCCATTTCATCGGGGGCGCTAATTTTCAACCCCGGCGAGTCTGGGTCTATAACCTTGAGTGCGAGCACGGGCGTGTCCTGCGTTTCCACATCGGCGATGTAACCCAGCTTTCTATGGATAGCCGACTGCAGGCGTGTCTGCGGGTCTTTGGAGACTGTGACGAGAAAATCGTAATTACCATTTGGCGGGTCGAATGGAAGCGCAACGCGTCCCGGATTATAGGCGTAGGCCATGGAGATGAGTTGCAGAAATGTCACGTTGCGGCCCACCATCCACTGCGCGCCCTTGACACTCGTTTCCATGATTCCCGGTGGAGACGATTTCCGGGGCGAACTGGGAAAATGCGTGGGACGAACAATGACCAAGCCTGCCGGCACCCGCTGCAGGCTGCGGTTGTTTATCATGAAATAGGCATCCTTGACGGATGGGAAGAATATCAGTTTCACGACGACCGCCATCGCGACCAGCACCAAGACCGCGACGCCGACCGTCACCGTTGTTTTTGTTTTTGTCCATGCCATAAGTATTCAGGTTCAGGTTTAGCAACTGCCATTGGTTCACAAATCCGGCTCGGAATTGGTGATGTCGTCCCCAAAGTCATAAGTCTCCGGCTCCACGTGAAAGTCGGCAAATGTCACGTCCCCCTTGCCGCCATGCCGTGCGGTCAATGGATCGCCATTCTCAGGTTGCCAGCGACCGTCGTTGATGACTGTGACATCCGAGCCAGTGCGATTCTCATTGCTGCCGTTCGAAGCCGCTTCCTCCGCAAACATGATTTTGCCTCCGGGATTCTTGACAGCGGACAGCAGAAACGGAAGAGGCGGTGGGGGATCGGCAGATGGGCCGTTCGTAAAATTCGAGGTCATTCCCAGGTTGACATATTTCATATTGCCGTTTGCATCAGGCGTGCGGATGAGGTTGTAGCTCGTCATGCTATAGCTGTAAAGATAAGGCCCATTGTTGTCCGAATTTTGGGCGATTCGCGTACTGTCGTCGGTGTCCAAGGGGCAGCGAAATAATTTTGGATTCGCATCTGCCAGCGTGGTGATGATCGGGCTTTTTTCGACTGTCATCAATACGCCGTTCAAGGTTGGTGTCGCCGCTCCTGTGCGCCAATAAATCCAATCGGCAGCCTGAAACCCGCTGTGCTGCGATGCCATGCCCGGGAAGGTGTCGCGGTTGTCGTCAATATACATCTGCATGCCGAGGCCGAGCTGCTTGAGGTTGTTGATGCACGCGGCCTGCGCGGCCCGCTTTTTGGCCGCGGACAGCACCGGCAGAAGCAATCCCGCCAAAATGGCGATGATGGAAATGACCACCAGCAGTTCAAGCAATGTGAAGGCGGAAACGAGGCGTGCTCCAGAGCTTGTGCCGGATCCGGTTCCCGCCGTTTGTTTTTTGATCATCCCAATGGTCTTCATAAAGTTTAAGTGGCTCAATTCTCCCGGCGGGTGACAACAAACAAGTCTTGCGAATCCATTTCGTTAATCAACAAAATTTCACCACCGCCAATATCGTTCCCGCCGATCGTTTTCATCTCGTCTATTCCTGGGTATGACCCGGACGCGCCGGGTCGCCGCCGTCCGCGCTCAAGGGATAACACCAGAGGCGGTTTTTATTCGTCGCCGCCACGTCGTTATACCAATCCACCAGCCGGACATAATCGACCTGCCCGCCGAACGTGGCCTGGATA
>Ga0302320_10018797_pt1 | contig 13921 bp, 13 predicted proteins | sample Bog_T0_3_FD_202130 | JGI IMG/M metagenome (GOLD analysis project Ga0302320, IMG submission 202130) | Peat permafrost microbial communities from Stordalen Mire near Abisko, Sweden - Bog_T0_3 | ecosystem: Environmental > Terrestrial > Soil > Wetlands > Peat | place: Sweden: Abisko, Stordalen Mire... | reverse complement strand
GATATCCGTAGTATCAACCCATCATAATGCAAGCAAGTAATGGGCGGCGCAATGATATCAAGTGCGATCAGAACGGTGCAAGTAATTCAAAGTCATGCAATGTGGCAGCGCATAAGCTCCCATCCAAGAGACGCCAATGATTGCAGAAAGAGCCAGAGTCATCAAAAGCTGGCTGTACTAATGCATGTCAAAGTGAGGATTTCGAGAGCCAAAGCATGTCAAATATAGTCAGATCAATGCACGCAAAGAAGGCCGGCAGCCCATCATCGAGTAAATGTCGTCCGCGAAAAGAAGAAACCCGTGTATCTGTAATGTTGGAGCACAGTGAAATATGAAATGAGACCAGCAATCAAGATCATCGTTTATCATGTGCAGGCAAGCATGTCAAATCGAAGAATCGAAATCATGGTCTCAGCGAAAGTCTCAAGTCGAAAAATATTAAGTCATGCAATCATGCAGTCAAAAGTCGAAATATCCAGGGCTTGAGTCAAAATGTCGTGGCTTACGAAGTTCCAGGTGGTTTAGATGGATCTCCTTGCCCTTGGCCTTGAGCAGCCATGGCCTGATACCATAATTGCACATAGTTCGCATATCCACCGTATGGTGCATATGGATCCTCGCCAGCTGGAACGCCTAGCTGTGCCTGGGCTTGAGATTGTTGTCCTTGAGGTTGAGAATACGGTTGTTGGGCGTAGGAGCGATCACCATAATCGTTCTGTGGTGCACGTGCACGACCTCCTCCACCTCCACCACCTCCATTCTTTTGTTGCTAAAAATAATGTTAGCAGATGAACTGCCTATGCATGAAATAGACTTACTACTGCCTCTACTTTGTCTTCGATGGCACGCTTTGCTGCTGCAATAGCATCTCGCGATCCAACTAGACCGATTTCACGCTCCACCTCCCCGGGTCCCGATGATGGCGATACGTTGATCTTGCATCCGGTCGTATTTTGCATGTCTTTGATAGTTTCGCCGCCTTTTCCAATGATCATGCCAACAGCTTCAGAAGGTACGAATATGGAGTCGTTGATCTTGTCGCCTCCAGTAGCTCCCCCATAGCTACCACCATAACTAGCTTCGCGAGGAGCATCCCTTTGTGGGGGTGCGCGATCCTTGTTTGCAGTGCTTTTGCTATCACTCTCGACGATTTCCATGATCAAATCTTTAGCACGTGCTGCAGCCTCGCGAGTGCCAATCAAATTAACAGGTCGAAGGCCATTGACACTCTTTTGCTCTCCAACAATGTTGACATGACAGCCGCTGCGTTCTTGAAGATCCCTGATAGTCTCGCCACCACGTCCAATGATAAGTCCTACCGTTCGGTCTGGTACCATTATTTGCATGCTGTCTTCGCCATCTCTTAGAGCCGGTTGATGTGAAGAAGCCCGAGCAGGAGGGGCATCTCTGGGAGCACGATCGATGACTGGACGCGCGCTGGAACTCATACCACTCTCATCAATAATGCGATTGATTTCTGCCTTTGCGTCGGCTCTTCTTGCTCGGGGACCAGTAATTTTGCATTGTCGAAAAGGACCTGTCTCATCCGGACCCGTAATGAATTGCACCCTGCATCCTGTCTCTTGTTCCACGCGTCTCAGATTCTCTCCTGATCTGCCGATGATCAGGCCAACAAGGTTGGATTCAATAGAAATTGACTCAACGTTGTCCTCGGCGGCTCTTGGCGGAGAACGTTCGCGAGGAGGGTATCCACTGCCACCAGCATGTGGGGGTGAGAATGTGCTTGCTTGCCTACCCTTGGGACCAGGTGAGTATGAACGTTCTCTGTACTCACGGCTCGGTGGAGCTCGATCGCCTCGTCGCTCGTCTCGGTAAGGGTTGAAGTTGTCGCGGAAGGCTTCACGGCGGACAGGCTGTGGAGACCTGGATCTTGATCTTGGGCTATAAGGTCGTCCGCTGGCTTGCGCGCCATATGTAGGAGGTCGTTCGTATGAAACGCCTTTCTCTGCAGCAATCGCCTTTGCCTTCGCGATAGCATCAGCGATACTAACAGTCCCAGAGTTTACTGGTCTGATGCTGCTGAGATCCACACTTCCAGAAGCTGTAGGTTGCGGCAGAGGATATCCACCGGCATTTCCGTAGGGATTTTGCTGCGGGGGTTGAGGGGGTGGTTGATATCCTTGTTGTTGATTTTGCGCGGAGTTCGGATTAGGACGTTGCGCTGCTATGAAGATGTCAGCCTTGATCTTAGAATGAGAATAAAGAGGATGGGTTACCTAGGGCAGCCAGAATGGAGGTAATGCTCTGCTGCTCCGCCATGATTTGAGTCTTGGAATGGGTCGACTTGAACAAGTGTGGAGATCTTTGAAGTTAATTGAAGGACCTGACCTCTGCGAAAGGCAGGTGAAAGGGGTTGAACTACTGATGACAGGGGCGGTACAGGTCCCAATGTATTTGAAAATGATTTCTGACCGTCTTGACAATATTTGTGTGTTGAGGAGTGTCGAAGCACAATCGAATGAACAAGCAAATATTAGCTGCATTCCATTCAGACTCTTTGAAGCTAGGCCTAATTTGCACTAGCTCAATCATGTGATTCTTAAAATAACCGAAGAAATCAGACTTCACTCTGCAACGTCGAAGTGCCCATCTCTCCCTCTCCAAAGCCGAATAGGTAAAATAAAATAAAATACCCTGGGTACAGTAACCAAAGTTGCTGTTCTTGTAGGTATCTCACATCTGCTGAGAATATCGCTGAAACCCCACTCGAAAATGAGGAAGGCTTCAAGGAAGACGATAGTAGAGAGATTGTAACACAAGTGGTTATTGTCTCATCACACTATCATCGTTCCACTCCTCTCTGGTACCAATTGATTCTTTTTGCAATCATGCTATCTGACTATTGAGATAAATGAGTTTGGATCCGTGTCAAGCATGTGGTATCTCTCACAAAGAAGACACACAAAGACATCTGAAGGTATCTTCATCCACTAGACCTTTCATCAAGAGCATTCATACAGATGTTAGGCTATATAGAAATATTTCTTTGGGATTGAAATTCTTTATAAAAGATGGAAAGAATTTTGCAATCCCCAAACCAGATGGTTTCTCACAAGTTGAAAGTTCATAGCTGGCTCATACCAGAATTTCTCAAGCACCCATCAGTTCATGCAGCACTTGTTATTTTACTTAACTTGCTTGAATGTTCTTGTGCTTTATGGGCCTATTTCCCCCCCAGCCCATTTAATGTCAGGACTATTGTGGAATAGTTGAAGCTCAAATCCCTAAACCATAAAAGCCATTTAGGTAGAGTCCAGCGGCTCATATGGAAATTCAGACCACCGATGGAAGGCCCGCTCTTCATTGAATTTTTACGAATCGATCCATCATAGTAAAATGAAGAAACGAGATTCAAGTCTTAGCTAAAATTTTACATCTGCATTTTTGTGTAGATGACGAGACTTCCGCCATCTTTGCATTTTCACTTATGCATTGCTCTCTCCCATAGGGCGGTGGAGGATGGCAAAAAATTCACAATGTTATTACCTAGTATATCTTCGCTCGCGTAAATTGGAGCTTTCCACCTACGATCTTCTGAGCATGAATTAACTGCGATTGCTTTCGCGTTCCATTTGCTGGGGCTAGAGTTTTCTGGATACCATGGTACGTTTCCCTTTCATTAAATAGAAGCTTGCGATTACTCAGCGCCGAGACAATTAATTGCTATGGAGGCTGAATCCCCTTCAACTTTCCTACGCCCTCCCTCCCAAACCTACAGCCTACACAACTAGATTCAAATAATCATAAACCACCACGATTTTTACTGATTTCTTCAGGACTCCACTGGCGCTGATCGCCAGAGCGTCCAGCCGAAGTCGTGGCACAACCACGACTTTTCCGCCGACTCTGATGGTGAACGCGACACCAGAAAACACAAACACGACACCCTCCCTCGATCCGTCTCTCTCGCAGACGTCGCCAGTCTTCAGAGGGAGACCCTTAGCACCAAATCACGTCGTGAACTTGCGGAGATATCTCCAACAGAAGAATCTCCTAAAGCTGCTTCTGCAGATCGCGCTTCTGGGATCAGAACTCCTGAGTAAGTAACTCCTTACTTTACTTTCACTTTCTCTTCATATCTCCTCGTTTTTACGCCTCGCAAAAGACTTCTTTTCATGTACAATTACTAATCACCTTCAAAGATCTGAGGCCACAACTGATTATCCGGAAATTTCTCCTCGCGAAGATCGTGGAAGCGTGAATCATACAACAAATGATCCCTACCCGAGATACCTCACAGTAGGGGACAAGCTCTATTTCCGACCGAGTCCAGGCGCGCGATTCCACGAGCTATCTTTCGACCCTAAAACAGCAACCGGTTTTGATTGGGCGTATCTCTTCCTTAATGTTGAATTACGAAACTATCGTCGATTAGAGGGAGCCCTAAAAGATAAGCCTTGGATTTTCCCTGGCCTAAAATCGCATTTCCTTCCTCCGCAAACGAAGATGTCATCCAATATGTCTGAATCCGAGTTCGAGGTTGACGCTGTCGAGGCGACCATCCCAGTTGTAAGTAAGCACCCGAATCTCGCTATATTCCTAACAATTATCTCCAGGGCATGAATATTCGACTTTGGACACAAGTCGCACGTAGAGTAAATGTTGATCAAAGCACATACTTCGAAAGATATCTTCTCACAGGAAGCCCCGCGTGCATCGCCAAATATTACAATCCTACCAGCGCATATGTAAGAGCCAAAAAGGCTTGGGATCGAATGTTGAGTAAGATCTCCAGCACCTTCTTCATCCTCATAATTCTTCTTCATATCATAATCTAATAATCTATAGGTACAATGACTCCGCGCGGGGATGCATCTATCAAAGATGAGGCAGACTTCTTTTTCGGAATTGGTAATTATGAAATTATCAATCTACCAGACACTCAATCTACCGAGAGCATTCGATACCAAGTTCTCCACGATCCAATTCTCGCCCAATTTTTGATTGATGTCACGCTCTCGAACAGATTCGAGGCAGCCCTTCAAAAATTCGAGAATCCTGAGATCGAGAATGCGGACAACGCCGAAGGCGAGGTCTCAGCAGCTTTCGTGGATGGTCTTCGAGTTACTCGCAGTCCTAACTATGAAAAGAACAAGGCATCAGTTGCAAGCTTTGTCACAGCAGCAGCCACAGACAGTTCTATGACTCCTCCATCCATGTTCAACATTGATTCGACCTTGTTTACTTTCACGGAGATTACTGCCACAGTTGGAGACTCATCCGTCACATTTAAGGCTCCCCAAAAAGTCGAAACTAATGGCAGGAGATTGACCTCACTTCTAAAGTTGAATGGCGCTAGTGCTTCTCCACTTGCTGCGGACGAAGCTGCCAACGCAGGCGAACCAAATCTCACTCAAAATTCGGGAAAGAAAAAGAATAAGAGAAAGAGAAAGCCCAAGAAGTCGGCGCAAAATACTCAAGAGGCCGGCAAAGACGTTGACGAATCTTTTGGTGAAGATGCTGTTGCTGGCGGAGAATTCAGGGAGGGAACCGAAAATGTGAAGACAACAGAAGTCCACGCAGAGAAAGAGGATCCCGAGTCTACCATTCCTGCGAATACTGTTGACGCAGTCGTTGAAGTAGAAGTCACAAAGCCGACTGAGCAACTGCCAGTCTCTAGCAATGAGTCTGTGGAACAATTACCAACTAATATTAAGGAGGAGAATCTCGAGACAAGTACGATTGAGGAGCCCAGCTTTGAAAAGATGTTAGTTAAGGATCAGGAATTCTCTAAGTCTATGATTCCTTCTCAAATTGCTCCAGCCGATGAACAAGACAACAAGAAGCGTTCTCGCAAGACTTCCAAGGCAACTAATATCAACGAGTCAACTCGAATAAATTCACCAGATGAGGATCAAAAACCCTTCAAGTCTACAAGCAGTCTTACACAAATTACTCCTGTTGACAAGTCGGCCAAAAAGAATAATTCTCTTGATGTTTCCCACGTGGATATTAAGAAATCAACATCTTCAAAGCCAGTGGTCAAGGAGGAAAATCTTACTCATTCTACTGACAGTGTTTCGCAGAACTCTGTCCCTAATGAGCCTGGCAGAGCTGCGAGCGACTCCAACGCATCTAAATCATTTGAGCCTAAAAACGACAACACTGCTGATGACGGTAGTTGGGAACAAGTTAAGCCAAGGAAGAACAATAAAGGTTCTATGAAATCAACTAGCGGCTCAAACGTTGTGCGATCTCCCAAGTCAAAGGCATCAGTGGTAAGAACAGCCAATTCTCTCAATACCAGACTCAAAGCTAATTTCCTGCAGCCTCCTCCAATGCCAACATCATATGCCAACAACCGTGCTTCAATTCGAAATCAAGCTTCGTTAGGCGACAATATTAACATGACCCAACATAAAAACCAAGTCGCAATAGGAAAGCCAATTTCGGGTGGATTTGTCAAGAAGATTGAGACCCCAAAGAAGTTGGGTAACCTCGCATTTAACGCGAGCAACTTCCCGGAGTTGCCGACACCACAGAAACAATCTTCCATTGTGATGCATCATCCAAAATCTGTTTCTACTAGTCGAAAATCCTCTATTGAAAAGGCTCGAGTTGGAGATGGCACTTCCTCTGAAGCATCTAATGAAGAAATCGTAATTGCAACAGATGACAGAGCCACACCGGCGAATCACCTTGAAAAGAATTGGGAAGCTGGTCATAATACGGAACCCAGCCTTTCCATAGAGCTTCGAATTGAGAACGCAGCACTAAGTGTGGGTGAGGCTACAGGATCTGTCACGTCCGAAGACTCGGAATCAATGAGTGTCTTGGAGAGCTCAGAGCAGCCCACAGAGCCTATTAAGTCCGAACAACCTCGATCATTGACTTTCATGAAGATCTCAGAGGAAACATTCATAGCTAATGAGTCTCAACCAAATATCAAGCTACAGAACTTGGATGAAGCAGACAAGATTCATGGTTTCGCCTCAAGCACTCACAACGACCCAAAGCAAACAAAGATTGTTGCCAGTCGGGAACCCGCTTGCGACGAACTCTATGACGAACTTCAGAATCACCCAGAGGTACTTAGCATCAAGCAGGGTTCTAAATCATTGCCTAATTCGACTGAGGGTTCTGAATACGGACCAACAGAGTCGGAAGCATCCCGCCCTCGACGCTCGCTGAGTGACCCCGAAAAAGATGTCCGTGAAGATTTTGGTCGTGAAGCAATCATTGGTGATTTCAAATCTGCTTACCATCTTCAAGTCAGTGCAAATGAGAAGGGGGATGCAGCTCTACCAGATCAATCGATTGATTCTATCACTGACGGTAACCGATCCGATATTGAAAATGGCTCTAAGCAGAATGTTGCTCGATCTGAATCACAAGTCGAGGAAGCCATCATACCAACTATTGGGGATCATCCAGCACATCTAAGCGTCAAGGTTGAAGTACATACCGCACGTACAGAAGAAGTTGGAATTCCCGCGGGTATCAAAGACGGTTCTGAAACTACTGCTGATACATCAATTGCCCACAGCGACCATCAACATGAAGTTTCATCGAACATAGGAGGAAATCCTGCTACGGAAGAGCCTGTATCCCTCGAAACCCACCCTAGCGACAGCCAATATTCAGAAGGTGCTCGTCCTCCATTTGTCAGTTATCTTGATCAAACTTTGCACTCTCATCCCGTTCATCCCGTTGGCACGTATGCACCTTTGAGCTTTTATAATATGGCAGCTTTCCACCCAAACATGCACATACCTGCCACGTCTGTTACCGGTCCAGTACATGTTCCTGTTCAATATGGTCCGGTTGGTCCTAACCAGTTTTTCTCCAATGGATGGGATCTCAATCAATATCATCGAAGTGACATTATCAATCCTACGGCAGCTGACAATTTTGAGTGTATCTACTTCAGTTGCACTTACTGTACTCAACAACACCATGGAACTCCTGCGAAGCCTGCCATACTCTGTCCAGGTTGCTCCACAGGTAACGATATTCAATACTGCTCGGCTGCCTGCCTTCTGGCTGACGCGTTGGATCACGCTGCTATCTGCACGCAGTACCCTGAACATGCGAAAAACGTTCCAAACTTTATCCCTCTGTATTACATCTACTATCCGGATTTCATCGTTCCTGGCGGATGTGATGGCACACCCAAAGAGCTACATCGACAGCAGGCATTCTCAATATTTTGCGCTTCAGGACCCTTTCCCAATGTGCTAAAAGCCTGGGCTATTAAGAGTGGACATCTATTGGCAAGTTCTATTAGGCCATCACATGCTAATCGGACTGGTGAATACCACATCTTCAAATCAAGGGCCTCGGGACCTCAAATTGAACAAAACCCGAATAGCACTGTGGTCTATACCATCAAATTAGGACCTTGCGCAATGAAAGAAGCCTTGAAGCGTTGTCTCAATGTCTCTTTCTATATCAAAGACCCCAGCGTCATCGAATTCTTGTACCGCCTCATTCGCTATCTCCTTACAAACCGATTTGAGCCGGCCTTTTCCACCCTTGCGCAACACTATGTTTTAGAAGAGTTCAAGTCTCAATTCCTTCTCGAGTTTGGTTTCACCGCTGTTCAGCAGACAATACAATCCGACATATTAAATTTCAACCAAGAGTGGAACCAAGTTTACAATTCACTCTTGCACTTGGAATACGGCCACCCAGTCTTGCAGCGTTTGATTCCATACACCAGAATCTAAGGGCTTGGTGACAGTCATTCAGTTGGACCGCTAGAAGGATATGACAATCTGGGTTACTTGCATGAGAAATCGGGGCATCATCCCCACCCGGCAGTCAGCATCTGAATGAGAGGAGAGAAAGGAGAAGTGGTAATCCTGAGATGAATAAACTAGGTGAAATGAGGAATTTCGACGCAGTCTTTGATATTCTCGTCATTGAGGATTGTAATTGCCATTAGTCTAGTTGTAGTCACAGAGACATAAAACAAAATGCATAAAATTGTAAAATACTCGCCTCAGCAATCAGTGTGAAAAAAGTCTTCAATGTCTCATTAATTCATGGCTCATGATACAAATTTATAGTCTTTCGTTGAAGAATCCTTCCCATCCGGATTCATGTCTATCCTAAGTAGTCTTACCATAATCAACATCCTTGCCCTCTTTGCCCTCCTCCAAACCCAGTCTACCCAAAGCACTAGCCCTACTGGAAGTACGACTCCGAATAAAATTTATGGAATCACGCCTTTCCTTCTTGGCCATCTCTTTCTTCGCTTCCTTAAAATCGCGTGCTTCCTGCAGAGACAAAGGGGAACCCTGTTCTTTGAGACGAGAGACTACTTCCTCGATAGTTTCGTGCGGCATCACTTTATCAGTCATCTCGGCTTCGGTGAGGGATTTAGATTTCGCGCCACCGAAGGGAAGTAGTGGGAATGGAGAGAGGATACGGTGTTCGTTGACGGTTGTGAGGCCGGTTTGTGGGGTCTACATGGGAGAGAATAGTAGTAAGTAGGTGGTAGGTGGTTGAGGGTATGGGGAAGAGGAGGGAAAGAGAGATATACAAATGGAAGATTGGGTCGGTTGGAGCTGGTGCGAGTGATCGGGGCGTTGTTGAGATTAAGAAGAGGTAAATCCATCCATAGACCTATGCATTGTGCTTTTTGGGGGCCAGTTGGTTCAACGGATCGTATGTGATAGAGGGATATGAACTTACAGGCATCTGATGAAGGCGTGTTGCGCCCAGAGGATCCAGGATACACGGCAAGCTGCTTGCTAGTTTTCGAGGCAGATGGATTGGATACGGAAGGAGGATCGTATTCGGCGAACTGCTTCACAGCTTTTTGTTCCGTGTTAATTAAGGGATGGAAAGAGAAGAATGAAGATAACGCACGAGATGTATCGAGTCCAGAAGCTTCGGTGTACTGTTTCAAAGCTTTTGATGCTGATCAGCTAGATGAATCATTCTTTGGGAGGAGAGAGCAACTTACGGAGATCTGATGATGGTTTCTTGATCAATCTCCGTTTAAAATTCTGACCTGCGGGTTGGTTTATAGCTGTATTCAATGGTTAGTAGTAGGATGAGATGAGGGAAAGCGCGATAAAGGACACATGCTATCTTTCCTATTCGAGGATGACATCTTAGCTATCCTTCCACTTAAAAACATTAGAAGACGGGGGGGCGGCGTATGGCCAAGTGTATGTTGTGGGAAAATATCGATCGACTAAGGGGGCTTTCCAGGCATAGCAAGGCTGTAGTTATTCAAGCAGCTGTGATCTCAGCTAGATGGAGTTTTGTAAGGAGGGGCTGAATTTGAATGAATTTGATGTAGTTGATTAGAAGAATGGTGTGATTTGACAAGTGATCAAAAGCGAGAATCTTGGGACTGGGGGACGAGGAGGGTACGGGAAAGCACCGTTGAAGATGAGGTTTGGACGATCCCGTCTCGACAGCTTTTGATGATAATGACAATAGTTTGTATATGGGTGGTTATTTTTTGGAATTTTATTTCAAGATCTTTCAAGGCCGAAATAAAACAAGCTACTAGAGATCGCGAGCTGGTTATTGATTTATTGCTACGGATGTCTTGTATCATAGTTACTGTACAATTCCTAGGGTCGGCCGGCGCATTCGCAATTAGCTAAACATATTATCGGATAATAGGAGACAATATATAGCTTCCCAAGTATAGGGGCAATCATCCAGAATGATTCAATCGAAAGTTTTGTACCCAGACTGGTTTCTTTAATGATAATTCTTGTTGCTAATGGCTGATATACCTACGAGGATTCTGCTAAGACTGCTCTCTAGTCCTTGTCTCTTCAAGTAAAAGAACGCAAATATATTGGGAGAGAATCAGCAGAGATAGAACAGAAATTGGATGTCAAAGATGGAATGGTTGCTGGATGAAAGCTTTAGCATTCAACCCATGACCAAATGATCCATCTTTTAACAAAGGCTTACCCATTAAAATTGATGGAGTACGTCTTCATACATAACTAGTTATCCACATTCATCAATAGCGTGCCTAGTTAAGACTTTGAATCCTAAAACTCATACTTCAATAGCTTACATTGCTATACAATACTTATAATCGAACAATCAATCTCTTGTTCCCAAGTCAATATCTCAATAAAAGGGGCTCGTTAAGAAGTATCGCTTAAAAGCACAAGCCATCATGTGTCACCACCGGCCGCTAGCCTTTTCAATCCATGGCGAGAATACCGATTCCCTAAAAAATTTTAAACCTAGCATCATCATTCAAGCATCACTCTCCTCACACGACCACTTCCTCCTTTTGACCACATCTTTCCTTTCACACAAATATACAAACAAATCATGATTCAAAGAACGCTCTTCCGTCAATCCCGAGCATTGAGCTCTTTCACAACCTCCTCTTCCCGAACCGCAGCCACCACTCCTTTATCCAAACCACAATTTCGCACCGCCCCGAATTTCTCTGCTGTCTCTGCCTCTTCGCGGCGGGCCTTAGGTTCGTTCAGTGGGAGGAGATGGTATAGCAGTGAACCGGAGGCGAAGAAGGAAGGGGAAGAGACAACAAAGGAGAATGATAAGGCGGCGGCAGAGGAAGATCCGGTGAAGAAGGAGTTGGAAGCCAAGAATAAGGAGATTATTGAGTTGAAGGTTTGTTTGGTTTTTTGTATCAGTTGAGAGAGGCATGTTTCTTCAAGGGAGCACTGGACCTATACTTCTCTATTCCGGAATGGCCCTATCTATACGCTATCCAACCATCTATCAATGATTCCCCTTTCGAATCTTCATACCTAGCACCCATCACTGACATCACCCTCAGGACCGCTACCTCCGCTCCGTCGCCGAATTCCGCAACCTCCAAGAAAGAACCAAACGAGACATGGCGACCGCCCGCGATTTCGCCATCCAAAAATTCGCCAAAGACCTGGTCGAGTCGATCGACAATCTCGACCGCGCCCTCGAAACTGTGCCCAAAGAAAAACTAGCCCCTTCTCACCAATCCGCCGAACACTTACAAGATCTGGTCTCCTTATATGACGGGTTGAAGATGACGGAGGGTATTTTGATGCAGACGCTGAAGAAACATGGGTTGGAGAGGTTTGATCCGAGTGTGGAAGGGGAACGTTTCAATCCGAATGAGCATGAAGCAACATTTATGACACCGATAGAGGGAAAGGAGGATAACACGGTCTTTTTGACACAGCAAAAGGGATTCAAATTGAATGGGAGGGTGTTGAGGGCTGCTAAGGTTGGGGTGGTTAAGAATCAGAAGTAATACATTCGCATCTTACATTCTTTGGAGGGGAGAGAGCGAAAGAGATCTGTATATGTATGAGTAATTAATGGGATCTGGGCAAAGAAAGAGGCGTTGGGAATCGTGTGTGTATAAATACTGACTGCTCCTCTCAAATGGCGGTTCGATATTGGGTCGATTGGTCTTGTCTGTTACGGTTGTATAGTCACGACGGGCAATGGAAACTGTATATTCATGGCTAGGATAGAATTTTCTGACTAGAAAAGGAAATGCTTCTAATGTACAATAACCTGGTATCTTGTAGTTTCCCATTGAGGGTTGTTGTGTTGGATCAAGAGAAAATCTTCGCAGCCCGCTGGAATACCTGCAAAATTCTCGAAACCCAGTTTTGCTCGTCCCCCCATTCGTCTATTCTGACAAGAAGTAGTAAAAGAAAGTAACTGATTCTACAAGATTCAGCAAAATCAAATTCAAATAGTGCTGAAACTTAACCTCATGGTGGAATTGAAAACGAATAGAAACAAACTGCTCGATTAGAAAACGACGCAATTTGGAAAGATTTTTTTTCGCGTGTGAACTTAAAGAGCGCTTTTATGTACATGTCACTGTAATGGTTCTGAGGATGTGATAGAATCATAACCACCGCCTCTGGTGTAGGGCTTTGGGGCCGTTAGGGCGTTTGAGGTCCTTGAAACGTTTGTGAAGAATGTTCTTGAGGCTGTGGAGACATTTGAGGTGCTTGAAATCTAAGATGTGCTTGGGAGTGCTGAGGAATTCAAAATCCATGAAATCCTGGATGGACTTGATGGCCTTGAGGTGTTTGAAAAGTTTGAGGACCCTGGAATCCTGCAGATGGGTGAGGAGTTTGGAATATTTGGGGTCCTGGATTTGCTTGGGGTGTTTGAAGAACTGCATATCCTTGAGGACCAGGATGTGTTTGGGGTGTTTGAGGCACATGGACTCGTTGATGTCCTACATGTCCTTGAAGCGTTTGCGGAACTGGAAGGCCTTGGACTCTAGGTGCTTGAGGTGCTTGCAGTGGTTGAGGACCCTCAGGATGTGGTCTCAGCATGTCCACTCCAAATCTATGTCTCAGGTCTCTTCTAGGTATTAAGCTGGCAATTTGTCCTTCATGGGTAATGCCCAGCTCTGCAATCAACAACCTCTTCTCTTCTAAAGCTTTGAATATTTGCCACTCTGTGGTACGAATATCCTGCTTTACTTCATCTGTCAACATTCTTGTGACTCGTGCATCGTTCTTGAGAGAGGCCGCAAGCTCTTCCATGTGACGCTCGGCCGTTGTGCGTTGGGCAGTTGAGGGTGGTGTTCGATCGTGCAAGTTATCGCGGTAGAGCTTCATAAAAAAGGTTTCCTGAAGAAGCTGCTCTAGATGGGCGCCGACTTGGTAACGTTGTTGGACCACATTGTTATTTTCCCGACGAAGATGTTGCACAGCTGATTTTCGATTCATAATCTTCGCCGTCAACAAATTAAATTTCTTGTGACCACTTCCTGGGTGCCGGCTTTCCATTGCCGCAGCTGCGGTTTCGGGCGAAAAAGTTTCATTGTCAGAGAAATCCTCCGGGTCGCTTTCTAGAGGGGTTGTTGGATCGTCGTCTTCTGCTGCATAAGCTGCCGTCAGATTTCGGTCTACAATTGGATTCATACGACTGAAATTTGTAGGTTTGTATAGCATCGTGACGCCTTTACAATAAATTAGTCAAGACC
>Ga0302320_10018793_pt1 | contig 13921 bp, 11 predicted proteins | sample Bog_T0_3_FD_202130 | JGI IMG/M metagenome (GOLD analysis project Ga0302320, IMG submission 202130) | Peat permafrost microbial communities from Stordalen Mire near Abisko, Sweden - Bog_T0_3 | ecosystem: Environmental > Terrestrial > Soil > Wetlands > Peat | place: Sweden: Abisko, Stordalen Mire... | reverse complement strand
TCGCCCCGGCATGCACGGTCGCCGCGACCCACTCGCCCGACAAGCCGACCGTCGCGATCCGCACCGTCCCGTCGCCCAGAGCAAACCCGGCATGGCGTCCGTCGCGCGAGAACCGAACCGCGACGATAAACGCGTCCAACTCGCGGGAGGTGCCGCGCGTCCTCAACAGAAAAGCGTCTTCGGCGGTCTGGCTCATGCGCGTCTCAATTCTCTCGTCCAGTCATGCCACGAACGGCCTGTTCAATCCGCCACGCAGCCATCAAACCCGCGCCGCAACTGCGGCCGGTTCAGGTTGCGGCCGATGAACACCAGCCGGCTGGTCCCCGGATCGCCCTCCTTGGCCGGCCCGATGAAGTCGCCGTCGGCGATCATATGCACCGCCTGGAAGGCGAAGCGCCGGTCCTCGTTGGCGTAGTGCAGGATGCCCTTGGTCCGCAGCAGATCGGCGCCCTTGTCCTGCAGCAGCGCGCCGATCCAGGCGTTGAACTTCTCCGGGTCGATCGGCTTCTCCACCTCGAAGCTCATGGAGGATACATCCTCATTGTGCTCATGGTCGTCGTCGCCATCCAGGAAATCCGGATGCATCGCCAGGATCCGCGACAGGTCGAACGCGCCGCGGTCCAGCACGTCGGCGATCGCCACGCCGGCCCGCTGGGTGCGGTGGATGATGGCGAAGCGGTTGATGCCGCGGATCGTCGCCTCGACCGCGTCCAGTTCCTCCGGGGTCACCAGATCGGTCTTGTTCAGCACGATGACATCGGCGAACGCAATCTGGTCCGCCGCCTCATGGCTGTCCGCCAGCCTGGCCGGCAGGTGCTTGGCATCCACCACGGTCACGATGGCATCCAGCCGCGTTTTCGCCTTCACGGTGTCATCGACGAAGAACGTCTGCGCCACCGGCGCCGGATTGGCCAACCCGGTGGTCTCGATGATGATCCCGTCGAACTTGTCGCGCCGCTTCATCAGCCCGCCGACGATGCGGATCAGGTCGCCCCGCACGGTGCAGCAGATGCAGCCGTTGTTCATCTCGAACACTTCCTCGTCGCTGTCCACGACCAGGTCGTTGTCGACCCCAAGCTCGCCGAACTCGTTGATCACCACGGCATATTTGCGCCCATGGTTCTCGGTCAGGATGCGGTTGAGCAAGGTGGTCTTGCCGGCGCCGAGATAGCCGGTCAGGACGGTGACAGGCACCTGCGTATTGATCTCAGCCATACTGGTTGGCTCCGAAGCTGTTTGGCCCAGCAATATAGGTGTGACCGGACCCGTCAACCACAGCCGGCCAGAATTTCCGCACGCAAGGCAGCCAGTTGGGCCGCAATGACCGGCACATCGAACAACTGCGCCCGCCGCCGCCCGGCCTCGGCCAGCGCCGCCCGCCGGGCCGGATCACCCGCCAGAGTCCGGATTGCCGCCGCGATCTCGCCCGGCCGGTCCGGATCGGCATACACCGCCGCATCCCCCGCCACCTCCGGCAGCCCACCCCGCGGCGCGCAGATCAGCGTCGCCCCACTCGCCAGTGCCTCCAGCGCCACCAGCCCAAACGGCTCCGGCCAGCGGCTCGGTACCACCACGATCGCCGCGCGCGCCATCGCCGCCAGCACCTCCGGATGGTCGCGATACCCCAACATCCGCACATGCGCGGCCTCGGCCGCTGCTCTGATCATCTGCACGTAGCCGGTGTCCGGGCTGTCGGCGTGGAATCGGTCCGCCCCGATGATCTCCGCGCCCCATCCCGGCAGCAACGGCAGCGCCGCCGCACAGGCCGAGACGAACGCGTCCGGCGCCTTGTCCGCCACCACCCGCCCGGCGAACAGGATCAGCCGCTCCCGCCGGCGCGGCGGCGGCAACTCGTTCAGGTCGAGGCAGTTGTGCAGCACGACCGGGTCACGCGCGACATCCGCGACGCCCTCCAGCGCGCGCTGGCGCAGATATTCCGAACAGGTGATCACCCTGGCGAGGCGCCGCAACAATATGGTGCGCTCCGCCGGCCGCGCCGCCTCACGCATCCCCTGCGGATCATTGTTGAGGATGATGCTGACCGGCACGGACGGCAACCGATCGGCGAGCGCCAATGCAATTTCCGGCCGGTTATGCACCTCCACCAGATCGGGTCTGAGCGCCTTCAACTCCACCGCCACAGCGACCGCATACCGGACATTGGTGTTACCCAGCCTCCACAGCGTCGGGCTGACGGGCCGAAAATCGATGCCGGGGAACACCGGCCCGTCCTGCTTGCCGCCAAAGACCGTGGTTTGAAATCCGGGCGTCTGCGTCAACCGGCGCGCCAGCAGCCCGAGGGCGCCGGTGCGTCCAGGCCCGAACCCCTCACGGGGCGGAAGCACCACGGCAACATGCGGGAGGGATTGGGACATCGCGATGGCTTGTATCGTGACCCGCGCGGCTGCGCCAACCGCCGCTCAGGCTCTGGAGCGATACCGCGACTCGGCCATCGCCCAGCCCAGCAGCAGGAAGAACCAGCCGCCCACCGGCATGCTGGTGAACGCCGTGGTGGACTGGATCGGCCAGACCTGGATGAAGATCGCGGCGAACAGCCCGACCCGCAGCGGGTCCGGATCGCGGCCCAGCCCGCGCCCAAGCGGCACCAGCCAGGCAACCGCCATGGCGCAGAACAGCCCCAGCCCGACGAAGCCGCCGTCATCCAGCGCCTGTAGATAGTGGTTGTGCGGATGATCCCAGCAAATCTTCGCCCCGCCCCCATCCGCCTGGCTGCCATCGAAGCTCGGGCGGAAATTTTCGGCGCGCGGACAACCGGTGCCAAATCCATCGAATCCCAAGCCGGTCAATGGGTTATTGACACCGACCTGCCACGCCCGAGCATACAACTGTCCGTAGGGTGAGACGGCAAAATGCTCCATCTGGGTGGAGAACTTCTCGACCAGACGGTAATAGGCACTCGGCGCAATAATCGGCGAGGCCGCCAGCACCAGCGCACCCGCCGCCGCCGCCGCCAGCACCAAAGGGCGCAGCCGGCGGATCAGGACCGCCACGATCAGCAGGCCGAACACCGTCAGCACCAGCGGCATGCGCTGCCCGATCAGCACCATGATGACGACGCTGCCCAGCAGCAGGGCATAGGCGCCGGCCGTCGCCCCCTTCGTTCGGCGGTTCAGGAGTGCGGCGACGGGCGGCAGCACCGCCGGGATGATGAACCGAGCCATCGGCGGCCCGGCTCGGGCGGTGCCGAACGGACCGGTCAGCACACCCTCACCGGCCGGCGGCCAGCCGATCAGGTTGCGCCCGAAGATGTCCTGGATGATGCAGTTCAGCGTGATCCAGATGACCGAGGCGGCGATCAGGCCATACATCCACCGCCTCGCCTCCGTCGTTCGGAGCACCAGCCACTCGATCGAGACGACCAGCAGCAGGAAGCGAACCGTCGCCAACGCCTGGATCAGCGACCGCGTGCCGCCCTCCCCCAGATCGGTGCCGGGCACCGGGGTCGAGCAGATCACCAGCCAGATCCACCAGATGCCGGCAAACCACACCCAGGGCGTGCGCAACCAGGTCCAGTCGCCGGTCAGCGTGCAGCGCGCCAGGAACGCCACGTCGGCGAGGCCGATCGCCACCTCGGCGACGCCGTGGGCATGCAGCAGCAGCAACGGCAGCAGCAGCACGGCCCATAACGCGATGTGCCCCAGACGGGAGACGGGGCGGGCTTCGGTCGTGCCGGACATGCGGCGCGTGGTGCCAGACTCGGCCTACCGCGGCAAGGGGGCGGCTGCCGCGCGGTTGGTGCTATACCCACGCGCCTGTTCAGGAGTTGCGCCCGTGGGTCTCGTTCTCATCGCCGTCATCGTTATCGTCCTGCTGGTCCTGGCACGGTCGGTGCGAATCGCCTCCGAATGGCAGCGGGCGGTAATCCTCCGCCTCGGGCGCTTTCACGCGGTCTCCGGCCCCGGGATCTACCTGGTGTTCCCGTTCATCGACGCGGTCGCCCAGGTCATCGACCTGCGCATCCAGACCACCATGATCACCGCTGAACAGGCGCTGACCCGCGACACCGTCGCCGTCGGCGTCGATGCGATCGTATTCTGGCATGTCGAGGACGCCGAAGCGGCCGCCATCCGCATTGCCGACTACCGCCAGGCGATCGAGCGCGTCGCGCAGACCAGCCTGCGCGAGATGATCGGCGCCACCGACCTGTCCAAACTGCTGTCCGATCGCAGGACCGCAGACGAGCAACTCCGGCTGACGATCACGGCCAAGACGAAGACCTGGGGGGTCGGCGCCAGCAGCGTGGAGATCAAGGATGTCTCGATCCCCCGCGAACTGCAGGACGCGATGAGCCGCCAGGCCCAGGCCGAACGCGAGAAAGACGCGCGCGTCACCCTCGCCTCGGCAGAGAAGGCCATTGCCGAACAGATTCTGGAGGCGGCGAAGCTGTACGGCAGCGACCCGAACGCGCTGAAATTGCGGCAGATGAACCTGCTATATGAGATGAACAAGGAACGCGGCACGACGGTGCTGATCCCGACCGACATGGCTAACAGCCTGGGCACCGTTGTTGCCCTGTCCAGGGCAATCCAGGCGGAGTCTGCCTGATTTGCGGGCGCTCCCTCGCATCAACAGGGGGCATGCCTAGTTATGTGGCGGATTTGCAACACGTAGTGCAGGTTTCCGCAAAATGCTGCGTCGCAGCAAAATAATTCTTGCAGGATGATAGCGGGGCGCCCATTCTGATAATCGCAGACGCGCTTCGGCGCACTGCTTTCTTGGACGTTTCCTCCCTAAACTTCGGCGGTGCCACAAGCACCGCCGTTTTTTTGTGTGCGTGGCGAGTCACGCACGGCGGCCCGGCCAAACCGGCCGGGCCAGCATCAACCCGTCAGAACGTGTCGTCCGAGCTACCGCCGCCGCTGTTGTCCCAGCCACCGCCGCTGTCGCCGCCGCCGCTGTTGTCGCTCCAGGACGAATCGGGCGCGGCAGAGGACTGGTCCCAACTGCCGTTGTCCACGTAATCCTGGTTACCGGGCGGGGCCGCGCCACCGCCCTGACCCCAGCTTCCGGTATCCACATAATCCTGCGACGGCGCCGCCGGCCCGCCCCACGGGCTGCCGCCCGCCGGCGCACCGCCGCCAAAGCCGGCGCTGCCATACTCGCCGCCGAAGCCGCTGCGGTGCGGTTCGAACAGGTTCATCAACGCCTCACCGGCGACCATGCCGCCGGCCACGCCCGCCGCCGTGGTCAAGGCCGATCCGAGGAAGCCCGAACCGCCGCGCTGCTGGAACATGCCCTGCTGGTAGTTGGGCGGATATTGCGGCGGCGGCGGTGCGGACTGCTGGTAGTAGGGCTGCTGCGGCTGAGCCTGATAGCCGGGCTGGCTGCCGCCCCAGCGTGGATCGGGTTGCGGCGGCGCCTGAGTCCGCTGTTGCGCGCCGCCGCCGAACAGGCCGCTGAAAAATCCGCCGCCGGATTTCTGGCCGCCGGACTGCTGCGCCTGTTGCAGCGCCTGCTGGGCCTGTTGCAGTTCCCACTCCAGCCGCTGGATACGGTTCTGCGCTTCGACCAGCGCATGCTCCTGCACGAAGGCAAGCTGGGTGATGCGGTAGCGGGCCTCAGGATACTGGGTGAAGGCCTGGCCGATAAAGACATCGGCATCGCGATCGATGGGCGGCAGTGCCTGCGGGGTCGTCGCCGGCACCGATCCGCTGCCGAAGCTTGGCGCCTGCGTCGCACCGCCGACGCGGGCGATGAACTTGCCGATGATGTCGCGTTCCTCGTTGGTCATAGGGTGTCCCCTTTGGGTCTGTCAGACTGGCCCGAATGCCCGGAATGTGGCGTTTATCCCTGTCCAGTTCAATGGTACGTTACCGTCCGCGGCTGAAGGTTGGCTGCTTGTTACCCGGCTGTGATTCCGTCGCGTGAGCCGAACGGATTTTGCCGGGCCGGCCGGCCGATAGTGAAGCACCTCACAGGTTCTGGTGTTCATTTAGCACATTGTCGGTTTCGACGGGAGCCACAGCCGCGCTGCATCGCGCGATCCTGACCACCCCGTCACGCGGTTCGGCCCCGGGCCGCCTATGCCGAGGCCAGTACAGGAGATTCCCCATGGACCAACACGACTCCACCCCACCGGCGGCAGACAGCGCTTTGCCGCGCCCGATCGTTCTGAGCCTGGAAGACCTGCATAGCGTGGCCGCGGCCGGCGTCGCGTTGGCGACGGTGCCGACGATCATGTCGAAGATCATCATCGCCGGCGGCATCCCACCGGCAATCTACATGTCCACCGCGACGATGTACTGACCGGCTGCCGAACGCCGGTGGCGGGCGAGGCTTTGGCCGCTGCCGGCGTTTGTTTCTTGATGGTTCGGGAGATGTCCCATGACGAAGCTCAGCGACACCGATCTGATTCGTTGTCCCAGTGCGCAGCCCAGCGCCGATGGTGTGGTGATCGGTTTGGTGACCGGAACGCCGGACGAACGGCGCATCGGCTATCTGCGGGAGCCTCAGCCGGTGACCGATTCGATCCTGGCGCTGGCCGGGCCGGCGGACCCGGCGCAGGTGTTCCGCATGGCGGCCCCCTGCATGGGTGACGGATGCAAGCATTTTGCCGGCGGCGATTGCAGCCTGGTCAAGCGCGTCGTTTCGATGCTGGAGCCGGTGGTCAGCGGCCTGCCGCCCTGTGCGATTCGTCCGACCTGCCGCTGGTTTCGGCAGGAGGGCCGGGTGGCCTGCGTGCGCTGCCCGCAGGTCGTCACCAACAGCTATGAAGGAACGGATCTGCAACGCTGGGTCGCCGACCCTGAATCGGTGCAGCAGGATCAGGCCTGAGCCGTGGCCGTCTCGCTGTTCCGGCTCGAGGCGATCGAGTTCCAGCGCCGGCGTGCCTGGGTTGGCGCGCCGACCGCGCCGCCGCTGGGCACCTGGCTGCTGACGGCCTTTTTCGTCGCCGCGGTCGCCTGCGCCGCTGCTTTCCTGGCGCTGGGAAGTTACAGCCGCAAGGAAACCGTTTCGGGTTACCTGACGCCGGTTGGCGGCATCGCCAAGGTGCTGCCGACGGCGCCAGGCGTGGTGGCGGACCTCTACGTCGCGGACGGCGACACGGTGGCCGCCGGACAGCGGCTGTTGCTGGTCCGGTCGGAACGGTTCGGCGCCGAGGGGCAGGCGGTGGACAGCGCCATCATCGACCGCTTGCAGGCTCGCCGGGATGCACTGACCGACCGGATCAAGATCGAACAGACATCGGCGGCGGAGCAGAAGCAGTCGCTGGTCGATGCGCTCGCCGGGCTGGAAGCTGACGTGGGCACGATGGCAGATGCGATGCGGATCGCGCGCGAACGGCTGGCCGTGGCGCATGCGCAGGTGGAGGCGGTGCGCTCGACGGTTGCCACCGGGCTGACCTCGATGACCGAATTCCGCCAGCGCCAGGACGCCGAACTGGCGCAGCAGCAGACCTTGAGCGACCTGTACCGGCAGACCGCCGGCAAGGTTGTCGATGCACAGGAGAAACGGCACGCTTTGGCCGAACTCGAATCCAAGACGGCCGACAATCTGGCCGTATTGCGCGCCGCTGTCGACGACGCGGCCGCCGCGCTCGCCGAGGCGCGCGGCAAGCAAGGCTATGTCGTTGCGGCACCGGTGGCCGGGCGGATCACCAATCTGCAAGCCTGGATCGGCATGCATGTGGAAACCGCGCTGCCGTTCCTGTCGATCGTGCCGGCACAAACCGAGCTGGAGGTGGCGCTGATGGTGCCGGCCCGAGCGATCGGTTTTGTTTCGGTCGGTCAAGGTGTCCGGTTTGCCTTCGATCCGTTTCCGTCGCAGCGGTTTGGCACCTATGGCGGCACCGTCGTGGCGATCGCCGATACGCTGCTGAAGCCGGCCGAATCGGCGGGTCCGATCGCGCTGACGGAGCCTTGTTACCGCGTCGTCGCGAGACTCGACCGGCAGACGGTCACGGCCTACGGCGCCGAGGTGGCGCTGCGGCCCGAGATGTCGCTGAAGGCCAACATCGTGCTCGATCGTCGCAACCTGATCGCGTGGCTGTTCGATCCGCTGTTGAGCGCGCGCGGCCGGAGCTGAGGGACTGAAATGACCCATAGTCTGACTCTCAATCCCTGGGGCGGCGCGCGCCTGCCGGATATCCGCCAGGCGGAGGCGGCGGAATGCGGGCTGGCGTGCCTGGCGATGATCGCCGGATACCACGGCCGGCACATGGACCTGGGTTCGTTGCGGCGGCGCCATCCGGTTTCGGTGCGCGGCGCTTCGTTGCGGTCGGTTATCATGATCGCCGCCGAACTGGACATGGCGGCGCGGCCGTTGCGGCTGGAGATGGACCATCTGCGCGAGCTGAAACTGCCGGCCATCCTGCACTGGGACATGGATCATTTCGTTGTGCTGCGGCGGGTGTCGCGCAACGGTGTGGACATTCATGATCCGGCGATGGGCGTTCGGCGTTATTCGCTGGCCGAGGCGGGTCGGCATTTTACCGGTGTGGCGCTGGAACTGACGCCGACGCGGGATTTTTCCCCGGTGTCGGAGCAGGTTCGGCTGCGGCTGCGGGACATCCTGATCTGGCCGCGCGGCGGCGGATCGTCGGTGGTGCAGGCGCTGCTGCTGTCGGTGCTGCTGCAGGCCTATGTCATTGCGAGTCCATTCTATATGCAGATCGCCATGGATGACGCGATCGCGCATAACGATCATGACCTGCTGACCGTGCTGGCTGCCGGCTTCGGGCTGTTCGTGGTGATCAATGTCGGCGCTGGGTTGCTGCGCTCGTTGGCGCTGGTGCATCTGCAGACCGGCCTGGCGTACGAGATGAGCGCGTCGGTGCTGCGGCATTTGTTGCGGCTGCCGCTGGATTATTTCGAGAAGCGACGGACCGGCGATCTGGTGTCGCGGTTCGGCGCCACCGACCCGATCCGCGAGATGCTGACCGAGGGGGTGATGTCGGCGACAGTGGATGGGTTCATGGCGATCCTGATGGGCGTTATGATCTTCGTTTACAGCCCGACGCTGGCCTGTATCGTCATGCCGGCTTTGGCGATCTGCATCGTGCTGCGGGTGGTGACCTATCACGTGCTGCGCGCACGGTCGCTGACCGCGCTGCAGGCCAAGGCGCGGGAGACCGGCACGTTTGTCGAGACCCTGCGGGCGATCCAGACGATTAAGGTGTTCAACCGCGAGAACGAGCGCTGCGGGCTGTGGACGAACTGCCGGATCGAGGTGCTGAACGCCGATGCCGCGGTGGTGCGGCTGAAAGCCTGGTTCCGCTCCACCAATGAACTGGTGTTCGGGGTGGAGAACGTGCTGGTGATCTACCTCGGCGCCTCGGCGGTGCTGAACGGCAGCATGAGCGTCGGCATGCTGTTTGCGTTCATGTCGTACAAGACACAGTTTGTCGAGAAGGCGGCGCGCTTCGTCGAGAAGGCGATCGAGTTCCGCATGCTGGACGTGCAGCTTGAGCGGCTGGCCGATATTGTCACCAGCGAGCCGGAACCGGACCTGGCGACTCCGTCGGTGCCGGCGGAGTACAGGCAATCGCTGGCGGGCGCGATCGAGGTGCGCGGGCTGTCGTTCCGTTATGGCGACGATGAGCCGTTCGTGTTCGAGAATGCCAGTTTCTCCATTGCGCAGGGTGACTACGTGGCGATCACCGGGCCGTCCGGCGGCGGCAAGACGACGCTGATCAAGGTGATGCTGGGCCTGCTGACGCCGGCGTCCGGCGAGATCCTGATCGATGGCATGCCGCTGCGGCAGTTCGGCATCAGAGCCTTTCGCGACCAGGTGGGCGTGGTGATGCAGGACGACCAACTGATGTCGGGATCGGTGGCGGATAATATCTGCTGCTTCGACGAAACGTTCGATGTGGCGTGGATGCAGCGCTGTGCCGACACGGCCGGCATCCATGACGAGATCATGCGCATGCCGATGGGGTATAACAGCCTGATCGGCGATATGGGAACGTTTCTGTCGGGTGGTCAGAAACAACGGATCGTCCTGGCGCGGGCGTTGTACCGGCGGCCGAAGATACTGTTCATGGATGAAGGAACCTCGCATCTGGATGTGGCTTTGGAATCTCGGGTGAACGATGCGATCAAGGCGCTGGGGCTGACCCGGATCATCATCGCGCACCGGCCCGAAACGATCGCTTCCGCGGTTCGGGTGCTGACGGTGCGGCAAGGGCTGGTGACGGAGCCGGTCGTTGCCGCGAAACCTATGCTGGCGGCTGCGATTGGGTAAGAAAACGGGCTTGTACGCGACAATGGCGGCAACCTGATCGGTGCCGCCATTGCTTTTTTAGCGGGTGTGCTCAGTCAAAGTGCGGTGGGGCCCGGGGCGGCAACGGCTGCGGGTTCAACCCGCCGGCGACCGCCAGGATCGAGGCCTCATCCAGCTCGACGATGGCCGGGGCCTCGGTCGGATCAGTCTTATTCGAGTCATTGGACATCGATTTTGCCTTTACGAAGACATGCTGCCGCTTGATTGCGGCGGCAGCAAATCATGCCGTGACGATACGTCAAAGCGCTGTGGCGCGCTTCACACAGTGCGGTATCGAGATCAGTCGAGGCGCATGGCCCGCCCCGGCGGCAGCGGCTGCGGATTGAGGCCGCCGGCGACGGCTGCGATGGACGCCTCATCGAGTTCAACAGGCGCCGTTTCGACTGGCGTTGGGGCATCCTGGTCGTGCGTTGGCATCGTTTGGCTCCGTAGGTTGGGCCGCCGCGTGATTGCAACGGCGGGTTCCATCCTGCGCGGGCGCGGCGATGCCGGCTGTGGCACGGTTCACCCTTACACGGAAAAATATTTTGCGTGCGGGTTGAGGACGACGACGGCGCTGGTCGATTGTTCCGGATGCAACTGATATTCATCCGACAGCGAAATGCCGATCCGTTCCGCCCCCAGCATATGGAGGATCGGTTCCTGATCTTCAAGGCGGGGACAAGCGGGATAACCGAAAGAATAGCGGCTGCCGCGGTAGCCCTGGGCGAGCATTTTCTCCATGTCGCGGTCGTCCTGGGCGGCGAAGCCGAGTTCGGCGCGGATGCGCTTGTGGACGTATTCGGCCATGGCTTCGGCCATCTCCACGGACAGTCCGTGTAAGTACAGATAATCCTGGTAACGGTTGTCCTCAAACCAGATGCGGGCGGTGTCGGAGGCTTTCTGGCCGACGGTGACGACTTGCAGGGCGATGACATCGCGGTCGGCCTCGTCCACGTCGCGGAAGAAGTCGGCGATGCATTCGCCGTCCTCCTTCGGCTGGCGCGGCAGGGAGAAGCGGGTGACTTCGGTGGTGCCGTCGGGTTCGAAGATGATCAGATCGTTACCCTGGCCGGCGGCTTTCCAGTAGCCGTAGGCGGCTTGCGGTTTCAGGATGTCCTGCTCCTCGCAGAGGCCGAGCATGCGGCGCATCACGGGGCGCAGTTCCTGTTTGGCCCAGCCGAGGAAGTCTTCCAGTGTGCGGCCCTGTTTGCGGAAGCCCCACTGGAACTGGTACAGGCTGCGTTCGTTCATGAAGGGAACGATGGCTTTGGGGGCGGATTCGATGATGCGGGCGCCCCAGAACGGGGGTTCGATCACCGGAACGTCGCGGGTCAGGCGGCGGCGGCGTTCGCGCACGACCGCGACATCGATCGGGCGGAAGGCTTTGGCGTCGGCCTGGCCCAATGTCCGTGCTGTGTTGCGGGATTTGCCGGCGCGTTTCGATTGAATAACGGCGAGATAGTCGTCGAAGGCGTTGCCGGTGACCTTGTCCATCAGGTGCAGGCCGTCGAATGCGTCGCGGGCGTAGGCGACACGGCCGGAGGTGTAGGCGTTGACGCAGGCGTCCTCGACATAGTTGCGGGTCAGCGCTGCGCCACCGAGCAGAACGGGGATTTCGAGTCCTTGGCGGGACATTTCCTCGAGGTTTTCGCGCATCACGACGGTGGATTTGACCAGCAGTCCGGACATGCCGATCGCGTGGGCTCGGTTGTCTTGCACGGCTTGCAGCATCTCCGCGAGCGGGACCTTGATGCCGAGGTTGACGACCCGGTAGCCGTTGTTGGTCAGGATGATATCGACGAGGTTCTTGCCGATGTCGTGCACGTCGCCTTTCACCGTGGCGAGGACGATGGTGCCTTTTTCCTGGCCCTCGACCCGTTCCATCATCGGTTCGAGGTAGGCGACGGCGCTTTTCATCGTTTCGGCGGATTGCAGCACGAAGGGAAGCTGCATCTTGCCCTCGCCGAACAGGTCGCCGACGACTTTCATGCCGTCGAGCAGGACGTTGTTGATGATGTCGAGCGGGGCGAGGGTGAGCAGCGCTTCGTCGAGGTCGTCGGTGAGGCCCTTGCGGTCGCCGTCGACGATGCGGTCCTTCAGGCGGCCCTCGGCGGTTTCGGCGCGTTCTTTCTTCACCGTATCGGCGGCCTTGCGGCCGGCGAACAGTTCCAGCAGGCGTTGTAGCGGGTCGTAGCCTTCGCGGCGGCGATCGAATATCAGGTCTTCGGCGACCTGTTTTTCTTCTTCGGCGATCAGGTGCAGCGGGCGGATTTTCGAGACGTGGATGATCGCGCCGGTCATGCCCGCGCGGGCCGCGTGGTCGAGGAAGACGCTGTTCAGCACGGCGCGGGCGGCGGGGTTGAGGCCGAAGCTTACGTTGGAAAGTCCCAGAATGATCTGGATGTCGGGGAATTTTTCCCGGATGGCGGCGATGCCTTCGAGGGTCCATTGCGCGAGTTTGCGGTCATCCTCATTGCCGGTGGCGATGGTGAAGGTCAGCGGGTCGATCAGCAGGTCGGATTGCGCGAGACCGTGCTGGTTGCAGGCGAAATCGACCAGGCGAGAGGCGATGCGGAGTTTGTCTTCCGGCGTCTTGGCCATGCCGACTTCGTCGATGGTGAGCGCGATGACGGCGGCGCCGAATTTCTTCGCCAGGATCAGGCGGTCGGTGGCGTGTTTCTCGCCGTCCTCGAAGTTGATCGAATTGATGATGGGCTTGCCGCCGTGCAGTTTCAGGGCGGCTTCGATGACCGGGGTTTCGGTGCTGTCGATGACCAGAGGGCTGTTCACTGAGGCGGTGAAGCGGCGGATGATCTCGGTCATTTCGGCGTTTTCGTCGCGGCCGACGAAGGCGGTGCAAATGTCGAGTGCGTGGGAGCCTTCGCCGATCTGCTCGCGGCCCATGGCGACGCAGCCGTCCCAGTCGTGCTTTTCCTGGAGTTCGCGCCATTTCTTGGAGCCGTTGGCGTTGCAGCGCTCCCCGATGGCGAAGATGGCGTTTTCCTGGCGGAGCGGGACGGCCTGGTAGAGGCTGGCGACGCCGGGGATCCAGACGGGTTTGCGCTCGATCGGGGCGGGACGGAAGCGGCTGCCGGCGTGTTTGCGGAGCATGGCGTCGAGGGCGGCGATGTGGCCGATCGAGGTGCCGCAGCAGCCGCCGATCAGGTTGACTCCGTCCTGCTGGATGAAGCGTTCCAGCCAGGAGGCGAGGTCGGCGGCGTTGAGGGGATAGTGGGTGTGGCCGTCGACCAGTTCGGGGAGGCCGGCGTTGGGTTGGACGGAGATCAGGCCGGGCCAGTTGGCGGCGAGCCAGCCGACATGTTCGGCCATTTCCTGCGGGCCGGTGGCGCAGTTCAGGCCCATCAGCGGGACGTCCAGTGCGCCGACCACGGCCGCGGCGGCGGCGATGTCGGGGCCGACGAGCAGGGTGCCGGTGGTCTCGACGGTGACCTGGACGAAGATCGGGATGTCCTTGCCTGCGTTGCGGCGGGCGATCTTGGCGCCGTTGACCGCGGCTTTGATCTGCAAGGTGTCCTGGCAGGTTTCAATCAAGATGGCGTCTACGTTGCCGGCGATCAGGCCTCGGCATTGCTCTGTCAATGCGGCTTCGAGCGGGTCGTAGGCGATGTTGCCGAGGCTGGGCAGTTTGGTGCCGGGGCCGATACTGCCGATGACCCAGCGGGGGCGGTCGCCG